>Ga0193707_1000396_pt1 | contig 14733 bp, 11 predicted proteins | sample U3c2metaG_FD_143043 | JGI IMG/M metagenome (GOLD analysis project Ga0193707, IMG submission 143043) | Soil microbial communities from a riparian zone of the East river system, Colorado, United States - U3c2 | ecosystem: Environmental > Terrestrial > Soil > Riparian zone | place: USA: East River... | reverse complement strand
AGATTGGGGTCGGGAGGTTCGGGACGAAAGCCGTCGAAGTCCTCGACGAAGTGGTCGTGGAAAATAATCAGAGGATAGCGGGCTTGCGGATGTTCGTCGAATCCTTCGGGGACCAGGACGTGGGCGCCGATGTACACGGGGCGCCCCCAGAACTGGCTGAGCAACTTGCTCTTGATCTTGAGATGCCTGAGGTACTTTGTGTCGGCGGGCGGTTGAATGGGCGGAATTTCCTGGTCCAGTACGATTGCAATTCCGACCGAGTCCGGCCCTAGCGTGATTTTTTGCGGACGGCTGTACAGGTTGCCCGGCGCCAGGTTCCAGTGCTGTCCTTCGCCGCGGTCCAGGGGGAGTTTTACCATGTGGCCGTCGGCGCGGTGCAAGGTTTCGTAGCGGTGGAAGAGGGCTTGCACGAAGTATTCGCCCGGCTTCACGTCGCGCAGGCTGCGTACTGGATACCCGGCGGCTTGTTCGCCGACCGTCACGGACTGGCCGGGCGGAAGCCCCTCCACGTCGACTCCGAAGATCATCTGCGTATTCGGGCTCAAACTGATTTGCATGCGGGGCTCGGCCGACGGGTCGGTCGAAAGCAGAAGCAGCATGCGGCCGTCGAGCGGTTGGGCACTGCGATCCGGCGAAATCGAGAGCGCGAATGCAGGCGCTTTGCCGGAGGCCGCGGCGGAGCTGAACAGAGAAACCGTCATCACGAAACAGAAGATGCAGAGGATCATTTTCATGGTTGGTTGGATGGTTCGTATTTGATCGACATGGACAAGGGCACCAAAATTGGACCACGGATCATACAACAATCGTCGGTCCTGCCGAGCGTCATGGAAATTCCAGGATGACGAACCTTGCGTTCTGCCGCCCCGCGTTGGTCACTGTATGAGTGGTTCCGCCTTTCACCCAGGCGATCTCTCCCGCCTGGAGTTGAACGGTGGTCGCGCCCTTGCCTTCGACCGCGCTGCGCAAATGCAGATCGGTGACGGCCACGACCAGATGCGGACCGGGGTGATGGTGTTTGGGGATGACTCCGCCCGGGTTCATCTGGAGCTCCGAGGCGCGGACGCCATCTTTTACAAAAAGGATGTCCTGGGTGGCGCCGTCCAGGATGCGGAGGCCGCGTTCTTCATCCCACTTTATTTCCCGCTTCGGGCGCGAGGTATCGTCCGGCATGAGTTCGATGGTGATGTTGCGAAAGGGCTGATCGGAAAGATTTTTGACGAGGTGGGCGAACCCGCCGGGCGCGAAGCGGGTTTCGCCATCGAGCAGCTTGAGTGTGGTCGGGGGCTTTCCGGCTACATCGTTCTCGAACCGTGCTGGGCCCAAGGTCACGAAGATGCAGTCTTGACGGTGATGGTGCATCAGCGTGTTCTGGTGGGGAGCAACTTCCAGCTTGAACGCCCGGACATGGTTGTTTTGCAGGGCGAGATGATGGTGCGGCTCGTCCGTGATTTCGACGGCCGACGGCTCGACGCCCGGCGCGGCCGTCACCAGGGCAGAGACGAGCAAGGGAAAGAAAAGCCAGGGTTGTTTCATCGGGCGAGATTCTAGCATCCTGGACGGCTGGCGCTGATTTAGACTGAGGGCGTGGGATGGGACAAATGGCGGATTTGGGGAGAGTATTGATTCTAGTGGGCGCGGTGGCGATCGTTGCCGGGCTGGCCTTGATCCTTGTCTCCCGGACCAACCTCCCCCTGGGACGGTTGCCCGGGGACGTGGTTTACCGGGGCAAGAACAGTACGTTCTACTTTCCGCTGGCGACCTCGATCCTGGTCAGCCTGGTGCTGTCGCTAGTGATGTATTTGATTGGGCGGTTTCGGCAGTAGCCCGTCAGCACCCCGTACTCAGACCTTGGTGGTCCGTGCCCGGGCTCTTGCGCCCGGCCGGCTCAACCTCCTCCTCTGCACCTGGACCCGGGCCTATGCCCGGGCGGCATTCTTGGCGCGCGGCTGAAAACAGGCCGTTCGTCGAGGTGCTGAATGCGGACCGCTGCCTTCCGAGTGCCGCCCCCTAATGGCTTGCGGTAAACTCCACAGCAATGGCCTCGGCCGACCAACTCGGATTCAGTTTCAAGCCTCCGGATCGTCGACTATGGACGGTGCGTGACCTGGTGGCTGCGGTCCGCACCCATATCGAGCGCGAGTACGGCGATACCTGGGTGGAGGGGGAGATTTCAAATTTTCGGGCGCACGATTCCGGGCATCTCTACTTCACTTTGAAGGACCAGAATTCGCAGATTCGCGCGGTCATGTTCCGGTCGCAGGCGCGATTGCTGCGCTTTCGTCCGGAAAACGGCATGCAGGTGGTGCTGCGCGGGCGGGTCACGATCTATGAGGATCGTGGCGAATTGCAGATTTCGGCCGAGTATCTTGAGCCCAGGGGCGCAGGCGCGCTGTTGATCGCATTCGAGCAACTCAAGGCCAGACTCGAGGCCGAAGGCCTGTTTGACCCTGCGCGCAAGAAGCCGATTCCCTCCCTGCCGCGGCGGATCGGGATTGTGACTTCGCCGCAGGCTGCGGCTTTGCGCGACATTCTGAACATTGTGCGGCGGCGTCATCATAGCGCCAGCGTTTTGATTTTCCCTGCCCAGGTGCAAGGCGAGGCGGCCAGCGCGGAACTGAGTGCGGGCGTTGCGTATTTCAACCAGGCGCGCAATGTGGAGGTCATCATCGTGGCTCGCGGAGGCGGGTCGGCGGAAGATCTGGCGGCGTTCAACCACGAGACGCTGGCCCGGGCGGTGGCCGCTTCTCTGATTCCGGTGATTTCTGCGGTAGGCCATGAAACCGACTTCACCATTATTGATTTTGTGGCTGACCTGCGGGCGGCCACGCCTTCCGCCGCCGCCGAACTGGTGATCCGTTCGCGCCAGGACGTAGAAGATCAAGCCGAAGGACTGCGCCAGCGGCTGACCCGGGCCCTGCGGTACCGGCTGCTCACGGGACGGCAGGCGCTTACCGAACTGGCCCAGCACGGCGCGTTTGGCCGCATGAGTGATGCCATCAACCGGCGGCAGCAGAAGCTGGATGACTTGAACAATCGCATGGGCCGGGCAGAGCTTCAGATTCTGGAGAAACAGCATCGCCGTCTGGAAGCCGCCGCCGCCGCAGTGCGTCACTACGATGTGCGCCGCATCCTGGCGGGGATCCGCAAGGAACTCGACTCGCGGGTGGCTGGATTGGCGGCAATTGCGCGCAGGTTGCTATTGCAGCGAAGGGGGAGGCTTGATCAGCTGGCCGGGCAGCTCGAAGCGCTCTCTCCGCTCGCCATCCTCGATCGTGGATATGCTCTAGTTTTCGATGCCTCGGGGATGCTGTTGAAAGATGCCGCGCGGGTGCAGGCGGGAGATGAAATTTCTGCCCGGCTGGCGAGAGGAACCGTAAGGGCGACGGTCAAGCGGGGGCAGCAGAAACAGAATAAATAGAAATAATAGAATAAAGCGTCGGACGGAAACCCTTGTTCCGGCTTGGCTTGGCGCGGTCCGAAAGGCTCATATCCTGGCTTTACTCTTTGCCCCGAAATGGCTTCGCCGCCTGTCTCGACATATCTTTACAAGGACCTCATTCCATTGACCTTCGGGATCGTACAACCCTGGATTACAATTAACCTTCATTAGTTCGCAGGCTGTACGGTTCATTTTTGAAAGGGGCGCCGGTGAGGCAGTTTTCAGCGTCGTGGCCACATATGTCGGTGATTGCTGTGATCGACATTGTGCTGGTCGCCATCATCATCTACGAGCTGTTGGCGCTGATCAAGGGTACACGCGCCATGTACATGCTGGTGGGTGTGGCGGTGCTGGCGCTGGTTTTATATTTTTCGAGCGTAGGCGAGTTGATCACCCTGAACTGGTTGCTGAGCGCGCTTTTGCCCTACACGGTGTTTGCCGTGATTGTAATTTTTTCGGCGGAGATCCGGCAGGCGCTGGCGCGGCTGGGCCGCAGACTTTTGCTCAGCCGGGGACCGGCGGGGGAAGCCGAGGTTTACGACGACATCGTGCTGGCGGCCAATCTGTTTTCCCAGAACCAGACGGGCGCGCTCATGGTGATTGAACGAGAAATTGGGTTGCGCACTTATATCGAAAGCGGCGTGCCCCTGGACGCGCGGCTTTCCTACGATCTGCTGGCCACGATTTTCCGTCCCAGCGCTCCCCTGCACGACGGCGCGGCGATGGTGCAGAAAGACCGCATCGCGGCGGCGGCGTGCTTCCTGCCGCTTTCGATGAACCCTGTGCTCTCGACTCAGCTTGGCACCCGGCACCGGGCCGGCATTGGCGTGACCGAGGAGACTGACGCGATTGCGGTGATCGTCTCCGAGGAAACCGGAGCCATCAGCCTGGCGGTCGGGGGGAAGATCGAGCGGGACGTGACGGTGGAGCAGTTGCGCGAGCGACTGGGAGAATTGTTGCGCCGTTACGTGCCTCATTCCACTTTGCCCACGGCGATCACCAACGACAGCGAGGAGCTGGCCGGAGCAGAGGATGACGGCCCGCGAGCGCCCCTGCCGCAGGCGGCAGACTCGCGGTTGACGCCGAGCGACGAGCGCTAGTGATCGAGGCTTAATCATGAAAGACTTCTTGCGGCGGCATGTCTTGCACAATTTAGGCCTGAAGCTGCTCTCGCTGGGGCTTGCCGTGGCTTTGTGGCTGGCGGTGGCGCGCGACCCGGTGGCGGAGGTCGCGGTTGACGTGCCCATCGAATTCCACAACGTTCCGGAGAACCTGGAGATAAGCTCGGAGAATATTCCGCGCGCCCAGATACGGGTACGCGGTCCGCAGCGCGTGGTGCGCCGTCTGCAAACCGCCGATATTACGGTTGAAATCGAACTCAGCACCATCAAGCCCGGAGAACGAACCTTTGATCTTACGACCGATCAGATCCACCACCCCAAAGAGGTGCAGGTCGTGCAAATCATTCCCAGCCAGTTTCACCTCACGTTTGACGCCCGGCTCACCCGCCAGGTGCCGGTGCATCCCCGGGTGGTGGGCGCCTTCGCTCCCGGCTATGCGATCGGGCAAATCGTCTCCGAGCCTGCCACGGTTACCATCAGCGGACCCCAGACGCGGGTGCAGGCAGTGGAGGCGGCGATCACGGACTCGGTGGACGCCAGTGGAACCATGGATCGGGCCACTTTTGTGCGTCATGCTTATGTCTCCGATCCCCTGGTGCAGGTAATGAACTCGAATCCGGTGCGGGTGACGGTTATTATGGAGAAGGCTGGAGCCGGCCCTCGCTGAGCATTCTTCATCCATGACATCCCAAACGCGGCAACTCTTCGGAACCGATGGCATTCGCGGCGTGGCCGGCGAATTTCCCCTGACCCAAGACAGCACCTACATGATTGGCCGCGCGCTGGGCCATGATCTGAAGCACAGGCGCGCGCCGGCCCGTGCGGTGATCGGACAGGACACGCGGGAATCGAGTTCTTGGATCGCCGACCGGGTGGCCCACGGGCTGAGGGTCAGCGGAATTGAAGTGCACAGCGCCGGCGTGATCACCACTCCCGGCGTCGCCTACCTGGCGCGCTCTCGCCGATACGCTGCGGGCGTGGTCATTTCGGCCTCACACAATCCCTGGACCGACAACGGCATCAAGATTTTTTCCGGCGATGGATACAAATTGCCGGACGCGCACGAAATCGCCATCGAGCAGGAAATCTTCAGCTTGCTGCAAAACCCCGAGGCCCATGTGGACTCGTCTTTTCAGCCCACTGCGAGCCTGCCCGGGCAAGCCGAGCTGCGCCACGCCTACATCGCCTGGCTGTCCAAGAGCGTAAGCACGGATTTGAGCCGGCTGCGGGTGCTGGTGGATTGCGCGAATGGCGCCGCCACCACAGAAGCGCCGGAATTGTTCCGGCTCTGTCGAATTCAGGCGACATTTCTTAGTTCGGCCCCGGACGGCAAGAACATCAATGAGAACTGCGGAGCTCTGCATCCGGAAACATTGGCCAAGTCGGTAGCGGCGAAGCCGGGTCAATTCGATGTGGGAGTAACTTTCGATGGCGACGCGGACCGAGTGCTGTTCTGCGATGCCGACGGGCGGGTCGTGAATGGCGATGCTGTTCTCCTGCTGGCCGCTCGCCACATGAAGTCGCAGGGAACCCTGCCCGGGGAGACCGTTGTGGCCACCACCATGTCGAATATGGGGCTGGAGATCGCGCTGCGCGAGTCCGGTATTCGCATGCTGCGGGCCAACGTTGGCGACAAGTACGTGCTCGAGGAGATGCAGAAAAGCGGGTCGGTTCTGGGCGGCGAACAGTCTGGGCACATCATCTTCCGGGATGGCGAGGCTACCACCGGAGATGGTTTGCTTACGGCGCTGCGCGTCATGGAGACGATGGCGAAGACGGCCAAGCCGCTGGCCGAGCTGGTGAGCGATCTTAAAGTTTTCCCCCAGACCATTCAGAACGTTCGGGTGCGCGAGAAGGTGCCGTTTGCCAAGGTGCCCGAAATTCAACGTGCCATCGACGCGGCGGAGCGCGAACTGGATGGGAACGGGCGCGTAGTGGTGCGTTACTCGGGAACCGAGGCTCTGGCGCGGGTGATGATTGAAGCGGAGTCGGAAGTGAAGATGAAGGCCCTAGCGCAGGGGATTGCGGCGGCGATCAAGCAGGCATTGGGGGGATAGAAACCACCTGCCATTTCCGGGTACCACCTTTCCGCATCCTCTAATCCAGGTCCCGCCAGTTTTTTCCTGCACCTACTTCTACCAGCAGCGGCACGGTCAGGGGATGGACCTGCTCCATTTGATCGCGCACGAGCGTGCGCATGGTCTCAACCTCTTTTTCCGGAACTTCGAATACCAGTTCGTCGTGGACCTGCAGGGTCATGCGGGATTCGAGGCCGAGCTGGCGAACCGCGGCGTCGATGGCTATCATTGCGATCTTGATCAGATCCGCGGCCGTGCCTTGCAATGGCGTGTTCACGGCGGTGCGCTCGGCGAAGCCGCGCAGGTTGGCATTCTTGCTGTTAATGTCGGGGATGGGGCGCACACGACCGAACAGGGTTCTGACTTTCTGTTCGCGCCGGGCTTGTTCGAGAGTCTGGTCGATGAAGGCGCGCACGCCTTTGTACTTCTCGAAATAAGCGTTGATGAACTGCTTGGCTTCGGAGGGTTCGATGCCGAGAGTTTGGGACAATCCGAAGGCGGAGAGCCCGTAGACGATCCCGAAGTTCACCACTTTGGCTTGGCGGCGATGATCGGGGGTGACCAGCAACGGCGGCACGCCGAAAACCTGCGACGCCGTGAGGGTGTGAATGTCGTCGCCGCGACGGTAGGCTTCGACCAACAGCGGGTCTTGGGAGAAGTGGGCAAGGAGGCGCAACTCGATTTGGGAATAATCTGCGGCGAGCAGCACATGGCCCGGCTCCACGGTGAAGGCAGCGCGAATCTCGCGGCCCAGTTCGGTGCGGATGGGAATGTTTTGCAGATTGGGATTGGCTGACGAGAGCCGTCCCGTGGCTGTGCCAGTCTGACCGAATGTGGTGTGCAGGCGGCCGGTGGCCGGATTCAGCAACGCCGGCAGGGCGTCTACGTAAGTGGATTTGAGTTTCGAGAGCTGGCGGTATTCGAGCACCCGGCGGGCCACATCATGGGTCTCCGCCAGCCCTTCCAGGACATCCACGGCGGTGGAGATGGTCTTACCCTTGCCATATTTCACGGGCTTGGGCAAATTCATTTTGTGGAAGAGCACGTCTCCCAGTTGCTTGGGGGAATTGATGTTGAACTCGGATCCGGAGAGCTGATAAATTTCGCGCGCCTTGGCTTCGACTTCGCGTTCCAGGCGTGACGACATTTCTTTTAGAACTTCGCGGTCGATCTTGACTCCGGCCTGTTCCATGCCCGCCAAAACCGGCACCAGCGGCAAATCAATCTCTTCGTACAACTTCACAAGCTTGGCCTGTTCCACCTCGTGACGCAGGCTGGCGGCAAATCTTCCGGTGACGTCGGCTGATTCGGCCAGCGTGCCGCCTAATTTCAGGTTGAAGCGGCGCAACGCCACTTCCGGGAGACGATGCGAAGAATAGGTGGGATCGAGCAGATAGGAATACAGCATGGGGTCGTGGCGGACGCCGCGCAGGGTGATTCCTTGGGGGGCGAAAGCGTGGATGGCAGCCTTGTAATCGTAAATCGCCTTGGCGACATCTTCGCTTTCCAGCGCGGATTTCAGTCGTGCTCCGGTTGGCTCGAGGGGCAGAGAGTCGCGCTGCAAAAAAATGGTCAGGGCTGTCCCTGCGGCGGCGGAGATTGCGACCGCCTGAGCTGGTGCTGCCTCGGTGGGTGCGTCGGTGAGCGGCAGCATGCTTTCCTGGGGTTCGTCCGATTCCTCTTCCTGATCGTCTAGCGCCAGCGCGGTTTCAGCTGCGACGGCTACGGCCAGGGCGTGGCTTGCAGAAACGTTCTTCAGCACCGTTTCCACGTCGCTCGGGGACCTGGCTTCGCTGTAATGCGCTTGGGTGACTTCCACCACCGGCAACAGCTCTTTCAGAAGGGAAGTGAACTCCAGTTCAGTGAATAGGGCGCGCAGGGCGTCGACGTCGGGGGCTCCGGTGCGCATCGCATTCAGGTCGAGATCGACCGGGACGTTACAGTCAATGGTCGCCATGCGCTTGCTGAACAGGACGATGTCGCGATTGCTTTCGAGCGACTCGCGGTAGGACTTTTTCTCCACCTCGGCGGCACGATCGAGCGCCTGCTCGACTGTGCCGAAACGTTTGATCAGTTCGACCGAACCCTTGTCGCCGATGCCCGGGGCGCCCGGAATGTTGTCGATGGTGTCGCCGCGGAGGGCCATGACATCTACCACGCGTTCTGGCGGTACGCCGAGAATCTCCTCGACTCTTTGCGGATCACAGATCAGGTTGTCCTTGGGCGGATTCAGCACCAGGATCCGGTCGTTGACCAGTTGCAGCATGTCCTTGTCGCTGGAAACTACGTACACCAGGTATCGTTGCGCGGCGGCTTTGCGGGCCATAGTTCCGATCACGTCGTCGGCTTCATAGCCGGCGAGCTCGAGGATGGGGATGCGATAGGCCTCGAGGGCGCGGCGAATGTAGGGCAGTTGTTGCACCAGCTCTCCCGGCATTTCGCTGCGGTTGGCTTTGTAGCCGTGATATTCGATTTCCTGGAAGGTCTGCGTCTTTATGTCGAACTTGCGAACCTTGGTGATGGCTTCGGCCGCTTGATCGCGGAAGGTGGGCGCGGCTACGTCGAATACGGCGGCCAGGTATTCGGGGGAGAAGTCTTCGCGCAATTTGCGCAACATGTTGACGAAGACATAAGTGGCTGCGGTGGGGAGCCCCGTCTTGGTGGACATGCCGCGCTGGCGGGCCATGGCGTGATAGGCGCGAAAGATGAAGGACATCGCGTCCATGAGAAAAATGCGGCGGCCGTCGCTCGCCTTGGGCTGGGGTGCGGGGACCGGCGCGGGGGCCGTCGCGGGAGATGGCGCGGGAGTGGTCCGGGCGCTTGCCAGAGAGACTGTCGAGGATTTCTTCTTGGGAGGCAACGGGTAAGTTTAGCAGGACAGCGATCGGCGGCCGGCCTCCAGCCGTCAGCCTCCAGCCAATCTCAGTCCGTCGATGCGGTGCGGACGATTGAAACAATCCACGGTGGCTTAGAGTTGGCCTGAAGGCCGACCGCCCCATCGCTAGTTCTTGGAAGGCCTGCCGTACTCGGTTTGATAGTGCAGCTTAATGACGCCGCAGGTGCCCTGCTCTGGGGAGTAGACCACGCAGGTGTCGAAGGGGCGGGAATACAAGTGCAAGCTTACCGCGCGCTGGTTGAACTCGCGGGGATTGTAGACGCGGTGGACGGGCTCGAGCGGATCAACCGCGCAGGGCTGGCGGGGATTCATTTCGACCGTGTTTGCGGTCTCTAGGTGGCACTTGCCGTCGTCCAGGTTCTGCGAGATGACCTGAAAGTTCTCGACTCGCAGTCGTCCCCGGGGAACCGCCATCCAGCAATTCTGTTCGCGGTGGTTGTGCACTGAGCTGGCCTGGCCGACTTCCCAGCAGATGGCGACCAGTTCATACAGGGGCGTCTTGTCGACCAGGTTGCGGGTGTAGTGCTGCTTGTCCCAGGTGAGATAAGGGGCCAGGGTTTCCGATAGAACCGGCGTGCTCTTCAGGAAGCGGATAATCCGGTCGATGCGGTGGAAGGCGGGCTCGGGGAATTTTTTCAGCTCAGCGACAAAATCCTCGATCGGAACCGGCTTGGATACTGCTGGTGTGCTCATTTGCTCTTCCTGCGAAGTTCAGTATATCGCTGTTTCGGGAGGGGGAAGGTCCGGGCTGAGCTTGGCGGCTAGACACACCGTGAGTCCCCAAGCTTGCGAAGGCACCGCCCCGGACGCAAAAAAGCCCCGTCACTCCACGAACATGCAATCGCCATAGGAATAGAAACGGTAGCGTTCGCGGACGGCGTGGCGGTAGGCTTCGAGCACCCGCGTCTTGCCGGCGAGGGCGGACACCAGCATGAGGAGGGTCGATTGGGGCAAGTGGAAATTTGTCAGCAGTGCGCCCACCACCCGGAATTTGTGGCCTGGATAAATAAAGATATCGGCTTCGCCGCTTTCCGCCTGCGGCCTGCCGGTTGCCGATTGCAGGGCTGAATATTCGAGCGTTCTGACGGTGGTTGTGCCAATGGCTACAATCCGCCGGCCGGCGTCCATGGCCTGGTTGATGGCCACCGCCGCCGTCGCGGAAATCGAGTAGGGCTCGCGGTGCAGGGTGTGGTCTTGCACCCGTTCCTCGCGCACCGGCTGGAAGGTTCCCAGCCCGACGTGCAGCGTGACTTCGGTGCTTTCAATGGCCCGGTTTTTGAGGCCAGCCAGAATTTCGAAGGTGAAGTGCAGACCGGCGGTGGGAGCAGCCACCGAGCCCTTTTCCCGGGCGTAGACGGTTTGATAGCGCTCGCGGTCCAGGGGCTGATCCTCGCGGGCCAGGTAGGGAGGCAACGGGACGTGGCCGATGCGCTCGAGGACGCCGGCAAAATCGGGCACAGGAAGGAACCGGATGCGGCGTTCTCCGAAGCTGCCTCGGGCGATGACTTCGGCTTGCAGCTCTGGGCTCTCGGCGAAAGATCGATTGCCGAAAAATAGCTGCTCTCCCACTCCGATCTTTCGTCCCGGGCGCACCAGGCATTCCCATTCAAGGGGTTCGTGCGAGAGTTGACGAGTCAGGAGAACCTCGACCGTGCCTCGTGGAAAATCGCGCCAGGCGGGACTCCCGGTGCTGCGCGGCTGGGATTTTGCCCCGCTCCTTCGGCCATAGAGCCGGGCGGGAAAGACCCGCGTGTTGTTGAATACGACAAGATCATCCGGCCTTAGTAAGTCGGGGAAATCGCGGAACTGGCGGTCACCTAGGTCTGGCGTGGCGTGCTTCAGGTGAAGCAGCCGCGAAGCCGCCCGGTCCGCGAGCGGCTCCTGGGCGATGAGTTCTTCGGGAAGGGGATAGTTGAAATCGGAGACCCGCACGCCGCTGATTATAGGATTTCTTTCCGCCGTTCACCGGTAAGCGATCCAGAATGACCTTAACAAGAATGTAATAGTGTGTAAAAGCGTTTGTAACCGGCAAGCGCCTGAGTTACCATACGCGACATTGAGCCGGGGCTGCCGTTCCCACCCTAGTAACACCATGCCTAGCGAACGCCAACATCGCCGCGAAATCGTCCGGTTTGGCGAGGCGCTGCACCAGCGCGGCTATGTGGCGGCGATGGATGGCAATCTTTCCGTACGCCTTGACGATCGCTACATTCTTGCCACCCCGACATCCATGTGCAAGGGCATGATGAAGCCTTCGGACCTGGTCATCGTGGACATGGAAGGCAGACACGTCTCGGGACGCAGGGACGTCTCGAGCGAAATCGCGATGCACCTTTTGATCTACCAACTGCGTCCTGAGGTTCGAGGCGTAGTGCATGCACATCCCCCCACCGCCACCGGCTTTGCCGCCGCCGGGCTGGCCCTGAACCAGCCTCTGGTGTGTGAAGTGGTGATCGGACTGGGCTCGATACCGCTGGCCAAGTACGGCACGCCGGGCACACCCGAGCTTACCAGTGGGCTCGAACCGCTGATCCCGCAATACGACGCCATTCTTATGTCGAACCACGGGGTAGTGGCATACGGCGTTGATCTGCATTCTGCCTACATGAAGATGGAGACAGTGGAGCATTTTGCGCAGATTGCTTTGGTCACGCACCTGCTGGGAAGGCAGCAGCCTCTGGGCAGTGTGGAGCTGGAAAAATTGATGGCGGCGCGGAGCAAGTATCAGGGAGCAACATCTTCCGCTCCACTGCCTCTGGCCGTCCCCGGCGACGGAGATGGCGACTATGAGCATTCGCCGCCGCGAGAGAAAGCATCGGCCCCGGTGGGGGGCAGACCTCCTCGACGGGTGAGCTCGCGGCACCGGTAGGGCGGGCTTTAGAGCCGGCGCGGGCGAAAGAGCTCGGCCCGCGTCTCACCTCCGCTTACTCTCCTCCGATTCTGAATCTCACGCCGGCTCGGACGTTTGCTCCGAGGGCGGGGTAGCCTACCACTTCCTGATATTGCTTGTTCAGGGCATTCTCGAGGTTCACATACCCGGTAATGCGCGAAGTCACCGCATACCAGCCGCCGACATCGACGCGCGCATATCCTGCCGCGTGGTCGAGGTTGTAGCCGAGGAAGTCCGAATCTGGTCGCCTGCCGATAAAACTTCCGCCGAGATTGGCTCCCCATCGGCCGCTGAGGTAGCTCAGCAACAGACTTCCCGTGTGCTTCGGACGCCGGATCAGTGGCTGGCCCGGCTGGAGGAGTGGATCGAACGCGAAGGGCTGCTGGAGAATCTGGGTCGACGTGTAGGTATAGGACCCATCAAACGATAGCTTGGCCCACGGCCGACCGTGAAACTCCAGTTCTGTTCCGTGCGCCAAAGCCTCATTGACATTCACATACTGCCCGCAAAAAGGGCTTGGCGCGGGGCAGACCGGGCCAGTCAAGAAGTTGAAATCAATCTTGTCGCGAAACAGCCCGTTAAAGTAAGTGGCGGTGAACGAGTAATTCCGCGAAAACTTCTGGTCCAGTCCGGTCTCGAAGGAGCGCGCCCGCTCGGGCTTGAGAGCGGGATTGGGAAGCACGGGGAAGCCGCCGCCGTTTCCGAAAGACTGAGCGAAACTCGGTTCCTTGATGCCGGTGGCGTAGGCAAAGCGGAAGCGCGTGCCGGAAAAGAACCGTCCCCCGCGAAAGGCGGTGAAACTCAAGGCCACCCTGGGAACAACCCGATTTCCGAAACTCTGGTTGTGGACGAAGCGAGCCCCGGCCACAAGCGAGAGACGTCCCAGGGTCAGAACCTGCTGCCCGAAAACGGCATGATTGAGGCGCACGCCGTGGCTCAGCGAGTCGGGAAGACTGCCCGTCGTTCCGTTCTCATCTTCGAACTCGTATCCCAGCGTGGTGTGCGCCCAGCTTCGTTCCGTGTAATCGCCCTGATAGTCGAAACCGGCGCGGTTGATGCGGGTGAGGGCGTGGAAGGGAGTGTCGATCGGGTTGCCGAAAGGATCCACCCGACCGGGCTGGTTGACGGGCTGAATGTTGGTGCGATTCAGCTTGTACTCGAAGCCGGTGAAGCGGTGTTGCCAGCGCGAAGGCCCGGTTATCGTGAGGTCGGCGCTAGCCAGAAGGTTGTTCTGCCGTGCGCGCTGGTCAAGATCGGGAGGGAGGATCGGGTCTCCATTGAAATTCCAGTTGCCGGGCACTCCGGTGACGCTGTTGGAATGACGGGTCCGCACCCGCAGCGACGCCCAGGCTGTCAACGTCGCGCCGACATTGGCGCCCTGCAGAGAGTTGGAGTAATCGTCGTTCGGGCCTTGGCCCGCGGTGTTGAACTGGTCGCCGAAGAGGTTGTAATCCAAGCCACCGTTTGCCCCGGCGATCGATGCATAGCCGTTGGCGGTTCCTAGATTTCCGCCGTCGGCGCCAAAACGAAGTTCGGGAACTGGCGTGCTACCGGTGTGGGTAAAAACCTGTACGACGCTGGTCATGGCGTCGGAACCGTACAGCGTGCTCTGGGCTCCGCGCACAAACTCCAGGCGATCCGCCCCGGCCAGGGGGAGCACCCCGAAGTCGAAGGTTCCACCCGGATCGTTCACCGGCACATCGTCCACAATGATTTTGTTGTAGGTGGAATCGCCGCCGCGCACAAACAGCGAGGAGAGGCCGCCGCGTTGCCCGGTCGTGCCCACCACGGCCCCGGGAAGAAAACGCAGAGCGTCAGCAGCTGCTACCGGCCGCATGACTTCCAATTGCCCACGGTTCAGGCTTTCCACGTCCGCCCCGATCGCATTGCCGGGAATCGGGGTTCGGGTCGCGCTCACGGTGACCGTTTCCGTGGCCGGCGCCAGGCGAAGTCTGAGGGTAATCGCTCCAGCGTCGGACGGGGAGATGTCCGCGGTCTGTATGGCAAACCCCGCGGCCAGTATCCGGACGCGATGAGATCCAGCTTCGATTCCGCGAAATACGGCCAGCCCGTCAGCCGAGGTGGTTTGGATGGCCGTGGGAGTCGCGGTCACTCCGTGGAACAGCTCAACCTGGGCGCCGGCGACCGCGGCGGATTGAGGATCGATCACTTTGATTTTTAGCTCTGCGGCGAAAGCCGGTGCGATCAAGACGATGAAGCCAGCGAGAATACGAAGCAACCGCATGCACTCCTCCTTTGACACGCGAAAGGGTTTGGGGTGAACGGTTCACGCCGGTCTCCTGGCT
>Ga0193707_1000395_pt1 | contig 14737 bp, 11 predicted proteins | sample U3c2metaG_FD_143043 | JGI IMG/M metagenome (GOLD analysis project Ga0193707, IMG submission 143043) | Soil microbial communities from a riparian zone of the East river system, Colorado, United States - U3c2 | ecosystem: Environmental > Terrestrial > Soil > Riparian zone | place: USA: East River... | reverse complement strand
CGAGCACGGCATCGACCAGGACTGGTTGATCGCACCGCCGCTGGCCGCGGCCGGAGCTGGTATCGAGTGGTGCGATCGTGCGGCCGTCGTTCTGGGTGACGCTCTGGAGCCTGGGTTGGAGTGGGTGGCCGGCACGCTCTCGGCGGCGACCTTGCTGGGCGAGGTCAAGGAGTCGACCCGGCGGATCACGGAACTCGTCGCCGCCGTCCGCTCGTACTCGCAGATGGACCGCGGCTCGATCCAGACGATCGACGTGACGGAGGGGATCGAGAGCACGCTGGTCATGCTCGGGCACAAACTCCGTGACGGGATCGAGGTGATCCGGTCGTACGGCGCGGACGTCCCGCGGATCGACGCCTTCGCGGGCGAACTGAACCAGGTGTGGACGAACCTGATCGACAACGCGGTCGACGCGATGGACGGCGCCGGGACGCTACGGATCAGCACCCGCACCGACGGCGACCGCGTCGTGGTGGAGTTCGCCGACACCGGGCCGGGGATGCCACCGGAGGTCGCCGCGCGCGCGTTCGAGCCGTTTTACACGACGAAGGACGTCGGCAAGGGCACCGGCCTCGGGCTCGACATCGCACAGCGGATAGTCGCCGAACATCACGGCGGGACGATCACGATCACTTCACGCCCCGGTGAGACGACCCTGCAGGTGCGGCTCCCGCATCGGCCCGCCGGCACCGACTGACCTGTTCCGAACGACAGGCGGTAGTGGCGGTGCGCGCCGTCACCACGGAGCCCGCCCGCTCCGGATGGTGACTACCTCCTGTCGTCCGGAACCGGCCCCTCAGGTGTCGTGCTCGAGGATCCGGACTCGCGGGACCTTGAGGATTTTGCGGGCCTTCGAGATCCAGTCGGAGCAGAGGAACCTGGCCGCGGTCTCGGGCCAGGCGACCACCACGACTTCCTGACCCTGGGAGCTCTTGACCAGCGACATCAGAGCCAGCAGCACCTCACCGTGCGTGATGGACACGTTGACCGGGTAGCGACTCATGGCGCGGAGCCGGCGCGAACTGTGTTCGATCACCGAGGCCAGATCGACGGCCGGGTCGGCGAGGGTGGCGACCGACGCTCGGCTCGAGCTGCCCGGCGGGCCGACACGTGCGGACGGGGCGGTCGCGGAGCCGGCCACGGGGGCAGAGCTAACGCCGGCCACGTCCGCGAATGTCGAGCCCAGCAACGCCATCGGACCACCGAATCCGCTCTCCGGAAGGCTGGAGACCAGCAGGTGGTAGTGCACGGGTTCTTCGCGCCTTGCATGCAGGGCGGCAACGCGGCGCGCGTCGCCCTCGCTCATCTCCCGCTCGATGAGCACCACCACCTCATACGTCATTCGTGGCTCCCTTCGCAGTCAATTCCGTTGTACTCCTGCACCGGATCGCACCCAAGCACCCGCCACGCCACCGTCACCGAATTGTCAAAGTCTTCTCAGGCTCCTGCCAGACTCGCCCGACCGCGCGGGCGGGCGCGGCGGCCCTCAGCTCGGCAGCGACGCGTGCGCGCGGGTATCGGGAGCCAGTACGGAGAGAAGGTGTGGAGCGTCGATCAGCGTGTGGCTCGCGTGGTCGAGGAGACGCGGGTGCAGCGCGTAGATCTCGGCACCAGAACGCGCTGCGATGTCGCCGGTCAGGACCGCGCGAGCGGCCGCGTGCCAACAGCAGATCTCCCACAGGCTGACTCGGTCACCCGAGCCGTGCACTTCCTCCAGCGTCGCCGCCATCAGCGCCAGGTGACCGCCGTACCACGAGACGTTGTGGCCGTAGCCGGCCGCGCTGAGGTTGACGTCGTACCAGCGCAACTCCTTCGTCAGCAGGTCCACGCCGAACGGCAGCAGGATCTTCGCCGGACCGGTCAGGTCGAACCGCTCCTCGACCGCCGCCAGTGAGAGCAGACGGAGGCGATCGGAACGCACATGCGCCGGCTGCTCTTCGTCGAACGATGGCTTGAGGAACGGATCCTTCGGGTCGATCCTGCGCAGGCACAGCGGGCAGGCGCTGAGGTCCGAACCATCCCAGCAGGTCCGGCAGATCAGATGCGCGCAGGGTGAGACGACATGTACCGACTTCGCATCGCCGCACAGCACGCACGGCTGCTCGGGCTCCTGCAAGAGCCTGGCGAAGACCCCGGTTGATGTTAAAGCTGTCGGTGTTGCCCGCAATGCTCTCGCGCCCGGTCAGGCAGGTTCGATGGCGAGGAGGGCCCCACAAAGAAGAGCTCCGGTAGCAGGGTCGGGGCCGCCCCGCCCAGACCCCGCTACCGGAGATCTCCAGCGTAGAACGTTCACCCAAACGCGCTACAACCGGGTGCCCGATCTGGCACTGATGCGCCGCGAACAAACCTTTGAACCATGGCCTTCTCCCCGGAGGGAAACCCTTTCAGTCACAGCCGGGAGGTGTCACGCCACGGATTGTGGTTAAAGTCGTGAGTATGGAGGGTGGGGCAGTCGAGCATGCGCGCTGGCGGGACGTGTTCGGGCACGCTGAGTTCCGTGCGCTGTTCGTCGCAGGCATTCTGTCCGTCGCAGGCGACCAGCTCGCCCGGGTAGCGCTGTCGGTCCTGGTCTTCGACCGCACTTCGTCCGCCGGACTGACCGCACTCACCTATGCCCTGACCTACGTGCCAGACCTGCTGTTCGGACCACTGCTGGCCGGATTCGCCGACCGGTATCCCCGCCGTACTGTGATGATCGTCACCGACCTCGCGCGCGCGGTTCTCGTTGCGGCTATGGCGATGCAGGCGTTACCGCTGCTGGTGGTGATCCTTCTCCTGCTCGCTCTGCAGGCGTTCGGCTCACCCTTCAACGCCGCACGAGCAGCGACGCTCCCCGCCGTACTCCCGGGGGATCACTACGTCCTGGGCAAGGCCGCGAACGACATGGTCGTGCAGTTCAGTCAGGTCCTCGGCTTCGGCACCGGTGGCGTCGTCGTGGTCGCCGTCGGTACGTCAGGCGGCCTCCTGCTCGACTCCGTCACCTTCCTGCTCTCCGCGCTGCTGGTAGCGATCGGGGTACGCCGCCGCCCGGTGCCGGCCCGTGACACTGATGCGCCACCGACCAACTACTTCAAGGACCTGGCCGCCGGCGTCTCTCTGGTCGCCCGTACGGGCACTGGTCGTCCTGGCGACGATCGCCGGCTTCTACGTGACAGTGGAAGGCCTGGCGGTCCCCTACGCCCACGAGATCGGCCAGGGCACCACAGCCGTCGGACTCCTGTTGGCCGCCAGCCCGGCCGGCGCTGTCGCCGGCATGTGGCTCATCACCCTCTGGTCACCCGAGCGCCGTTTGAACCTCCTCGGCCCGTTGGCCATGCTGGCGTGCGCTCCACTGATCCTCTGCTTCCTGGCGCCCGGCCTCGCGCCGACCGTGGTGCTCTGGGCGCTGTCGGGCCTCGCCTCGGCGTATCACCTACCGACCAGTGCCGCGTTCGTCCAGGCCGTGCCGGACGCGCAGCGCGGACAGGCGTTCGGAGTCGCCAGCACGGCCTTGAAGAGCAGTCAGGGCGTGGGCATCCTGCTCGCGGGCCTGATCGCCGACGAGTCCTCGCCATCGGTCGCGCTGGGGGTCATGGGCGCCGCCGGCACAGGCGCCGCCCTGGTGGCGGGCGCCGCCTGGACACGCGCCCGCCGATCCGGGTCCGGCACCGCCGAAAGCGGTGCCGGAAGAGTGGCCGGAGATTCAGGGGAGAATGCCTCCGGACACGCTCCGTAAAATGTCGGTAAAGATTCTGGAGCTAGCGTCCGGTCACCATTCGTTGCCGCCGATGAACCACTCGTTACCGGATCCGCCAGACCCGCGGAACCACTCGTTGCCACTCTGCGTGAACCACTCGTTACCGCCGTGGAACCACTCGTTCCCACCGCCGGTGAACCACTCGTTGCCGCCGTGGAGCCACTCGTTGCCGGTGCTGATCTTCGCCATGGTGCTGGATCCTTCCTTCGCCATCCGCCAGATGGAATTGATGCGGGTCGGGGATGACCTCGCGTGAACAGTCGGTTACTATTCAGGAATAGCCGTTCAGGTCTATCCGTGTGAGGCCACCATGATTCTGATCGGTCGGAGCAATTGGGTGCCACCCCGCCGCTGGAAGCTCTGGTCGTTACCTCGTCCCGCGCTGAGCTACGTGCTCGGAGTCGACGCTGTCGCAGTCATCATCACCGCCTTGGCTGCGGCCTCGACGTTGTCCGGTGCCCGCACCGGCGTCAGGCCATCCGAGTGGGCCGCCTTCGCTGTACTGGCGGCCGCCTCGGTGCTTCACCTGGAGTCTGCCCGCGGAATCGAGCGCCGACGCGAAATGGCGGCGAATACCTCGCCGTACACCAATCTGAAGAGCCTGTGGGTGTTCGCCGGCCTGCTGCTGCTCCCGCTCATCCTGGTCGTCGCACTGATCGTCGTCTCGTACGGATACTCCTGGATCCGGGTCTACGGCCGGACCATCGCGCACCGCAAGGTGTTCTCCGCCAGCACGTTCCTCCTGGCCAGTGCCGCGGCCGCCGCGGTGCTGCGGGCCGGCGGCCTGCTGATCGAGCCTCGGGTGCCGACCGGACCGTGGACCCTGCTGGTAGTGATTGCCGCGGCGACCACGTGGTGGCTGGTCAACTTCGCACTGGTGATCGGCGCGATCCTGCTGTCATCCCCGGATGCCACCGCTCGTGGCGCTCTGGGCGACCTGGCCGACCAGCTCGTCGTGGTCGCCGGGCTCGGCCTCGGTGTGGCGGTGGCCGCGCTCCAGGCGTCGTACCCGTGGGTGGTGCCGATCCTCATGGTGACAGTGCTGACACTGCACCGCGATCTACTGCTTCCGCAGTTCCAGCGGGCCGCGGGGACCGACGTCAAGACCGGTCTGGCGACCCCGGCGTACTGGGCCAGCGCCGTCCCGGTGGAGATCGCTCGGGCCCAGACACTGCGGAGCACCGTGGGTCTGCTGATGCTGGACCTGGACAAGTTCAAGGAGATCAACGACACCTACGGCCACCCGGCCGGCGACCAGGCCTTGCGTGCCGTCGGCGAGAGCGTTCGCGCGGAAGTCCGGCAAGGCGATCTGGTCGCACGCGTCGGTGGAGACGAACTGGCGGTGCTACTGCCGGGCGCCTCGGAGACCGAGGTCCTCGAAGTCGCCGAGCGGATCCGCGACCGGCTCAGCGCCTTGAACGTGTCGGTGGCCACCACGACCGCGAGCACCGCGGTGATCTCCGGCGTGCCCGCCTCGTTCGGCGCGGCGGTGTACCCGGATGTCGCGGCCACCATGGACCAGCTCGTCCTCGCCGCCGACAACGCATTGCTGAGCGCGAAGCGGGACGGGCGGAACCGCATCGTCACTGCGCGGCCCAACCCGCCCGCTGTCACCGACCACTCGGGTCAGCCGGTCACCGACTGACTCTGATCAGAGCCTTGCCCCGGAGAGTGCGGTTCTCCAGTGCGGTGTGTGCGTCGGCCAAGTGATCGAGATCGTAGACCTGGCCGATCACCGGGACGAGATCACCGGCGACAGCTCTCCTGATCACCTCGGTGCCGGAGATCGTCGTACTGGCCGTATCGGCCCGGAGGTCGGTGATGCCCTTCACCGTGATCCGCCGGCGCTGCGCTTCGGCCGAGTCGTAGGCCGCGAAGCCGCCGCTCGGGGCGCCGTGGGCGGAGAACCAGCCGCCGTCCTTGACCACCGTGAACGCGGTGGCGCCGAGCTCACCGCCGGCGCCTTCGAAGACGATGTCGGCACCGTGATCGTTCGTTACCTCTAGCACCGACTTCTCCCAGCCGGGCTTGCCGTAGGCGATCACCAGATCGGCACCTTGTGCTTTGCTGAGATCGAGCTTCCCCTGTCCACGCGCGGCCGCGATGACGTGAGCGCCGGCCCGGTGCGCCAACTGGATCAGGAGCAGGCCCATACCGCCGGCGGACGCGGTGATCAGAACCTCCTTGCCCTGCATCGGTGGCGCCAAGTCCTCGAGCATCAATGCGGTGAAGCCGTCGCCGAAGACTGCGACCGCGGTCTCGAGATCCAGCTCGGCGGGTACCTCGACGAGGTCAGCCGCGGTCGCGACGGCCAGCTCGGCGTGGGCACCGAAGCCGATGGCGCGGCCGAGGACGGTCTTGCCGATCCACTCCTCGGGCACGTCGGCGCCGACCGCGCGCACCCGGCCACCCAGCGAACCGCCCGGCACGTACGGCGGCGTCACGTCGAAGAACCTGCTGTGCTGTCCCCTCCGGATGGCTGTCTCGACGACGATGACATCGGCGACCGTCACCTCGATGACGACCTGACCGGCGGCCGGTACGGGGTCCGGCCAGTCCTGGGTCGTGATCACGTCCGGGCCGCCGAACTCCGTCACCACTGCTGCGCGCATCTGTGCTCCCTCATCGTTCGTGAGCTTCGAGCGTGTAACCTCAACGTCGGTTCAGGTCAACTCCGGCGGTTGTCCACAGGCTCGGTGTGACAGGCGGAAAGTCTGTCGGTGGTCCGGCGTACTGTGCAGGTCATGTTCGACGCCGCCTTCGCCGGTCTGGGGCTGATCGGGCGCGGCCGGCTCGTGCCGGATCGCAGTCCGAGTGGGTACGGCGCTTGGCGGGTGGCACCGCTCGACCCGCTGGACCGCGGCTGGTTGCGGAATCTCGGTGCGGCGATGCCGGCGTACGGGCATGGACTGCCGATCGAGGGGACGCGGCCGGTGCGGCTGGTCGATCCGGAGCAACTTGTCCGGGCGTTCTGGGACGCGCTTGCGGACACTCTGGTGCGGGCGCCGGCCGCTGCTGTCGCCGTACGTTCCGGTGCGGCTGCGTTTGCCGCCTGGGATCCGGTTGAGCTGACCGGATCTTCGGGATGGCTGGAGGAGACGGCGCAGAGCGAGGAGGCCGGGGCTCGGCTGGTGTTGCGGATCGAGCCGCCGTCCGAGTCGGTTGATGAGTTCCGGGCCGTGTTGCAGTTGCGGAGCGGCGTGGATCCGAGCCTGCTGGTCGACGTGTCCGACGTGTGGACTGCGCCCGCCGCCGTGCTCGCCGCTCTTGGGGAGCGGGCGGAGACCGATCTACTGTTGGCGTTGCGGCGTGGGGCGCGGGTCTGGCCGCCGTTGGGTGCCGCGTTGCGGGATGCGGCGCCGGCCGATGTGGGTGTCGACGACGCGGCGCTGGAGGAGCTGGCCGAGGGCAGCACCGCGTTGGAGGGCGCCGGGATCGAGGTGCTTTGGCCGACCGAGCTCTTTGCGGGTCGGCTGGCCGTCCGCGGGACGGTCGCGACGCCGACTCCTGGTGCCGTGACGGGGCCGGACTTCAGCCTGTCCGACCTGGTCGCGTTCCGGTGGCGGCCGACGCTGGACGGGGAAGAGCTGACGGAGCAGGAGGTGGCGGCGCTTGCGGAGGCGAAGCGGCCGATGATCAGGATGCGTGGGCGCTGGGTCCGGGTCGATCACGAGCTGGTCCGGAAGCTGCGAAGTGGCGGCACGCGGAAGCTGACCGGAGCGGAGGCGCTCGGTGCCGCTTTGACCGGGACGATCGAGGTCGATGGTGAGCTCGTGGCCTTCGACGCCGACGGGTCGCTGGCTTCGATGCTGGCGCGGTTGCGGGCGGCCGAGGAGCCGGCGCCGTTCATGGAACGGCCTGTCGGATTGCGAGCGACACTGCGCGATTACCAGCGGCGTGGCGTCGCGTGGATGGCGCAGCTCGCGGATCTCGGACTGGGTGGCTGTCTCGCCGACGACATGGGTCTGGGCAAGACGATCCAGGTGATCGCGTTGCATCTTCACTTGCTGGGACGCGGCCGCGGGCCGACGTTGGTGGTCTGCCCCTCGACCTTGCTGGGGACGTGGGAGCGGGAGTTCGCCCGGTTCGCGCCCGATGTGCCGACACGGCGCTATCACGGCGCCGGTCGGGCGCTGAGTGATCTGGCTCCGGATGAGGTCGTGCTGACGACGTACGGCGTGGTGCGGCAGGACCACCGAGTTCTCGGCGAGGTGTTCTGGGGGCTCGCGGTCGCGGACGAGGCACAGCATGCGAAGAACCCGTTGTCACGGACTGCGCGGTCGTTGAGGACGTTGCCCTCAGCAACAAGAATCGCGCTGACCGGGACACCGGTGGAGAACAGGTTGTCCGAGCTGTGGTCGATCCTGGACTGGGCGGCGCCCGGGTTGCTGGGGACGCTGGAGCGGTTCCGGCACGATGTCGCCGTACCGGTGGAGCGGTATCACGACGAGGAGGCGACGGCTCGGCTTGCGCGCGTGACGCGACCGTTCCTGCTGCGGCGGAAGAAGAGCGACCCCGGGATCGCGCCCGAGCTACCGCGGAAGTCCGAGCACGATGTCGTCGTACCGCTGACGACCGAGCAGGCGACGCTGTACCAAGCGGTGGCGAAGGAGACGTTGGCGAAGATCGAGTCGGCGGAAGGGATCGCGCGGCGTGGACTGGTGCTCAGTCTGCTCACGCAGTTGAAGCAGGTGTGCAACCACCCGGCGCAGTTCCTGCACGAGCCGGGTCCGCTGGAGCGCCGGTCGGGCAAGCTCGCGGCGCTGGACGAGCTCCTCGACGTGATCCTGGCCGAGGGTGAGTCGGTGCTGATCTTCAGCCAGTACGTCGAGATGTGCCGGCTGATCGAGGCCCATTTGGCGGCGCGGCAGGTCAAGACGTTGTTCCTGCACGGCGGGATCGGCGTACGGAAGCGGGAGCAGCTGGTCGAACAGTTCCAGGGCGGCGAGGCTCAGGTGTTCCTGCTGTCGTTGAAGGCCGGTGGGGTTGGGTTGACACTGACGCGGGCGACGCATGTCGTGCACTACGACCGCTGGTGGAACCCGGCGGTCGAGGACCAGGCGACCGACCGTGCGTACCGCATCGGCCAGGACCGACCGGTCCAGGTGCATCGACTCGTCACCGAGAACACGGTGGAAGACCGCATCTCCGCTGTCATAGCCGCCAAACGCGACCTCGCCGACGCCGTGGTCGGCTCGGGTGAGGCCTGGCTGAGCGAACTGTCCGACACCGAGCTGACCGAGCTCGTCGAGCTGTCCACCACACCCCTCCGAGCCGGAGCCGCAGGTCCCCACAACCCATCCGCCGTCGGTCGCGTAACCCTGGCTGGTCAGACCGACGAGTGACCAGCCGGGTGAGCGGGTGCCGTGGCAGGGGTGGCGGCGGACGGGTGAGGATGCGGGGTTGCCGGCGGCGAGAGGGCCGGGGAGTCGGCGGCCGTTCGGGGCGACGTGGTGGGGGCGGACGTGGCTGGATGCGCTGGAGCAACGCGCTCGCCTGGATCCCGGTCGGCTGGCGCGCGGGCGCTCGTACGCGCGCCGCGGGAGTGTGCTCGAGCTGACCGTCACACCAGGCGAGGTCGAGGCCGTCGTGCAGGGCAGCCGCGTCACGCCGTACCAGGTGACGGTCCGGATCCGCGCCTTCTCGACCTCCGAGTGGGACGCCGTACTCGACGTGGTCTCAGCCCAGATCGGCCGCGTGGCGGCGCTCCTCGACGGCGAGCTTCCACCCGAGGTCGTCGACGATGTGCAGGCTGCCGGGTTGGACCTGCTGCCGGGAGCGGGTGAGGTTCTGACCAACTGCAGCTGTCCCGACTTCGCCGTACCGTGCAAGCATTCCGCCGCTGTCTGCTACCTCGTCGCCGACGCCCTCGACGACGATCCCTTCGCACTCCTGCTCCTTCGCGGCCGCCGCAAGGACGAACTTCTCGCCGCCCTCCGTTCCCGGCGCTCGACCACAGCGCCAACCTCCCCGGCCCGCACTCCCCCACCCCCTGGCATCCCCGCCAAAACAGCCTTCGCTCGCCACCTCGCCTCCGCCTCCAACGGAGCCGCTCCCGCCGCGGCGAACCCCACCAGCGCGCCAGACTCGTCCAGCACCAGCACCAGCGCAGCCGGTGTCGGCACCTCCGGTGCGGTTCCTGTGCCTGTGCCTGTGCCGCCTCGGCCGCTGGGGTCGCCTGGGACGCCGGCTGCTGTGCGGGTGCTCGATCCGCCCCGGTCCTCCGGCGTTGACGGACGAGATCTCGTCGCCCTGGCAACCGACGCCGCGCGCCGAGCCTGGGAGTTCGCCTCCGGCGACGGGGACGGTGGTCTGAGCCTGACCTTCGAGCAGGACCTCGCCCGCCGGGCGGCCTTGGCCCTCGGTACGCCGGACCTCGCCGACCTCGCACACAGAGCCGGCGTACCGGCCCGCCAACTCACCAGCTGGGCCGTCGCCTGGCGCGAAGCCGGCCTCGGCGGCCTGGCAGCGACGGTCGACGAACCAACCGACATCAACCCACAGTCCCTCGCCGAAGCCCTCGAGGCCCTCCCCGGTGCCACCATCCACGCGAACCGAGTCACCGCGGGCAAAACCCAACTCCGCCTGGGCACCGACTCCCTCTGGTACCGCTTCGACCAACACTTCAACGACTGGACCCTCACCCGCCCACCCTCGCCAGATCCCCGGGACCTGTTGACGGGCTAGACCGATGACCCAACCACGGCCACTCGCACCGTCCAAGCTCGTGACGACGGCGTTAGGTTCGATTCGGCGGACATCGTTGTGTCCATGAAGCGAGGGGACACCGAGAGTCGGGCCCACAGGGTGCCCATCGGTGCCGAAGGCTGGCAAGACACCGACGTTTCCTGGTGTTCCGGACCAGTCGGCAATCCTTCGTCACCATCGTCTCGTACCCCACGATGCGCCCGGGTCCCATCCTAACGTTCGCCCGCGCGATCGCCCCGGCGTTCCGAAGCTAGCCGCGGGCGGCGACGAACGCCTCAGTCAGGCGGGTGATGACGTCGTACGGGATCGGATCCTTGAGGGGGAACTTGAGGGTGCCTTTGCCGGAGCGGTAGGGCTCGATCGCGGTCGCGAGCGCATCGTCGAGGGGTGGGATCGGGTAGAGGGAGATGTGTTCCTTCCAGCCGCTGAAGTAGAGCAGCGACTTGCCGTCGAGGGTGATCGTGGGGATCTGGTAGCTGATCTTCTCCCCCGCCTCGGGCACGACCGCGTGGATGGTACGCCGTACCTCCTCGAGCGCCTCCCGGACTTCCACCGGGAACGACTCGACGTACTCGTCCACGCTCACGAACTTGTTCTCCGCCACGCCGCCATCCTCGCCACCCGCACATCAACCCCGCAACCTCGCCACCCGCGGCAAGAGCACGCGGGCAGGCTCAGCGAGTCGTGGATCGCGGTGGCTGGAAGCCGCCGACTGCGGACCAACATCCACGACTCGGCGACTTCGTGACGGCAGCTAGTGCCTCGTCAAGAAGGGGTGGGTCCTGGTACGTCAGCCGGTGTTCGTGGTGATGTCTTCGGCTGCGGACGAGTCGCTGTCGGGGTTGGCCAGTGGCCAGTAGTGGGGAGCTGGGTCAGGTAGTGGGGTGCTTGGACACGTCAGGTCGTGCCTGTGGTCCCTGTTTGATGTTCCCCCCGCATCGTGACCGGTGCGCGCCACGACGTCGGTAGCGGTGAGTGGTTTCGACGAGCATCCATCGGGTGCGTCAGCGGGCGTTTCTTGACAAGGCACCAGTCAGGTTAGTTGGGGCGCCGGAGCGAGGTGTGGGTTTCGAGGGCGGGGATCAGGTGGTCGGCGATCTTGGCGTGGCCGGCGACGGTGGGGTGGACGAGGTCGGTGCAGTCGTCCTCGGTGATCCAGCCGGTGGAGTCGATGCGGACGAGGTTCGGGTCGTCGAGGGCTTTCACCGCGCCCTGGATGGACTCGGCGTGCTTGCCGCTGAACGGGGTGAGCGCCACGATCGTGGCCTCCGGGTACGCCGAACGCACCCTCGTGACGTAACCGGCGTAATCCTCCGGCTCCAGCGTCTGGTCGTTCACCCCGAGGTTGATCACGACGACGTCGGAAGGCTCGATCCGTTCGGCGGGCGAGCCGGCGAAGTTCCAGCCGAACGACTCGACCCCGGACGGCACCTCGCCGTTCCCCGGCTTGCTGATCCCCTGACTCCCGAAGCCGACCTGGTACGACGTCGCCCCGAACGCGCGGGCAGTCAGATACGCGTACGTCGTCGTACCGTCGGCGCCCTCCGATTCGGAATGCGAGCTCAGCGATCGCACGCCCTGCGTGATCGAATCGCCGTAGAACTCGAGCCGCGGACCGCCCGGCCGCCCGCTCAGCCGCAGCCGCGAGTTGAGGTCGAGCACGAGACCGGCGAACACGACCGCACACTCGAACGGCGGGTTCCACCGGTTCACGTGCTCGTTCACGTCCTTGACCACGATCTCGACCTGGTGTCGGCCGGTCGGCGCGGACAGTTCGATGACCGATTCCTCGATCAGGTGGAGCTCCGGATCACCGTCGTCAACCGTGATCCACAAGTGCGGCGCGACAGCAAGACCGTCCGCGTCGAACAGGAGCTGGACACGTTCGCCGGCGAACGAGAACGAGATCCGCGAGCCGGAGTTGACGGTGATCGCCACTCCGGGTTGCTGACCCCACTGGCCCTCCAGCACGATGCGCGGATCTGACGGGGCGACGACCTCGCCTGGCGCGAACGGCACGGGCACTCCTCAGGTATCGGTGGCGGTGTCATTCTGCCTGGCCGGTCACCAGCCTTCCTTCCGAGCCCGCGGTCCGGGTGGCGAGCAGGCGATCGTGTTCCCAGCTGCCTTCGCAGCATGATCCGGCCGGGTGAGGCGTTCTTGCGGACGGTGAGCAGGTCGCGGACTCGGGGGTGTTGCGCGCCGATCGAGCGCGCGTCGTGCACGGTCATGTGCAAAGCTCCGAAAGGAGAGAATCAGCAAGCGCGCCGGGGACCCTGTGCTGGGTCCACACCGGCGGGGCGAACGCCCGAGGTCGTGTCTGATGGTCCCGCGCCTACTGCGCGGCACCCGGTACGGCACCTCGCCGCACCGAGCACCTGCTCGCTACGGCGCGGGACCATCAGACACGACCTAAGGCGCCGTGGTTCTGACGCGGTCTACCTGGACCGCATCAACCAAGGATTCTCTTCACACCTCGGATGGTAAGCACCTCCCACCCACCCGTCACCCGGTTTTCCACAGACCCCGCCGCAGGCCACCTTCGCACTTGTCCACAGGTCGCCGACGGGCCGGTTTTGGTCTGTCGGTGTGGGTGGTTAGAGTCCTTTTCTCTGGTAGCCGGTCGCTGTCACACGGGAGGGAGTGCGGATGGACGCCACGTTGCTGGACGCCGAGGCCGAGGCGGCCGTACTGCGCGTCTACCGTCAGGTGTTCGCGGTGCTCGCCCGTGAGGCCGGCGCGATGATCGTCGACCCCGACCTGCTGGATGCCGATCAGGCGATCCTGGACGCGTTCGCCGAGGCCGGGAGCGACGGGCTCACGGTCGAGCAGGCGACGCTGGCCTGCCGGGCCTACCCGCATGACGTGATCGTCCGGCGCTTCGACGTACTGCGGCAGTACGGCGCGATCACCAAGCTCGTCGACCGGCCGAACGAACTGCGTCACCGGGCCGCGTTCGCGCCGTACGTGATGCTGATGTTCCTGCGCCGGATGTCGGTGCAAGGCGGTCAGGCGGAGCTGCATCAACTGCTCACGCTGGAGGCGCACAGCGTCAGCGATCCACAGGCGACCTCAGAGCAGGGTCAGGCGTCGATCGAGCGATTGACGAAGGTCTTCCGCCTCCTCGGGAACGAGCTCGTTATCTTGGTCTCCACCAGCACGACCGCCCAACTGCGGGAGAACGCGCAGCTCGCGTGGGGTAACGAGCGGCTGATCGAGCAGGCGGAGAAGGTGCACCGGATCGTCCTGGAGCGGTGGCCGGGGCTGCACCGCGCGTGCACCTCGCTGCGGATGTCGCTAGCTGCGTACGCGGATGCCGTGCAGTTGGCTGCCGGGCGGTTGGTGGAGAGAGCGGGTACGACGCGCGCACTCGGGCTGCTGCCCATCGAGACGTGGCTGACGTTCACGCGGAGCAGTGAGCCGGATGTGTTGGCCGGGGTGCTGGACGGGTTGCTGTTCGACGCGGCTGCGCCGGACTTCTCGCCTCAGACGATGGTCGAGGCGGTCGAGACAGGACGTCGTACCGGGATCGCCCGGATGGCGCCGCCGCGCCCGACCGCGGACGCCGAGGCGCCGGAGTCGGCGGCCGCGACGGACCGGGAGGAGCTGCGCGCGGAGGCCGAACGCGTGCTGGCTGGGCGATCGTCCGTGGACGTCGTTGAGGTCGTTGACGCTGCCGGCGACTGGATCACGGCGCGCCGGGTGCTGGCGGAACTGACGGCGGCACATCTGCATGACGAACTCGAGTACGAGTTGGTGTGGTCGGACGAGATGCGCATCGATCCCGCCGCCGGGACCCCGTGGGCCACCGAGGGCGTCTTCCGCCGGGTGACCCCATGAGCACGCCACCTTCGGAAGCCATCGGCCGGCGGTCGTCGGAGCCGCGGTCGTCCGACGCTGTGGAGCGGCGGGTGTACAACGCGTTGTGGTGGGCGAAGGTGCAGTCCGCTGGTCCGCTCGAGGTCGAGCCGGACACTCCCGCCGTCGCCGGCCTGACTCGGGCCGTATCGCCGGAAGGCTCGACGGTCTGGCTTGTGCCCACCTTGCCTACAGGTGCCGGTCATGCAGTTCTCGAGGAGCTCGGCACTCCCCCGGTCGCCGTCGAGCAGCCGAACGAGACCGCCCGCGTCCTCGCGATCTGCGTCGCCTGCTGCTGGACCGACCGCAGCGGCCCCGCCTGGCCGGGCTCGACGGGCACGCTCGCGCAGATCAGATCCGTGTACGCCGGCATGCGCGGCCGACCCGAGCAGTCCAGCGACCTGACCCTGATCATCGGCAGCCTCCGCCGTCTCC
>Ga0193707_1000394_pt1 | contig 14771 bp, 15 predicted proteins | sample U3c2metaG_FD_143043 | JGI IMG/M metagenome (GOLD analysis project Ga0193707, IMG submission 143043) | Soil microbial communities from a riparian zone of the East river system, Colorado, United States - U3c2 | ecosystem: Environmental > Terrestrial > Soil > Riparian zone | place: USA: East River... | reverse complement strand
AACGCCCGGGGTCTCGCCGAATTCAGGGTGCCCCGGTGTCTTGGAATGCAGTTGCCGGAATCGTTTGATTTCGGACATCGGCAAGTCGTAGCCGCTCATGTGTAGCCATGCGTACAAGAACATGCTGCCGTGCCCAGCCGAAAGGACGAAGATATCGCGATTGATCCAGCGCGGTTTGTCCGGATTGTATTTTAACGCATACCCGTAAAGGACAGCTCCCATTTCGGCGCAGCCGAGCGGAAGCCCAAGGTGACCAGATTTCGAAGCTTCTACAGCGTCCATGCACAAACCACGTGCCTGGTCCGCCGCTTCAGAGAGAATTTTGATATTTAGACTCATGGAAAGAAGAGAGATTTTAGATTTCGGTTTAAATATTAAAGACGCGAATCTCTATATGGTCGAACATTTACGTTCGACAATGTATTTTCAACGGCTGAGCTATTGGACGCTGGTAAAACGGAAGATCGGGGGACAATTTCACCGGTGAAAACGCCATCACTGCTGCAAATTGTCGAGCGGCTCGAACGCCTCGCAGCCAGGTTGCCTTCCAAAATCCGAAAAGCTGTTCTCAGCGAGCTCACGCCGCTGAAGCAATTATTTCTCCAGCAACGCCCACCGCGTTTTCTTTTTGCAGGCTCAGCGAAATTACCTGCCAGAAAAATCATCTCGGCCCTCTTTGGTTCGGCCGAACTCGCGGCGCCGAATGCTGCTGCCCCGCTTTGTCGGTGGTTCGAGGTTGGCTTTCCTGAGAGAGGAAAGATTTCGATCATTGACGTTCGCGGGGTTGACGATTCCGCGGCCATTCACGTCCGGGACGAACTCAAATATCGCGCTCCGGACATCATTTTTTTCATTCGCGACGAGCGAGTCGGGCAGGAGCTGGAGAAGCGGGCAGTGGCTGACTTAAATAGTTATCTTAGCTGGAATGAGACATTGGAAACGGATCGCAAGATAATCGAGATCGTCGTTCCGCCGTTGGAGACGATCGCTTCGCGCGATCACAACGGCTTCGGTGCGACACGCGACGAACGCGTACCCGGATCAAGTCTCGCGAGAGGCGGCGCGTTTTTGGAAACTTTGCGGCTGGTTCCTGTGGATAACGATCAGGAATTTGAACTCTCTCCTGCGGACGCGCGCCGTCTTATGTCGATCCTGGCGCGTGAGTTGCCGAATGAAGCGCGGATGGAAATGATCCGGATATCGCGAGATCGTGAAGGGCAGCGAGAAGTGGCGCAGCTGTTGGTAAAATCTACGACCGCCGTCTGTACGGCCATCGGCGCGCAACCGATTCCTCTCGCTGATCTGCCGATTCTGACCAGCCTGCAACTGATGATGGTTTCTGGAATCATGTATGTGGGCGGGCGGGAACGCAGCCTGCGTGCTTCCGCAGAATTCGCCGGCGCCCTCGGTGCAAATGTTGGCGCAGCGATGCTCATGCGCGAAGGCGCTGGTGCGATCCTGAAATTCTTTCCGGGTTGGGGGAACGTCGTGTGCGGCCTGGTCGCAGGCTCGGGAACGTACGCGATTGGTCGCGCTGCGAGTGCGTACTTTATCGAAGGCGTCTCACTAAAGGATGCGCGTCGCACGTATTTAGCGAGCCGGAAAAAACGCCGCCACCGGGACTTGGAAGAAGCTCAATGAGCGGACGCGAAGGCGTCTCTCAACGCAGTGAGCACATCAGGGATATCCCTAGTAATCTCCCCGTGAATAACTTGTGAATAGAATTGCTCGTTCCTGCAGATTTTGTTCACACGATTTTGTGAACAAAGAGGCTAATTTCGAGGGGCCCGCCGCGCATTCGTCAGCCTTCCCATGAAGCTTTCCGACATACGATCGACGCTTCAAGAAATACACGTCTCACCGGTCAAGACGCTCGGTCAAAACTTCCTGCACGACCAAAACCTTGCCCGATGGATTGTCGATCAAGCGCAGGTTACTTCAGGCGATTACGTGCTCGAAATTGGGCCTGGTTTGGGAGCGTTAACAAAATTCCTTCTTGAGAAAGGCGCGCGCGTTCTTGCGATCGAGAAAGATACACGCCTCGCTAATTTCTTACGCGACCGTTTCAGTCACGAGCAACTGGAAGTGCTCAACATCGACGCCCTCAAATTCGATGCGCGCACCTTGTTTTCGCATCGACGCGTGAAATTACTTGGCAATCTTCCATATAACATTTCGAGCGCACTGATCTTGAGGTTCCTTGCATATCCTAGCCCTATCTCACTATGGTTGTTTACATTACAAAAGGAGATGGCAATGCGTCTTTCCGCAAAGGCATCGACTCATGATTACGGTGGTCTCACATTGCGCATCCAATTGCGGCATTACGTAAAATATCTGCGCACCGTTGCAGCAACGGTGTTCTTCCCGCGACCCGACGTTGATTCTGCAGTGGTGCGACTCTTGCCGCGAGACCCGCAGGAATTGCCTCCGCACGACGAAGAGTTACTCATAAAATTAATTCGCCTTGGTTTTTCTCAGAGGAGAAAGCAACTAAGAAAGTTGCTTCGGGAGCGAGTCGACGACTGGGACGCTATCTCGCGGCACGTCGACATCGATCCCAAGGCTCGGGCCGAAGAGCTCTCGTTACTTCAATGGATCGCCCTGGCGAATTTCATCGCGCCGCCACCGTCCCCGGATATGCGTCTAACGAACAATGAGCGCTTCCGCGTCGTCGATGAAAACGACAAGATTTTGCGGGATGCCAGCCGCTCTCAGGTGCATGCGAATAACTTGCGCCATCGCGCCGTTCATATCCTGATTTTCAACCCAGCAGGCGAAGTCTATTTGCAGCAACGCTCACGCTGGAAAGACCGGCATCCACTCAAATGGGACTCGAGCGCTGCTGGTCATGTAGGCGCTGCGGAAAGCTACGATGAAACAGCTCAACGCGAACTGAAGGAAGAATTAGGAATCACTGTTCGTCTCGAGAAAATTTCAAAGCTCCCTGCTTCAGAACGTACTGACCAGGAGTTTGTCTGGCTCTATCAAGGCGAAGTTGCTGGCGACTTGTCGCCAAATCGAACAGAGATTGAAACAGGCGCGTTCTTTCCTGAGACGGTCATCGACGGTTGGGCCGCGGCGCGACCAGAAGACTTTGCGCCAGGGTTTATCGAATGCTGGAAAGTCTATCGTCGGAAAGCCTGCGGCAATTGCGGCGCGCTTACTTAAATCCGACAAACTTTCTTCGTGGCAAACGGCGCAGAGCCGTCTGCTTGAATTTTCGCGCAGCGCGTCTCGCCTTCAGCTTGCCGCCATAGACGCTGTCGCTGAACATCTTGGTCACGATTTTGTCTCCACGAAGGAAGTGGACCTGAAAACCATGTGTCTGTTTCTTCGCCCGCGTTTTTGTGTCGATGCGGCGAATGTTCGCCTCCGAATCAGGATTAGGACGTCGTCTTCGCATGAAGCGAAACTAACTGAACAATTTCAGCAATCAACGAGGCAAACTTGCGGAACCGCCACCGCGAAACGAATCGGGAGAGGGCAGGTTCCAGGAACGCCATTTCTTATCGTATTCGGTGGCCGGCAATAATGCATAGCAAGGATGACGTTTCGCTCGAAGCCAGGTAATCAGTTTTACAAGATTTTCCTGCGCCATCGTGGTGCAACCAGTAGTCGGCCGATTCACCCCGCGCCGGATATGAAAAAAAATCGCGCTGCCTGCGCCGGGCACGGGTGGATCGGAATTGTGGCGAATCTCGACGAGCCAGTGATAAGCGAAATCTCCCGAGCGCATTTTTTCGTGTGTGTAATTGTCTGGCGGATTCTTCGGGTCAATGACGATATGCCGGTTGTAGTTAGGCGAGCGCGGGTCATCGCTCCAAATGTCCGCCTCCGTCACCTGATGGTATGGATAGTCGCCACCGGCAGACAAACGCGCTTCGTATCCAAAGACCTGGCCAATCTCAAAAACGCCTGCTGGCGCGCGACCGTCGCGTTCTTTCTTTCGAAGACCCGGCTCATTTTGCCCCGCGAGCCCGGTGCCCCAGGCGAGCCCGTTTTTTCCCAACAACACTGGAAACGGTCCCGCCACCGCACTCCAATCACCGCCGCGCGCGCGTTCAAAGAGCCGCAACTCGCCGCGCATGGAATTCTCCGTGGGTGCGATACCGAGGATCAGCTGCGTGCAGTCCTCCGGAACACCATCGGCGTGCGCATAACTGAAAGGCAGTATTTGTAGGAAGAGAGCGAGGCAGCGCGAAATTGGCATAAGAAAGGAATGTATTTTCATCGCTTCGCTACTCGTTTTCACATCTGCTGCAACAGCGGTCAGCGATTGTTTTGGCGATTCTATTACTTTGAGGTCAATCTTTATCGCGTATGAAAACGTCCCTTCTGTTTGGAGCAACGCTCGCCGTTGTGGGTCGGCAATCGTATCGATCTCGGCCCAAACCCAGAGTGCGTCGCCGCGGCGGCAGCTTCGCCTCGCCCAACCGCGGCATCGCCAGGTCCACGCGCGATCGCAACGGCGAGGCCATACGCAACGGCGTCTCCAATTACGCGTGGCCCGGTGACTCCGAGTTCGTCGACGAGAAGAGAGCAAGGAGCAAGGCCTAGGCCGGAGATAACACCTTCACCCAGCGGCGGTGCGCAGCTTGAAGGCGAATCCCCTCAGCCACAACACGGGAATCATCACCGAAACAGCAACCCCGGCCGGAACGACCAAGCCGACCCCATCGCGTCCTCACAGGAAACTAGAACGGCGCGAAGCTAACACTCCTCCGGAGGGACCCGGCGAACAGAAATAAACGAATCCAATCTTCGCCCGAATTTGCAGCAATCGCTCAGCTGGTTCAGGCGTTTTCTACGGCGGCTGTGTCTGCGGGAAGATATTTCACACCGATCAGCCAGGCCACGCCGGAGAGGAGAATTATTCCGGACACAAACAGAAATGCCACGTGCATATTCGTGTGACCGCCAATGTATCCCAGCAGCCAGAACGCCTGCACGTCACCAAACGCGTGGATGACAAAGATGTTTGCGGCGAACGCTGTCGCACGCACAGCAGGCAACGACACGTTTGCGAGAGCCGTGTTTGAAGGACCTGTGTTTAGAAACAGGAAAAAGATGGCGAGGAACATGGTGATCCACGCCGCTGGAAATGGAATGTAAAGGGTCGCAATAAAAAACGGACAGGCGATCAACATCCCAATTCCCGAGACCCAGAAGTAGGAGCCAGGGAAACGCGAACGCAATCTATCGGCGATGACGCCTCCCAAGAGCGTCGATACCAAACCCGCGACGACAGTGATCAATCCGAAGATCGTCATGCCTACCTCTGGACTTTGATTCCGAAAACGAAGATAAGCGGGGGCCCAAAATCCCAGCCCGCCTAGTACAAAAGTCATCAATGTCATCGCGATGCAGTTGATGAGGTAGGAGCGTGTGCGGAACAAATTCAGGTAGTCACGCAGACTGCGGCGCGGTGATTTCTGTGCCAGATGATCCGCTGCGACGCGCGGGTCGCGTTGCCAGAAGCACAGGAGACCCAAGAGCAACCCTGGCGGGGCAACGAGATAAAATGCCCAGCGCCAGCCGAGATGAGCACCGATCAATCCGCCGATCACATAGCCGAGCGCGCTGCCAACTGGAATCGCTGCGCAAAAAATCGCCATGATGCGACCCCGCGTTTCGATTGGGAAAAGATCGGACAAGATCGTCGGCGCCGCCGGCCCATAGCCGCCTTCGCCAATTCCAACGCATACGCGAGTCGCAAAGAGAATGCCGAATGTCGCGGCAAGACCCGACCCGCCGCTGGCCAGACTCCACAAAATCACAGCGCAACCAATGATGATCCAGCGCGAGAATCGATCGGCGAGCAAGCCGAGAATTGGCGCGCTGACCATGTAAGTCACGAAAAATGCGACGCCCAGCAGACCCGTCTTGGTCATCGCGTTTACGTCGTTGGGTGCAAAAAAACTTGCGCGAATGTCAGGCTCGAGCGCAGCCAGAACCTGCCGGTCGATATAGTTAAAAAGATTGACGGCCAGGAGCAGAAAGAGTGCGCCGCTCGCCCCGCTCATAGTTTTTTTCCCAGCGGATTCCATCGGCACTTGCTGATTGCAGTTTGCCCGGCGCAGAATGTAAACCATAAACGATGTCTTCCATGTCCGCCGCTGAACACGCGCTTTATTTTTTCGGCCGGCTCCTGGTGCGTTGCTTTTATCGGGTCACTGTGCTGGGTCTGGAAAACATTCCCGCAGGCGGGTTCCTGCTTTTGCCTAACCACATCACGTGGATTGACGCCATCGTCCTGCAGTTCGCGTGCTCTCGACCGATTCGGTACGTGATCGACCAGGAACATTATCATAAACCGATCCTGCACCCGATTCTGCGCACGCTGGGTTGCATCCCGATCAATATTCGTCATTCGCATTCCGCCATTCGCGCTGCGGCGGAAAAAATCGCTGAGGGCGAGATCGTCTGTCTCTTTCCCGAGGGCCAGTTAGAGCGCACAGGGGCCCTTTTGCGTTTGCAACGCGGTTACGAATTGATCGCACGGCACGCAAATGCGCAGGTCGTTCCGGTTTGGCTCGATCAACTTTGGGGCTCGATCTTCTCATTTCAGGGCGGCCGATTTTTCACAAAATTTCCGAAGCGCATCCCGTACCCTGTAACGATCGCCTTTGGCGAACCGCTCAAAGCCGAGGCCGCCGACAATGCGACGGTCCGTGAGGAATTGCTTAAGCTCGGTGAATTTTGTTTCAGTCGGCGTCCATCGTTAGACCGACATCTTGCCGAAGAATGCGTGCGCGGACTGAAGCGCAGACGTTTCGCGATGGCGGTGATCGACGGGACCGATCATAGCCACCTGAGCCGGGCAAAATTGCTGGGCGCCGCGGCGGCATTGAGTCGCTATCTTCGGAAAGAATTTTCCGATGAACGAATCGCAATCGTTTTGCCTGCCAGCAAAGCATCGATGCTCGCGAATCTGGCGGTCACGCTGGCGAACAAGGTTCCTGTGGACCTTAATTTCACCGTGGGACGCGCAGCGAATGAATCTTGCTGCAGGCGCGCCAACCTGCGCGTCGCAATCTCAGCAACGCAGTTCATGGAACGCCTCAAGGATTTTCCATGGCCGGAACGCGTTTTGAAATTGGACGAACTGATGCCGCAGTTAAAACGCCAGATTGTTTTCTGGTGGATCGTCTCGGTTCTCGTTCCGGCACGTTTGCTCCTGCGCCTTTTGCAAATTCCAAAGCAAGGCGGCCACAGGGAAGCGGTCCTGCTGTTTACGAGCGGAACCACCGGAGAACCAAAGGGCGTTGTAATCAGCCACCGCAATGTGGTCGGAAATGTCTCACAGTTCCGGCAATTGCTGGACGCACGAGAGACCGACGCGATCCTGGCGTCACTGCCGTTTTTTCACACGTTCGGATCGACCGTCACACTCTGGTATCCGCTCATCGAAGGCGTGCGAATTGTGACGTATCCCAACCCGCTGGAAGCCGCAAAGAATGCAGAGCTGATCGAGCGATACAAACTAACATTCCTTCTGATGACGCCCACTTTTCTGCGCATGTACTTGCGCAAGGCCGAGCCGGATCAGCTTCGCAGCTTGCGCCTCATCATCACCGGCGCCGAAAAGTTGCCGCTCGATCTTGCCAGTCATTTTGAAGAACGCTTCCACAAAAAAGTCTACGAAGGCTACGGGCTCACCGAGACAGCGCCAGTGGTCAGCACAAATCTACCCGATCCGGAACCGAAAAAGCCTGGAGAACACGTGCAATCATCCAGTCGTCTTGGGTCGGTTGGCAGACTGGCTCCGGGAATGGCCGCGGAAATTCGCGAGCCGGAAACGGACCGAAAACTCTCGCTGTACGAAACCGGAATGCTTTGGCTGCGCGGTCCAAACATTTTCGAAGGTTACCTGCATGATCCCAGGCAAACCGCGGAAGTCCTTTGCCATGGCTGGTTGAAAACGGGCGATATCGGCCGGTTTGACGAGGACGGATTCCTCTACATCGAAGGGCGCCTGTCGCGGTTTTCAAAGATCGGCGGCGAAATGGTGCCGCACGAGACAATCGAGAGCAAAATTGTCGATCTCCTGGGTTTGTCCGGAAGAGACGAACGTCCGCTGGCCGTCATGGGTGTGCAGGACGAGGCAAAAGGCGAAGCGCTCGTCCTGCTTAGCGCAGTAGATATCGATCTCGCGGAGTTGCGCAGCAAGCTTCACGAAGCCGGCGTGCCAAACCTGTGGATTCCCAAACAGGTCCAGCGCGTTGAAGCAATCCCGGTGCTGGCCTCAGGCAAGCTCGATTTAAAAAAATGCCAGGGCCTCGTCGCGGAAAAATAGTCCCTCAAGCAGACTGTAATTGAGTCCTCGTGTTCGGTGTTCTTGCGCCTCTCCCCTTGAAGTAAGGGGAGAGGATTAAGGTGAGGGGTTGTGAGAACCTGCAAACAACGAAGTTCGCAAACCCTCACCCTGCCCTCTCCCTTGGGAAAGGAGAGGCGAATCAGCGCGCTAGTAAAGGGCTTGATAGACGAACTAATAATGGGGCGCTGCATTTGTTGCCAGGTTGGCTAGAAAGTTCTTGAGCAATTCGTCAAAGCGGTCCGGCTGATCGACGAACACCGCGTGCGCTGCGCCCTCGACTTTTTCGAGACGCGCGCGCGGAATCTGGTTCGCAGCCGCCTGCTGGCGAGCCAACTCATCTGATTTTGCAGAGGCGATAATCAGCGTCGGACAATCAATTTTCTTCAGAGCCGGCGTCCGATTCACGCCGAACATGTCGGCGACAAGCATGGCGACACCAACGTCAGGCGGCGTTTTCATCCCTGTGCTGACCAGCCCTTGGATCGCGACGTCGCTCGGCGGTTTGCTGATGATTGCTCGCATCATTCCGCCCAAATACTCCTTCTGATGCGCTTGATAGACAGCGAACATTTTGAATTGCGCGGCGGTTTCCTGCGTGCGTGTGGCCATCCCGTCCGTGCCATCGGAAACTGCCGCATCCACCAACACAATTCCTGCGAGTTCTTTGGTGCCGTACCGCTCGACATAAGAGGCGATGTCCTGAACGCCTTGAGACCACCCAATGAGAACAGGATGCCGCACGCCGAGGCGCTCCAGCAACGCGTGCAAATCTTGCGCGCGTATCTCCGGCGTGTTCCCACTCGTCGTCTTCGTCGATTCGCCCTGCGAACGCGGGTCGAAAGTGATGACCCGATGGGTTTTCGCGAAAGTGTCTATTTGATGACGCCAAATATCTCCGCCTGTGCTCCAGCCGGGAATAAAAACCAGGACTGGTTCGTCGCCCGGCTTCCCCGCTTCGATCACTCTCAGAGAAACACCGTCGCCGACCTCCACGATGCACGACGATCCAGTGTTCGATTCCGTGCGTGCGCGCGCCGCGTCCAGGCAAACGCCGACGATCAGGCAAAAGAAAATAAACTTATCGGATGAAACTGACATGGCCCATTCTCCTTTAGTCCCTGCAGTTTTCCGGGCAAAAAATCAGATATGTTAGGCAAGGAGAGAGTGAGCCTACGATCTTTAGAAGCGGCTTGCCGGATCCTCTTCTTTTAGTCGCCAGGGTGAAATTTTGCCGAAAAGGTCGCGTGTTGCGCCCGCAATGTCCTCGGCTTTCGATACGCCGCTGTCGATGAGCGCCCGCCCAGTGCTTGCCCAAATCTTCTTCACGACCAGTGCGCCGTTTTCGCGCACGATGCGACCAAGATGCTGAACAGCCGCAGCTGTAGCGGATTTACGGATAAGTTCAGGCGAAGATTTTGAAGTCAGTTCGCAGTAGCGCCGCGCGACTTCTCCTACTCGGAGTGTGAGGAACGCGTTCGCAGCGCCATTGGAAACACATTTCACCAGGAGAGCCGAGATGCCGCTCAAGCCTGGAATCCCGCCCTTGAGCGCCGGCACCACAGAGACAGCAAGTGGCGCGACCATCTCTCCAAGATCAAGCGATTCCAGTCCGCTTGCGACGAAAGCTGTGCCGGCAACATTTGCATACAATCGCGCCAATTCGCGCGGCGAAGGACGCTGCACATAAATGCGGGCTATACGTCCGACCATTTGTATTTGAGTGAATAGGACAATGAGCCCGTCCAGCCGGCCATTTTGCATCAGCGCCGTGCTAAGAAACACTGCGCTTGCTGTTCTGCGGACGACCAAGTCCGCTTGAATCGAAAGATGTCCAACGGCCTCTTCGATTTCCTCCATGGTGACGACAGGCAGATCGCGCGTGCGTGGATTTGCGGCGAGCCGGAGGCGAAGAGCCTGCAAATAGGCGTCGTACTTCGGACCAGAGTCTTCCTCGGGCGGACCGAGAGCAGCAGGAAGTCTCGCGTATGCAATTGCATAGTACAGGACTAACAATCCAGCAGTCAGGCAAACGGCCCAGAAAACGATTGTGCCAGCAATGGGATGGATTCTATCAGCCAGTGAAACCAGGCTGGCGACGCCTGCGATAATTAACGAGACCAGACAAACGGTCATCGTCACCGCGAGAACGGTGATTATTCTCCTCGCGCTGGAATTCTGGGCTTCGGCGGCAGCTCTCACCTGGTTCTCATTACTGTGCACTCAGCGCAGCAGGGTTCAATGGAAAGCTGAATTTCGGATTCGCGCCGCACGCAATCGCACGCGAAACTACGCTATGCAAAGGTCCCAGCGCATGACTGTGTTAGGCCTTGGGAGTGCGCTTTTGCTGGTCGTCTACTCCGCGCGCGCCGACGAAAAGCCAAAGATGAAGGCCGTAGTCGCGCATGAGTATGGCGCACCTGAAGTGCTGAAATTTGAAGAACTGCCACGACCTGAGCCAAATGAAGACGAAGCGCTCGTGCGTGTGATCGCGAGTAGCGTCAATCCGGCTGATCCGCTCACGCTCAGTGGCAAATACGCACGCGAATTTGGGACGCATCTGCCGCTCATCCCCGGTTACGACATCGCAGGTATCGTGGAGAAGACGGGAGCAAACGTCACAAAACTCAAAGTCGGCGACGCCGTTTATGGTTACCCAACTTTCGGCGGCGGTTGGGCCGATTACGTCACGGTGAAGGAATCGGAAGTGGCCGCAAAGCCCAAGTCCCTAAACTTTGTAGAATCCGCCGCGGTACCGATGGGCGCTTTGACTGCGTGGCAGGCGCTTGTGGACGTGGCGAAACTACAGGCGGGGCAAACAGTTCTCATTCACGGCGGATCAGGCGGCGTGGGGAGCTTCGCGATCCAAATCGCCAAGGCGCGCGGCGCACGCGTCATCGCGACCGCGTCGACGGCCAACCAGGACCTCCTGAAGCAGCTCGGCGCAGACGTGGCGGTGGATTATACGAAGACCAAATTTGAAGACGTCGCCAAGGATGTGGACGCCGTGCTCGATCCCGTCGGCAAAGAAACGCTCGCGCGGTCTTACGGCGTGGTGAAGAAAGGCGGCATTGTTATGTCGTTGGTTGCGCGTCCGGACCCAGTCGAGGTCAAGAAACGTGATATTCGCGGAGCGAGTATCTCTGCGCATCCGGATGCTGAAGACCTGGCAGAGATCGCGCAACTGGTCGACGCCGGGAAAATCAAACCAACCGTGACGCAGGTTCTCCCTGTGAGTGAAGCGATTGCGGCCCAACGACAGGCCGCGACACATCACACGCGCGGAAAAGTTGTGCTGCGGATCGCAGACGAGCCGAAAAGTTGACGCCATGGGCGGGCGTTTGAAATTCGTCCGTGATCAAAAGTACATTCCTGGCAATTTCTTCCGCTGGTCCCAACCGTGATTTCTCCAAAGGAACGCGCGAGCAACCTTGTTGGGACGAGCACGCCAAGTTCATCGATCAACTTGTCGATGACGGTTTCATTTTGATGGGTGGCCCTTTGGTCGATGAAGGCGGCTCTCTGTTGGTCTTCAACGCCGAGGATGAAAACGAAGTGCGAGAGAAATTGAAGCACGATCCGTGGGCTGAGCACGGCATTCTGAAATTGGACAGCGTAAAGCGCTGGGAAATCTTTATCGATCAGCGGAAGTAAGATTTGATTTGTGCTCGGAGGGCAGACCTTCGTGTCGTCCGTGTCCGATTGCTTGTTCTCGCTCTTCGCAATACACTTTGGACATGACCGCTAACGAAATCATCGAGGAGATCAAGCGGCTTGATTCCAAAGAACAGTTGGGCGTGATCCGTTTTGCTTATCAGCTGGATTCCAAACGACGGCTAACCGGCAAAGAATTGGCCGAACTAGCGGAGCGAATGGTGAATACAACGGATCGGGCCGAAGAAGCGATCATTCGCGAAGCGATGATTCGCGGCTTCTATAGCGCGACCGCCGGGCGCACCGGATCAGGAGCGAGAAACAAGCGCGCGATCGCGAAGAGAAATAGGAACAAGCATTCCACGAAGCGGGTGTAGAGGCGGCTGTGTCAGCCGCAGATTGATGCTCGGGGGAAATTTGTTGGCAACTACGCGTAGAGACAAGATGCCAGTCCGGCTCGGACCTACAACGCGCCGTGGCGAACCTTTTCGTCGATCGCCAGATAATCCTTCCGTGGCGGACTAAACGTATCGAGCACACGCGTTGGCAACAACGTTTCCACGCCGTGCGGAACATTGCTGGCGAGATAAAAAGAGTCGCCCGTTGAAAGCTCGTGCGGCACGCCATCCACGATGAGTCGCATCTGACCCTCGAGAATGTGAAGGATCTGCTCCTGCGGATGCGAATGCGCAGGCATGGTGCTACCGGCGGCCAGTGTGGCCATCATCTGATACATATTTTTGCCGTGTGCGACGGTCCGGCGGGTAATGCCCGGACAAATTTCAATTGTAGGATTTTCGCGTTTCATTTTCAGAATCTTACGCGGATACAACTCTGGCGCGAGCGTTGAGCCATTGGTTGAATCCTGTCATGGTTCTTTGCGGCTGACCCGCCTTCGCTTGGCTTCGGCGTGGCAACCACAGCCGCCACTACAACCCGTATTTTTCGATTTTCAAACTTGCCACTCATCGCGGATCACTGGCAGAATCCTGGCCATGAAAATATCTATCCCACTGACTACAATTCTGCTCGCGACCTTGCTCGCGACTCCCTCATTTGCCCAAACAACGGCCTCATCGCCCGCTGCCGGCACAGGCTCTGCGGCAGCTCCGAGCGGCCAGCCGAACCAGCAGGAAATGATGAAGCAAATGATGGAGCTGGCGAAATTGAATGAAAACCACAAGCTCCTCACCGACCTCGACGGCAATTGGACTTACACCATCAAGTTCTGGATGAATCCCGATCCGAACGCCAAGCCGGAGGAATCAAAGGGCACTGCCGTCAGGAAATCGATGATGGACGGCCGTTACTCCACGCTCGACGTCACCGGGAAAATGGAAATGCCCGGACCCGACGGTAAGAAAAAAGAGATGACGTTCAAAGGGCATGGAATCGACGGCTACGACAATGTGAAAAAGAAATTCGTCGGTTCATGGGTCGATAACATGGGCACCGGCATCATGTTCTCCGAAGGCAATTACGATCCCACGACCAAAACCTTCACCTACACCAGCGAATTCGAAGCCATTCCCGGCATGAAGCAGCAGATCCGCGAAGTCATCAAGGTCACCGACAACAACCATCACACCCTCGAGTGGTACGAGAACCGTGGCGGCCAGGAAGTGAAGACGATGGAGATCAATTACACGCGCGCGGGGAAGAAATAGCGAAGCCCGGATTTTGTTTATGCGAGAGTCACGACAGCCAATGTCGTGACTCTTTGCATTTCATGTGAGTTCAGTCGCGGTGTAGCGGCGCCTGTGCTAGCCACGCCGGAGCCAAGCAAAGGCGGTCAGCCGCAATCTGATTGGATTTGAATGATTTGTCGAGACGAGATCGGCCCTTCATTCCGATGAAACAACGAACCGATTGCCTTCACTGTCCTTGAACATTGCGTAAGTGCCCCACGGTTGTTTTTGCGGTGGGCCTTCAAATTCCACGCCGCGTTTCTTCAGCTCTGCATAGGTCTTATCGATGTCATCGCACTTGTATGACATGTTCATGAATGACCCGATTCGTTTCTCCTCGCCGTCGGGCGTGAACAACACGACTCGTGTCTCCGCTTTCGGAATTCGCAATTCGATCCAGCGCTGCTTCTCGTCAAACGGCTGATCGGTAATGATAGTGAACTCGAGTTTGTCGGTATAAAAATCGAGCGCGCGATTTTGGTCTGCGACCGGAATACTGATGAATTTGATTTGCTTGATCATGATGCGCTGAACCTAATGTGACCGATCTCTTCGCGTCCAGATACGAACGGTCATTCTCGTAACAAACTGCTGTCCGTTTATCGGTATAGCTGATATTGGCGTCGTCCTTACCTTTCACTTTCTCACCTCTTACTTTCTCCGTGCCTCGCTTCAAACAAACCGTTCCTATCGACGACTACATTCTCGACGTCCTGATGCGCGATTTGATCGGGCACGATCAACAGCCGGCCGCCTATCTGATTTATCTGTACCTTTACGGCCAGGCCGCGCGGAAGAAATGGAAACCGGTCGTTGCCAGTTTACGAACGCTCGCCGACGCGACCGGCCTTTCCAAAAGCGCGGTCCAAATTGCGCTTGCAACGTTGCGCCGCCGCGAATTAATCGCCACCACCCGCAATCACGCGACCGCCACTTCCTCCCATCGTGTGCTTCGCCACTGGCGCAGGTAGCGCTCTAGTGGCTAGACTCTTGCTCAAGTGCTGTAGCCGGGGGCGTTGACCCCGGCATCCGCGCAATTAGATCTCATCGCCGCGGTCAGCGCCCGCGGCAACAGACGCCAAACGCACTACTTCGTCGCGAACGGCGGCGGT
>Ga0193707_1000393_pt1 | contig 14796 bp, 12 predicted proteins | sample U3c2metaG_FD_143043 | JGI IMG/M metagenome (GOLD analysis project Ga0193707, IMG submission 143043) | Soil microbial communities from a riparian zone of the East river system, Colorado, United States - U3c2 | ecosystem: Environmental > Terrestrial > Soil > Riparian zone | place: USA: East River... | reverse complement strand
GATGTGCGAGAGATCGTGGACCACCCACGTGGCAAGCAGCTGGCGCATCGTCACCGCGCCGAACTCCGGATGCTCGCCCGTCAGCTCCATGTCCTTCTCCTTCATGTTCCAGCCGCGCAGCGTCGCCACGTTGCCCGACCGCAGCTCATCGAACTCTGCCAGCAGATCCCTGAGCGGACGCTCCGATTTCAGCTCGGCGAAACGGTCGAATGGGTCGAAACGGCGGTAACTCTCCTGCTTGAGGATTATCCGCGCGCGCGGAATCCAGTCGGTCCTCTCACCATGGATGAGGTGCGCGACGACTTCGCGGGGACTCCACGTGTCCGGTCCCTCGTTCACCCGCGTCCAATCCTCCGGCAGGTCATCCAGCAGCGCCGTCAACACCACCGGCGTCCGCTCCAGAACCGGAATCGCTTCCTCGAGCTTGAAGTTCATCTCCCAATGATACGCAGTTGTGCGTTCGTCAACTACTTTTCCCTGCACTAAATTGTTCGCCTGGCCGCTTTGGCTGGTTCGCAAGCGGCCATCTCTATCTCTGGAGCAAGAATGTCCGCTCGAATGCTGATCGCTCTCGCCATCCCCGCTGTTCTGGTAGTCGCTCCATCATCTTCGACGGCTCAAGCCACCGCCACAGCTCCCCCGGGCGCGACGAGATCGCAGCCCAGTGCGCCAGCGAGATATCCCGAGCGACCAGTGCGACGGGACATTCCGATGACGAACACGATTCGACGCGCATTTGCCGCGGGGACGAGAGACTCCACTGGTCGGCCGGGACGTAACTACTGGCAGCTCTGGACCGACTACAAAATCAACGCCCGCCTCGACTCCGCGACATCCGTCGTCTCTGGCCGTGAGACCATCACCTTTCGCAACAACAGCGACTCGGCGATGCGAACAGTGGTGCTGCGACTCGATCAGAACATCTTCAGGCCTGAAGCGCCTCACGTCAGCGAGATGGATGCGCTCACAGACGGAATGAGGATCACGAGACTTGTGGTCAACGGTCAGACGTTGCCGGTGACGGATACGCTCGGTAATCCGATTCCCGGTTCGAACCGCCGGACGACTCCACTCTCGCGCACGCTCAGGCAGACTTCCGCGCGCATCGATCTGCCGGCCCCGATCGCCGCTCACTCGAGCGGGACGGTCGAGGCGGATTGGAGCTTCAAGGTGCCGCGCACCGATGGCCCGCGTGGATTCCGGATGGGCCGCTGGGCCGACACACTCTACCAGGTCGCGCAGTGGTATCCGCGAGTTGCCGTCTTCGACGATCTCCGCGGCTGGGACACCGACCCGTATCTCGGGAACGGCGAGTTCTACAACAACTTCGGCCACTTTGACGTGAGCATCGATGTGCCCGCGGGGTGGATAGTCGGCGCCACGGGCGTGCTCCAGAATCCTACCGACGTTCTCACGCCGACTGCGCGCGAGCGGCTGTCGCACGTCCTCGAGTCTGATTCCACTCGCACCATCGTTTCGGCCGCCGAGCGTGGTCCGGGGAAGTCGACTACGGCGGGGACGAATGGGCGGCTCGTTTGGCGCTTCGTCGCTGACACCGTCGGAGATTTCGCCTGGGCGACCGCGAACCAGTTTGTCTGGGACGCGTCTCGTGCCACGATTCCGGGAAGAGGGCCGGTGCCGTTCAATGTCATGTATCTCCCCGGTCATGCCCAGGCATACGCCGATGGAGTACACGTGGTACGTCATGCGCTCGAGTATTACTCGAAGCTCTGGATGCCCTACGCTTTCCCGCAGCTCACGATGGTCGATGGACCGGAGCTGGGAATGGAATACCCGATGTTCATCATGTCGGCTGTCTTCGCGGCGGACCACGAAACCGGGCACGAGTGGTGGCCGATGATGGTCGGCGTCAACGAGACCTGGTACGGATGGATGGACGAGGGATTCAATCAGTACATGAACATCCTCTCCGACGCCGACCGCGACAAAAAGCCGTACACGTTGGACAGCCTCGGCACCTCCTACGGACGCATCAGTGGCAACGAGCTCGAGCCGCCGCTCATGTGGGACGAGAATTACGCGGGTCCGTTCTACGGATTCGTCGCTTACGGAAAAGCGCCGCTCATGCTCTCGTCGCTTGGCGGGGTAGTCGGCGACAGCGCGGTATGGCGCGCGATGAGCGACTACGCCAAGGCGTGGCGCTTCAAGCATCCGTCTCCGTGGGACTACGCGAACTTCATGAGCAACGCTCTCCACCAGGACCTCGGCTGGTTCTGGAACTACTGGCTCTTCACGACTGAGTCAGTCGATGGCTCGATTCAGAACGTGCAGACCTCCGGCCGGCGCACGGCAGTGACGATCCGGCAGAACGGACAGATGCCGTCGCCCGTCATCCTGAAAGTCGAATTCGCGACGACCGGTAGCGCGATCAGGCCAATGGCCAACAGCCGAATGGCGGACGCCAACACGGCGATTGTCACGTGGCCGGTGGACGTCTGGTTTGCAGGCAGTCGTACCTTCACCGCGAATCTGGATTTCGGCGGACGCGCGATCACGAAGATCACTCTTGATCCGAACGGGAGATTCCCGGACCGCGACGTTTCCGACAATGTGTGGCCGCGCGCGGCGGCGACCAGGCCGACCGGCGGGAACTGAACCTGTGCGCACCAGTCGAGTAGTACGCACTCGGGCAGCAGTGAGACTCTTCGCGGGGTCAATCGGTGTCGCGCTGTTCTCGCTACAGGCTGGTGCGCAGCGAGCGCCTGTCGTCACCGCCGCGGACTACGCGCGCGCGGAGCGATTTCTCAGAGACAACGTGCTGCCCCTCGTCAGCGGAATGAGCGTGCAGCCGACCTGGCTCTCAGGCGACCGCTTCGGCTATCGCACGACCGTGGGAGGCCAGAGTCAGTTCATTCTGGTCGATCCCTCGAATGGCACTCGAGTTCCGTGCAGTCCGGAGACCGATCGCTGTGGTGGAGCGCTCGATCCGCGCGAGATTTCGCGTCTGCGCGGCACGGCGCAGCTGATGACCGGATCACGGACGGAATCCGTCTCGCCGGATGGCAAACGCGCTGCCTTTATCCGCAGCTACAACTTGTGGGTGCGCGACGTCGCGACTGGCCGCGAGACGCAGCTCACCACGGATGGACAGAAAGACTTTGGTTACGCTACCGACAACGCCGGCTGGGTGAAAAGCGACAGGCCGGTTCTCGTCTGGTCGCCGGACTCGCGGAAGATCGCAACGTTTCAGCAGGACGAGCGCGGGGTCGGAGAGATGTATCTCGTCAACACAAAGGTCGGCCATCCGCAGCTTCAGGCGTGGAAGTATCCGCTGCCCGGCGACAGCCTGATCGCGATGATCCAGCGCGTTGTGATCGATGTCGATATGCCGCGCGTCGTGCGATTCCAGGTGCCGCCGGATGCTCATCGCTCCACGCTCTGCGATCACGTCATCTGCCGAGGCAGCGAATGGGCGGACGTGCAGTGGTATCCGGATGGCTCGCACATCGCGTTTGTCTCGACGTCGCGCGACCACAAGCACGAGGTATTCCGCGTTGCAGACGCGGGGAACGGAAGCGTTCGCGATGTCTTCAGGGAAGACGTGGCGACGCAATACGAATCCGGAAACGGAATGGTCAACTGGCGCGCTCTTCCGGCGTCCAACGAGGTGATCTGGTTCTCGGAGCGCGACGACTGGGGCCAGCTCTATCTCTACGACCTCACGACTGGTCAGCTCAAAAGCAAGATCACGAGCGGAGAAGGGAACGTCGCGCAGCTGCGCCGGGTCGACGAGAAGAGCAGAACGCTCTGGTTCGTCGGAAACGCGAAGGAGCGAGGACGCGATCCCTATTTCCGTCACTTCTACAAGATCGGCATGGATGGCAAGGGTCTGACTCTTCTCACTCCTGAAAACGCCGACCACGAGATCGCACTCGCGCCATCGGGCCAGTACTTCATCGACGCGTACTCGACGCCCGAAGTGGCGCCAGTCACGGTGGTGCGCGATCTGAACGGGAAGAGCATCGTCACGCTCGAGACGGCGGACATAACGAAATTGCGCGCGACCGGTTGGAAGCCGCCGATGCCCATTACCGTCAAGGCGCGCGACGGCAAGACCGATCTCTACGGCCTGATGTACGTGCCCACGAATCTGGATCGCGCGAAGAAATACCCGATCGTCAATCACATCTATCCGGGTCCGCAGACTGGCAGCGTTGGAGGTCGCAGCTTCTCACCGGCGCGCGGCGATGCGCAGGCGCTGGCCGAGCTGGGCTTCATAGTCGTGGAGATCGACGGAATGGGGACGCCGTGGAGATCGAAATCCTTCCACGATGCGTATTTCGGGAGGATGGGCGACAACACGCTCCCCGACCAGGTCGCGGGGATGAAGGAGCTCGCTCGCCGTTATCCGTGGATTGACCTCGACCGCGCGGGAATCTATGGACATTCCGGCGGTGGATTCGCCGCCGCCGATGCAATGTTCCGCTACCCCGATTTCTTCAAGGTTGGGATCTCTGAAGCGGGCAATCACGATCAGCGCGAGTACGAAGACGACTGGGGCGAGCGATACCAGGGCTTGCTCGTGCGCACGCCGGATAGCAGCGACAACTACGGGCCGGAGGCGAATCAGCTCCTGGCGAAGAATCTGAAAGGGAAGCTGCTCCTCGCGCACGGCACCATGGACGACAACGTTCCGCCCTACAACACGCTTCTCGTCGTCAACGAGCTGATCAAGGCGAACAAGGATTTCGATCTCATTCTGCTTCCCAACCGCACCCACGGTTTCGGCAACGAGCCGTACATGGTTCGCAGGCGCTGGGATTACTTCGTCAAGAATCTTCTCGGCGCGGAGCCGCCCAAGGAGTACCAGCTTGGGGCGCGAGGCAGAGCACCGTGATGGAAGGAGCTGAAAAATACAACTACCGGATTGACTGCAACGTACGACTACCGGCCGGGGGCTCTGGAAAGAACTGCAACGTACGACTACCGGCCGGGGGCTGTGGGCGGGCCGGCTTGGGGCTCCGTGCGCGCTGTTCCTCGGTGGGACACTAGTCAAGTGGACACTATTCAAGTGGTTTGGCATTCATGATCGCTTCCCCCTGCGCCGGCTCGCGCGTACCAAACAGCCCGCGCGTGGCCCCCGGCCGACCCGCCCGCAGCTCCCGGCCGGTAGTCATATTTTGCTTTTTTCCCCTCTGTCTAGCCTGGTTGTCCGTGACCGCGACGGCGCAAGTCGCCCCGCCAGTTTTTACTCACGCCGACACCCTGAGAGGATCGAACACCCCGCAGCGCGCGTGGTGGGACGCGGCGTTCTACGATCTGCACGTCAAGGTGAATCCTGCCGACAGCAGCATCACCGGCTACAACGCGATCACCTATCGTGTGCTCAAGCCGGCCCCCGCGCGTGAGATGCAAATCGACCTTCAGACTCCGCTCGTCGTCGACAGCATCGTGCAGGACGGGCTCGATCTGAGCGCTCGGCGCGACGGCAACGCCCTCTTCCTCACCCTGATCGCGCCGCAGAAACGGGGAACGAAGAAGACGATCACCGTCTACTACCATGGCAAGCCGATCGTCGCGACTCACGCGCCCTGGGATGGCGGCTTCGTGTGGGCGCGCGACAGCCTCCGGCGCGATTGGGTGGTGACGGCCAACGAAGGTCTGGGCGCGAGCGCGTGGTGGCCGAACAAGGACATCTACTCCGACGAGCCCGACAGCCAGCGTGTCGCGATCACGGTTCCCGACTCTCTGATGGATGCGTCGAACGGACGGTTGCGCCACACAGCGCGGAACGCCGATGGCACGACGACGTACGAATGGTTCGTCAGGAATCCGATCAACAATTACGACGTAGCGGTCAACGCCGGGCACTACGCGCACTTCGGCGACGTCTACCAGGGAGAGAAGGGAAAGCTCACGCTCGACTTCTATCCGCTCGACTATCACGTCGACACCGCCAGGAAGCAGTTCCAGCAGGTGAAGCCGATGCTCCAGTGCTTCGAGAGCTGGTTCGGTCCGTTCCCGTGGTACGAGGACGGCTACAAGCTGATCGAGACTCCGCACCTTGGCATGGAGCACCAGAGCGCTGTCGCCTATGGCAATCACTACTTGAACGGCTACCTCGGACACGATCGGTCGCAGACCGGACGCGGTTTGCTCTGGGATTTCATCATCATCCACGAGAGCGCGCACGAGTGGTTTGGAAACAGCATCACCATGAAGGATGCGGCCGACATGTGGATACACGAGAGTTTCGCCACTTACGCGGAAGGCCTTTACACGGAATGCCAGCAGGGAAAGAAGGCAGGAGCGGAGTACACCATTGGACAGCGGAAACTGATTAGAAATGACGTGCCGATCATCGGCGCGTACGGAGTGAACCACGAAGGCTCCGGCGACATGTACGACAAGGGCGGCAACATGCTCCACACGATCCGCCAGCTCGTCGACGACGACGCCCGCTGGCGCGGAATTCTGCGCGGGCTGGGCAAGACGTTCTGGCACCAGACCGTGACCACCAAACAGATCGAGGACTACATCAGCCGCGGCTCGGGGATGGATCTGAGCAAGGTGTTCGATGAGTACCTTCGAACGACGAAAATTCCGACGCTCGAGTACAAGATCGAGGGACCGAATCTCTCCTATCGCTGGACCAATGTCGTGCCGGGATTTGCGATGCCGGTGAAGGTCACGACATCGGCGGGCACCTACTCGTGGATCAGGCCAACGGAGACTTGGAAGACAGCTCCGTTACATCTCGCCCGGCCTGAGGAGTTTCGCGTCGACGAGAACTTCTACGTCAACGCGAAGAATCTCCTCAACCCAGTCGTGGACTCAACTACCGTCCGTAAAGGCTCGTAACGCGCGCGGTCCCAAGCTTGTTGGCGTTCAGGTTGAATCCAACCATGGCGGCCGTGGCGTTCCCGGGAAGGTCGAGCCTGTCCACCTTCAATGCGAACAGCGTGAAGATGTAGTGATGCGGCGCGTCGCCAACCGGCGGACACGGGCCTCCGTAACCCTTTGTCCCGAAATCGGTCGTGCCCTGAGCGCTTCCCCTCGGCGCGTTTCTTCCATTTCCGGCGCCAGCCGGGAGACCCGTCGTCGCCGCCGGGATATTGTACATCACCCAATGCCACCAGCCGCTTCCGGTCGGCGCATCAGGATCGTAAGCGGTGACGGCGAAGGACTTTGTCCCGGCCGGCGGGTTCGACCACTGAAGTGTCGGGGAAATATTCTGTCCGGCGCATCCCATGCCGTTGAAGACATGTGCTGCTGTGATGCGCCCCCTCGATGCGAGATCGGGTGCTGTTACCGTGAAATGCCCGCGGCCGCCACGGGTTGGTACGGGTCTCTGGCCCTGGGCGGCGGCTATCGATGCCATTCCGAGAATCATTGAGGCAACGGCGAACGTCACTGCCCGGTATCTGCCTGACTTGAACATCGTGTGTATCCTCCTGGTTGGCTGAACGAGATCGTGCTATCTCCACGCCCCGAGAATTGCGCCGGCGATCACGAACGAGACGAGATAGTAGGTCGTATCAATGAACCACAGCTGCTTCGGCTTGCCCGAGAAGATCGCAGTCGTGTAGGTGGTCGGCGCGACAAAGCCGAGCCAGCACACGAAGCCGAACATGGCGCCATGCGCGGCGCTTGGACGCATGACGTCGGGATCCACTGCCACCGCAAAATGTCCGAGCAGATGCGCCATCACCCATGCCGTGATCAACGCAGTCACGAACGCGCTGGCATACATGAGCGGCATGTTCGCTGCCGCCGCCTGGGCCTTCATCTGCTCCTCGGTTCTATCCTGAAGCGCAAGCCATTTCTTCATGAACAGAACTGGGGAGTACCAGAGTCCGCCGAGGATGAACATCAGAATGGCGGCGACGAGAACTGCGAGGTAGTTGACCGGGGGGAAATGCATTGCAAAACCTCCGTCGGGTATTGGTGGGGTGCGGGCCTCGGAGAATCTACGTTCCGCCCGCGAACCCCGCAGCAGTGCAAACAATGCGAATGGCGGCATCGGCCGCGGCGCCATCTGCATCGGCGGATGGATCATAGGCGGACAACGTGACCCCGGCGATCCGGAAGTTCCGGGCGATCTGCGAGAGCGCGTACTCGACGTCCTCAATGGTGAGTCCGCCCGAAACGGCGAGGTGGTTCGCCGCCGCCACCTCCGCGTCGAGAACATCGAGATCGAGATGCACGTACATCTTCTCGACGTGCTGACCAATCGAATTCAGGGTTCGCGGCAGATCCGATCGGATCTTGTTGGGTGCAATCACATCGACGTTGGAGTCTGCCAGCAGTCTCCCTTCGAGGGAGTCGACGTCGCGAGTACCGACGAGGCAGACCCACTCGTCCGCGATCGGCTTGAACCCGGGAATGGTGACCGTGAGCTGCTTCCAGCAGCGGCCCGTGATGATGGCTACGCCCGTGCCGTCGAGAAATCCGCTCGTCGTCGTCTCGGGTGTGTTGAAGTCGCCGTGCGCGTCGAACCACGCGACGCCCACGCCGGCACCGAGTCCGGCGAGCGTTCCGACTGCCGTGTTGCAGTTACCCGCGAGGACGATGGGAAGCCGGCCCGATTCGCATGCTTCGCGCACCGCTCTCGATACCATCCGCATCAGCTCAAAGCTTGTCTGGATCTCGGCGTGCCACGAATCGTCGGCCAGCTCGGCGACCTTAGTGTGCACGCGATGGCCATTCTCACGAAGGGCGCGTTCCAGTCCGGCCTCGAGGAGCGCTTCCGGACCGGCGCCCATTCGCGCGCGGTAGTTCCCGGAATCGTATGGGACCGCCAGCAGCTGAACATCCATGGGGCTAAAACTAGCGGTAATTCCAGGGACAGAAATGCAACTGAACGAGAGGGAAGCTGGCAGCTTTCAAGCCGCAAGCTGCAAGCTGCAAACGCCGGGACGCCACTCAGTGGCGTCTGGGTGAAGACTAGCGGTCGAGGCGCGCCCGGGCCGCGCGCGCTCTAGCGGCGAACGCCTTCGCGTCATCCGGCGAGAAGCTCTCCATGAGCGGTCCCTTCCCGATCTCCACGTCGCGGAAAACCTCCTCGCCATTTGAGCGGAGGAGCTGAAGCCGGCCGTCCGCGTACTTTGCGTCGGCGAGATCGCGCAGGTGGTAGGCAATACCATGATCGAACAGCGGCATCATCGCCCCGAGAGCCATGCGCGCGAAAATCCGGTTGACGGGGCTCTTGATCGTATCCGTCGTCTCCTTCGCGTTCATGCGCGCGAGTCCGCGGTCTGTCATCTGGGCGACAATCGTCGTGTCCATGAGCAGGAGCGCCGCCTGTCCATCCCTGCTGACGATCCCGAAACGGGCGTGACTCGGCAGCTCTCTGTCCGTGACGTGCGCGACCGAATCCGGAACGTGGACGCTGACATGCATCGTCGCCGAGTCCTGCGCGACCGCTGGAGCGGCGGCGATCGCGACTGCGACAGCGAGAGCGAAGGAGGAATAGAGGACGCGGTTGGACTTCATGCAATGCTCCGGACGAGGGGTCTTCTCGAACATACGCCAACGCGCGATACAGAGTTTCGGAAACGAAACTGCAAAGAACGGGGTGGGAGGTGTCAGAGATGCATAGGTACCAGGTACCGGGTCACGACGCCCAGACTTCACCAGCACGCTTCGGGGTACAAACAACTGCCTGTGCCGGGAATGCCACCTAGTGAAGTCCGGGCGTCGTGAACTGAAACCTGGCACCTATGCCTCTCTAACACCTCCTACCACGTTCAGTTTGCAGTTTGCAGTTTACTGTTTGCTGTTCTAATCCTGGTATATGTCAGCGAACTGCTTCTTCAGCGCCGCGATCTTCGGCTGATCATTGATCACGATGTACGGCTGGTCGGGATGCTGCGCCAGGTAATGCTGGTGGTAATCCTCCGCCTGGTAGAACCCGCGCAGCGCCGCGACCTGTGTCACGATCGGACGTGAATACGTCTTTGCCGCCGTCAGCTGCTTGATGTAGCTCTCGGCAACCTGCTGCTGTTGGGCGTTCCTGAAAAAGATCGCCGACCGGTACTGGGTGCCGTGGTCCGGTCCCTGACGGTTTAGCTGCGTGGGATCATGCGCGACGGAGAAGAAAATCTGGAGGAGCTTGCCGTAGGTGACCTGCGACGGATCATAGATGACCTCCACCGATTCCGCGTGCCCCGTGTCACCCGTACTCACCTGCTCGTACGACGGATTCGCCACGTCGCCGCCGGCGTAACCCGAGATGGCGCGCTTGACCCCCTTCACGTGGTCGTAGACCGCTTCGACTCCCCAGAAGCACCCACCGGCGAACACCGCTGTGTCCTCGGCGGCGCCGCCCGTCACCCGCGCATCGAGCGATGGCGCGATCACCGGCCCATCCGTCGAGCGGGAAGCGCCGTTGGTGAGCTTGGCGCCGAAAAGAACGAGCGCGATCGAAATTACGGCCAAAATAGCGAGGAAGCCGGGCAGAGAGCGTTTCATCGTGATTCTCGGTGGGGGGTACCTATTTAAACCATAAAATGGGGGTGATTGTTCCGGTTTTACAGCTGGTCAATCGCGGCGCCAGCTGGATCCGGACGAGCTATTCAGCGGGGATTCGGACGAGTTATTCTGTCACCGATAGCACGTTCCCATCGGGATCCTTGAACCACGCCACCTTCGCTCCACTGGGGGAGCTCCAGACGCCAAACTGGTCCTGCTGCATGCCGGGGTAGCGCTCGAACTTTACGCCTTTCTTCTGAAGAGCTTTCACGGTCTTGCCGATATCGTCCACGCTCCAGCCGAGTATGGTGAACGGCGCCGGCTGGAACGCTGGCACGCTCGAGACGTCGACGACCCGAATCGTTGCCCCATTGGCATCGAAGACCAGCGCGAACTGGTCGTCGCTCACAAAGCGGAGCCCAATCGTCTTCTCGTAGAACGGTCGCGCCTTCTCCCTGCTTCTGGTCGGAACGAACGCGACGATGTCCATCGATCCGAGCATCGGACCTCCTTTGGATTCTGTCAGGTGAAAATCGGCTTCAGCCTCTGCTCGCTCGCCCTTCGGAACGGATAGCTGAACGCCAGCCGGATGTCGAGACCCGGGTCCGGATGATTACCTCCCTTCAGAAAAATCCATTCAACGTCGACGAACTCGCTGTTCTTCCACATTCCGATCCCGACCTGTCTTTCCAGGTCCAGCTCGTGCTTGGATGCGAGCGAAAGACTTCGCAGCGCGTCGAAGGCGCGATCGTGAAACTCCCTCGTCACGGGCAGGATGAGGAATCCGCATCCTGTCCGCTCCGACGCGATTCGGTACGGCAGCTCGAACTTGTCGGAGCGCACACCTTCGAGCGCCAGACGCAGCTCCAGCTTGAGCGCGCGCAGCTCGTACCTTCCCAGAAGGGCGAGCTCGGAAAGAATGTCGTAGCAGTCGGAGTCGGCGTACTCTCCCTCGTGAGCCGCAATCTTGCTCCCGAGAGTCTCGAGCACGAAAGAGAACTCGCAGGCGGTCGGCCCCCCGCGGGAAAGCGCCGCCCTCTCGAATCTGCGATCGGGCGGCGACGAGAAATCTTCGAGCAGGTACTGTCCGATCAGCGCCGCCTCGCTGACGGCGGTCGATGACGGATCCCAGTCGAGAAGAGTGTCGCGCCGGAAGCTGAAGTAGTCGAGCAGCTCCGCCGGCGTGACGAAGTGATCGCAGATCTCGAAGTAGTCGGCGTCCCTGAGGATGTGGACGAAGCCGCCGTTGCGGCTCTTCTTGAACCGCGCCGCGCGGAACGCGCGCGATTTCGGGGGCACTCGGTAGATGATCATGCTGACGAGAGAATCAGGCTCCTTCGGCGAGACCGTGGTGCGGTGTCCGAAGTGATTCACGAGCGACAGACCCACGTATGCGCCCAGCAGGGCGCGGGTGTTCTGGATCCGCTTCACGCCCTTCCTCACTACATGGCTGGTGATCCACTTCTCGAGGTCGCCAGCCTTGGACGTCACCTTCTGATCGCGCTCGCACAGCTGGAAAATGAACAGGATGCCATCCATTATCAGCACTCTGTCGGCGATCTCGAGTTCTTTTTCGAAACTGATTGGCAGCTGGCTTGCCGGGTACGAGAACGCTCTCATGAAGACGTTCGCGTGCTGCTGGGCGGCGTGATCGTGTAGAAGGCTGGAGGGCTCCCGGACGCTCTCTTTCACTCAGTACCGTCTCGATCGTCGTTCCCGGGCCAGCAGCAGCGCCGCGCCCACGAGACCGGTGATGGTGCAGAAGAGGTAAAGCGTCCGGATGCTGACGAGTTCGTACAGCGGATTCGCATCGGTGAATGGCCGGAAGGGACGGATGTCTTCGTGCATGATGCCGTCGAGGACCGAGTGAAAGATCCCGCCAAAGACTCCGCTCACCACCGCCACCGGCATTCGGAACTCGGCGGCGAGCGCTTCGGGGACCGCGTCTCGAGGTCGTGCCCACCAGCCGCCGATCCGCGAGACGATCAGTCCGCACAGCATTCCGATCAGCCCGCCGAGAAGAAACGTGTGCGCTTGTCGATGCACGGGGTATTCGCCCTGCAACAGGTAGTAGCCAGATTCAACGTCGATCACGACCTGCGCGAGCGAGTACGCCGCCATCGAGAATTGTCGTGGCGCGGCGGCCTTGATCAGAAGGCCCGGACCGAGGTGAAACGGGGTTGCTGGCATGTCGCTCCAGCCAATTTATCCAGACGCCAACGATTCCGACTAGGACGGCGTATGGTCACCACGATGAATCGCGTGGTCGCCACCGGTCTCCAGCACTATTTTTTGCCCATGAATGGCAGTCTACCGGGCTGGCGGCTTACCCTGATAGTGGCCAGTCTGCTGGCGATCCAGCCTCTGCAGGCGCAGACCGACGAGATCCAGGTCTACACTGGCGAGCTTGAAACGCCGGGCAAAGCGAATCTCACTGTTCACGCCAACTACACGCCCGATGGCCGCACGGTCGCCGGTTTCCCCGGCGCGGTCGTGCCACAGGGATCGCTCAACGGCGCCTTCGAGTGGGCTTACGGCGTAACACACTGGTTCGAAGCAGGTACCTATCTTCCCGTTTACACCCTTACCCGCGACCAGAAGCTCGAGCTCGATGGGGTCAAGCTGCGAGCGCTGTTCGCCGTGCCGCACGCCGAGACCCGAAGTTTCTTCTACGGGGTGAACTTCGAGCTGAGTTTCAATTCGAAGCACTGGGATGAGTCGCGTTACGGGGGTGAGATACGGCCGATCGTCGGTACCCGGGCAGGTCCCTGGGATCTGATCGTGAATCCAATCCTGGACACCTCGTTTGACGGGTTTTCCCGCCTCGATTTCGCGCCGTCCCTGCGCCTCGCGTACAACCGATCGCCGGCATTCGCGCTGGCGGTGGAGCACTACGCCGACTTCGGCCAGATCGGTCACCTCGATAGTCGCGCGAAGCAGGAGCACAACCTCTTCGCCGTGGCCGACTACGCTCGCAAGCTGTTCGACGTCGAGGCAGGTATCGGTTTCGGTTTGACCGCGGCGTCAGACAAGCTGGTGCTCAAGACGATCGTCTCACACACGTTCTGAGTGATCCGCCGCTCGTAATAGCGCGGCAACCTCTTCAAGTCCTCGCCTGCTCGCGAGTTCGGCCGCCGTCTGTCCCTGCTTGTTTTGTATAGTGGGATCGGCTCCGCCAGTGAGAAACATTTCGGCGATCTCCCTGGCGCGCGTTTCGTCATCTGGCAGCCACATGAGCGGTGTCTCCTGCTCGCCGCTGGACCTCGCGAGCTTTGGCTCGGCGGCCAGCACCGCGCGCAGGCGTCCGACGTTGCCGATGAAAGCGAGAGCCCAGACGTCGCTGCTCAGAGGGCTCAGGAAGTCGATCATGCGCGGCCTGTCTCCCCATAACGCGCTCCACAGCGGTGTGATGCCATAAGTGGTCTCTCTCGGATCGATCTGAGCGCCCCGCTCGAGGAGGAGCTTCGCGACGCGAGGCGCATCCCAGTACGCCGCCACGTGCAACGGACGCTGTTTGCCTTGTTTTGGATCTTCGATATCGGGAGACATTCCCAGATCGAGCAGCAGCGCGACCACATCGGCGCGATCGCGCGCAGCAGCGAGTGCCATCGGCCTCGGAGATGACAAGTACTCGGGGTGCCCGGCGAGGAGAGTCTTTGCTTCGTCGCGATCCAATCGCATACAGGCAGCAACGAACGCTTCCTGTCCCTCGAGCGCCCTGACGCTGCGCGCCGCTCCAAAACGCGCGAGCAGCTCGGCAATCTCGACGGATCCCTTGCGGATCGCCTCCTCGTAGAGGGTGCTGCCCGATGATCCCGAGGCATCGATCGTGTAGGCGTTGCGCTTTGGCGCGGGAGGCGCGTTGGGATCTGCGCCGTGCTCGAGCATCCATTGCGCGAGCTCGAGATTATTTCTGTCGATTGCGCCGCCGAGCAGAAACCGGGCGCCGCACCCGTACCCGCCCATGTCGAACATCGGCCAGTTGGGATCCGCCCAGTCAGACTGATGCCCCGTCTTGACTCCGTTTGCATATGCCATCTCCAGATACCACTGCACGTCGCCGTTGAAGTGCGTGTTATAGATGACTTGCGAGTCGTATGGGTTGGCGCCCCGGTCCATCAGCAATCGCGCGAGCGCGTTGCGTTGGGGGTGCGGCGGACGATTCTCCTCGCCTTCGCCGATCACTCCGATCAGGGGAGTATAGTGGCTGTCACCTGCCATGAAATACGCGTTCGGATTCGCGCCATGGTCCAGCAGCAGCTCCGCCATGGCGACTGCGTTGTCGTTCGCCGCCGGCAGTGACATCCGCGTGAAGCAGAGGTAAAGAAGTGGCTCCCAGTTCTTCGGAGGGATGTCTCTGAA
>Ga0193707_1000391_pt1 | contig 14825 bp, 10 predicted proteins | sample U3c2metaG_FD_143043 | JGI IMG/M metagenome (GOLD analysis project Ga0193707, IMG submission 143043) | Soil microbial communities from a riparian zone of the East river system, Colorado, United States - U3c2 | ecosystem: Environmental > Terrestrial > Soil > Riparian zone | place: USA: East River... | reverse complement strand
ACCAGAGCGACACAGATGCCGAGACCGAGTGTGAGCGCGTCAACGGCGGTCATCGTGCACCTCGACCGTCCGGTCCGCGGAGGTGTGCGCGGGCACATCCGGCATGTACATAATCACGTGCCCGGCGAGGGTGGCCGCGATCAGAATGGCCTTGACCCCCAGGCCTCGGGGCGGCAGAGATGCCGAGGGGTGACTGAACTTGGCCTCTGTCTCCCGGTGGGTGACTTCGGCACGTCGCGTCCGCTCGGTCCCGGCGTCCTGGTTTGCGCGGGCATAGATGACACCGTTGGCTCGCTGGAGCCTACGGGCCAGACGCTGTTTGTGCCGGGAGGGGCGGGGACGACTCGAGGGTTGCATGGCATCTTTCCAATGAAGGAGTGGATAGAGCCACACGTCGTCGTTGGCCGCTTTGTCATCGCCGTCCCCGCGGCACAGGCGCTGGGAACTCCGACCGGCAGGCGTGGTCTGCCGCGACCAGCCTAGCCCAGTTGTGTCCGGCCCCGGGCACAGCGGTGAGGGGTGCGGTCGCCCCGAGACGACCGCACCCCTCCTTATGACCGGTGGCCGGGTTCCGCCACCGGTGCGCCTAACTCAGTCTGAACTTCTGCGCCGCGGAGCCGTTGCAGTCCCAGATCCGGAGCCGGGTGCCGTTGTCGGTCGCTCCGTTCGGTGAGTCGAGGCAGCGCCCGGACTGGGGGTTGAACAGTGACCCGTCGGACTGCTGCTGCCAGACCTGGCCGCCGACCCCGTTGCAGTCGTACAGCTCGACCTCGGTGCCGCCCGCGGTGCCGTTGCCGTTGATGTCGAGGCAGCGGCCGAGGGTACGCAGCGTGTTGTCGGCGAAGTGCGCCCAGTGCTGGTCCTCGGCGTAGCTCTGGCAGTCCCACAGCTGCACCGCGGCCAGGTTGACGCCGGTGTCGTCGGCGGCGACGTCGACGCACTTGTCACCCGGGCCGATGATCGGGCCCTGCGGGCCGTTCGGCACGTTCGTCTCCCCGGAGTAGCCGACCGAGACGATGTTGTCCTGCACCGCGTTGTCGGCGGCGTCGGTCGGGTAGCCGGAGGTCATCACGCCTTCGAAGAACGTGCCCATGTTCCAGTTGCTGTTGTCGCCGCCCGTGCCCAGGATGATCGAGCCTTCCTGCTGCATCGGCATGTAGCCGCCGCGGTTCGGCAGCGCGCCGTCCCACCACGTGCTCAGGCCGCCGGATTGCGAGTTGCCGCCCTTGAGCGCGTACGTGGTCTGGCCGTTGTTCTTCAGCAGCGCCGTGACGTAGTCGGTCCTGTTGCCCTGGTTGGCGGTGTTGGAGCCGTTGGCGCCCTGGAACATTCCGTTCTCCAGGTCCGCCTCCACCCAGGGGCCCGAGCCTGAGCACGGTGCGAAGTAACAGGTGGTCGCGATGCTGACGGCGTCCATGTGGCCGTTGCCGGTGTCGGCCGGTACGGCCTCGGCGTTGCCGTAGTCGAAGCAGCACGAGGATCCGACGTGGGTGCCGCTCGCGACCATGTACATGCCCTCGGGCTGGCCGTTCCGCGCGACGCCGTCACCGACGGCGTGCCGGTAACCGTGCTGCGGGGAGATCCACACGCCGTACACCTTGTGCCCGCCGGCGGTCACCGAGATCTCGCTCGCGTCGGCCGGGAAGTCGGCCCCGGTGCCGGCGGTGCCGGCCGGGGACGGTGTCAGGTCGTTGTGGTGCGACGTCTGGTCATAGATCTTGGTGATGGTGCACGTGGTGGCCGCGCAGAACGCGTCATGGTCCGCCGCGTTGGCGTAGCCGCCCGCGGACAGCACGCCCACGTCGTGCGTGGCATGGTCGGACGCGCGGGTCAGCTGGTAGAGCGCACCGGAGTACCCCCCGAAGAGGGCACGTACGGTGCTGTGCGCGGCGACGCACGATGTGCCGGCGGAATCGTAGATGTCACAGGGCAGGGACGTGGCGGCCTGGGCGGTGCTGTTCAGACCGGTGAGGGCGCCGAGGGCGAGGGCGAGGCCGGCGACGACGGCGAGCAGCCCGCGCCATCGGCGGGCGGTGGCAGTCATGCGTGGGGCGGGGCGATGCCTGCGCATAGCGATGGCTCCTGAGTGTGAGAGGGAGCTGAATCGTCTGCGTGGCCGGCGCGGCAGACTTTGGCGGAGGGTGGCATCTAGATACTGACCGCAGATTACGTAGCCCGTTCAATTATGTCAATAATTACTGACTTTTGTTGAAATGGCCTCAACACAATGTTCGCTTTCGTTGAGTTCACGAGTACGGGCGTGTCAGGGAGGCAACCAGGGAGGGGTGGGCTGGATCTTTGGCCGGTGTCCTGTCTTGGGGTGGGAGACCGGCGGCGCCTAAGCTGTAGTGGCGACTTCGGGCATGCATGCCTGCCCGCGTTTACCGAAGTAGGTGCCGCCGGTCTTAGGGGCCCGCCCCAAGGGAGGTGGGTAAAGATCCAGCCCACCCCGGGCACAAGACCCCATCCCAAAGGAGTGCAGGGGAGTGTCCTACAGTGCTTATGACCTGGGGTTACACTCGGCCTTGGTTTCATGGGACGTGTCGTGGTCAGGGTTGATCTAGCGGGGGTGGCTCCCTGTTTTGGCTCCCCGTGCTCGGTCTGGCCTGCGGATACGCGTAGGCGGGCAGCCCACGCGGGTATCGGTCTTCGGCGCCTTCGCGCCGATCGATCAGTCGAGGATGTTCAAGCCCTTGTCGTAGCGCGTCGGCAGCTAGACGACGAGGTGAGACTGCATTCTTTCATCGCTGGCGGCGGCCCTGACCCCCGCTCCTGAGGAGCGGAGACCAGGGCCATCAGGTGGGCCCTCGTGTTGACCTTGGCCGGGCGGTGCGGGGGCCTGTTTCCTGCGGCAAACCGGGATGGTGTGCCCGTAGGCATCGAAGAGGTTCTCAAGCGTCACTGCGGTACCGCGTGGGCATCGGCATCATCTCCATATCAGGACGCGTTGTCACCGGTCTGGGGGAGCATCGACCGGCACGGGGCCAGCGTGCTGCCTTCGCTCGGTGTGATCGCCTCAAGCTGTTGCTCGGCGGCGCAGACGTAGTCATAGATGACCTCGCTGAGCCCGGCCGTGTGCCTGTAGCAGGACCCGAGTTCGATGTCGTCTATCTCCTCGTCAACAGTTTTTTTGGCGATCACTGCGATCTGGTAGCACTGGTCGATGACAGCGTGCAGGTAGGTGGTGAGGCCGGGGAGGTTGGCCATCGTGAGGTGATGGTTGATGATCTCGCCGGTGTTCACCGCGACCTGGTCGGTGGCGAAGTCCAGCCGGTCGGCGAGGGTCTGCTTGGGCGGGGCGAAGTCCGCTGTGCATCGGTCGGCGTGGGTTTTGGCGGCTGTCCATGCGAGGTCCTCGAACTTCTCGCCCGCGTTCTCGTACGTCGCGCCGTCGATGGAGTCGATGAGAGGGTCGATGACGGTCCGGTAGGGGCAGCCCCCGCAGCTCACCTCGATGGCGGTGGTGAGACCGCGAGAGAGGTCGATGACGGCACCGCCACGGGTGCGGTAGCGGGCGAACACACCGATAGGCCAGTCATTCGGGCCGGGCCTCAGATGCGGCGTACACCCAGGGGCATCGGTGGTTCCGCCGCCATTCGCGGCGGCATCGATCAGGTCATGCATGTTCACCTTTTCCTTTCTGGTGGGGATTGCCTGGTTTCCGACATCTCGACCGGAGAATGCTTACGCCTATCAAGAGAGCCTTCCGCCTGGTTCCGCCGCTCGGTTGGAACACACACCGTGACACTGCGCCGTTTGCTACACGACCCCATGGCCCTGTGAGTTACGGAGTGTGACTCCCTGTCCGACAGGGATTTGCGGTGTTCCCACAGCTCATATGCCGCACGCGAGCGACCGGCAGGAGTAGCCTGACTTCTGGCGAGATCGTGTTATCGAGGCGCAGGGGTCACGGATGGACAGCTCAGCGCAAGAGGGCCGTCCGAGCACAAGGCGGGAGCAGGTTCGCCTAGCCGGCCAGCTCAGGTCCGAGGGCAAGACGTGGGCGGAAATCTCCTCGGTATTCCGCGAGCGGTATCGCGTCAATAGTCGCGTGGCAATGCGTCTGGCGCACAGGCTCAGCCAAAGGGATGTTGCAGATGAGTGGAACGTTCGATGGCCAGATGATTCCAAATCTGCTAAGAACGTCTCGTATTGGGAAGTGTGGCCGAGCCCCACGGGACATCAGCCGTCACTCGTAGTCTTAGGACGCCTAGCAGAGATATACGCATGTGCCCTCGCGGACCTAGTTACAGACTATGCAGATTATCGTCATCTTGACAATGCCTACTCGCCGAGAGCGCCACAGAGGTCACATACAGCACCGGCACTGAAGGTGACAGAGCCGGTTAAGCGCGAACGTGTCGCACCCCTCATATTAGCGCCTTCGAATTCTACCCAAGCCCATAATGAGTCTTCCGACATTGCGGTAATGGAAGGGTTCCGCGTCGCAGATCGCCAGATCGGTGGCGGGAACCTATATCCGGTGGTTGTTGGGTATCTCCGTACCACTATCGCGCCACGCCTTTTTGATGCAGCCGAAAACTCTGCCGACAAGATCGTATATACTTCGGCTAGCGCTATGTCCGAGATGGCAGGGTGGATGGCTCACGACGCGGGCAATGACTCAAGTGCTCGCGCACATTTCCGCCGCTCGCTTGAGTTCGCCGGCCTTGGAAAGGATTTTCAGCTTAAAGCTCATATCTTGGCTAGCCTGAGCCATCTGTCGATTCATAGTGGCAATCCGGAAAAAGCGATCGAGTTTGCACGGGAGGGGCGTGCGGCTTTGGCGACTGCTCCGGATAACCCGGGACTGGCCGCCCGCCTATCCTCAATGGAGGCGCGCGGTTACGCCGGACTCCTTGTCCCGAATGACTACAAATGCAATGAGAATCTTACGCTTGCCGCTGAGGCGCTAGAACGACATACAGGGGAACCGGGCTCACCTTGGGTAAGTAGTTTCGACCACGGGTCGCTGTCGAGTGAGGCCGCCCGTTGCATGATCCAACTATCTCGCCTTACGGAAGCCGAGTATCACGCACGCCGAATAATCGCCCTACGCTCCCGCGATCGCCCACGTAGTCGCGCCTTTGGCCAGCTTCTCCTAGTGGGCGTATTGATTGCCCAACGTGAGCCAGAAGAGGCATGTTCCATAGCGCGGGAAGTATTAAATGCGACGCATTCGCTTGGCTCTTTTCTAGTTCTGGATAAGCTAAACAGTGTGCGTGAAAGCCTCGCACCGTTTAGCAAAAATGAAGTGGTGTCCGAATTTCTGTCGGAACTGAATAGCAAGTTGCAGGAGCGGATGGCCCTCTATCAAACCAGCGGCGACTTGAAAGCCAAGGAGAATCAGGCGTGAGTACCGATAAACCGCTATATGAGCGCGACCCTCAAGCGTGGCGCGAGCATCTTGCTGAGGGAAATGCCCGTCAGCCTCGCAAGCGTGTCGGCGCTGACGTCCTGTTGCGGGATCGTATCGGGCGTATATTCCTCGTCGATCCAAAATACAAGCCCGACTGGGATTTGCCGGGTGGTATGGCAGAGGCGAACGAGCCGCCCGCGAAGGCGGTCCAGCGGGAGTTGAGAGAAGAACTTGCACTCGATCTGAAAGTCGGTCGCCTGCTATGCGTTGATTGGGTGGCACCTCATGGTCCATGGGATGATTCGCTAATGTTCATCTTCGATGGCGGCATCGTGGACGAAGAACTATCTGCGGAGATCAAGTTTACGGACGACGAAATACGTGCCGTGGAGTTTTGTTCGATGTCTGAAACCAAGGAGCGGCTTCGACCTTACGTCTGGCAGCGCGTGAGTGCTGCGCTACAAGCCCTAGAGACAGGAAGCGCCACCTATTTGCAGAACGGAAAGCCGTGAAACGGCGGACTGCTGGCTACCTAAGGCAGTGAGAGGTGCAGGTCGCTTACCTGTGCCTGTCCTGCCGTGGAATAATTATTATCTGCTAGTGCTTTCATCGCACCGGATCCATCAGATCCCGAATGCGAGCGTCGACAATAGCTCGCGTTTATAGTTCTTGCGGAAGGTCTGCACGGAGACTCCAAGCAGCCTACATGCCTCTTTTCGCCGCAGCTTGGGCGTTCTTTGGATCGATGGATCACGCTTTAGTTCGAGAATGATCGACAGGCCCGTGATGACTCCAGGCCCTTGATCTAGGCGTTGCCCTCGGTGTTGGCCTCGGTGTTGGCCTCGCCTCCCTGTCGATACCGGCATCGGTGCACCTCAGCGCGGCGCGCAAGCGTGTAACGCCGGGGACTCCCCACAGGGGGAGGCTACTCGCCTCCCCCCTCCGGCTCCCCCACTCGTCCTCCGGAGGAGCCGGCTCGCGGGTGCGCGCGAGCGCCGTATATATTTACGGCCTTTAAACAGTTATTTCCGAGCGCGATTTCGCGCTTATCCGCACGGTGTACTGGCGCGTTAGCTCCTGATCGGTAGCGCAGCCGTCGCGTCACCGACGTTCAGCTAGACGCCTTGGAGTCTAGAAGGACGCCCCTCAGGCGGCGCTTAGGAGCCCGCTGGCACGGTTCCCATCGCACCCCATAGATGTTTTTCGCGAGAGGGCAGCAGAACGGCCCCTGACGTCCGGCAGGGGCCCGTTCTGTTCGGCTCGTGTGGTTACGCGGCCTTCCCGAACACCGCATCGATCACACTCGCGGCCTGCTGGTGGACCGGAGCGAGCACCTTACGGTAATGCCGCTCCAACGTCTCAAGCGTGTGCCCGCACATGTCCGCGATGACCTCGCGTGCTACCCCGTTGTGACTCATCACCGAAACGAACGTCGTGCGCGTCTCCCGAAGCGTCCACGCCCGAGGGTTATCGATACGCGCGACCGTCAGCAGCGCGCGGAAATCCTCGCGAGCCGCCGGTGCGTCGTAGGCTTTCCCGTCCGGTTGAGTGAAGACCGGCGTTTCCGGCGTGACCTCTATGCCGAGCGCGGCGAATTCCCGGCGCTGAATCTCCCGCCAGATCGTCAGCGCTTTGACGGCCATACCTCCCAAAGTCAGGCTGGTCCAGCGGGGGGTCCAAGACTAGATCAGGGACCACCCCGGCCAGGGCACCCACCGAAAGCAACGGCAGGCGGCAGCGAACCTCACCGTCACGAGGGCAGCGGCACAGTGACGCTCAGGCTGCTCCCCTCCTCGATCACGACCGGACCGGCGAACCCGACCTCGACGACGGTCCCGTCCACCGTCACGGACGCGACCTTCACGGACGCGACCTTGACGGGCCTGCCGTCGCGCCGGGCGGTGACGTGCGGCGGAGCGCCGGGCGACCCGGCCGGGATCTCCAGGGAGAGCGTCCGCACCGTCACCCGGCCGTGCCGTACCTCGACCTCGCAGCTCTGCTGATGCGCCGAGCGCCGCTGCCGGTACAGGCCCCAGCCTCCGGCCGCGGTGAAGGCGGCGGCGAAGTTCTCCGGTGAGATCTTCGGCGCGAACCCCAGGCGACCGGCCGGGCCGTGGTGGGAGTACCCGCAGGCGGCCAGGTAGACGCCGAAGCCGGCCATGGCCCGCGCGTAGTGGTCGCTGCACTCGATCTCGTTGTACGGGTTGCGCTTCGCCGCGCCGTAGCGGTCGTGGACCGCGCGGGTGACGATGAGGCCCTCGTCGACGAGCCCTTCGTAGACCATGTGCGCCGCGAGCTGGTACTCCTGCCCGGTCCAGGACTCGTTGAAGTAGCTCGCGCTCCATTGCGCGGGATCGCCGTTCGCCTGCTCGGCGCCCCCGTGCGGGAAGGTCGTCATGACCACGGCGGGCTCGTGCGCGGTCGCGAACCACCGGCCGCCCGGGATCGCGGTGTTCGCGGCGCGGTACGCGGCCGGGTCGGGCACGAAGTTGTAGCGGTAGATGTTGCCCAGGGCGGTCCTGGCCTTGTCCACCGGGAACACCCGGGGCAACCCGAGCTGCACGGCGAGACTCTGGCCGAACATCTGGTCGATGTGGCAACCGACGCCCGAGTTGACCGCCTCAGGATGATGCTGGTCGACGATCTGGATGAAGTACTCCCCGGTCCACAGGTCGGTCGCGAGGGAGCGGGCGCCGGCGTCGGCGAGCGTCCGGCAGCGCTTGGCGAAGGTGTGGTCGCCGACCTCCTCGGCCATCTGGGCGCCGGCGTACAGGGCGGCGTCGTACATGCCGGTCATCCAGGCGACCTCGCCGTACCAGACGGCGTCGAGGGTGTTGGGCTGCGCGCCCTCCAGGGTGCCGTCCTGCCGGCTGTCGTGGGCGATGACCCAGCCGAGCGCCTGCTTGACGCGCGGCCATACCCGGCGCAGGAAACGCAGGTCCGCGGTCATCTGGTGTTCGCGGTAGATCCGCAGGATCGTGCCGCACTGGCCGTCGGTGGCCCACACCATGTCGGCCTCGGCCCGGTTGCCGATCTCCCCGGTGCCGGGGTGGAAGCCGACGCCCAGGTCGACGTGCTCGCGGGTGACGCGCTCCAGCTCCGGGAACAGCCGGCCGAGCGACTGCGCGTAGTTCCACACGTGCTCGCAGGTCCCGGCGCAGCACCCGACGCCCTCCCAGGCGTAGAACCGGCCGTCGGTGAACTTCAGGCAGGTGGAGGTGGCGAGCGTGGACGCGGTGGTGAGCGTCCGCTCCAGGAACCAGTGCGGCAGCGTCGAGTCGGCATACCAGGTCCTCACCCAGGCCCGCGTGGCCGCTTCGAGGCGGTCGAGCTCGGCGGCGAGGTGCCGGGCGACACCGTCCGCCGAGTCGAAACGGGCCGCGTAGTGGCGGCGGAGGGTGGCGCTGCCGGTGAGGAAGGACAGCGCGGTCCGGTCGGGCACCGGGAAGTACCAGGTGTAGGCGAACCGTACGGTACGGCTCTCGCCGGGGCCGAGGCGCAGCGGTACGGTCACCGCGCCGGCGATCGTGCCGAGCCCGCCGTCGATCCGTACGGGGCCGGGCCCCGCGTCGGCCACGGCGGCGGGAGTGCTCCAGTCGGCCAGCGACGGCCGGGCGACGGCGTCCGGGGTGAACGCCGTGATCGCGACCGTGCCGCCGTCGGTGAGCGCGTCGAACGGCGGCCGGGAGGCGGGCAGGTCGGTGAAGGTGATCTCGTCGACGTTGAGGTGGCCCCAGCCTCCGGTGGCCGAGTCGACGATCTCGATGCGGGCCGTCTTGCCCTGGTGGCGGATCAGGTCGATGCCGTGCGCGGCGAGCGGCTCGGTGTCGTTCCCCGCGACGGTGCCCACGACGACGCCGTCGACGACCACCCGGAGACCGGTGTGCGCGGCGTCGCCGCCCCCGCCCACCCAGGCCATGACGTAACGGCGCTCCACCGTGAAGGCCGCGCTGGTCAGCTTCCCGGTGTACCCGTCGGCCTTTCCCGCGTCGCCGCCGGCGGCCGTGAAGTTGTGCGAGGTCACGAACCGCTCGCCCTGGACGTGCAGGTCACCGAAGCGCTTCATGTAGTCCGGCACCTGCGAGAGGAGCACCGGCCCGGTCCCGAACGCGTCGCCCTCGACGGTCCAGCCGTCGTACGCCGCGCGCTCCCAGGTCTCGAAGACGATGTCGGGACGCGGCGAGGGGGCGTCGGCCTCCGCCGCCGTGAACTCCACGCCGTGCCGGCCGCCGCCGCCGGTCCGGGCGCTGGACAGCGTGATGGGCTGCTCGGACCGGCTGCGCAGGCACACCGGGTTCTCCGCCCAGACGGTCAGCTCGGCGCGTACCGGATCGGGCGTGGTGTTCGTGACGGTGTAGGCCAGGACGGTCACCGGCAGCGTCGAGTCATCGGCGTCGCCGGGCACGAACGGCGAGAAGACGTCCAGATCGACGCGCACGGGTACGTCGTGCGCCTGGTAGTCGACCTGCGCGAGCGGGTACTGGCCGGTGAAGCCGATCTGGTCGAAGCCGGTGCCGTCCACGCCGCGTACGGTGGTCCGGCCTCGCGCGGTGGTCTTCAGGACGACGCCGTGCCCGAACGGGGAGGACGGCACGCGCGGCGAGGTGTAGACCTCACCGCCCCCGTCGGCGCCGGGCGCGGGCGGCCCGTTGTCCACGTCCCAGTACCAGAGCCTTCCGTCACCGCCGACATAGACCTGGCCGCTGCAACCGCCGCCGACCGGCATGCCGATGTAACGCAGGTCGGCGCCGCTGTAGCGGGTCGGCGTGCCGCGCTCGCGCAGCGCGGCGACGGCTTCGGCGGACAGGCCCTTGTCCGCCGGGACGAGCGAGCGCCCGGGCAGTTCCCCCGCCGCGAGCGCGTCGCGGGTGTGCGCGGCGAGGATGGCCGCGCTCGCCGCCGCGGTGGACATGCCGAGGAAACCGCGCCGGCTGACGGCGGAACGGGGGCCGTGTGCGCCGCACCGGCCGTCGGGACAGCAGCTCACCTGGTGGTCGCGCATCGCATGCTCCGGTCCGTGGCATCTGGGGACGAGGTCTCCCCCGGTCTGAGAAATCGATTTCTGAAATCGATTTCTCACGGAAAATAAGTTAGCGTCGGCACGCTGTCAATGTCGGGAGTGTGATCGTATGGCGACGTTCGTCCCCCTCAGTGGCTTCCTCGGCGCCGGTAAGACCACGACCTTGCTGGCCACGGCCCGGCATCTGTCCGCGCGGGGACGCCGGGTCGCCGTCGTCACCAACGACCAGGGAAGCGAGCTGGTCGACACCCGCATCGCCCGGGTCGCGGCCGAGCGGGTCGCCGAGGTGACCGACGGCTGCTTCTGCTGCCGGTTCGACGACCTGGCCGAGGTCGTCACCGAGCTGGTCGCCGACGGCGCGGACACGGTGCTCGCCGAGGCCGTGGGCAGCTGTACGGACCTGCGCGCGACGGTCGTACGCCCGCTCCGTGCCTACCACGGTGACCGGATCCGGGTCGCCCCGCTGACCGCCGTCGTCGACCCGGACCGCTACCGGCTCTTCGCCCGCGCCTGGGACGTCGGCGCGGAGTCCGACCTCGCCTACCTGTACGCGCACCAGCTCGCCGAGGCGGACGTCATCGGCATCAACAAGATCGACGTCGTGTCCGGCGAACGACTCGCCGCGGTCGTGGCCGACGTCGCGCGGCGCTACCCGCGGGCCCGCGTGGTGCCGTACTCGGCCGGGAACGACCAGGTCGCGGACCTGCTGGCGGCGCTCGACCGTCCGTACGGCGACCTCACCCACGACCCCGCGCTGGACTACGACCGGTACGCCGCAGCGGAGGCCGAGCTGGCGTGGCTGAACCACGCGATGACGGTGACCGCCACCGAGGGCGCCGGATTCGACCCGGCGCGGTGGGCCACGGGGGCGCTCACCGCGCTGGCCGGGACGTGCGAGCGCGCCGGCGTGCTCGTGGGGCACGCGAAGGTCGCGCTCGACACGGCGGACGGCCTGGTCAAGGCCGGGCTGACCGCCGCGGGCGAGACGCCGCGCGTCGACCTGGCCGGACCGGACCGTACGGCGACCGCGCGGGCGGTGTTCAACCTGCGGATCGTGTGGAGCCCGGAGGAGCTGGACCGCGCGGCGGCGGAGGCGGCACGGGCCGCCGACGCCGCCTGCGGAACGCTCAGCGTCGCCGAGCCCGGCAGCGGGGCGTTCCGTCCCGGCTACCCCCGGCCCACCCACCGCCTGCCGGCGACCGGATGAGGGGTCCCGGCGCCCGGGTCAGTGGTTCTGGTCCAGAGCCGCCCGGGTGTTCGCGAACACGGTGTCCCCCTCGTTCAGGTGCGGGAACGGCTCGCCGGGGACGTCGACCCCGAGGAACTCGCACAGCGGTTCCCAGCCCTGGCGGACGTCGAAGACCAGGAGACGCTCGGGCGGCACCTCGGCGCGGACCTGCTCGACATGAGCGTGGTAGGCCTTGATGATGTCGCCCCGGTCGCGAGCGAAGTCCTCTTCGGAGCGAAGCGCGAAGGGTCCGCTGAGTGCCATGTCCTGCATGAACGGCAGATCACCCAGGAAGGAGGCGACGTCAGGCGACTCCTCCATCATCTTCACCATTCCCGTGAGGAGGTGCACCACGCTGCCGAACCATCGGTCCGTATCGCGCGTGGTCAGCAGGATCTTCGCCGCGGGAAAGGCCTCGGCCATCTTCCGCCAGTGGAAACATCCAGGCGCGTCGACGACGGCGCCGTAGTCCGCGAAGAGCTCCCGCCATTCGGCCGGGCCGCCGTCGGCCGCAGCCTGCCAGAGTTCGCCGTGGTCGAGGTGCGACATGAGTTCGACCATGTGATAGCACGGCCCGAAACCTAACTGTTCCAGCGCGGCCTTCGTCGACATTGTGCCCGTACGGGGAAGACCCGCTCCGATGATCTTCATGTCGAGAGCATTGGGTATTCGACGCTTGATCCGTGCCATTTCAAGGATATTCGAATGGTGTTCCGGCGGTCGTCATCGTGCTGTACGGCGGTCTTCGAGGGCGGCGAGGTGGTCGCGGACCGGGCCCAGGGTGAGCAGGCCGCTTCCCGCTCCGGCCAGCTCATTCGCCGCCGGGGTGAGCTCGGCGTGCGCGCGCTCCATCGTCTCCCGGTCGCCGACGGCGACGGCCGCGCGGGCGGTCAGACACCAGAGGGCCTCGAACAGCAGGTCGCGCGGCGGCTCCGGGAGCCGGCGCAGCGCCACCGCGGCGTCCCGGCGGCGGTCCTGGGCCAGCAGGACCAGGGGACGGGCCCACGGCTCGTACGGGCCCCAGTCCGTACGTTCGGCGGCCGGGACGGGCTGCCCGTGCCGCAGGCGCAGGCAGAGCAGCGCGAGTGGTGGCAGGCCCCGCGCCAGACCGGGCATGCCGGAGCCGTCCAGCAGCGCGACGGCGTCGCGGTAGGCGGCCTCCGCCTCGGGCACTCGCCCGGTCTCGGCGAGCCGCATCGCGTGGTACCACCGGGTGAACACGCTCACCAGCGGCAGCTCGTGCCGCTCCCCCAGGCGGTCCGCGGCCGACGCGTGCCGGTCGGCCGCCGGGAAGTCGGCGAGCGCGCTCCGGGCCTGGACGCGGATGAGGTGCCCGAGCACCTCGAAGGTGACCAGGCCGTGCCTCGCCGACAGGGCGACCAGCTCGGCGCCGATCTCGTCCCGGCGCGAGGCCAGGCCCGCCCGCGCGAAGGTCTGCATGAACACGCCGTTGAGGGCGAACGCCAGCAGCGCGGGATCGTCCAGGCCGCGGGCGATCTCCTCCGCCTGCCGGGCGGCACGCGGCCCGCGCTCCGCGTGGGTGCCGCGCGACTCCAGCGCGACCGTGGCCAGCAGACGGGCTCGCGCCGCCTGGTGCACGCCGGGCGAGAGCCTGGCCAGGGCGCGTTCGGCCGCGGCCACGACGCGCGCCGCCTGTGCCGGATCATCCGAGCGGGTCCAGATCGCCGGGACGTCGTAGGCACCGATCACGCGGGCCGTGAGCTCCGCGTCGCCGAGCTCCTCGGCCGCCTCGATGGCCGCGACGCGGTGCTGCCGGGCGGCCTCCAGGCCGGTGCCGCCGGTCACCGCGAGGTTGCGCAGCAGGCCCACCGTCGACTCCAGGCGGGCGCGCGCGCCCGACGCGACCGCGCGGTCGTACGCCGCGGCCGTCTGGGCCCACACCCGGGCGGCGGTACCGGGGTCGAGGTGCGCGGCGTGGTGCAGGATGTCGGCTTCGAGGCGGCGGAGCGCCGGCCCCGGATCCACCCCCAGCTGCTCGACGAGGAGCGTACGTGCCCGGCGCAGCACCGCGAGGGCGTCGCCCTGGCGGCCCGTACGGTAGAGCGCGAGCGCCAGCAGCCGCCAGGCGTCCTCGCGCCAGGGATGCTCGGTCACGTGCGCGTCCAGGTCGGGTACCGCCTCGGCGGCGAGCCCTAGGGCCAGCCGGGCGCCGGCCCGGCGCTCGACGGCGTGTGACCGCAGCTCCGCCAGGCGGGAGCGCTCCGCGTGCGCCCAGGGCTCGCCGGCGAACTCGGCGTACGCGGGCCCGCGCCACCATCCCAGTGCCTCGCCCAGCCGTACGAGGCCGGTCTCCGGTGGCAGCGTCGCGGCGGACGCGACCGCCTGCTCGAAGCGCCAGGCGTCCACCGCGTCCGGCTCCGCCCGCAGGGCGTATCCCGGCCCGTCGGTGACCAGCAGCCGGGCCGGCGTACGGGGCGGGCGCCCGGGTTCCAGGCCGCGCCGCAGAGCGGCCACGAACGTACGGACCGCGCCCACCGCGCCGTCCGGCGGGTCGGCCCACAGATCCTCGACCAGGCGGCTGACCGGGACGACGCGACGGCGCGCGATGATCAGCCGGGCCAGCACCGCGCGGTGCCGCGGCCCTTTGAGGGCGATCGCGTCCCCGGCGCCGTCCCAGGCCGCCACCGGCCCCAGCACTCCGAACCGCACCCGGCTCCCTTCCGCCCATCACCCCTGGTCACGGTAGCGCGCTCATCGGATGCTCATCGGCGCCCGGCAGGCTACGGACCACATCCGAACCGAGAGGAAGAACCATGACGCCTGCCATCAACGGCTTCGACTACCAGCGCGTTCCGGTCGCCGAGGGGGTGGCACTGAACGCCGCCGTCGCGGGATCGGGCCGCCCGATCGTGCTGCTGCACGGCTTCCCGCAGACCCACCTGATGTGGCGACACGTCGCCGCCGACCTCGCGGCCGACCACACCGTGATCTGCCCCGACCTGCGCGGCTACGGCGCCAGCGACAGACCGGCCGCCACCGGCGACACCACCTACGCCAAGCGCACCATGGCCGCCGACATCATCGCCCTGGCCCGTGCGCTGGGACATGAACGCTTCGCGCTGGCCGGGCACGACCGCGGTGCCCTGGTCGCCTTCCGCGCCGGGCTGGACCATCCGGACGCGATCACCCACCTGGCCTGCCTCGACGTGCTGCCGACGGTGGACATGTGGGAAGCGATGCGCGGCACCACCGCCGCC
>Ga0193707_1000390_pt1 | contig 14837 bp, 5 predicted proteins | sample U3c2metaG_FD_143043 | JGI IMG/M metagenome (GOLD analysis project Ga0193707, IMG submission 143043) | Soil microbial communities from a riparian zone of the East river system, Colorado, United States - U3c2 | ecosystem: Environmental > Terrestrial > Soil > Riparian zone | place: USA: East River... | reverse complement strand
TCGCTGGTCGCTCAGGCGTGTCTAGCAATTCTCGAGCGCCGCGATGCAACGCTTCGGCATCAGGGTAGCCAAGTTTGAGCTTGATATGTTCGCAGTGTGTCTCGACGGTTTTGCGACTGACGCCAAGCTCTTTCGCGATCTGACCGGTGCCGTGCCCAGCCGCGATGAGTGCGAACACCGCCATCTCGCGATTGCTGAGAACATCAAGGCCGTGCGGAAGGTTGCGACCACCGGCCAACTTTCGCATCGCGAAGGAAGTGATTGCTTGACTGGCGTAGATCTCGCCCGCCAGCACAGTCTCAATCGCGCGCATTAACTCATCCACCGAACTATTCATCATCCAGTAACCCGACGCTCCGGCACGAAGCGCGCGCTCCGCATAAGTCCGTTCGGATTGCCGTGATACGACAAGGATGCGAATACGCGGAAATTCCATCGCGAGATCCTTGATCCAGCGGATGGCATCGCGGTTTTCGAGAAACGGTTCGATGAGCAGCACACCGGGGCGATGTTGTCGAACAAGTTTGTTCGCCTCTTCAAAAGTATGTGCGGCACCGCAAACATGATACCTGGGGTCGCGGCCAATAATTGCAACCAAGCCTTGCTCATTAATGATACTGTCACCGACCGCCACGATCCGGCATGGTTCTGCGCTTTTTTTCACCGTTCGCCGAGTTTAACCAATCGCCTCTGGCCATTGCAATCGTTTAATTGCGTTCGCTACAGAAATACTTTTACGGCATTGTTTGTAGCCGCTGCCGCTGACTGAGCCAGGGGTCATCCGGTCAGAGTCCGCGCGGCTACAGTGACCGCCAACTCTCGCGCCGCGGCTTTACAGTCATAAACAGAAGCAGTGAAGAGAACAAAGTTTGCGTTTCTTCATCCGCGCCACCCGAAAGTATTCGGGGTTCAAATCTTTTCTCAACAGATCCACGTGCGGACGAGAAAAAACAAATGTGTCGACACGCCTCCGCGTTTCTAACTAAAATGGTCACTCAGCCCAGACTCCATTTATGAAAAAGAAATCTACTTCTCAATCCGCATTCGTTAATCTGCGCGGTTTAATTGGCCTGGTTGTCGCCCTGGCTGGCGTTTTTCTGGCGCTGCTTGGCTTTGGCGCGTTCTCAAACGCGCTGGCCCGGGCAGAAGGGACGAAGCCAGCTCTAAACACGGCGCAAGGACAAAGACTTAAGGCTGCCTTCCAAGTGATTGGCGACAACTTTTGGGCACAAACGAACGGTCCGCGCGGTGGCGACGTCATCGCGCTAGCTACGAATGCGAGCGGCCACGTCTTCGCAGGAACCCAGGGAGGCGGCGTTTTTCGCTCCACCGATAACGGAGAAACGTGGACGGGAGTCAACAATGGACTGACAGCGACGAATGTTCGTGCCCTGGCAATCAATTCTGCCGATCACATTTTTGCCGGAACGTTTGGCGGTGTTTTTCGATCGACGGACAACGGGGACAGCTGGACTCCTGTCAACAACGGCTTGGAATTTCCATTCGTCATCTCTTTGGCAATCAATTCCGGTGGAGACATTTTCGCCGGCACGTTCGAAGGGGGCGGCGTTTACCGTTCGACCGACAACGGCGAGAACTGGACGCTGATCGATAACGGCTTAACGAACACGTACGTTACTGCGCTGGCCATCAATGCCAACGGCCACGTCTTTGCCGCAACATTTGGCGGCGGGGCGTTTCGTTCGACCGACAATGGAGACAGTTGGACCGAACTCGACACTGGAGTACCAAATGCTACGTTTCTTTCGTTAGCCATCAACGCGAGCGGGTATATTTTCGCAGGCGGCGATCCTCTTGGGGGTCCTGTCGGTGTACTTCGTTCGACTGACAATGGTGACAGCTGGCAGCCGGTCAATAATGGGTTAACCACAGGGAATGGCATCAACGCGCTCTTAGCTACTCCCAACGGCTCTCTTTTTGCCGGCAGTTATGGCGATGGCGTGTTCCGTTCTACGGATAACGGAGACAACTGGACTCAGGTCAACAACGGATTGACGGCCACTTTTGTCCTTTCGTTCGCTACCAATGCGAGTGGAGACATCTTTGCCGGAACGTATTTCGGCGGCGGCGTTTTCCGGTCAACCGATAACGGAGAGAGTTGGAACGAGAAAAGCGTCGGCCTGGTGGCCACTGACGTCCGGGCAATAGCGATCAATGCAAACAATGACATTTTTGCCGGAACCTATGGCATTGGAATGTTTCGATCGACTGACAGCGGTACGAGTTGGGAGAAGGTGAACAATGGTCTGCTTGCGCTCTACGTAAGATCAATCGCGATCAATTCGGACGGTGACATCTTCGCAGGAGCTGATTTCATCGGCAGCGCCGGCGGCGTTTTCCGCTCGACGGATAACGGAGAGAGCTGGAGCGACGTCAGCAACGGTGTAATCACAACCGATGTCCGGGCATTGGCGATCAATTCCAGCGGCGACATTTTTGCGGGAACGTACTCTGGAGGCCTTGCAGGCGGCATCTTCCGATCGACAGACAATGGCCAGACTTGGACCCAGATGAACGATGGCTTGGCGTGCACAAATGTCTTGTCTCTGGCGATCAATCCGGGCGGAGACATCTTTGCCGGAACGGCGGGCTGTGGGGAAGGCGTCTATCGGTCGACTGATAACGGAGACCATTGGACGCTGGTCAATAACGGTCTAACGTCGACTGACGTTGCTGCGCTGGCGATCAATTCGGCCAATGGTCACATCTTTGCCGGAACTTATTCTCAGATGGGTGAGGGCGGCGGTATGTTTCGATCGACTGACAACGGCGATACCTGGACGGAACAAAACAATGGCTTTACAGCGTTCGACGTGAACACAGTGGCAATCAACTCCCTGGGTCACATTTTTGCAGGCGCCGCCGGTGGAGCTTTCCGCTCGACAAATGACGGCGACAATTGGAGCGACATCAGCAGTGGGCTGCTACCTCCCGGTGGAAATGTTTGGGCACTGGCAATCGACTCAGGGGGCTATGCGTTTGCTGGAACCGCTGGAGGCGGAGTATTCCGCAGCGAACAGCCCACGACGCCTGGGATCATGCTAAATGCCGCAGGGCGCAGGGTGCACGGGAGGCACACGGTGGATCTTTCCTGGACCGGGGCGACCTCGGTCAATATCGACGTCTACCGCGATGGCGCGCTGATCGCGACGGTACCGAACACGGCTACCTATACCGATTCCATCGGTGTCCGGGGAGGCAACGTCCGCTACACCTATAAGGTGTGCGAAGCGGCCACAACAGAACTGCTCCAATGAGGTGATAGTGAGGTTCGGCGGGCCGCCACTTTAGGGAGGAACCGGTGAAACTGTAATTGCTCGGAAGCTCGCCAGTACCGTGAAATGGGGCGCCGCTTCCGTTGGCCCGCGGAGCGCGGCCTCTCAACGTAAGACGCGCGGCTGTTGTCGACGCCGTTAGCAGTAAGAATCGACAACCGGGCGACAGCAGTTTTAATCTGAGAGCGAGATCCAATGAGTAAAACCGCGCCTGCCACACTTGTTTGCGAGATTTGCAAGAAACCGAAGTCGCCGCTCGACGGAATGATCGCTGAATTGATCCGACCGTCGCTCCTCGAATTCATCAAGAAGCGCATGCCCGATTGGGACGGAAAAGGTTTTATCTGTTTGGATGATCTCGGCAGGTTCCGGAAGGAATATGTCAAAGACGTGCTCGAGGACGAACTCGGCGAACTTTCTGCGCTGGATCAGGAAGTCATCGAAAGTTTGCAGCAACATGAAATCCTCGCGAGCAACATCGCCGAGCAATTCGAGAGGAAGCTCACTTTCGGCGAAAGGTTGTCCGATCAGATAGCCTCGTTTGGCGGGAGTTGGCGATTCATCATTCTCTTCGGCGTCGTCCTTGTGTTTTGGATCATTTTGAACGCCGCCCTCCTCCTGAACCACGGGTTCGACCCGTATCCATTCATTCTGCTGAATCTGATCCTCTCATGTCTCGCCGCGATGCAGGCGCCCATTATCATGATGAGTCAAAATCGCGCCGAACTGCGCGATCGTTTGCGCTCGGAAAACGATTACAAAATCAACCTCAAAGCGGAGCTAGAAATCCGGCACTTGCACGAAAAAATCGATCACCTGTTGCGCCGTCAATACAACCGCCTCTTTGAAATCCAGCAGATTCAGATCGAGCTGCTCGAAGAAATCGGCCGCAAGAGCAAAGGTTAAGGCAGCAGTTCCGTTGATCGGGCAAGCTTGCGATTCATTCACTGCTTGTCCTTATCTGCTTGCTCGACAAGGACGCAGCGGAACCCGTAGATCACATCGCGCTCGTTGCGATCGATCACGTTGCGGTAGGAGGATTGCATTTCGACGCGACTGCTCGTGGCCCACGAACCGCCACGTAGCACGCCCCAATCGCGTCCCGCGCCCGCGAGATTCCCCTTGTAACCTTCCAGGCACCATTCCCAAACGTTGCCTCCCAGATCGTAAATTCCCAGTGCGTTCGGGTTGAAACTTCCCACCGGCGTGGTTGCGCCGCGGCGCTGCGGCGTGCCATAGTTTCCCGCGCCCGCAGGTGGCCATTGTTTTCCCCACGGAAATTCATTGCGAATTTTTCCGTCGCGTGCTTCCGGCGTCGCGCCGGCTTCGCCGGTTAATCCGACGGCCGCGCTCCATTCGAGATCAGTCGGAAGCCGGTAAAACTGTCGATCTTCCAATATGTTTTCGTCGCGCTCCTTTTCGGTGAGCCATTTGCAAAATGCCATCGCGTCGAACCAGTTCACTTTTACGACCGGATGCGCCGGCGGTTGTTGAAAATCAGGCGGTTCGTAGTGGCGGCCCGTTGCACGACAGAAAGCTTCGTAATCCTGGACGCGCGTTTCCCAAACCGAGAAACGGATTTCGCCCAGCGGAACGAACTTCATGCCGAGCGAATTTGTCCATGGCAGGCCGGGTTCAGGGCTCAGCCGTTTTTCCAAGCGCGCGGCCAGGAACGCCTGTTGTTGCGGCTCAACCTGTCCTGTAACGGACGTCGGTTTGTAACCAGCGAGCCGCAATTCGTAAGTCACCGCGCCCGGTCTTACTTCCTCAATCACGATGGGCGTTTGGCCCAGATCGCGACCATTTGCCAGAATCGTCGCACCCCCGGGTGCGCTTGTGATTTTCACGCTGCCATTCGCGAAAACAAAATGCGCGAAGTTTTCCCGCTGCGCTTTTACAACCAGCGAGCGGCGCTCGTCCGTCCAGGCGGTGAGGCGCGCGACCAGTTCGTGTGACCGCGCTGGAATTTCTAGTTGTAGCGGCGCGCGACCGCGCACACTTCCATCGACGAGAATCTCCGCGCCGGGCGGCTCGCTCGTCACGCTCAAGGTCCCGTTCACGAAGGCAAATGTCTTTAGTGCCATTTCGCCGCGCTGAATTTCCACCGCGTCGCGCATTTCCCAGTCGCCGCGCTTCGCGCTCAGCGCATACTTGCCAGTGGGGAGATCGGAAATCGTCGCCGGTGCAACTCCTTCGCGCGAAACTTGGCCGTCATCGCTTCGCAGGGAAAACTGCGCCCCAGCCGGATCGGACTGAATTTTCAAGGCGCCTTTGCTGCGCGTTAAACGAAAAACCGGCAATCGGAGCGGTTTCTTTCGACCAACATTCACGATTGTTTCCACCGGATCGTAGCCCGGCAACATGATTCGCAGATTGTATTTGCGCGGCTCAAGCTCGTCGAATGTCGCTGGACTTTTTTTCACTCGATCGCCTAGCAAAACGAGCGCGCCCGGGGGCTCAGTGCCCACCGATGTTTGCAAATCAAGCTTTCTGGATTGCGGTGCCAATTCGTAAAAGCGAAACAGCGCCACCCCAGCTACGAGGATGGACAACACGGCGATGGTGAATTTTATGCGGGATCTTTTCCGCGGGCGCGATTCGCCGCGATCGAGCGCGGCGAGATCGTCGTGCATTGTCGCGGCCGATTGATAACGCCGCCGCGGGTCGTTCGCGCAGGTTTTCATGAGCAGCTCGTTCAACTGCAGAAGCTGCTCTTTGTCGGGGCGTTCGCTCAGTTGGGAATCCAGCTCGGGAAAATCGAGCCGATCTTTCCCGGTGCTGATTTCGTAAAGTACTTTGCCCAGGCTAAAAATGTCTGCTTGCGGTGTGCCCGGTCCCTCTGGCGGAAAGTAACCTTCCGTGCCCACAAATGATCGCTGCCCGGTCGCTGCAACAAGACCGATATCCGCGAGCTTTGGCACGCTATCGATAAAGATTATGTTCGAGGGCTTGATGTCGCGATGGGTAAGTCCATGCGCATGTAATGCATCGAGCGCTTCTGTCAGCGAGAGGCCGAGTTGAATTGATTCCGAAGCGGAGAGGCGTTTCTGCCGGTCGAGGTCGCTCTTAAGCGTCCGCGGCGCGTAATTGACGATGTCGATGTTGCGGCCAGCCACGTGATCGTCGGCCAGCTCCATGATGTAATACAGATATTCTCTCGTCCGGCCAACGTGCAAAATGTCCACGAACCCGGCATGCGCGCGTGAGATTGGTTCGAAGCTGGACATGCCTTGGAACTCGCGTTGAAACGCGCGTTCGCTTTCGAACGTGCTGCGATAGACGACTTTCACCGCGCGTAACGCGCCGGTGAGACTGCGCGCCAGCCAAATTTCGCCATACGCGCCGCGCCCAATCACACGCAACACTTCGTGATCGGGAATGAGCGGGATTTTCGCGGAAACTTCGTCGGGAATGATCGCGATTTTACACAAACGGGGCACGCCAGGCAATTCCCGGTAACGCGGGATCTAGCCGGAATGCTTCCCCAGCCCTTTGATTTCTCTTTTCAGGGCAGCCGCGACGCGATGACGCGCGAGATAAACCTGGCCCACGTTCACCCGCAATTGTTCGGCTACTTTTTGGGCGGGCCATTCTTTGCGCACGTAGCAATCGAAAATCTGGAACTGCTTTGGATCGACTTTCTTTTTTACGCGCGCGATCGCCGCGGCGAACAAGTTTTCCTGCCACTCTTTTTCCCAAAGCGCCTCGATATCGACAACGTTTGAATCGGGGACGCGTTCGATCGTCGCCGTCTGGCGATCGTCGGCTGCGCGCGGGCGCTTTATGTTCGCCGGTTGGCGTTTGCGGAATTCATCCGCGATGCGCCAGCGAGTGATCTGGAGAAGCCAGCCTTTGAACGAGCCGATGGCCGGATCGTACTTCAACTTATCGATCTTCTTCGCGACGGTGATGACCGTTTCCTGTACGGCTTCCTGCGCCTCGGCATCGGTCAGGCCGCATTTACGCGCCGTCGAGTAGATCAATTTCCAGTAGGTATCGAAAAACTCCTGCCAACGGCGTTGATCGTCCCAGTTAGCCAATCGATCGATGAGGCTGCGTCGCGTGGCGAGCAGGCCGGTCTGTTTCATGTTGATCTTTCATAGCGCAGTTCTGCCGCGGGACACAATTACTATCGATTTACTGAAAGATTTCCGCTCGACTGGCGTAGTCACAGCATGAAAACGCCCCTCCCTCTCTGGAAGCTAACTAAAGCGGCCTCGAAAGGCGCCGCGATTTGCCGCAAAATTCCAAGCCAAATTTTCGGCAACGTCTCCTGGCGCCCGCCCGGGTGGGTCAATCGAATCAGCGATGGATGGACCCGCCTTAACCGCAGGCATCCACGCCTCATCGCCCCGGCGATTATTGGCATCTTTCTGCTCTCGTGTGGAGTGGCCTGGACCTTGAACTGGTACCAACATCAACCGAAACCGCGCCGCGTAACTGTTCGCGTCCAAGCGATTGAAGTCACGAAGTTGGAGAAAGACCTGAAGTTTCCCCGGCTCGTTCTTCACTTCAGCGAACCGGCTGCACGCCTGGAAGACTTGCACAAACCAGCGCTGCGGGGCGTGCGACTCGAACCAAAAATCGGCGGGGCGTGGCATTGGGCCAGCGGCGACGTTCTCGTTTTCGAGCCGACCGAAGACTGGCCAGCCGATAAAAAGTTCCGCGTCATCTTCGACAAGAAATTTTTCCCGCGCCACATCTTGATGGAGCGCCTTGTCTATGAAGCGCAGACACCGCCGTTCGCGATCGCGATCAAACAGCTCGAGCTTTATCAGGACCCGGCCAATCCCACGCAGCGACAGGTGACGGCCACACTCGAACTAACGCATGCAGTCGAGCCGGGCGAGCTGGAGCGACATATTCAATTGCTCACGATTGGCGGATCAAAATTGTTTCCGCCATCCGAGTCGCCGCCGCATTTCACGATCACCTACGGATTGCACAATCGGCTGGCGTACTTGCGTAGTTCGCCGGTCACGCTTCCCGATCGCGAAGATTTCATGAAGCTCTATGTGAGCAGAGGCGTACACACGGTGCAGGGCGGCGCGCAAATGCCCGATGCTATCGAGGAAAAGGTGCGCATCCCATCGGTGGCGACCGCGTTTCAGATCGATTCGATCGCGGGCACCATAGCGCGGAACAAGAACGGCGAGCCGGAGCAGGTCCTCATCGTAAACACCAGCGCCGACATCAGCACGCGTGATCTGGCGAAGGCGATCAAGGTTTGGCTCCTGCCAAAACGAAAAACGCAAACAACTGAAGAAACGCAAGCGCCCGACGCGGAAACTGCCGATCAAGGCACCTCCGCCGGCGCCGATTCGGAAAGGGACGAGTCCGAGGAAACAAGTAACGAAACCTCGGTGGATAAAAATTCCAAATGGCAAAGTCCAACTGACGTTCCGGAAGAAGTACTAGAGCAGGCTAAAAACATTGAGATCACGGCGATTCCCTCGGAGAAAGCCCAGGATCGAGAACATGCATTTCGCGTGCGGGTAGAAACAGATGGCGAGCTTTACATCCGGATCGCAAAAGGCGTTCGTGCTTTTGGCGACTATCCGCTGATGGAAGATTACAACGCAGTCGTGGCAGTGCCTGAGCTGCCGCGCGAAGTCCAGATCGAGGGCCAGGGCGGTTTGCTCGCTTTGAATGGCGAACGAAAATTGTCGATCCGATCGCGCGGTTTGGCGGCGATCGAATACGAAATCGCGCGCGTCGCAACCACCCAGATAAATCACCTCGTTAGTCAGACCGAAGGCAAATTCGAGGATCCGGAATTCCGCGACTCGCATCTATTCAATCAGGAAAATATTTCGAGGATTGGGATCGAGCAGCAGCCAATCGCGCTCGAAAACAAGTGGAAGGCCAATTATTCTGCGTTCGATTTTTCCGAGCAATTACGCAAACCGGCCGACGGCGGGAGCGAGCGCGGCCTTTTCTTTTTGACCGCGCGCGGTTGGAATCCAGTCACAAAAAAACCGATTGGCTCAGTCAGCGACAGGAGATTCCTTCTCATCACCGACGTTGGAATTTTGACGAAGAAAAATACCGACGGCAGCAGCGATGTTTTCCTGATCTCGATCAAGACGGGCAAACCGATCGACGGCGCCACGGTGGAGATTCTCGGCAAGAACGGTATCCCTATCCACGCGTCGAAAACTGGCGCGGACGGTCATTGCACTTTTCCTTCAGTCGAAAAATCCGAGCACGAAAAATCGCCGGTTGCGTTCGTGGCCCGCAACGGGGACGACATCGCGTTCCTGCCATTTGCCCGCGAGGACCGGGTGCTTAATTTCTCGCGCTTCGACATCCAAGGCGCGGAGAACATCGGGCCGGATGGGCTTGATGCGTTTGTGTTCACCGAGCGCGGCGTTTATCGGCCCGGCGATGAGATTCACATCGGCGTGGTCGTGAAGCAGCGCAATTGGCAGGGCAATCTCAAAGGGTTGCCGGTTGAAACGGAAGTGGTCGATGCGCGCGATCTGCGGGTGCAAACGAAAAAACTCACCCTGCCAGACGCTGGTTTCGTCGAGCTCAGCTACCGCACGGCCAACGAATCGCCCACCGGCGTTTACAGGATCAACGTTTACCTGATCAAGGACAACAAGCGCACAACGCTGCTTGGATCGACAACGGCGAGCGTAAAGGAATTTCTGCCCGACCGGATGAAAATCGAGGCGCGTCTTTCAAAGGCCGCGCCGCGCGGCTGGATCAATCCAAGCGACATGCACGCCTCGGTCATCCTGGCCAATCTCTACGGCACACCGGCCACCGACAGACGCGTTGCCGGCCGGGTCGAGCTCGCGCCGGCGGCATTTTCGTTCCCGGAATTTCGGGACTTCACTTTTTTCGATCCGCTCTTCGACGAAAAGAAGAATCGAGAAGAACAAACTGTCGATCTGGGCGAAAAGAAAACCGACGACCAGGGACACGCCGAATTTGACTTGCAGCTCGAACGATTCGCCGACGCAACCTATTCGATGCGCTTCATCGCGGAAGGGTTTGAAGGCGAAGGCGGTCGCAGCGTCGCTGGCGACGTCAGCGCGCTCGTTTCGGCGTTGCCTTACGTGATCGGCTGCAAAACCGGCGGCGATCTTCGTTACATCGAGGTGAACAAACCGCGCGCGGTCGATTTGATCGCGGTTGATCCGCAACTCAACCGGATCGCGATCGAAAACATCACGCTCAACATCATCGCGCAGGAATATGTTTCGGTTCTCAAGAAGCAGGAGAACGGTAATTACGTTTACGAGTCGGTTCTGAGAGAGCGCCCCGCGAAATCGGAAAAAATCGCGATTTCCGCCAATGGTCTAAATTACACGCTTCCCACCGGGGAACCTGGCAATTACGTGCTCGAATTGCGCGACGATAAAAATCGCGCGTTGAGCAAACTGCATTTTTCTGTAGTCGGCCAGGGCGGAGCTGCCAGCGCGCTGGAAAAGAACGCCGAGCTCGAAATCAAACTCGACCGCAAGCAATACCAGGCCGGAGAAGAGATCGCCATCAGCGTTACGGCGCCCTATGCCGGCAGCGGCCTTATCACGATCGAGCGCGAGAAAGTGTATGCTTACGGCTGGTTCCAAACCAACACAGCCAGCAGCATCCAGTATATTCGCCTGCCCGAAGATTTTGAAGGCAGCGGTTACATCAATGTCGCGTTTGTCCGCGCGATCGACTCGAAAGAAATTTTCGTGAGCCCGCTCAGCTACGGCGTTGTTCCCTTCACGGCCAATGTCGAAAAACGCCGGCTCAAGATCGACCTGGAAACTGCGACGACAGCCAAACCTGGCGAACCGCTGCGCATCGGTTACAAAACCGATCGTCCGGGCAAGATTGTTATCTTCGCGGTCGATCAAGGAATTCTCCAAGTCACCAATTACAAAACGCCCGACCCGCTCGCCTATTTCTGCCGCAAATGCGCACTTGGCGTCGAGACCGCGCAGATCGTCGATCTTATTATTCCGGAATTTTCGCTCCTCCGCTCGCTCTCCGCTTTTGGCGGAGGCGAAGGCGAAGCGCAGAAACTGAATCCATTCAAACGCGTCACGGAAAAGCCGGTCGTTTTTTGGTCCGGTATCCTCGATGCCGATGCGACGTTGCGCGAGGTCACTTACGATGTCCCGGATTTCTTTGACGGCACCCTAAAAATAATGGCTGTCGCGGTTTCGAACGAAACAATCGGGGCGACGGACCGCGACGCGCTGATTCGCGGGCCATTTGTCATTACGCCGAGCGCGCCGGTGTTGGCAGCTCCGGGCGACGAATTTGAAGTCGGTGTGACGGTGGCGAATAACGTCGAGGGCTCCGGCGCGGATGCGGAAATAGCATTGCGCGCGGAAACGTCCGCTCATCTGTCGATCCTGGGACAGGCGATCCAGAAATTGCGGATCGCGGAAGGACGCGAACAAAGTGCGACCTTCCGGTTTCACGTCAACGACATTCTCGGCTCCGGCGAGATCAAATTCGTTGCCAGCCGCAACGGCACCGACACGCGCCGGCGCGCGACGCTCAGTATTCGCCCGGCGGTTCCGTACGTGACGGATGTTCGCAGCGGCAATTTCAAAAAGGGCAGCGTGCAAATTCCAATCACTCGCCAGATGTATTCCGAGTTTTCCAAGCGCGACGCGGCCGTCTCAGCTCTGCCGCTCGGTCTCGCCCACGGGCTCGATGTTTACCTCAAAAATTTTCCGCACGGTTGCAGCGAACAAATTACAAGCGGCGCCTTTTGCAGGCTGATGTTGGTTGACGAAGCCGATTTCGGATTGAGCCGTGCTGAGATCAACAAGCAACTCGAATACACGTTCGGTGTGTTGCGCCGTCGACAAAACGACCAGGGCGCGTTCGGGTACTGGGCGCCGGAAACTGGAGAGGGCATCAGTTTCAATTCTGTTTACGTGATGCATTTCCTCAGCGAAGCCAAGGCCGCCGGCTTCCCGCCGCCCGCGGACATGTTCGCGAGCGGCCTGCGCAATTTGCAAAAGATGGTGGCGCGCGAGCCGTCGGACTTTCAGGAGGCGCGGACACTGGCATATGGGATTTACATGCTCACGCGCGAAGGCGTCATCACCACGAATTACATCCTCAATCTGCGCGATTACCTCGATAAAAATCATGCCGACGAATGGGAAAACGATCTGACTGGCGTTTATCTGGCCGGCGCGCTAAAGCTTCTGCACAAGGACGCCGATGCCGACCGTTTGATCGATAAGTTCAAGATCGACAATCTCACTTCGCGATCTTACGACGATTTTTGCCAGCCGCTCGGGGCCAACTCGGAATACGTCGCCGTGCTCGGGCGCGAGTTCCCGGCGCGACTCAAGAAGATTTCCGCACAACAATTCGAACAGATTCTGCGACCCATCGGTGATGGCGAGTTCAACACCCTTTCGGCCGCCTATGCCGTGCAGGCGTTGAAGTCCTATTCGCACGCTATCGCACAAAATCTGCCGACGCTGACAATTACCGAAGTGCGTGCAAACAAACGCGAAATGGGCCTAACCAGTGGCGCGAAGATGATGCAAAGCGCGGCGTTTTCCAAAGACGCAACTGCGCTTCGATTCAAAAGCGCGGGACCAATCAGCGGGCTGGGCGCATTTTTCCAGGTTATCGAGGCCGGTTTCGATCGACGCGTTCCAGAGCGGCCACTTACCGCCGGGTTGGAAGTTTACCGTGAGTTGCTCGACAAAAACGACAAGCCGGTCACGCGCACCAAGCTCGGCGAACCGATTCACGTCCGTTTGCATGTGCGCAGCGTGCAAAACGAATCGGTGACCAACGTCGCCATTATCGATCTTTTGCCGGGCGGCTTTGAAGTCGTCGGTTCCTCCTTGCAGCCGGGAGTTTCATCAATTGCTGGAGTCGATTACGTCGATGTCCGCGAAGACCGCGCGGTGTTTTTCGCGACCGCATCCGAGCAGGCGCTGGAGATCAATTACCAAATCAAATCGTGTAATCGCGGCGAATTTGTGGTGCCGCCCGTGTTTGCCGGGTCGATGTACGACCGCAACGTGAAAGGCCAGGGTGTAGGCGGACATATTACGGTCACGCAATAGGCGTTGGAGCTACGGAAAATGAAAATGCGAGTCATCCCGAACGAAGCGAGAGACCTCTCACAGGATGATGGAGCACGCTCACTCCAAAGGGTAATCAAAGCTTCGGTGGCGAGGTCCTTCGCTACGCTCAGGATGACCGCGTTTGGAAATCGGCGGTTCAAAAAAGCGCTGCGCGCGTTCGTGTTTTTCTCTGCGTTCGTTGCTACGACTTGGCTGGCGTTGCCGAAGCCGCTGCTGCTCGATGGCGTTTCATTTTCGCAGTGCGTTCGCGATCGAAGCGGCAAATTACTCAGAGTCACGCTTACTTCGGATCAGAAATTTCGGATCCGGATCCCGTTACGTGACATTTCGCCGGAGCTGATCGAAGCAACTCTTCGATACGAAGATAAATATTTTGCGCGTCATCCCGGCGTGAATCCCGTCGCGCTGATTCGCTCCGGTTTTGGTCTACTACATCACGGCCCACGCAGCGGAGGATCGACAATTACGATGCAGCTGGCGCGTCTGCGTTTTCATCTGCAAACGCGGACGCCCGGCGGAAAATTCGTACAGATCGTGCGCGCGCTCGAACTCGAGAGACATTATTCGAAGGCGCAAATTCTCGAAGCGTACCTAAATCTGGCCCCCTACGGCCGCAACATTGAAGGCGCTGGGGCAGCGAGTCAGATTTATTTTGGCAAGACCGCAGCGCGCTTGACTGGCCCGGAATCAATTTCCTTGAGCGTCATTCCGCAAAGTCCGTCGCGGCGTGCTTTGTTCAGCGACCGCGAAAATCCGTCGCTCAATACCGCGCAAGACAATTGGTATGACCGTTCCAGGACCGACACTGGTGCACAATTTTCTCCGCGGCTATTTGAGGCGCGCGCACAAACGGCAATAAGAATGCTGGCGCCGCATTTTGTCTGGCAAGTTCTGGGAGCAGAGAAGGGCCGCGACGTCATTGTCACGACGTTGGATCTGGATCGACAGCAATTGGTCGAGCGGCGAATCGCAGGTTACATCCAGGCAAATCGAAATCGCGGACTGCAAAACGCAGCCGCGATGCTTGTCGATGTCCGCACGATGGATGTGCTCGCGCAAGTCGGCTCAGCCGATTTCTTCAACCTCGAAATTCAGGGGCAAGTAGATGGAACGCGCAGCCCACGCTCGCCCGGTTCGACGCTAAAGCCATTCGTTTACGCGCTCGCACTCGATCAGGGCCTGATTCACCCGTTGTCGATTCTGGCCGACGCGCCGCGCAGTTTCGGCGATTATAACCCGGAAAATTTCGACCATGAGTTTCTCGGGCCGATCCGTGCCTGCGATGCGTTGGCCCGCAGTCGGAATCTTCCCGCGGTCGAACTCGCATCGCAGCTCGCGCATCCGACGCTTTACGAATTTCTGCGCGGCGCCGGCGTTGCATTGCCGCGTTCCGAATCGCTTTACGGGTTAGCGCTTCCCCTCGGCGGCGCGGAAGTGTCGATGGAAAACTTAGTGAGACTTTACGCCG
>Ga0193707_1000389_pt1 | contig 14858 bp, 10 predicted proteins | sample U3c2metaG_FD_143043 | JGI IMG/M metagenome (GOLD analysis project Ga0193707, IMG submission 143043) | Soil microbial communities from a riparian zone of the East river system, Colorado, United States - U3c2 | ecosystem: Environmental > Terrestrial > Soil > Riparian zone | place: USA: East River... | reverse complement strand
CGCGAAGGAGCGATTTCTTCGTCTTTGCACTTTTTGCCGTCGCTTCATCCAATTTCCTTTCGAGCTCAGGTATCCTGCCATATTGAATTTCGCTCGCCTTGGCCAGTTCACCACGACGCTGTGCGCGCTCAAGCTCGGTGCGGAGTTGATCGAGTTCCGCCTTCCATTTTCGCTGCTCGTCGAGGACTGCTTTTTCCTTCTGCCATTCGGCTTTGAGCGCATTCGATTTTTCTTTTAATCCCGCCAGTTCTTTTTCGAGTTTTTTCAAACGTTCTTTGCTGGCCGGATCTTTCTCTTTCTTGAGCGCCTGGCGTTCCATTTCGTGCTGCATGATCTCGCGTTCGATCACGTCGATCTCGGTCGGCATCGAATCGAGCTCGATCTTCAAACGCGACGCCGCTTCGTCGACCAGATCGATCGCTTTGTCCGGCAGAAACCGATCGGTGATGTAACGCTGCGACAACACAGCTGCTGCAACGAGCGCGCTGTCAGTGATGCGCACACCGTGGTGCACTTCGTAGCGTTCCTTCAGCCCGCGGAGAATTGCGATTGTATCTTCCACCGTCGGTTCGTTTACCAAGACCGGTTGGAAACGCCGTTCTAGTGCCGCGTCTTTCTCGATATATTTGCGATACTCATCGATCGTGGTTGCGCCGACCGTGCGCAGCTCGCCGCGCGCGAGCATCGGCTTAAGCATGTTTGAAGCATCAACAGACCCTTCCGCTGCGCCTGCTCCAACGATGGTGTGCAATTCGTCGATGAACAAAATGACCTGACCTTGCGAATCGGTTACCTCTTTCAAGAACGCTTTCAGACGATCTTCAAATTCGCCGCGAAACTTTGCGCCGGCCACCATCGCACCGATATCCATCGCGATAACCCGTTTGTTCTTTAGCGAATCCGGCACGTCACCGCTGATGATTCGCCGGGCCAATCCTTCCACGATTGCGGTCTTGCCCACGCCCGGATCGCCGATGAGCACGGGGTTATTTTTCGTCCGGCGTGACAACACCTGCATAATCCGCCGAATTTCATTATCGCGTCCAATCACTGGATCGATCTTGCCGCGTCGAGCGAGCTCGGTCAGGTCGCGTCCATATTTTTCCAGCGCCTGATATTTGCCCTCAGGATTTTGATCCGTCACCCGCTGGGAGCCGCGCACCTGCTGAAGGCCCTGCATGATTTTGTCGCGCGTGACGCCGACTTCCTTGAGTAATTTTGCGGCTGGAACATTCGACCCAGCCAACGCCAGCAAATAATGCTCTGCGCTGGTAAACTCATCCTTCAGTTTCGACATTTCCTTCTCCGCAGAATCCAGGACGTTGCGGAGTTCATTCGAGAGACGCACATCGGCAGCCGCGCCATGGATTTTTGGGCGGCGTTCCAACTCTGAACGCAGCCGGTCGCGCAGTTGGTCTACATTCGCGCCTAACTTCTCGAGGAGCGGCCGCGTTATCCCCTCGCCCTGGTCTAAAAGCACCGAAAGAAAATGCTCATTGGTTATTTCCGGATGATTAGCCTGCGAAGCGAGATCCTGTGCCGCCTGCAACGCCTCCTGCATCTTCTGCGTGTATTTATCGATGCGCATTTATCAAAGATAGACAATGCAATTGCCTGAGCAATTCGGCATAAGAGTGGTGCACGTCACCTCAATTTTGCTCGACGAGACATAAGCCCTGCGTGTTACTGTCGGCGTTTACACATGGTCGCACAGGACAAAATCACCTCGGGGTTCGATGTCGAGTTTCTAATGGGCGAAGAGTACATCAAATACTTTCTGCTCAGCTCCATGGAAACCGGCTCCATTCCGTGGTTTTCGGAAACCGAGGTCAAAGACGCCCAAGGCAACCATGTCCGAACGGATGCCAACGCCACTCATCCGCCTAACGAGCTAAACGAAAAGCGTCTTTATCCCGTTTCCCCCGATTTCCTCGGACATGAGAATCCCTTTCTTGATCTCGGCGTGCCCGCTTATTCCGCTCAGGAAGATGAGTTCACCGTAACGCTGTTACGGGACTCTCCCGTCGGAGCAGACATCCGCGTGAAAATTTATCCCACCATCATCTCCAATCTCGATCATCCCGATAAGCGGAGAATGATCTCGAACATCCTTCCCGTTTTTTTGGACCTGAAATTTGATCTCTCTCATTCACCCCCGGACGCCGACAATCTGCTAAGCGATATCGGCCTCAAGCTCGAATTACTCGACATCAGCGGACCGCTCATCGATGCCGCTGAAACTCAGACGGATGAGGACGGCAATCCCATTTTTTCCAAACCGGATACGCTCGCTTCTCTGAAGAAACAAATCGATCGCACGGTCCCATTCTCGGCCGCGGGAAGTGGAAAGATTGCTGCCATTCAGTCGAAAAAATTCTTCGCCGATGACGACACGCCTAACGCCATCGGTATCTATATCAATTTGGTACTGCAAAACGGCCCGCACAGTACCGATCTATTGTCCGATCGCGGCAACGTGGATGACGCGCAGAATTTTTTGCCGAAGACCTCGCATATGGCGTTCGGTTTCGCGCCTCCGACCTATAAGCGGTTAGGCGACGACTTGTTTCAGAAGCAGGCTGTGTTGAAGGAAGGCACCACGGATGAATATGAGTACCCAATCATTCAAGACGGCGAGACAAAGGGGAAAATCAAGGGCATCAGTATTTATCCGGAAACACGAATCGTTTCGGGGCCGGGCGGAACGAACACGACTGTCTTCACCAACGTCCTGGTGATCGACGTGAACGGTGAATTTTTCATCGAAAATTTCTTCGACCCCGATTTCCATTTCCTGGTTAGGCTTGTTCCAATCCAAGAGGATGGCCTGCTCGATTTCGATCTGGACTTCGACTTGCACTTGAGCGCGCTGGGACAGATCATCGTCTTTTTTCTGGAAGCAATAATCACGGTGGTGGTTCCCAAGCTGGGGCTGTCCCTCTTCTTCGCCACCCTTCTCATTATCAAGCTGATCGAGAAAATCGGTGAGGACGCAGCTGCCGGCGTCATCCAGGCGCAGCTCGATCGCACGTCGTTTCTCGACACCTTGCCTAACAAACTCACTGTCGAGCAACGCCGCTGGGATCCGCTGTATTTCACGACTCATCGGGTTGAGGCCGCCGTGGATGATCTGGTCGTAAACGGCGCCGGGTTCGCCTTCAGCGCTAACGACCTTTTCATCGGGAAAAAGTTCGAACCCTTGGCCGACATGGTCATCCGCGCGCCCACCCGGGACGATGACGGCGCTGTAAACGGTCTCTTGTACCGCGCGAAAGACCTGCAACCCTTTCTCGATACCGATCTCACATTCATTTTTCCCGCTGTCGATCGAATGCCTTTCCTCGGATTGCTTGATCCCGAAGGCGATATCGAATCCTTCCGCGTGTCACTTACGATCGACCAAATCAACGATCGATTGGCCAGCGAAAACAAGGGCGCAAAGGACAAGCACCTGGAGAAGATTCAATACGTGCCCAAAAAGGCGCACGTGATCAAACATCAGATTTACAAAATGCTGGCTGTTTCGTTGACCGAGATTGTGGAAATCGAGCAAATCACGCGAAGACTGCTTCGAACCGAGTTGCGGGCTCAAAACGGGGCTACGTTTCGACAGCAGGCAATCGAAGAACTGCAACAAGAACTTGGCCGGCCTCCAACTGAGGACGAGATCAACGCCCGCGTTAATTTTAAACTGGACCAGGCTGTCGCCATCGCCTTCCCCAGCAGACTCAAGAAGGAACTGGACAAGAGAATGAAATTCGACCTCGAACCGTTCGAGTTTGCGGACCTCCAGAAAATTAAATTTCTAACCCTTGGCCTGGGCAAGCTCGACATCATCACCATGCATCGAGACGGAAGAGTGACTGTGTATTACCGAGACCATGAGCAGCCTTTCGAGCCGAACGTTGATCAGACTGACAATCTATTAAACCTGCCGAGATACGTATCGGCATCGTGATTTATTTCTACTATAGCCAGTAATTAGCGGTCCATTTACGTATCTCGTTGTGCTGCTGCCGATCCGCATGTCTCGGGTGGCAAGGACCGCTGTGCGAGCACGAGCATGAGCAAGAATAAGAGGGTCCCCAGCGTTTGACACAAACGCCTCTACAACGATGAGTGTTTGCGATGGACGAGAAAGAAAAATGGATTGGAAGTAAAGCTCTCGCGCTTTTGCGGCAGGGCCCGTTTCGCCGCTACATTATTGGTTCCCTCATTTCCGACAGCGGCACGTGGATGCAGATGATGGCGCAAAGCTGGGTGATGAGTGGCCTCACGAACAAAGCGATCATGCTTGGCTTGGTGAATTTTGCCGCCGGCTTGCCAGCGCTCGCGCTCGCTCCAACAGCCGGCTCGCTCGCTGATCGATGGGACAAACGGAAGATACTCGTCGCAACGCAAATTGTACAGATCATTTTCGCGGTTGCTCTGGGGTTTTTGGTGATGAGCGGGCACATTCAGATTTGGCATATTATCTTTTTTGCGTTTCTGCTGGGCGTTGCGTTCTCCTACGAAATGCCAGCCATCTCTGCGCTTGTGCCAGAGCTAGTGAAGCGTGATGAGATCGCAGCGGCCGTTGCTGTTGATCGTTCTGTGTTTCATGGATCGCGTCTGATCGGTCCATCACTGGCTGGATTCTTCGTCGCATGGTGGGGCGCAGCAGCGGCATTTTTCACAAACGCGTTTTCGTTTGTGGCGCTCATCATTGCACTCATCTCACTTCCGAAGCGGCCCCTGGGCACGCCCGAGGAAGAAGAGCAACGCCGTAGCGGGATCCTGGAAGGTTTTCGTTATGTCCGCTCAAATCGCGTTGTTTTGTCGCTGATCGCCCTGATCGCGTTAAACACGATTTTCATTTTTCCAGCCATCTCAGTGATGCTGCCGCTTTATGTACGCGACATACTTCATCTTGGTGCGCAAAGCATGGGAGGACTGATGGCCGTATCCGGCAGCGGCGCTTTCCTTGGATCGATTGGCTTGCTCAGCGTGACGCGCAAAAACCGTCTGAAATTCATGGGCGGCAATGTGCTCGCCATTGCTGTGGGAGTGTTTCTCATGTCGTGGTCGCAAAGTTTTTGGCTTACGGCCTGTGCCATGGGTGCCATTGCCATCGCGCTCTCGATGAACTTCGGTCTGACCAACACGATTGTGCAGGAGCAGGCACCAGCGCACTTGCGCGGCCGGGTGTCTGCGGTCGTGGGCATGAGCTTTTTCGGATTGATGCCCATCGCCGGTTTGATCACACCTGGCTTTTCTGATTTGATCGGAATGCGGACCACGCTCGGTATCGCTTCGGTGATCTATGGAATCGCGGCAGCGTCGGTTTTAACCCTTGCCGGACGGCACGTTTGCGACCGCCCGATTTCACCCGCGCCCGCGCCTGAGATTGAACCGGTCTGCTAATTATTGAAGTGGCGTTTCACAGAATGGAGCCGGCGGGTGCCGGGCGACATAGACGGGAAGCCCCGAAGGGTGAGCGAGGTGGCACGAGCGAATCAAACGCCCTACAATTAGTTAGCCGATGATTTCGTTCTCCACTGGTTGGAACTCGGCACGCCATACTACCGGCGATGCGATGCTGCGCGAAATCAAAACCAAACTCGGGTTGGAATTGATTGAGCTGGATTACGGTGTTCGCAGTTCGCTGATGCCAGGAATTCAACAGATATTCGATGCCGGAGAAATCCGCTTCAGCAGTCTGCATAATTTTTGTCTCTTACCCACCGACGCCGCAGTGGCTTCGCCCGACTGCTACCGATTTTCCGCCGCGTCAGTCGAGGAACGCGAGCGCGCCGTCACACAAGCGTTTCAGGCGATTGATCTCGCCGCGCAATTAAACGCTACATTTGTTGTATTACATATGGGAAAAGTGAACATGTCGCCAATTACCGACCGGCTGATTGCGATGGCGAAAGCCGGGAGATACCAGTCGCGTGAATACGTGAGAATGAAAATCAGTGCGGTGCAGGAACGGGAAAGAATTGCACCTGAATGCCTGGAGCGCGTGAAGAATTGCCTGCTCCGCGTCATCGACTATGCCGCTCCGAAAAATATCAGGATTGGTTTGGAAGCCCGTCGCGATTATGAACAAATCCCTACTGAGCGGGAATTGTCCGAGCTACTTGAAGAGATGAACTCGCCGCACCTGGGTTACTGGCATGATTTCGGTCACTGTCAGGTCAAAGAGAACCTGGGGTTCATTGATCATGCCGAGTGGCTGCGCGCGGTCGGTCCGCGCACGTTCGGCTGCCACGTGCAAGACTGCATCTGGCCTGCGCGAGAAGGCCAACTACCCTTTACCGGAGGTGTCGATTTCGAGAAACTTGTTCCGCTCCTTCCCGTAAACTGCTTATTTGTCTGGGAGATGAGCCCGAATAGGACAGCCGATGCAATTCGCAAATCAGTCCAAATGTGGAAGGAGCGCTTCGGCGAATGAAAAAAATCCTTGTCACGTTTTTCCAGCTTAGCGTCACCGTTGCGGTGCTTTACTGGGTTTATCACGATCCCAACAGGCGCGCGCAGATGGTTGAGGCGATCCGGAACGCTCAGTATCGCTGGGTTGTCCTGGGCATCGTGGCCTATGTAGTTGTGGAAGTCGCCGCCGCTTTTCGCTGGCACGTTTTGCTGAAAGTCCAAAAGATTCATCTGAGCCTTCCCCGCCTGGCGGGTTTGTTCTTTATCGGGATGTTTTACAACCAGTTTCTTCCCGGAGGCACGGGCGGCGATATCATGAAGAGCTATTATTTGCTCAAGGAAACACCGGACAAAAAAGCGGGCGCATTGCTTGCCGTCGTGTTTGATCGTTTCATCGGCCTTGTTGCGTTGGTCGCCATTACCGTCACGCTCATCGGATTGCGCTATGATTTTCTCGCGCAAACTACCGAGACGCGAAATTTGCTTTGGCTATTGCTCTTTCTTCTCGGCACATCGGTCCTGACATTGATATCCACTTTTGTAATCAGCGGCTTTAACTTGTTCCATTCATTGCCAGAGAAGTTTCCTGGTCGCGACAAGCTGATCGAGATTTCCGCTGCCTATCATCTTTACGCGCATCATTGGCGGGCAACGCTGGTTGCGTTTGGGGCGTCTCTCGTAGCACATCTCGCCACGTTCGCGACTTTTCTCTGTGCCGCTTATGCGCTGGGCGCACCGGTGCCAGTAGTCAACTTCTTCGCCGTAATGCCAGTGGAACGCACCATCTCCGCGTTACCCATCAGTTTTGCGGGAATTGGCCTTCGTGAAAAAGTCTTGCAGATCATGCTCAGCGGCCTTTGCGGAGTCCCGGAAGCAACGGCCATTCTGATCGGTTCCCTGAGCTTCCTCATCATTCTTGTTTGCTGCCTGCCCGGCGCAATCGTTTATCTGTTTTACAAACCGAGCGGCGCAGTCGGGCGCGTAAAAATGCGCGAGATGGAACACGAAGTCATCGCGCTGGAACATGAGATAGGCGAAGCGGAATGAGGCTCGTGATTCGCAAATCGTAAGCCGTGATTTGGTTCGACGATGTAACGATTCAACGATTTACGTCTCAACGTTTCCTATGAAACACAAGCGCCCACTTGTCGTCGCCACCTTCGCCATGACTGTCGATGGCAAGGTTACCACGAAAAATTTATCGCCGGTAGATTTCACTTCACGCGAAGACAAGTTGCATTTGTTTCGGCAGCGCGCCCTGGCCGATGCGGTACTTATCGGGCACACCAGTTTGAAGCGCGACAACGTCCGGCTCGGGCTGCCAGCTAAAATGCGGGAAACTAGAGTGAAACGCGGTCAAAGCCGCTGCCCATTACGCGTAATCGTTTCAAACAAAGGCAGGATCGACCACCGTCTGAACATTTTTCAGTCGGACGTTTCCCCGATCATCATCGTTTCTACGAAGCGAATGCCTCAAAAATATCAGCGGGCTTTGGAGAAGAAGACGACACTCCATCTGAGTAACACAAAAAGTGTGGATCTCGGCGGCATGCTGCAAACGTTGCGTGACGAATACAAGGTTCGGACTGTTGCATGCGAAGGCGGGCCGACGCTTTTTCGAGCGTTATTGGAACAAGGCCTGATCGATCGGCTCAATCTAACCATCGCGCCTTATATGTTCGGTGGAGCAAAGGCCCCGACGTTGACAGGCGTGAGCAAGGGTTTTCTGCCCGCCAGCGTGCATTGTTCGCTGAGCGACATGCGCACCATCGGTGAGGAGTGTTTTCTTACTTATCGAATCAAGCATCAGCGGCCGCGCCGGAAGTAGACGTCTCTTTGCGACGCGGGCGCCGTACGAGTTCACCCTCGCAGTTTGGACAAACGAAATTCATTTGTCCGGCGCAAGTTGCGCAATAGGTGCACTCGTAACTGCAGATGAATCCCACTCCACCAGGTGTAAGTGTGGCTCCGCATTTTTCACATTGGTTTTTCAGTTCCAGCCCCATTTCTCTTTTTCTATTCTCCAAGAGTGTCTCCAATCGTTCAACGACGAAAGCGTGGTCTGGTTTGTCCAGTTTTTAGCGTGTGATCACTAACACTTTGTGTACGCTCGCGGTGTTTCCGGAAGGAACTAGTATGCTCAAACCAATGAAATGCTTCATTGCGATCGCTTTTGTAGTGGCGTCGCAAACAACCGGATCTGTCGCTGCCGATGCGGAATGGGATCGAACCGTGCTGCCGCGACCTCCCCAACCGTTTCAGGGTGTGACCAAGCGTACGCTGGAAGGTTCCGTGGCGGCGTTTACTGGGCCAGTGAAGGCTCCACCCAATGCGCCAAACATCCTGCTTGTCCTAATTGACGATGCGGGGTTCGGTAATCCATCGACGTTCGGTGGACCTGTCGCCACTCCTACCCTCGACAAACTGGCGGCCGAAGGACTTCGTTACAATCGATTCCACGTCACCGCCCTTTGCTCGCCGACGCGCGCAGCGTTGTTATCAGGGCGAAACCATCACGCGGTCGGATTCGGTTCGATTTGCGAACTAATCGGTGGCTGGCCCGGCTACAGCACGAACTGGCCAACGAGCGCAGCTTCCATCGCACAAATTCTTCAAGGCAACGGCTATAACACAGCGGCCATTGGCAAGTGGCATCTTACACCTGACGCGCAACAGGGGCCTGCAGGCCCTTTTGATCGCTGGCCGAACGCACTTGGCTTCGATTATTTCTGGGGATTTCTCGGCGGAGAAAGCGGTCAGTTCGATCCGGTCCTTGCAGAGAATAACAGCATCATCGGAGTGCCGAAAGAGAAGGAATTCTACCTAAACGACGCGATGGTAGAACACTCCATTACCTGGATTCGTGATCAGAAAGCGCAGTCGCCGGACAAACCTTTCTTTCTCTACTTCTCAACCGGGGCAACTCACGCGCCGCACCAAGTCCCTAAGGAATGGAGCGACAAATACAAAGGCAAGTTTGACCAGGGCTGGGACAAGTTGCGCGAAGAGACGTTTGCGCGACAAAAGCAGCGCGGCGTGATTCCGGCTAACGCCAGGCTCACCCCTCGTGATCCGTCGTTCCCAGCCTGGGATGGCGTACCGCCGGAAGTAAAGAAATTGTATTCGCATCAGATGGAAGTGTATGCCGGTTATCAAGAAAACGCGGATCGCGCTGTGGGACGCGTCGTGCAAGCGATCGAAGACATGGGCCTCGCCGACAATACGCTAATTATCTACATCTTTGGCGATAACGGCGCGAGCATGGAAGGGACAGAGAGCGGGACATTCAACGAAATGACTACTCTGAACGGCGTTCCGCTCACGAACGACCAGCAACTAAAAGCGATCAAGGCTTATGGTGGCCTGGACAAATGGGGCGGTCCGGACATGGCCCCGCATTACGCTGCTGCGTGGGCGTGGGCGGGTAACACGCCATTCAAGTGGGGCAAGCAGGTGGCCTCACATCTTGGCGGTATTCGTAACCCAATGGTCATTAGCTGGCCAAAACGCATCAAGGACAAAGGGGGTCTGCGAAGTCAGTTCAGTCATTGTACCGACATCGCGCCGACAATCTTGGAAGCCACGGGTTTGCCAGAGCCAAAGGAAGTCAACGGCGTCGCACAGATGCCGATGCACGGCGTAAGTTTTCTCTCCACGTTTGATGACGCCAATGCGCCTGCGCGACACACGCAACAATATTTCGAGATCTTGGGAAACCGCGCGATGTACAAGGACGGCTGGCTGGCATGCTGGCGGCTGGACCGCATTCCGTGGAAGATCGACCCCGAAACTCTCGGGCGATTCGCACCAGGTAAATGGGACCCAAATAAGGACAAATGTGAACTGTACAATCTCGACGAGGATTTCTCGCAGGCTGACGATGTCGCCGACAAGTATCCGGACAAAGTGCGCGAACTAACGGCGCTTTTCTGGGCCGAAGCCGAGAAGTATCAGGTGCTCCCACTACTTGGAGAGATGGCCACAGTGTGGGGCTTTCCGAAAGGCTTACCGGACGAGACGAAGTTCACCTATTACAACGGAACGGAAAACATCTCTTCCGGCATGATTCCTCCGATTTATAACCGTTCTTACAGCATCAGCGCGGATCTCGACAATCCGGGCCGGTCAGGCCTGGGACTCCGTCCTGGCATCGCTGGCGTGATTGTTGCCGAGGGCAGTTTTCTTGGCGGCTTTTCGCTTTATGTCGAAAACGGCCACCTCAAGCACACCTATAGCTTGCTCGGGCTCAAACTGGATACCATCAGTTCACGCGATGAGTTGCCCAAGGGTAAAGTGAATGTCCGTTATGAGTTCACCGCCGATAAACCCGGGGAATTCGGCACCGGCGGCACGAGCCGTCTTTTCATCAATGGCAAACAGCAAGCTGAGGCAAAAATGGAGCATAGCGTCCCGTTCCGGTTCGCCTCCTACGCCGGCATGGATATCGGCACTGACAATGGTCTGCCAGTGGTCCCGAAATTCGAATACGTAAAGGTACTACCGAAGTATTTCAGAGGCACGATCGAAAAGGTCGTGTTCGACCTCGGTCCGGCGAAACTCAGCGGCGAAGACCTACAGCGCATTCATCTGGAGCGCTTCGCGAAAGCGGTGAGCAATTGAGTAACCCAGCGCGCGTGACTGATGCGGTGGCCCGGACCGGCTTGTAAAGTTCACTGTTTCAACTCGCCTGAGCGGCCTTGCGCCGACTAAGATGGCGCTGTCCCATGTCGTTCCGGCAAACCATTGCGGCAAAGATTTTCGGGCTCGCCGTGTTTCTCTTGCTGCTAACGATCGGGCTTGCGGGCTTTCTACTCCATGAGGTAACCCGAACCACGCAGGCTCTTGAGGTCGTGGCACATTTCGATGTCCCACTAACCCAGTCGGTAGCACGACTGGATGAGTTCGGTCTTCGACGACGCTTGGCATTTGAGCGCTGGTTCGGAGCTCTGAATGCAGTTGAGCCGAATCAGCAAATCATTGCGGAGGCCAGCGCGAACTACACGCTTTTTACGCGTAAGCTTGCGGATGAATTTGCCGCCGCACGGCGCATCATCGGAGCGTATCCAAGAAACCTAGCCGGTCCTGGCCGCGAAACGCTCGCTGAAGTAAAAACCCTGCTGGATCAAATTGAACCCGCCTATCAGGTTCTCAGTACTCGCCAACGCGAGTTGCTCGACATGCAACGGGCTGGCGAACATGAGAAGGCCAATCAACAGGTGGACCTGCTTAATGACCTTCAGCGCACCGTGCAAAATCAGCGCGAGTCGGTGAATTTGAAAATGGCTAGGTGGAGTGCCTCCGCTGCCCACGAGACCGAGGGACGAGAGCGCCGCGTACTCTGGTTAACGATTGCCGCAACAGTATCCACGGTGTTACTGGGTCTGACGGTGGCGGGGCTAATCACAGACCGGCTGACTCGCCCCGTGCGGTCACTGGCCAACGCCATGCACGATGTCCAGCAAGGCAACCTCAACGTCCAGTTGCCTGTGAGTTCTGGCGATGAGGTCGGCCGCCTGACCAACTCCTTCAATTTTTTTGTGGAGCAATTGCGTTCCAAGGAGCAGATGAAACAGACCTTCGGCAAGTACATTGACCCGCGAATATTGGAGCATGTGCTTGCACAATCAGGTGCAGAGACCGTGGCGGGCGGACGACGCCAGATGACTGTCCTGTTTGCGGACCTTGTTGGCTTCACAAGTTTGTCAGAACGACTGACGCCCTCGCTCATGGTCACGCTCCTCAACCGTCATTTCGGCCTCCAGGCCATGGCAGTCCAGGAGCACCACGGTGTAGTGGACAAATTCGTGGGCGATTCCATCATGGCATTTTGGGGTGCGCCCTTCGTGAAGCCGGAAGAACATGCCGTGTTGGCATGTCGTGCTGCGCAAGCGCAGTTAGTAGCACTGGACACTCTGCGTCGCGAACTTCCGGAGATTACCGGATTACGCCGCGATGTTCCTACCGTCGAGCTGCGCATTGGCATTTGCACAGGCGAAGTCGTAGTTGGCAATATTGGGTCGGAGAACACGCGCAGTTACACCGTCATTGGTGACACGGTAAACCTCACTGCCAGACTCGAACGCGCTAATCGCGTCTATGGGACACAAATTCTAATCGGCGAAACAACTGCACAAGCCGTTGCCCAAAAATTCGAGACCAGGGAGATCGACTTTATTTTCGTGAAAGGCAAGACAGAAACCACGCGGATATTTGAGTTACTCGCGGCCAAAAGGACAGTTATCCGGGGAATTGGAGCGCTTGCGGGACCGTTACGGGCAAGGTCGCCGAGCCTTTCTCGCACGAGAATGGGACCTTGCTGAGGCTACTTTTCGCGAATGTCTCCAAGTTCGACAGAATGACGGCCCATCACAGGTCTTGATTGAGCGCATCCAAATGCTGCGCCAAAATCCTCCCGCCAAAGACTGGAATGGCGCATGGCAGCTGGTGGAAAAATAACAACGCTAGCCGCATGTACAGCCTCCAACATAACAAATGCGCCCAAGAGCGGTTTACCCGTACCGTACAACGTTAAGGTACAAGCGAAGGGTAAGAGCCTCGATGCGCCCGGCTTGAACACGCTTCACTTTGCCAGTTGGTTCAAAACGTTTGTCATGGGCTCGCTGGGAATTCGGATCAGGCCAGCAAATGGGTGATCCAGCTCCAGGATTAGGAAAACGGCGCAGGCAACCGAGAACGCGGCGGCGACCAGAGCGAGAGTAGTCGTGGCGTTGGGCGGCGCGACCACGCTAAAGCCAAAGAAGATGACTACCAGCCACGAGACCAGCGCTATCAGCAGAGGCCTCGAAATAGATGGCATTGCCTGCGCTCGCAGCAGCGACCGAAGCTCGCCGAGTTGCACCATGAGGGTCGCCGCCTGCGTCTTGAGGGCGCGTTGCGCGTCATCGTGTGGTGAAAGTCGCTGGATGGTAACATAAAATGCATCACCCAGCTGCTCGTTTGCGACCAATTGACCAGACGCCCTTCGCTCGCTTGGCCACATGCGCCGAACTGCGTCGGCGACTGCGTCGCGAAGCTCTCCACGCGCACCAGTTGCTTCGGGTCCGTAAAGCGCCAGCACTCGGTCGAGGAATGCGACCTTGGCGGCCATTTGCATCACTTCGCCTCGCACATTGTCGTAGGTGCCCTTGGCCGAGCTGACGAGCAACCCCAGAAGTAAGGCGGTCATGGTCGCGACAAGACCCATGGCCAGTTTCACAGAATCCCTGGAGTCAGCGCTCAAATGATCTCCTGGAAGATAACGACGCACACGTCTTCCCAGCAACGCGACACTCACGAGAACGACAAACAAAATGGCGGCAACAAGACCGATCATGGTATTTTAGGCGCGCTTTGGACAGTCCGCTCGAGTCTGGCGAAGTCGAAAGCCGTGATAACTCTTTTCGGCGTTAGGTCATTCACTCAGCAAATGTCACTTAAGACTGTCATTTAGTTCCAGTAAAGGGCGGTCATCCAGCGTGATCAAGCCGCCCCGCGGAGTGTCGATATCAGTAATCAGCGCAATGACCACGGCGATGAGAATTGGGAACAGAAATCGCGCAAGAAACGGGTGACCGCGGACGATTCCCGCCTCCCACCCGGTCAGCCACAGGCCACAACCTGCCACGCATAACAACAGCAGCCAGACGGCCCCGGGCACATGGTTGCGCTTGGCAGCGATGCGCGTCGCCTCGAAATCAATGGTTTCGTTGAGGCTGACGATGAAACTCGCAGTGATGGGCGTCGGCTGTTTTGCGGCGGCGGCAACTGCTTCATTCCAGAGGCGTTCATGCAAGTCGACGCTGTTTTTGCGCAAGGCCGCGAACCGCTTTGAGAATTGCGTCTCACGATGGGCTTCGATGCGCAGCGCGACATATTCCCGAAGCAACCGACCAACGTTGCCGGCTTGCGGCTCGGGTAATAGACGCGCTCGCCGCGCAGTAGTAATAATGGAGTTTGCCTCCTGAACCACTAGTTCGCGCCGAGTTTCGTGACGGCTCACCGCCATGGCAAAGCTGAAACCCAGTAACAACCCCAGCAGGGTCAGCACCGCAGCGGGCACGCTGCCGCCATCCTTCGCTTTTTCCGGTTTAGCCCGGCTGTGTGCGAGGCCCACGCGCCACCCGAACTCGGAAAGAGCTAGCAGAACGACCGCCAAGATCGCGAATGCTATCCAGCTTGAAAAAATCCGGGTTAGGAATTGATCAAGCATGATGGGTCATTCTCGTTCTCTTCGCGGCTGCAATCCCGCTTTCAATCATTTCAATCTCACGTCCACCGGTCAATCTTTGATTGAATCGAGTTTATTCGGTCGTTCCACAGGCTTGTCTTTTTGGGCGACAAGAATCTGGAAACCGGCGGGACTTTGCGTGGTCGGATCCACCGGCTTGTCCGTGAAGATGATTGTCGTACCCGGTGTGATAACTGCCTTCGCATCAGTCAAGAAC
>Ga0193707_1000388_pt1 | contig 14864 bp, 15 predicted proteins | sample U3c2metaG_FD_143043 | JGI IMG/M metagenome (GOLD analysis project Ga0193707, IMG submission 143043) | Soil microbial communities from a riparian zone of the East river system, Colorado, United States - U3c2 | ecosystem: Environmental > Terrestrial > Soil > Riparian zone | place: USA: East River... | reverse complement strand
CCGCGCGTACGCGCGGTGACGGGCCGCCGCCCGCCGGAATCGTCGAACCGATTCTTCCGGGCGGGTGGATACGGCAGGATCGGGACCAGTGGGCACCCCTGGGTCCCTGTGGGCGTTGTGCCCGTTGGATAAGGAGGCGGTCCGTGCTGCTGATCTTCGGTCTCTCGGTGTTCTTCCGGACCGTCGGCCAGGGTGACTTTCACTGCCCCACCTGCGGCGGCGACCGACACTACCGGCAGCGGGTCGCCCGCCGCTGGTTCACGCTCTTCTTCCTTCCGGTGATCCCGCTCAACCGCGTCGGCGAGGTCGTCGAGTGCGCGACCTGCCGTACCCGCTTCAACCTCGACGTGCTCCGCCTGCCCACCGCGCAGGAGATGGCGGCGGCGCTGCCGACCGCGATGCGCGCGGCCGCCGCCACGATCCTGGGCGCCGGCGACCCGGAGGCATCCGCCCCGCGCGCCCGCGCCGTCGAGGCGGTCCGCGGCTATGGCTTCGACGCGTTCGACGACGCGATGCTGACGTCCGACCTGGCCCAGCCGCAGGACGGCTCCGGGGAAGTGATCGCGCAGGCGGGCGCCCAGCTCACCGTCGAGGCCCGCGAGTGGTTCCTCGCCCAGGTCGTCCGCATCGCCCTCGCCGACGGCGCGATCGAGGGCGGTGAGCGGCAGGCGCTCCACACCGTCGCGGGCCGGCTGGGGATGACGCCCGCGCACGCGGTCGGTGTGATCAGTACGACCGAAGGGGCGGCTCGTGAGTGAGCGCCCGCCGAGGCGAGACGCCGCCGGGCCCATGGCGCACCTCTCGTACGAGGGCGAGTGAGGGCCATGGTCGAGCGGACCGCACTCGTCCGGCGGCCGAGCCCCCGGCTGGGGGAGGGCATCGTCACGCACATCGACCGGCAGCCGGTCGACGCCGCGCTCGCGGCCCGTCAGCACGAGGCGTACGTCGCGGCGCTGGAAGCCGCGGGCTGGCACGTCCGGTGGCTGCCGCCCGCCGACGACCTGCCCGACGCGGTCTTCGTCGAGGACACCGTCGTGGTCTGCGACGACCTCGCGGTGCTCGCCCGGCCGGGCACGCCCGAGCGGGCCCCGGAGGTCGCCTCGATGGAAGAGATGATCGCCGGGCTGGAGCTGGAAATGGTGCGCATCGAGGGTGAGGGCACCCTCGACGGCGGCGACGTGCTCCAGGTCGGCCACACGGTCTACGCCGGGCGCTCGGCCCGTACCAACGAAGACGCCCTGTGCCAGCTGGCGCGGCTGCTCGCGACCCGTGGCCGCCGCGTCGTCCCGGTGGCGCTGAACGACTGCCTCCACCTCAAGACGGCGATGACCGCCCTGCCCGACGGCTCCCTGATCGGCATCCCGGAGCTCCTCGACACCTCGGCGCTGCCCTACCTCGGCGTCGCGCAGGAGACGGCCGGCGCGCACATCGCCGTACTGGGCGAGAAGCAGGTGCTCATCGCCGCCTCCGCGCCGCGTACGGCCGACCATCTCGGTGCCGAGGGGTATGACGTGAGCGTCGTCGACATCGGCGAGTTCGAGAAGCTCGAGGGCTGCGTCACCTGTCTGAGCGTCCTCATCCGCTGAGCCCCCACCCGTCTCACCAGGTGGGATGCGACTGTGGCCCGCGGCGGCAGGTCTGTTAGCGTGTTGAGCGTGCTGCGTGAGCTGCTCCTCCTTAGTGGCCGCGACGGGGGCCTGTAAAGGTCGGCTCCCTCGTCGCGGAGCCTCGGCGTGACCGTCGGCCCCAAGGCACTTTCACCGGGAGCATCGCTCGTCATGAGGAACACCCAGCAACAACCCAGCACCATGCCCGTAGGCCGTTACGCGCCCTTTCCCACGGTCGACATTCCCGACCGTACGTGGCCGGGCAAGACGATCACCAAGGCGCCGCGGTGGCTGTCCACCGACCTGAGGGACGGCAACCAGGCGCTGATCGACCCCATGAGCCCCGCCCGCAAGCTGGCCATGTTCGAGCTGCTCGTACGCATGGGCTACAAGGAGATCGAGGTCGGGTTCCCGGCCGCCAGCCAGACCGACTTCGACTTCGTCCGCCAGCTCGTCGAAGAGGACCGGATCCCCGCCGACGTACAGATCTCCGTGCTGACCCAGGCGCGTGAGGAGCTGATCGAGCGGACCGTACGGTCGCTGGCCGGGGCCGCACGCGCCACCGTCCACCTCTACAACGCCACCGCCCCGCTGTTCCGGCGCGTGGTCTTCGACATCGACCGGGACGAGTGCAAGGCCCTCGCCGTCCAGGGCACGCGGCACGTGATGAAGTTCGCCGAGGAGTACCTCGGTGACTGCGACTTCGGCTACGAATACAGCCCGGAGATCTTCATCGACACCGAGCTGGACTTCGTGCTCGAGGTCTGTGAGGCCGTCATGGACGTCTGGGAGCCCGGGCCCGGCCGCGAGATCGTGCTCAACCTCCCCTCCACGATCGAGCGCTCGACGCCCAACGTCTACGCCGACCAGATCGAGTGGATCAGCCGGCACCTGTCCCGCCGCGAGCACATCGCCGTCTCGGTGCACCCGCACAACGACCGCGGCACCGCCGTCGCGTCGGCCGAGCTGGCCGTGATGGCCGGCGCCGACCGCGTCGAGGGCTGCCTGTTCGGCAACGGCGAGCGCACCGGCAACGTCGACCTGGTCACTCTGGGCATGAACCTCTTCTCCCAGGGCGTCGACCCGGAGATCGACTTCTCCGACATCGACGGCATCCGCCGTACGGTCGAATACTGCAACCAGCTGCCGGTGCACGAGCGCCACCCGTACGTCGGCGACCTGGTCTACACCTCGTTCTCCGGCTCGCACCAGGACGCCATCAAGAAGGGCTTCGACGCCCTCGAACGCGACGCGGCCAAGGCCGGCGTGCTGGTGGAGGAGTTCCGCTGGGCCCTGCCGTACCTCCCGATCGACCCCAAGGACGTCGGCCGGTCCTACGAGGCCGTGATCCGGGTCAACAGCCAGTCCGGCAAGGGCGGCGTCGCCTACATCATGAAGACCGAGCACTCCCTCGACCTGCCGCGCAAGCTGCAGATCGAGTTCTCCCGCGTCGTGCAGGAGCACACCGACGGCGAGGGCGGTGAGGTCACGCCCGAGCAGATGTGGGAGATCTTCGAGGCGGAGTTCCTCGCGAACGGGCCGAAGGTGGGGCTCCTCGCGCACCGCGCGGCCTCCCGCGTCGACGAGAAGGACCTGCTCAACGTCGACGTACGGCTCGACGGCGAGATCCGCGAGGTCGAGGGCATCGGCAACGGGCCGATCTCCGCGTTCGTCAGCGCGCTGGAGACGATCGGGATCGAGGCGCGGGTGCTCGACTACGCCGAGCACGCCCTGTCGGCGGGCAGCGACGCGAAGGCCGCGGCGTACGTGGAGTGTCAGGTGGGCGACAAGGTGCTGTGGGGGATCGGCATCGACGCCAACACCGTCACCGCCTCGCTCAAGGCCGTGCTGTCGGCGGTCAACCGCGCGATGCGCTGACGCGCCGACCGGCCTCGCCGCCGGTGGCCGCCTCTCTCGATCGGGGGGCGGCCCGGCGGCCGGGGGGTCAGGAGCCGTGGGTCATGACGTGGTCCACGAGCTCGCGCAGTGGACCATGGAGGTCGGCCTCGCCGACCCGGGCGGAACGCTCACCGATCTGGATGTCGTAGACATAGCGGTCGGGCTGTGGCCGGAGCGCGGGAATCTCGTCCAGCCGTACGTCGCCGATGAGGTCGGCCACCGCCGGATGGTCCGCCGAGTCGACCTCGGCACGACGGACCATTCCGGCGAACCCGCCGCTGCGGGTGACGGCCACCTTCACCTGACTTTGACCCCGACCGCCGCCCACGCGTCGCGTACGGCGTTGCTCTCTGTGCTGTTCACACCGAACAGCTTGCCCGCCGTGGCATGAGTCATGTTGGCAAAAGTCGAGAAATCGGCCCCGGTGGGGACGTTCTTGCTGGTGAGCGTGTCGTACCAGACCCGCCCGGCCTTCTCCCAGGCGTGGCCGCCGATCGCGGTCGCGGCCAGGTAGAACGCGTGGTTGGGGATGCCGGAGTTGACGTGCACGCCGCCGTTGTCGTTGTCGGTCTCGAGGTAGTCGGCCATCTGGCCGGGCTGCGGGTCCTTGCCGATGGCCGGGTCGTCGTACGCGGTGCCCGGAGCCTTCATCGAGCGCAGCGCGACGCCGTGCACCGTGTCGGTGAACATGCCCTGCCCGATGAGCCAGTCGGCCTGGTCGGCGGTCTGGCCCAGGTGGTACTGCTTGACCAGGGAGCCGAAGACGTCGGAGATCGACTCGTTGAGCGCCCCGCTCTGGCCCTTGTAGTCCAGGCCCCCGGAGTACTGCGTGATGCCGTGGGTCAGCTCGTGCCCGGTCACGTCGAGCGGCCCGGTGAAGGTCTTGAAGACATGCTGGTCGCCGTCGCCGTAGACCATCTGGGAGCCGTCCCAGAAGGCGTTGTCGTAGTCGACGCCGTAGTGCACGCTCGCCACCAGCGGAAGGCCCCCGCCGTCGATGGAGTTGCGGTCATAGGCCTTGTCGTAGAAGTCGAACGTGACGCCGAGCCATTCGTAGATCTCGTCGACCTGCTGGTCGCCCGTTGCCGCGCCGCCCTCGGATCGTACGGTCCGGCCCGGCAGGGTCTCCTGGTGCGCGGCGTCGTGGAGTGCGCGGTTCGCCGCCGCCGACGCGGTGGCCGGCGGCGCCTCGGAGATCAGCTGGGCCGCGCTGCGCGTGGTGCGCTGGGCGTGGTCGAGGGTGAGAGTGCGCTGGACCATCTCGCGCACTTGCTCGTCGCCATGTCGGTCGGCGACGTGCTGAAGGACGTGGGGTGGAACTATCGTGCATCGCATAGAGTCACATTTGCACGATGAATGTGATCCACACCACGTACGACTCGGGCCGGATGTGGTCACGGAGGGTAACTTTTGACTACGGAATGTTTACCTTCGGAGGTTGTTACCAGTCACCACCGTAATCTCCGTAGTCGTCGTCAACGACCTCGACGACGTCGACATGCTCGACGACCTCGTCATCGTCGAACATCTCATTGACGATCATGCCGCCGACGAAGCCGGCCGCACCGGCCGCCACCACCGAGCCGGCGCCGTACCCCCGTCGTTGCGGAGGGTAGTCCTGCGCGTAACCGGGATGGCCGGGCGCGTAGCCGGGCTGCGGGTAGCCGGGTTGCGGGTAGCCAGGCTGTGCGTAGTCGGGTCGCGGATAGCCGCCGGGTTGGGGATAGCCGCCGCGGCCCTGGAGATGGTCGGTCCAGCGCTGCGCGCAAGCCGGGCATGCCGGCACCGGACGCGGCGCGCCCCACTGCGGCGACCAGCTGATCTCCTGGCTGCCGTGGCCGTGCGAGGCGTCGAAGAAACAGGTCACGTTCTCTCCCTGCGTGCGCTGAGCGGGTGGGCGGACCCTGATTGGACCGCGGCGCGCACCACGCCGGTTCCATCCGGTTCGTGCGGGACGGCGAACGGGTGAGCCTCGCGGCGAGCGTACGGGGTGGTCGTTCGCGATCGTCCAGCCACCTGCCGCCGATGCCATTGCGGTGCCGGCCGCGTTTGCGTGAGTTTTTCAATCGAGTCCGAACGCGGTCGATATTATGCGGGCGTGGGATGGCGCAGATATCTATCGACAAGCATCAGCAAATGGGTCGGCCGGCGGTCGGTGCTTCGCAACCTCGGCCTCGCCATGGGTGTCGTCATACCGGGCGGTCCGCCGCCGTCGCCCGGGCCTTCGCCCAGATATCTGGCGACATTTCCGGCTCACGCGAATCCGGCAGCGCCGTTCGTGGGCATGATAGGCGACTCAACGAGTAGCCAGCTCGCAGGGCCGCTGGCCGCCGAGCTGAACCGGCGAGGCGTGGACGTGGTGAACGCGACGGTGGGCGGATGTCAGCCGACCGACCTGGTGCTCACGTACGAGAGTCTCGAATATTTCCAGCGGCATCTCAATTGTCCCCTGGAGGCCCGCGACAAGCAGAACCAGATGACCTCACGTTTCCATTCTCGTGTGGTTGTTTGGTCTGACATAATGGAATGGTCGGGCATCAAGATAAACAACCGGATAATCACGGCCGGGAGCGAGGAATGGCGACGACTGATCCTCGAAGGCTGGACCCGGACACTGGGGCGCCTGGCCGAAGCCCACGTGGTGTTGATCCTGCCGACCTGGTGGGCGGGATGGCCGCGCGACACACCGGCCAGCTACCCGGTAGGCCGGCAACGGAGCCTTTTCCGGACGTGGGCGAGACTTCACGCTGGGCGGGTCACCGTCGTTGATCTCGCGCCGGTGATCTGTCCGGCCGGCCCTCCGTGTCAGCAGGTGGTCGGTGGAGTCCGACTCCGGACCGACCATGTGCACTACACGGCCGAGGGTGCCAGAAGGGTCATCGCAAAGATCATGGCCGACGCCCCCATCCTGCGCGATCTGCACGGCTCGGCGACGAACGCCGCCGTTGGGCGATGACGACCGGACGCCGCTGAGCGAACGGCGTCCTCACGGGTCCGTACCGCCGGCCAAGGCGCGCCCGTCACCTCCTCCGCGCGCACCACACCGGTTCCACCCGGTTCGTGCGGGACAATGAACGGGTGAGTCTCTATCGTGACGAGGGCGTCGTGCTGCGCACCCAGAAACTGGGCGAGGCCGACCGTATCGTGACGATCCTGACCCGGCGCACCGGGCGGGTGCGGGCCGTGGCCAAGGGCGTACGCAAGACCAAGTCGCGGTTCGGTGCGCGCCTGGAGCCCTTCTCACACGTGGATCTTCAGCTGTACGAACGCCGCTCGCTCGACCTCATCACGCAGGCCGAGACGTTGCGCCCGTACGGCGGGCGGCTCGTCTCGGACTATCCGCGCTACACCGCGGGCACCGCGATGCTGGAGACGGCCGAAAAGCTCACCCCGGTCGAGAAAGAGCCGGCGCTGCGGCAGTTCCTGCTGGTCGTCGGGGGCTTGCGGACCCTCGTCGAGGGCGGCCACGACCCGCGGCTGGTGCTCGACGCCTTCTTCCTGCGCTCGCTGGCCATCGCGGGCTACGCGCCGGCGCTGGAGGACTGCGCGCGCTGCGGTGAGCGTACGGGCCGGTCGTTCGCGATCGCCGCGGGCGGCATGGTGTGCGGGTCGTGCCGGCCGCCGGGCTCGGCCAGCCCGGCCGAGGCGACGATCGCGCTGATGATCGCGCTGCTGCGCGGCGACTGGGCTCGCGCCGACTCCAGCGAACCACGCCACCGGGTAGAGTGCAGCGGCCTCGTCGCCGCCTACCTGCAGTGGCATCTGGAGCACGGGATCCGCTCCCTCAAGCACGTGGAGAGGGAGGCGCCGAGCGAGCGTAGTGGTCGCCAGCCGGACGTGCCGTTGCGGGATGTCGTCATCGAATGAGGAGAAGAAGCCGAGTATGAGGGCCGTACAGTCGCCCGATCCGCACGAGAGCGGCGCACGACCGCCCGAGCTGCCCAAGGCGCTGATCCCCAAGCACGTCGCCGTCGTCATGGACGGCAACGGCCGGTGGGCCAAGGAGCGAGGGCTGCCGCGTACGGAGGGTCACAAGAAGGGGGAGTACGCCCTCTTCGACGTGATCATGGGGGCGATCGAGGTCGGCGTGCCGTACCTGTCGGCGTACGCGTTCTCGACGGAGAACTGGCGGCGCTCGCCGGACGAGGTCCGGTTCCTGATGGGGTTCAACCGCGACGTGATCCGCCGCCGCCGTGACCAGCTGCATTCGATGGGCGTACGCGTGCGGTGGGCCGGTCGCCGGCCGAAGCTGTGGCGCAGCGTCATCAAGGAGCTCGAGGACGCCGAGCGGATGACCGAGCGCAACGACGTTCTCACGCTGCAGTTCTGCGTCAACTACGGAGGGCGGGCGGAGGTCGCGGACGCCGCGGCCGCGATCGCCCGTGACGTCCAGGCCGGCAAGCTGCGGCCGGAGAAGATCAACGAGAAGGTCTTCGCGCGCTACCTGTACCGGCCCGAGGTGCCTGACGTCGACCTGTTCCTGCGGCCGTCGGGTGAGCTGCGCAGCTCCAACTTCCTGGTCTGGCAGGCCGCGTACGCCGAGTTCGTCTACCAGAACGTGCTGTGGCCCGACTACGACCGCCGTGACTTCTGGCGGGCCTGCGAGGAGTACGCCCGCCGCGACCGCCGTTTTGGCGGAGCCGAACCAAACAGGTCCAGTGGGGGAGCGCTGCCCAACCAGGTTCCCGGGGGCGGGGCGGAGATGGCGAACGGCGGCCGCTGACGTTCTCACGTCGGCGGCCGCCGCTAGCGGGGCCGGTGGACCGCCCGAAGGCGGCCCACCGTGGGTACTAGCCGACGCTGACCGCGCTCCACGCGGCGGCGACGGCGTTGTACTGGGCGCTGCCGGAGCCGAACAGGTCGGCGGCGGCCTCGAGCGACTGCGCCCGAGCGTCCGAGTACTGAGTGGTGGCGGTGAAGTGCGCCGTCAGAGCCTGGTACCAGATCTTCTCGGCGTCGGTACGGCCGATGCCGGTGACGGTGGATCCGTCACAGGTCGGGCTGTTGTAGGCGACACCGTTGATCGTCTTCGCGCCACTGCCTTCAGCCAGCAGGTAGAAGAAGTGGTTGGCGATACCAGAGGAGTAGTGAACGTCGACGTTGCCGGCGTTACTCGACCAGCAGTCCAGCGAAGCGCCGTCCTTGCTGGGCTGGTCCATGTAGCGCAGCGCGCCACCCTGGACCGAGATCTCCTCGCCGATGAGGTAGTCACCGACGTCGTTGGCGTTGTTGGCGGTGAATTCAACGTTGGTGCCGAAGATGTCGGACGTGGCCTCGTTGAGGCCACCGGACTCACCGGCGTACTCCAGACCGGCGGTACGCGAGGTAACGCCGTGGGACATCTCGTGTCCGGCGACGTCCAGCGAGACGAGCGGGCTGAACAGGGACCCGTCGCCGTCGCCGTACGTCATGCAGAAGCAGCTGTCGTCCCAGAAGGCGTTGTCATAGCCCGAGGAGTAGTGCACGTTGTTGTGCGAGCCGACGCCGTCGTTGCCGATGCCGGTGCGCCCGTGGATGTTCTTGTAGTAGTCCCAGGTTTCGTTGGTGCCGTACTGGGCGTCGACGCCGGCGGTCGCCGGGTCGCTGTTCGTGCCGTCACCCCAGTGGTTGTCGGCGTCGGTCATGGGCGAACCATCGCTGCCCGTGCCGTGGTTGAGGTTGACGGTGTAGGTGTCGCCGCGCGACGGGTCCTTCAGCTGGAACTCGCTTCCGGACTGCGTCGTCTCCAGCGGAACCGTCCCGCTGTAGAGCGACTGGCCGTCACCGGCCACCTTCGGCTGGACCTTGCCCTTGCCCGGGGTCTTGCCGGACTGGCCGCTCTTCGCGTCGCGGGGCGCGAGGAGAGTCCAGACCTGCTGGTCCGCGGCGATGACCTTGGCGGAGGAAGCGTCGACCGTGACGGACTCACGGCTCGGCGTGCCATCGGCCTGCTTGCCGGTCGTCTTGACCTGCCACGCGAGTCGCGGCGCGCCCTTGCGTGCCTCGACCACGAGCTGCGGCGTGCCGTGCGCGGTGCCGTGCGTCGCCTTGGCGGCCGAGTTCTTGGCGGTCACCGCGGTGATCTTCGGGGTGGTGCTCACCGAGGGGGTCTGGCTGAGCGTCTGGTCGACGCCCGTCCAGTTGCCCTTGGCGTCCTGGTGGACGATGAAGTCGCCACCGAGCACCGGCAGTTTCTCGTAGGTACGGACCATCCTGGTGTGGGTGGCGCCGCTGTGGTCGGCCTGGACGTCGACGGCCTTGAACGTTTGTCCGGCTCCACCGTGCACGGCGCTGGTGTGCGCTGCGGCGGCGGTCAGGGCTCGGCTCGCGATCGCGGACCGGGCCTGCGGGGACGCTGGCGGAGTGGGGGTGGCAGCGTTTGCCTGCTGGACCGTCGCCATCAGCGCGGCGGTCAGCGCAGCGGCTGCGACGGCCCCTACACGTCTCCTCATTTTGACCCTTTCTGGGACGGGATCCCGAAGGCTGCGGCAGCTCCCCGATCCGGCCCTCCTGTCAGACCTGCCGCTCGCAACCAAACGCCATTCAAGAACGTTTTGGTGATCTCGTCGCCTACATAAACTGCACAAAAAGTCAGGACGTAGGTAAGGTGGACAAATGCGCGGCATTGCGCCCGATCGCGATACACCTGCTCCGATCGCGAACGGAGAACTCCCGAGCCGGCTGAAGGGCGCCTTGCATCGGGTGGAGGAGCTGGGGCTGCGAGGTGAGCCCGACGCGGCTCTGCAACGCCTGAGTGAGGTGGCCGGTGACGTGTCGGGCGACGCGCCCGAAGAGCACGTCGCGGTCGCCGAACACGCGATGCTGCTGGAGCGGCTCGGTGGCCGCTACACCGTCGCCCAGGAGATCTGTGACCGTTCGCTGGCGCTGCTGCGCGACGCCGCGGCACGCGGCCGGGTGCTCCTGGCCCGCGGCCGGGTGAGCAAGGGCTCCGAGCGGCGCCGGTCCTACACCGCCGCGCTCACGGAGTTCTCGGTCGCCGAGGACCAGCTGGGCAAGGCCATGGCGCTCGGTGGCCTGGCGTTCCCGTTCAGCGACGACGCCGAGCTGTCACTGGACTACCGCGCCCGGCTCGGCACCGACGGCCTGCGCCTCGCGGTCGCCTCCAAGGACGCCTACGCCATCGCGCTGTGCGCCGGGAACCTCGCGGCCTGCGAGACCTACCTCGGCCGGCCGACGGCGCTGGACCGCTGGCAGCACGCCGTCGAGCTGGTGCCCTCGGAGATCGACGCGCGTACCGCGCCCGTCGTCTCGCTCAACTACCTGAACTGGGCGCTGACCGCTACCGGCCTCGGGGAGTACGCCATCGCCACGCGCGTGGTCAACGAGGGTGCCGCCGTCGCCCGCGGGCTCCGCTGGGAGCGTACGTTCGCGGCCGTCGAGTCGGTGATCGCGCTGCGGCGGGGCGAGCTGGCCTCCGCTGCCGAGGCCGCCGCCCGCGCGACCGACGACACGGGCGAGGCGGGCGCGATCGGCGCCGTGGTCACGGCCGCGTGCGGCTTCCAGCGGGAGGCGCGCCTCGACTCCGGACCCCTGGACCTCGCGGTGCCGCAGGTGGTCGAGGCGAGCGAGCAGCTCGGCGCGTTCGCGCTCACCGAGCAGGCGCGGTTCCGCGCCGCTCGCCGCGAGCCACAGCCGCACCGCGGGCTCGTCTCCGCGCTGGACACGGCGCTGCTGCGGGAACGGCGGTTCGGCTGGGACGACCTCGTGGTCGTCCTGGCGGAGCTCCAGCCGGCCAAGGCGCAGGAGGTCCTGGCCGACGTCGGGGACCGCTGGCCGGCAGGCCGGCGCGCGAACATCGCCCGTACGTACGCCGAGGGCCTGCTGGCCTCCGACACCGACGCGCTGGAGCGCGCCGGCGAGGAGTACCTCACGCTGCCGGAACCGGTCACGGCCGGCCAGGCGTTCCACGCGGCGGCGCGTCTCGCGGGCGACGTGAAGAAGGGCAACCGGCTGCGGCGGCGGGCCATGGAGCTGTTCGAGTCGACCGGCGCGGACCGCTCGCTCGCGGCCGTGCTCCGGGAGGGCCGCCTGCGGCGCGAGCCGGGGGTGCCGAAGATCCCGGCGAGCCAGCGCAACGTGGTGCACGCCGGCCTGACGCCACGCGAGCACCAGGTCGCGGTGCTGGCCCAGAAAGGCCTCACCGCCCGCGAGATCGCCGAAAGACTGTCCTTGTCGGAGGGCACCGTGCGCAATCATCTGCTGCGCATTCGCTCGAAGTTCGGCGGTGTGCCAAAGCACCGCCTCGGTGAACTTCTCGCGTCCGAGGACTGAATTATCTTTTGGTCAGCAATTAATGGTGAATAACTGGTAATGACCAGTTCTGTCATGCTCTTATCAAGGATGAATCGCCAGGTCGGGCCAGTCGCCCGTCGGCAGCCGCGACGAGGTCGCCGACGCCTAGGTATGGCGTTTGGGTTACACGCTCGATGGCTGGATGTGGCCGCGTTGCCGGGTAAACGGAATGCCGTCCACGTGACTTAGATCTTGCTGATTATCACCCGATGCCAAAGAAGGGCGCCAGAGGACAAGGCGGCCCTCAGTGCTCGGAGCAGGTGCCGAAGACCTCGACGGTATGCGTGACGTCGCGGAACCCGTGTTCGGCGCCGACCGCCGCGGCCCAGCTCTCCACCGCCGGTCCCTCGATCTCCACCGTACGGCCGCACACACGGCAGACCAGGTGGTGGTGGTGCTCCTCGGTGCGGCAGGCGCGGTAGACGGCCTCGCCGTCGTCGGTGCGCAGCACATCGATCTCACCGGAGTCGCTGAGCTTCTGCAGCGCGCGGTAGACCGTGGTCAGGCCGATCTTGGATCCGGAGGCACGCAGGCCGGCGTAGATGTCCTGCGCGCTGCGGAAGGCCTCGGTGGTGGACAGCGCCCGGCGTACGTCGTCACGCCGGCCGGTCATGGACTCTCCGTACGACGCATGCGGATCAGTCTTCCAGCCCCGACCGCTCCCAGGAAGACGGCCATCGCCAGCAGCACGATCGTCGGGCCGGGCGCGATGTCGGCGTCCACCGAGACCCACAGGCCACCGACCGCTGCCACCACGCCGACCACGACGGCCAGCCCGATCGTCGCGCGAAAACCGCGGGTGAGCTGTTGCGCCGCGGCGACCGGTACGACCATCAAGGCGCTGACCAGCAGCAGGCCGACGGCGCGCATCGCCACGACCACGGTCAGCGCCGCCGTCACCGCGATGAGCAGCGACAGGAACCGCACCGGCAGGCCGCTCGCCCGCGCCACCTCCTCGTCCTGGCACAGCACGAACAGCTCCCGGCCGAACACGACCAGCGTGACCAGCACGGCGACGGTCAGCGCCGCCACGACGTACAGGTCGCCGGTGCTGACGCTGCTGATCGAGCCGAACAGGTAGCTGTTCAGGCTGGCGCTGCCGCCGGACAGGTTGGCGAACAGCACGCCGCCGGCCAGGCCGCCGTAGAACAGCAGCGCGAGCGCGACGTCGCCACCGGTACGGGTGCGGACGCGCAGCAGCTCGATCGCGACCGCGCCGAGCGCCGAGACGATCAGCGCGAGGATCGTGGGGGAGGTGCGGGTGAGCAGGCCGAGGCCGACACCGGTCAGCGCGATGTGGCCGATGCCGTCGCCGAGCAGGGCCAGCCGGCGCTGCACGATGAACGTGCCGACGGCGGGCGCGGCGACGCCGACGAGCACGGCGGCCGCCAGAGCCCGGCGCAGAAAGTCGTACGACAGGAGTTCGATCATGAGAGCAGGCCCGGCTCCTCGGCTGGCGCGTGCGGGTGTACGTGGTCGTGGCCCGGCCTCGCGCACTCGCCCTGAGGCGTCGGCGGCCGGCCCGTGTGCACGATCCGGCCCTCGTCGAGGACGACCGAGCGGGTGACCAGCGGCTCCAGCGGGCCCAGCTCGTGGGCGACGAGCACGACCGTACGGCCCTCGGCGACCAGGTCGCGCAGGGTGCCGGCGAGCGTCGCCTGGCTGCGGGAGTCGACCCCGGCCGTGGGCTCGTCCATGACGAAGGCGTCGGGCTCGCCGGCGAGGGCGCGCGCGATGAGCACGCGCTGCTGCTGGCCGCCGGACAGTTCCTGCGCGGGGTCGCGGGCGCGGTCGGCCATGCCGACCGCCCGCAGCGCGCGGTCCACGGCCGTGCGGTCGGCGGCCGAGGCGGGGCGGAGCCGCGACTGCCGCGCGATCCGGCCCGAGGCCACGACCTCGCGTACGGTCGCCGGCACCCCGCCGCCGATCGACAGCCGCTGCGGGACGTACCCGATGCGCTTCCAGTCGCGGAACCGCGACGGCGGCACGCCGTACAGCTCGGTCCGTCCCGCCGAGAGGGGTACCAGCCCCAGCAGCGCGCGGACCAGCGTGGACTTGCCGGAACCGTTGGCGCCCATGACGGCGACGACCTCGCCGGGCAGGACCGTCAGGTCGACGCCGCGCAGCACGAGGCGGCGTTCGAGCCGGACCTCGCCGCCGGTCAGGGAGAACGGAACGTTCATCGGGATTCCTCGGTGAACACCCCGGCCTTCAGGCCGGGGAGGAAACGGACCCCTGCGGAGCAGGGCAGGGAAAGCCGGTCCGCCGTCAGAGCGGACCGGCGTCCACCCACACGAACCCGCGGAGGGTCACAAGCCGAGGTGGTGGTCGGTGAGCCATGACCGCTCACGTGAAGCGGGCGTTCAAGTATCGCTTTCATCCGGCGGACGCGCAGGCGACTGAGCCGCCGCGCACGTTCGGGTGCGTGCGGCACGAACGCCGCGACCGCGCCCGCCGCGCGCTCGCGCAGCGGCGCCTCGCGAAGAAGGCCCGCCGCGAGGTTGCCAGGATCCACGCCTGGACCACCGGCCGCGGGCGTGATCACCCGCAGAGGCTCGTGGTCGAGGACCTGAGCGTCCGCGACATGGCCGACGACCGGGGAGGTCAAGAGCATCCCAACGCGGGTCGCAGCGCCGCCAGGTCGCGGCGCATGATCGAAAAGTAGTCGTCGCGTGAGTGCGGCTTGACGCCTTCGGCGGGGTCGAGCACCTCGGTCCGTACGCCGGCCTCCTGCGCGAGGGTGTTCGCGGTCTTGGGGCTGGCCAGGGTCTCGGTGAAGACGGTCGTCGCGCCCGTCCGCCGGATGAGCCCGGTCAGCTCGGCGATGCGTTTCGGCGAGGGCTCGGCCTCGGGGTCGAGCCCGCTCACGCCGACCTGGGTGAGGCCGTAGCGCTGCGCCAGGTAGCCGAACGCGGAGTGGCCGGTGACGATGTCCTTGCGCGCGCAGTGGGCCAGGCCCGTACGGAACTCCGAGTCGAGGGCGTTCAGCCGCGTGACCAGCTGGGTGGCGCGGGAGCGGTAGCCGGCGGCGCCGCTCGCGTCGACGTGGGCCAGGCGTTCGCCGAG
>Ga0193707_1000387_pt1 | contig 14881 bp, 8 predicted proteins | sample U3c2metaG_FD_143043 | JGI IMG/M metagenome (GOLD analysis project Ga0193707, IMG submission 143043) | Soil microbial communities from a riparian zone of the East river system, Colorado, United States - U3c2 | ecosystem: Environmental > Terrestrial > Soil > Riparian zone | place: USA: East River... | reverse complement strand
GCCCGAGAGCAATGAACAGAATGCTACGAGCATTACAAACGCCTGGACAGGCATTTTGCTATGTCGATCCTGGAGACAGCAAGTCAAGCGATCCATCAGATTTGCGCTTTGTAGGACGTCTTTGTCACACGCCAATTTATTTAGTTCGGCGTTACGCAGAAAACGCCCTACAATTTCTGTATAATCAAAACGACGGCAGCGAATCCAAGGAGCAAGAAGCAATGATCTCATTTATCGTTCCCGCTTACAACGAGGAGCTGGAACTTTCCTCTACACTCGCAGCGATTCGCGCTGCAACTGCTGGCGTGTGTCAGTCCTTCGAAATCATGGTGGTTGATGATGCCTCGACGGATGCGACGCCAGAAATCGCCGAGCAAGCCGGCGCCCGAGTCGTTTCGATCAATCGACGCCAAATCGCGGCCGCCCGAAACGCCGGAGCTCGCGCTGCACGCGGTGAATACCTGTTCTTCGTTGATGCCGATACGCGGATTAACCGGACTCACGTTACCGAAGCGATGTATGTTCTCGGAGCGGGTTACGCTGGCGGCAGCGCGCGCGGAGTGATGGACGGATTCATCCCCCTCTGGAGCCGCATTTTCTTACGCGCGTTTTGCACCCTTTATTTTGGCCTCAATCTCGGCGCAGGCGCATTTCTTTTCACCACCCGACGCAACTTCCAGGCAACTGGCGGTTTCGATGAGCAATACTTTGCCGGAGAAGAAGTTTATTTTAGCCTCGCACTAAGAAAACTTGGCCGTTTCAAGGTGCTGCGGGAACCTGTTGTCACATCTGGCCGGAAGTTGCGCATGTATTCAGCCAAGGAAATTCTTGGCACACTCTTTATTATGATCTTCGGCGGGCCCCGCATGGCTCGGTCGCGCGCGAGACTGCATCTTTGGTACGATGGTAAACGCGAAACAGAAGCGTTGTGCGAATGACACAGATGCCGCCGCGCGGACGCTTCAGAGCATGGGTTGCCAAAACGCGGTCTTCGTCTAGATTAGCGCCTTCGTTATGGCAGAGAGCAACCAAACGTCGAGTCTGAAGGACTTCCAGTTGCATGAAAAAGATACCGGCAGCGCGGATGTGCAGGTCGCACTTCTGACCCGCCGGATCGAGCATTTAACTGAGCACCTTAAGACTTACCGGAAAGATCATTCTTCGCGGCGCGGCTTGCTTAAGATGGTCGCGCAACGCCGGAGTCTGCTCGATTATTTGAGCAAAACAAAAGCCGATCGTTATAAAAAACTGCTCGACAAACTGAACTTGCGCAAATAACGCGGACCCCACGTTCGCGTCCAACTGTTTGAACTGCTCGAAGCCGTAATCAAATTAAGAACAAAAGATAACCAGCAGTTCCAGGTGCGGTAATCACCTCGGATTTTAGGTTTTAGTTTCGGATCGTGGAGCTCGTCGTGGCGAGCGATCATCGTGCGGGTTTAAAACCTACAGTCAGGGTGACCGGCCTGGAATCGCACATCCAGGAAAAGTAAAATGCAACAGAAGGTCACGGCCCAAATTGGGGCCACTCCAATTTCAATCGAAACCGGCAAAATCGCCAGACTCGCCGACGGCGCAGTCGTGGTCACGTGCGGCGACACCATGGTGCTTGCCAGTGCCGTCTCGTCCACAACAATCAAAGAAGGCCAGGATTATTTCCCGCTCACGGTTGATTATCGCGAAAAAGCCGCAGCAGTTGGAAAATTTCCGGGCGGCTACTTCAAGCGCGAAGGTCGTCCCACGGAAAAAGAAACGCTCACGTCGCGTATGATCGATCGGCCGCTACGGCCGCTCTTTCAACAGGGATACTTTTACGATACGCAAATCATCTCAATTTTGCTCAGCGCCGACGGCGAGAATGATCCGGATATTCTGGCGATGAATGGCGCATCGGCCGCGCTGTCCGTTTCGGATATTCCGTTTACCGGCCCAATCGGTGCCGTGCGCGTTGGCCGCGTCAAAGGAGAGTTCGTTGCGAACCCTACGCATACGCAACGCGCAGAGAGCGATCTCGATCTTGTTTACGTCGGCACCGAAAACGACGTAATCATGATCGAGGGTTCGGCCGGCGAACTGCCGGAGGCCGATTTTATCAAAGCGCTCGAGTTTGCGCACGAGCATGCTCGCGAGATGATTCGCGTTCAAAAGGAATTGGCGACGATGGTGGGCAAGCCCAAACGCGAGCCGCAGTTGCTTCAGGTGACTCAGGAGCTGCTTGATATCGCTTACAGTGTTGCCGGCGACAGGATCGTAGGGGCGCTTTACACGGAAGGCAAAGTGGCGCGTGCTAAGGCGGTGGATGCGTTGCGCGAGGAAGTGAAGACGGCGATCATGGAAAAACATCCTGAAGCCGATGCTTTTGCGATCTCTCAAGCATTCGATTACGTCCAAAAAAAGGCGTTTCGCGTCAGCATTCTGGAAAAACAGAAACGCGTCGATGGTCGCGGCTATCAAGATTTGCGACCGATCAGTTGCGAAGTAAGCGTTCTGCCGCGCGCGCACGGTTCGGCCATATTTCAGCGCGGGGAAACCCAAGCGATGGCTCTCGCTACGCTGGCGCCGATCGAGGAGGCGCAGATGATTGATGCTTACGGCGGCGGCGAACAATCGAAGCGGTTCATTCTGCACTACAATTTTCCGCCATTTAGCGTGGGCGAAACGGGGCGGACAGGCGGGCCCGGTCGACGCGAGATCGGCCATGGCGCGCTGGCGGAGCGCTCGTTGGAACCAGTTGTGCCGAATGAAAATGATTTTCGTTACGCGATTCGGATCTCGAGCGAGATCATGGAATCAAATGGCTCGACCTCCATGGCAAGCGTGTGCGCCGGAACGCTTGCGCTCATGGATGCTGGCGTGCCGGTCAAGACGCCGGTTGCTGGAATCTCGATCGGGCTCGTGACTGGCGATGGCGGCTCGGATTCAGGAGAAAAACCCTATGAATTGCTGACCGACATCATTGGCTCCGAGGATCATTTTGGCGATATGGACTTCAAGCTCTGCGGAACCGATGCGGGCGTCACCGGTTTTCAACTCGATCTGAAACTCCCTGGTATCAGCCACAAGGTGATAGCAGAGGCTATTCAACGCGCAAAAGAAGCGCGCACCAAAATTCTGGGATTCATGGCCAGCGCGCTGGAGAAACCGCGGGCGGAATTGTCCAAGTACGCACCACGGATCGAGACGATCAAAATTAATCCGGAGAAGATCGGTGCGCTCATTGGGCCCGGTGGTAAGACCATCAAGGGAATTGTCGCCGAGACCGGCGCTGAAATTAATATTGAAGATGACGGCTCGGTGCACATTTACGCGACCAGTGGCGAAAGCATGGCGCGAGCAAAGGAAATTATCGGCGGCATGACGCGCGAAATCGAGGTCGGACAGACATATCAGGGACGCGTCGTCTCGACGAAAGAATTCGGCGCGTTCGTCGAAGTTTTCCCGGGTAGAGATGGGCTCGTGCATATTTCCGAGCTCGCGGATTTTCGCGTGAACCGCACCGAAGACGTCGCCAAAGTTGGCGACATTATTTGGGTCAAGTGCATTGGCATTGACGACAAAGGTCGCGTAAAACTTTCGCGCAAAGCCGCGCTGAAAGAACGCGCTGAAAAAGAAACCGGACAGGCCGCGTAGCTGTAGCCCCGCCTGAGGCGGCTCGGCGACCCCGGCTGATCGATGACGCGGTTAGCCTCGCGATTTTCCAGTGCGAGTTCCGCCCCGGCGGATTCGTCCTATGGCGAACCGGACGGTTGCGCTACATTTAGGAAACCACGTCATCCATGATCACCCCCACGCGGCTTTCCTACGTCGTCCTCGCTGCCACAGTCATTCTTGCAGGGCTTCTCCATCTTGGTGTGCCGCTGCTCGTCGTTCTGTTTGCCTACTTTGCATTGCGCCAGCTTTATTTTCTCACGAAAAGAAAGTGGCTGGCTTTGATCTTGTTTGGCGTTGTTGTGGCCGGGATTGCCGCGGCAGCCGTCTTTCTCACTCGTGCGGCCGTTCTGGCGTTGCCGGACGTTGCTGACACCTCGATTCCTTCAGCCAGCGCCTGGGCTCAGAAGCGCCAGATTGAGCTACCATTCACCGATTTTGAAAGTCTCAGGCAAGTCGTTATCGACGCGCTTGGACAGGAAGCGAATTACCTGCGAAACGTCGCTAATTTTGCCAGAAGCATGACGGCGGTGCTGGCTTTCTGCATACTCGGAGTCGTCGCAGCTGGGAGCCTCTTTATTAAAACTGGCCTCGACCCTTACCGCGGCACTCATCGCGTTAAGAACAATCTTTATTCCATCTGCTGCGATGAGGTTTCAACGCGATTCCGCGATTTCTATCGCAGCTTTGCCACGGTCATGGGCGCGCAGATCACGATATCATTAGTTAACACGGGATTGACAGCGATCTTCCTCATAGCAGCTGGAATGCCACACGCGCCATTACTCATTGCAGTCACATTTCTGTGCGGGCTGGTTCCGATCGTCGGCAACTTGGTAAGCAATACAATTATTGTCTTTGTCGCTTTGACGGTATCCCCGAAGTTGGCGATTTTCGCGCTCGTCTTTCTGGTTCTGATTCACAAGCTCGAATATTTTCTGAACAGCAAAATCATTGGAGACCGGATTCGGAACCCGGTTTGGCTTACGTTGATCGCGCTGATCATTGGCGAGCGTCTGATGGGTATCCCTGGCTTGATCCTTGCGCCGGTTGTACTCAATTATTTGCGCGTGGAAATGCTGACAGTGGAAGTGCGTCCGATGCAGGAAAAAGTTGAATACGTTGAATCACCTGCTCACGAACGCTTTTGAAGTTAAATCGACGACGAACTTTTCGGTAGTGTCGGTCTAACTTTTTTAACTATTTGGCGCTGTGCGTGCATTATGAAGGCCGGTTTTCTTGAGAAACTGATCGAGCGACTCGGGCGCATTGGGCCGGAAGAAGTTCAAAATTACTTCCTGCGCCTCGCCCAGGAAAAAGGTTTTCTGGAAACAGTTTTCAATGCGATCCATGAAGGCATCATTGTGACCGATTCAATGGGTCGGGTCAGTTATTTGAACGATGCGGCCTGCAAATTGTTCGGACTGGAGGCAGCAGGCGCCATCGGGAAACGGCTCGACGAACGTGTTCGTGGCCTCGATTGGGGATCGCTTACCCGGAGCGGCGGGCCGTTGAGTCGTGATATGGAGATTTTTTATCCGGAAAATCGTTTTATCAATTTTTACATTGTGCCGTTGATGATCGAATCACGGGATTCTGTAGGCGGAATCGGTGACTTTGCTCGGCCGGGATTGACGATCCCAGCTTCGGGGCAACAGGTCGGACACGTCATGATTCTGCGCGACATCACAGAGAGCCGGCGCACAGCACAGCAAACTATTGAGTCGGAGCGCTTGAATGCGCTTACGTTGCTGGCGGCAGGCGTGGCGCACGAAATTGGCAATCCCCTTAATTCGCTGCACATCCATTTACAATTGATGGAGCGCAAGGCACAAGGACTGGACCACGATGCGAAGTCAGAACTTCAGCAATCGATTGACGTGGCCCGTTCCGAAGTCCGCCGGCTCGATTCCATTGTCACGCAATTCCTGCGGGCGATCCGGCCGTCGCATCCACGGCTTCATCCGGAAAATGTGAACACAATTGTTGAGGAAGCGGTGCGTTTTTTCACTCCTGAAGTTCAAGACCGCGACATGGTCGTCGAACAGGAGCTACGCGCGGATCTGCCTCTGCTACAACTGGATCGTGAACAGATGAAGCAGGCCTTTTACAACGTGATCAAAAACAGCCTTGAAGCCATGAGGCGCCATGGCACCCTGCGCATCCGTACCGATCTGGACGACACATACGTAATGGTCAGTTTTGTTGATACCGGCAGTGGCATGTCGGCAGAAAACTTGAGCCACGTATTCGAACCCTATTTCACCACCAAACCGTCCGGTACTGGTCTAGGATTGTTAATAGTTCGTCGCATTGTGCGCGAACACGGTGGAGAACTCTCCATTGAGAGCAGCCAGGGCAAAGGGCTCACCCTTACGGTTCGATTACCCTACGTTGACAAGCGCATTCGAATGTTGGAGGCGGGAGAAACCCAAATGCCACTTCAAGAAGCCGCTACTTATTGAATGCGCGCAAGACGCTATCATTCGCCGCCAAATCCCTTTTTCAACCACGCTTCGAACTGACGAAAGAGGAGCCGCAGATAGGCTCCGGGCGATTGCTTGAACAGTTCGATAATGCGCGGACTCAGGTCTTGCCCCGGGTCATCGATTGTTCCGGACAAACGCACATTAGTCCATAGGTAGTCGCCTTCCTTGCGACTAAAGACTTCTTCAGGATTCGGCAGCCAATCAAGATATTCGCGGGTAAGCCCAAGTCTGATCGTGCCGCGCAAACGACGCTGGTCGATCGACATTTCTCCTTCGATCCGGAATTTTCCCCTTTCTTCGATAGCAATGTTCTCGATGTCAATCTTCGGATATTTCCATCCAACCCTGAGCGAACAATCATTCAGCGCCAAATGTTCGAAGGATTTTTTCTGTGCCAGTTCGGCGAGTTTTTCCAGAACGGGAAGGTCATCGATTCGTCCGTCACTGACACGCAGCGAACCTTCGCCAGACGAACTTTCCAACTTCGGATCTTTTCCGGCCCAATGAAGATCGCCGAATGCGTTGCCGGCCAAATGTTCTTTCCATTCAGCAGGCAGCCAGGAGCCAATTGGGACCTGACTAAAGTTCGCTCTTAAATCGATGCTCTTATCCTTGCCGACGCCGGCGTTCGCCTGCGCGTGAATGTTTTCGCTGCCACCCGAATCTGATGTCAGATCGATATTGTAAATCGTCAGGAGCGTCTTGCTGATGAGAAGATGCGCCCGCCGAAGATCCAGATCCGGAAGCAAGGCCATCTTCAGTTTGCCGCCTGTGGCAAGGTATTCAAAATCGAGACCGTGAGGCGTAATCATAAGTTGTGTGCCGAAAAATCCGGCCTGCTCGCCGCGGAATCGCCACGTTATGTTCGCCTGTGGCGTTTCAATCCTTTTCAAATGCACCCTGTTTGGCAAAAAAATGGCGAACCATGGTTTGGGCGATACTGCTTCAGGACGGGCCTTGTAAATCTGGATCTCAACGTAGCCTGATTGCACGCGCACTTCGGTGAATCTCCACTGCCGCAGGAACACGCCTAACGGATCAAACGTTGCCGTGATCCCGTGAGCATTCAGGGACTTCATCGCTTTTTCTCCATCCCGCGCCTCGAATCTCTCGGCTTGCGCGGTCAACGCGTTGGTGCGTCGGATCGGCGAATACTGGCACTGAGGGAAATGCAAGCCTTTCGCCGTTTCATTTTCCATGGCAGCGCGGAATGTGTCGCTCTCGATGTAGTGCGTCAGCAGCGGGCTAAGAAAGACGGCTACGCCTGTTCCGGCTACGATCAGAAAAAGGATGGCAACTGCCGCAAAATAAATCAGCAGTCTTCTTCGCACGATGGCGAGGTTACAAGGTTAAATCGTTAGATTGCGACTTAGTTTTGACCCGCCTGAGGCGGTGACGGATCACGAATTACCCGGCCTTGCTCGTCATTCCCAGTTGCGCAAACAAAAACGCGTAAATGTCGGCTAATTGTTTGATGCGCTCGGTCAGGGAGGTGCCGATACCGTGACCAGCACTGGAGCTCGTGCGCAATAGAATCGGATTCTGAGATTTGTTTGCTGCATCCAGGCGAGCGACCATTTTACGCGAATGATATGGTGCAACTCGGCCGTCGTTCGCGCCGGTCATCATCAGAATGGAAGGATATTTCGTTCCATCGACAACGTGATGGTATGGTGAGTACGCATAAAGCGCTTTGAACTGCTCCGGGTCTTTTACGGTGCCAAATTCGGTAACATTGAAGGCGCCGTTTGGCGCGAGCTCCACGCGGAGCATATCGTAAATTCCTACCTGGGACACGACCGCCCTCATCAAATCGGGGTGCTGGGTAATCATTGCGCCCATCAGGAGGCCGCCATTGCTTCCTCCCTGGATCGCAAGTTTTTCCGGGCGCGTGTACTTTTCTTTAATCAAATATTCCGCCGCAGCGGCGAAGTCGTCGAACACGTTTTGTTTTTTCGTGAGATTGCCGGCCTTGTGCCAGTCTTCACCGAACTCGCCACCGCCTCGAATATTCGCCACCACATACACGCCGCCGTGATCGAACCAAAGCCGGCGGGTAAACTCAAAATTCGGGGACATGCTGATTCCGTAACCACCGTAGCCGTAAAGCAATGTCGGGTTCTGCCCGTCACGTTTCATTCCTTTGCGGAAAATGATATTGACCGGAATTTTCGCGCCGTCCTTTGAGGTTGCGAATTCGCGCGCCACTTCGATATCGGCAAATGAGACCGGCGATGTGCTGCGCAGCGCCGTGTTCACAGGCTCGGTTTTTTCCTTCGGACAATGGAACCAGGCTGCCGGCTCGGTGAAGCTTTGGTCGCGAAAGAGAAGAGAGCCGTCCTCGAGAGCGACCATTTCCTGCACGGCAGATATTTTTGGAATCGGGATAATCGTTTCGCCTTTGCCGTCCAGGCCAAAGCGGCGAATTTGAGATGGGCCACCAAGCAAATCGCCAATGAACAACGCGTCGGCCGTAGGCACGATTTGTTGGATAACCGGCTCGCCAGTTGGAACGATCTCAACGGCTTTATTTAGTTCGGGCGTCTCGAGCGGAAGACGGAGAACTTTTCCGCGTGGCGCGGCGTTGCGCGAAAGAAGATATAGGGCGTTATCGCGTCCAAGATGGGCGGCCTTGATTTGATCGCTGAATTTTGTGATCTGCTTCCATTCGCCTGCGGCGGATCCTTCCGGCACGAGCAGGTAATGCGCAAAATCGCCGCCATCGCCATTCGCGACGGAGGCGAGAATGTATCGGCCGTCGCGCGAACCTTCCAAAACGATCTCTGCGATTCGCGGAAAGTCTTTTCCGATGGAGTACGTATCCTTTGTGTCGGGCGTGCCGAGCTTGTGAAAATAAACCTGCTGATAAAAGTTCAGGTCCGCTTCGGGCCGCTCACCTTTTCTGGGAAACCGTGTGTAATAGATCCCAGTGCCGTCGGCGTTCCATGCTGCGCTGCCACCCGCAGTCGGATACTGCACGTGAGCAATCGCGTCCGGCAGCGCTTTGCCGGTGGCGGTCTCGTAAAAGTGAAGCGTACCGTCTTCACTTCCACCTTTGGAAAGCGACATCGCGACATATTTGCCATCCAATGACGGAACAAACCAATCGATCGCGGTCGTGCCTTTGGCGTCCAGCACGCTGGGGTCAAGCACGACTTTCTCAGATTTGAGGTCGTCAGCCGACGTGAGCGTGACCAGTAGAGGCTGTTGCTTCGGTGGCTGGAATTTCATCACGAACAACAGTCCGGGTCGGGAGACAAGCGACGAATAACTGGGCGAAGTTTTTGCGTACCATTCCGTCAATTGCTTTTCGATTGCTCTCCGGTCCGGCAATTGATCGAGATATTGCCTGGTCCGCTGATTTTGTATGTCCGACCAGGCTTTCACGTCCGGCTCATCATCTTTTTCGAGCCATTGATACAGATCGTCTACAGTCACTCCCTGATAATTGGTTGAAACAGGTTTCTTCGGCGTTTCAGTTGCAGGTTCGGCGGCGGACAGAACGAAAAACGCCAGCGTGGTAATAGCGCAAATTACAAACAGGAAACGATTGGTTTTCATCGCGCGAAACTTAACAGAAATGGCGAAAAGCGAATCACCGAAGTGATCGGTTAAATCGTTGAATCCTTACACCGTGACATCGAATCACGAATCTTGCCGGGTTTCCGCCATTGGTCACTCGGGTTTCTTGTTTTTTTCATCAGCCGCGATTCGTGCCTGCTCATTTTTTCCACCACTTGTTTCTTTAGCTGTCGGTGGTGCACCATCAGGCGCCGAAACCGCGTACTTTGGATCTTTAACCTGCTTGCGGACCGCCGCGAATAGCTTGGTGATTCCCGTCATGCTAACACGGTTTGCAATGAAAGATGGGATAAAACCACCAGTGTCGGTATAAATGAAATAGGTGGCGCGAGTTTTGGTTGCGCCGTCTGGTTCGAGCAGCCATTTACCCTCGCAAATTTTCACGCGCACGACGCCTTTCTTTTCTGGCGGCCCCAGTTCATTCGCAGGCGACCAATGACTGGCGAAAACTAAACCATCAGGGGTGGTCCATGATTTTTTCCAGACGCGCAATGTGTAATCGCGGTCCGCACAAATTTTTGGCGAAAGCCTTTGATATCCAACGATTGAATCGCCATCCCGTCTGATTAGCCGGCACTCGGTCGTGAACGGCATGAACTTCGGATAGTTTTGGAAATCGTCGATGACCGCGCCGACGGTATTGGTAGGCGCGTCAATCGGGCCTATAGCTTTGAATTCCTTTACCTGCGAACCCGAGCGCAGGCGGCTGTAGATCGAAACCTCTTTTTCTCGAGCGGACAGGTTCCAGTCATTGCCCGTGTTCGTGGACTCTTCAGCAGCAAAAGTGGTTGAGCCACCAGCGATGAAAATGGACATCAGCCCATGTAGAATCCGCTGCTGCATCGGCCGCGAGGATACATCATTTCCACCGCATGACCATATTTCTTTGACCGTGGTACTTGGTCGCATCCCGAAGTGTCGCGGATTCAGATGACCAATCCGAAGCCCCCCCCGACTTGTTAAAAGTAATTAGAAACGCTACAAAAGTTACAAATGGAGAGCTGCCCGACGTACGGTTGTAACGGTAACTGTTTAACCGTTTAACGTGGTGAAGCCAATGAATCTACAGCCCACGGTTCTCATTGTTGATGATGAGAAGCACACTCGTGACGGATTGCGAAGTTTGCTTGAGAATGATTACGATGTGTACGTCGCTCCGGATATTGCAGGCGCGATCAATGTAATGGATCGCGAACAGATCGATGTGCTTCTCACGGACCTGCGGCTCGGCAGCGAAGATGGAATGACCTTGATCGATCGCGCGTTGAAAATGCCGCGGCCGCCTGCCTGCATCATGATGACGGCCTACGGGTCGGTGGATGTCGCGGTGGAAGCAATGAAACGCGGCGCCTACGATTTTGTGACCAAGCCGCTCAACCTCGACAAGGTAGAGTTGCTGATTGCACGCGCCCTGAAAGGCCGCAAGCTCGAGCAGGAAAATCGCGCCCTGCGGGAACAAGTGGATGAACGGTACGGTCTGGAAAACATCTGGGGCGACTCGGCCGCGTTGCATGACGTGCTCGACACGATTCGACAGGTTGCGCCGTCGTCAGCCAATGTGTTGATCGAAGGGGAAAGCGGGACAGGCAAAGAATTGGCTGCACACGCCATTCATAATTTGAGCCGGCGCAATAAAGCGAAATTTGTGGCAGTGCATTGCGCGGCGCTTTCTCCGCAACTTCTGGAGAGCGAGTTATTCGGTCACGAGAAAGGCGCGTTCACAGGCGCATACGAACGGCGCATCGGCCGGTTCGAGCAGGCCAACGGCGGCACGATTTTTCTCGACGAAGTGGCCGAGATCGACGCGAGCACCCAGGTCAAATTGCTGCGCATCATGAGCGAGGGCCGCGCGTTTGAGCGCGTTGGCGGCAATCAAACCTTGCACGCAGACGTGCGGATCATTGCGGCTACGAACAAAAATCTCGAACAGTTGGTGCGCGAAGGAAAATTCCGCGATGATCTTTATTTCCGCCTCAACGTAGTGCGCATCACGATGCCGCCGTTGCGCGAACGAAAGGAAGATATCCCGATTCTGGTCCGTGGATTCTTGCGGCACTTCTGCAAGGTAAACGACAAGCCTCTTCTCGATCTGACATCCGATGCGATGGACGCGCTTCTGGGCTACGATTGGCCGGGCAACGTTCGCGAGCTCCGCACCGCGATCGAACACGGCGTCGTGATGGCCACCGGGCCAAAGATTACATTGCGCGATTTGCCGATGGCTGTGCGACAGGCAGCACGAGCAAAATTGCCGGGTGGAGTTTCAACTCAAGCTTTTTGGGAAAAGACGAGTCCGCTCGATCTGCACGAGACAGAAAAAAAACTGATCGCCCAGGCGCTTACCGCCACGAATGGCAATGTGACCGCCGCAGCCAAAAAGCTCGGCATCAGCCGCCGCACGCTGCATCGAAAAATTAACGAAATGAACGCCGCTGAAACTGGAGCCGGAAATCAAGGATGATGGGGATATCGTTTTCGGATGTCACAACCGGGCGCTTCCAGCGTGGCGGAGCGTTCGTAGTTCTCGCGCAATTGGTTCCTGGTTTATTTCGGCGCAAGGGAGGCGACCCACCGTTGCCAAGGCTACGGCGTGGTAGTAGCGAATGGGACTATCTTGGAGCAAGAGAAGCAACGATGTTTTCGAAGCGCGGGTCGCCGCGCAATGGATCCCAATTGGGTTCCAGCTTCAATTGACCATAACTCACGGTGCTAGGGGGCTGGACAGCGACAGCGAGTTGCTCGCAGGCGAGATCTTTGTCGCCGGCCCACGCCGCGATCATAGCCAGATATTTGACCATGAGCGGACCGTTAATTGCATCCTTTTCTGCGGGGAGAAGCTCAATCGCGCGGCGCCCTTCGCGCACTGCTTCCTCTCTGCGTCCAAGAGCGGCGTCGATCAAGCCAAGCACGCATAGCGGCGGGCCGTAGTCGGGTTCGTCTTGAACTGCTCTCTCTTGAAGCGTGCGCGCCGCGGTGAATGCGGCGCGGGCTTTGTCTTCGTCTTTCGTCAGACGAGCGAGAACGCCTTCGACCAGCGGACGATTTGCGTGAACTACGTAATCAGTCAGCGGGGTTTCGCCAAATGAATTTAACGCATTGGTTGCTTCGACGACGTCCCGCTCGGCCAGCGCGCAGCTCAGCCAGTCATTGGCGACGTTCGGCAGCGCGCCCGGGTTTGTAGCTCGAATGGAATTAATTGTTTGATGTAACGGCCGGGTATCGGCTTTCCAATGAAATTGAACCGCCGCCAGCGCTACTTTCGTATTGACATCATCAGGCTCGATGGCCAATGCCCGCTGCAGCACGGACATTTCATCAGAATAACGCCGGAGGAGCCCGTAACTAAGGGCGATCTGCTGCAGCAGATAAAAGTTCCGCGGGTCGAGATCAATCGCCCGCTCAAGGTTTCGTGTGGATTCTTCCCAACGTCCCTGACGCCTCTGTATATAACCCTGCACAGCAAATACTTGGAGATTGTTCGGTAAACTTCGGCGGGCCAGTTCCAATTGAGATAAAGCGCCATCATAATCGAGGTATCCGAAATAAAGATTTTCCGCGCGCGCCAGGTGCGCTTCACCTGCGTCGGGACGGAGGCGAACTGCCGCCCGAACTGCCCCTTCCATTGACGCCAACCGCTCAGGAGTATGGTCGACTCCAAGCAGGTACAACAGGCCGTGAGTGTGAGCGAGCTGGCAATACGCATGGAAAAACAATGGGTCACGCGCAATCGCCTGATTCAATAGATCGGCAGCCTGGAGCAACTTGGCTCGCGCAGCACTGCTAAAGCTTGTTAGCAGAAGGTTGTTGGCTCGAACATAAAGATCATACGCAGCAAGGTCGCTGGTTGGTGGCTGTTGAATTGAAGCTTTCTCAGCAGCTGAAACCTTGGCGTGCAGTTCCTCTGCGACTTTTTGCGCGATCTCGCTCGGAATTGCGAATGCCTCTTTGAGGTCGTTTTCGTATTCGTCCGCCCATACGCCGACGTCGGTGCGGGTGTCCACTAACTGCGCGTTTACACGCACCCTGCCACCAGAACGTCGAGCAGTTCCTTCGAGCACATGTGAAACGCCAAGCGCGCGCCCAATCTGACGCAGATCCCGTTTACCGCGGTATCCCATGACGCTGGTGCGGCTGATCACTTTCAGATCAGCGATCTTCGCCAGCTTTGTCAAAATGTCGTCCTGCACGCCGTCGGCAAAGAACGCGTCCGCTTTGTCGTCACTCAAATTTTCAAAGGGCAGCACGGCGATTCCTGCGGGAATCCTGCGATCCGCTTCACGCTCCCACGTCATCATGCCTAAACCTGCCGCAAGAAGAACCGATAATGTAATCAGGGCGGCAATCATCGGATTCCGTTGCACCCATTTTCGAGCACGTGTGAAGAATCCACTGCGTTTCGCGTGGATTGGTTCGTGCCATAGCCAACGTTCAACGTCTTCGGCCAGCTCGAGCGCCGATGAATAACGGTACCGCGGATTTTTCTCCAGACACTTCAAGCAAACAGCGGAAAGGTCGCGGTCTATTTTCCGGTTCAATAGGCGCGGTTGCCGCGGCTCCGAATCCAGTAGCAAGTGGATCGTTTCGTAGGCTGTCCCCCCGGTAAAAGGCGGATGGCTAGTGAGCAGTTCGTAGAGAACCGCGCCGAGTCCGTAGACATCTGTCGCCCTGCTAACGCCCGCGTTGTTACCTACCGCCTGTTCCGGCGACATGTAACTAGGCGTACCCATTATTTCCATCGAGCCCGTGACCGTACTTCCTTGTTCGACTAATCGGGCCAGACCAAAATCGGTCAGGTGTGGTTCGCCTTCTGCGTCCAACAGAATGTTTCCCGGCTTGATGTCTCGGTGCAGGATGCCGTGTTCATGGGCGTAATGGACAGTCCGCGCGACTTTTGCGATGAGCTCTGCCGCCTGCCGAATGGACATCGAGCCGCGCTCGATTACTTCATCGAGACAATCTCCTTCGACGAACCGCATACTGAAGTAGTACGTGCCGTCGTGTTCACCGACTTCGTAGATCGGAACGATCCCCGGGTGATTTAGTTTTGCTGCCGCTTCCGCTTCCCGGCGAAGGCGTTTCATGTGCGCGCTGGTCGTCAACCGACCAATGCCAATGAGTTTTACCGCGACTGTGCGGTTGAGACTTTTTTGCCAGGCGCGAAA
>Ga0193707_1000386_pt1 | contig 14883 bp, 14 predicted proteins | sample U3c2metaG_FD_143043 | JGI IMG/M metagenome (GOLD analysis project Ga0193707, IMG submission 143043) | Soil microbial communities from a riparian zone of the East river system, Colorado, United States - U3c2 | ecosystem: Environmental > Terrestrial > Soil > Riparian zone | place: USA: East River... | reverse complement strand
CCCGCTCGCATCCGGTATGTCGTACGCATCGCACCAGGATCCCATCGGCCACCAACCACCCCGGTCAACGGGTTGGCTCCGCGCGCGTCAGAAGGCCTCGGTCTCGGAGGTGGGTGCGTTGCCGAGCGGGGTCTGGGCCAGGCTGATGGTCCACTTGAACGCGCCGTCGAAGTTGTCGTCGTACTTCTCGTACGCGCAGCCCTCGGTGAACCGGCGGTTGGCCGCATCCCAGCTGGTGCCCGACTTGAAGTAGACCCAGTAGCTGCCGCGGATCCCGTTCAGCGTCGCGTCGTGATTGGCCCGCACGTAGATCGAGGCCTGCGGCGAGCGCGGGCTGTTGTTGGTCACGACGATCACCACGTCGTTGCTGCTGTTGTTGGTGATCTTGAGCGTTCCGGCGCCACGTGACCCGGACCGCTGGACGACCTGGCCGTTGGTCCCACGTCCGTTGATCACCGACGGAGCCTTCGGAGCCGCCGGCACCGCCAGCGCACCGAACTTGACCCCCTTGCCGATGGACTTCTGCACGCCCTGGGCCAGCGTGGCGAACGCCGTGCGTACGCCCGTCTTGGCCTGGTACAGGCGAACCACGGGAGCCTTGGGCAGACCACAGCTGGTCTTCGTCACCCCGGCCTCGGAGAGGTTCGTACTCACGCTGCCCGAGTAGCTGTCGAACGCGTCGAGTACGGCGGGGTGCGCCACGACCAGCCCGCGCGGCGGGGTGATTCTCGCCAGCTCCTTGCGCTCGAGTACGACCGCGGCCGCGAGCTGGGCCCGGGTCGCGTCGAAGGCCGGCAGCGAGGGCGCGCTCATCACCCGGGCCACGTACGGCTTGAGCACCTTCTCGACGTTCGTCAGGGCCCGTTGATACATCGGGACCGAGAGCGCCACCGGGGTCGGTGTCGACGCGGGCGGCGAACCCGCATCACCCTTCTCCGGCCCACTACTGCAGCCCGCACCGGCCAGCACCGCGATCCCAACCACGACCACCATCGAACGCCGCACAGTCACCCCCAGGTGTGACTCGTCTGCAAGTGTGGTTAATACTTCCCGGTCAGGGGTTGATCCAGACCTGATTGTCCGGTTGTTGTCAGTTTCCGGTCTGGCTGGGGTTGTACGCGCACGCGTCGTTCAGGTTCTCGGCGGTGCCCGGCGTCACGGTCGGCTTCGGAGTGACCTTCTTGGTCGACCCGCTCGACGGCTTCTTCGTCGGCTTGGTCGACGGGGTGGACGCGACCGGCTTGGTCTGCGGCTCGATCGCCTTCTGGATGATGTCCTGCATCGCCGAGTAGTCCGGGTTCTTGCCGGTCGGGAAGTTCTTGTTCTTGTCCAGATCGACGTTGGTGACGCTCGCGTTCTTCACCTTCGACCCGAGCTGGATGAACGCCGGCAGGATCTCCTGCGGAATGTCGGTACGGAGCAATTGCTTACCGGCCGCGGCGATCTGCTGATACTTCGTCACCAAAGTGGCCGGGTTCACGCTGTTCACCAGCGCGTGGATCGTGCAACGCTGCCGCTCCTGCCGCGACGGGTCACTCAAGCCGTAACGGCCGCGGGCGAACCAGAGCGCGTGATAGCCGTCGAGCTTCTGATTCGCGCCCGGCTCGATGTAGCCCGACGGCTTCTTCGCGCCGTTCGTGCCCGGCCCCTCGCCGTAGTCACCACCGATCGGCACCCGGTAGTTGACGTTGACGGTGATCCCGCCCAACGCGTCGATGATCTGCCGGAAACCGGCCAAGTTGACCTGCATGTAGTAGTCGATGTCCAGGCCGAGCGCGGCGCTGGCCGCCAGCTTGACCACGTCCGCGCCCTCGTTGTCGGTCGCGCCCAGGACACCGGGGTGCGCCTTCGGGACGTTGTCGTACATCGAGTCCAGGTAGTACTCCGGCTGCTCGACATTGCCCAGCTTCGGGTCCCAGAACCCGTCCGGATAGACCTTGTGCAACGGCGAGTCCGCGGGGAACGGCATCCGCATCCAGTTCCGGCTGAGCGAGGTCAGCGCGGTGTCACCGGTCTTGGTGTCGATGCTGGCCACGATCACCGTGTCGGTCCGCACACCGGTCCGGCCCTGGCCATCGTCGGCGCCGAGCAGCAACAAGTTCAACCGCGGAGTGTTCGCCCACGGGTCCTTGGTGTTGTTCACCTTCGGCCGCGTCGCGCTCTTCGAATTGCCCTCGGACTGGAACACACTCCCGACCAGATCCCGCTGCGCCATCACGGTCTGCGCGGCCACGGTCGTCGGTACGGCGATCGCGAAGCACAACAACCCGACGAACATCGAACCCACCAGCCGGCCCGTATACGACATGCTCACCGGCCGCAGCAGCTTGTGCGACGCAACCACGGTCCAGATCCAGCAAATGCCAAGCACCACCACGGCCGCGGTCGCGATCAGCAACTGACGCGGCGACACCGCGAACGCGAGAATCGAATCCCGCCGGGTCAAACCAATGTACGCACCAATCACCAGCAACCCGATGCTGATGGTCAGCACAAACGCACCGAGCTTCTTCCGCCCGCCCATCACCAGACCGGAGCCCGGGATCAGCGCGCTGAGCAGGGTGAGGCCGATCGCCTTCGAGGCGGTCCGGGTCCGGTGTGAGCGGTGCCGGGACCGACTGGCTCTGGGCGCGGACCTTCGTCCGGCTGCGCGAGTACTCCGCGACATAGCTCCGTTCCCTGATCGACGACGTGGCGACCTTCGTCGGCCGCATACAGCAGCCCACGGTACTTCTGACGCCCACGACACCTGATTGGTTGACGTGATGCTGGCGACCCCCGTCGATGCTCGCCACAGTACAGGTGCCCCGGGTTACTCTCCCAAGGTGCCGCCCCCGCCACACAGAGTGGCGGTCCAGGCGGGTGGGACCCGCTTTGCCGCCGAGAGGGTCGAGCGGATAGTCTTGGCCGTCGTCGCGTTCCCGTCGGGGGACCGTCGGAGGAGGCGTCGCCTAGTCCGGTCGATGGCGCCCGCCTGCTAAGCGGGTTGAGGGTAATCCCCTCTCGCGGGTTCAAATCCCGCCGCCTCCGCTGCCAGGAGCTCCCTGTCCGCAAACCACGCGGACCTGGGAGCTCCGGCTGCTTTCTGGGGGTGCAACCCCCGGCGGGCTTCGCCCCCGGAACCCCAGGTCGGCGCCGGGCGAGCGTTGTCTATCGGCTCAGCAGCTGCTTGGCTTCGGCGATGCGTTCGACCGAGCGCGGAGTCATCGGTTCCGGGGACACGATCAGGTGGTCGACGCCCAACTTCTGGTACGCCGTAAAGGCCTCGGCGAGCTCGGGGATCGTTGCCTTCGATCGCCTTCGGCTCGGGTTCGGGGACCGGCGCCTGGTCCGGGTCGCGCACCACGATGCCGACCGTGGCGGCCACCGCGCCTTCCGGCTTGCCGGCGGTCTTCACCGCGTCGCGGAGGGTGTCCGAAGGTGACCGTCTCGCCGTGGTCCGCAAAGCCACACCGAATCCAGCCCGCCCTGGTCAGCCGCCTCGGCAACGGCGCGCACGTCCTTCCACCCCGGCATCCCACCCCCAGGTCCATCCTCGCCACCGAGGGGAAGCATCACACCGATCTTCATCTGCTCAACTCCACGATCCGACGCCGCCGAATTCGCATGCCGCCAACGTATGCCGAACGGCGAATCGTGACGACCCGAAATGGGGCTCTCCGGCCTGAGGTGTGGGCGCGCTTCGAGGGGATATCCGTTCGACTTGGGGGTTCTCCCCTCGTGTACGAGCAGAGAACCCCCAACACGAGGGGATAGCCCCTCGTACGGAGTTGCCCCGGTCCGCCGAGACGCACCGACCTCGCTCACTCATCCAGCACAAGAACCTGAAAGGGGAGGACAGACGCAGCGCGGCGCCCCGGCTGGTGAGCCGGGGCGCCGCGCTTTGGCCGGCCGCTGGCTTCCGAGTCAGCGGCCGGTGTCGTGGGGCGTCAGCCGAGGCGCGCCTTCAGGTGGTCGAGCTCGATCTTCAGTGCGGCCGGCACGGTGTCGCCGAGCTTGGCGAACCACTCCTCGATCAGCGGGATCTCCGCCTTCCACTCCTCGGCGTCCACGCTGAGCGCGGTGCCGAGCTCGTCGGCGGTCAGGTCCAGCCCCGAGACGTCCAGCGAGTCCGGCGTCGGCACCCGTCCGATCGGGGTCTCGACCGCGTCGGCCTGGCCCTCGATCCGCTCGACCACCCACTTCAGCACCCGGCCGTTCTCGCCGAAGCCGGGCCAGACGAACTTGCCCGCGTCGTCCTTGCGGAACCAGTTCACGTAGAAGATCTTCGGCAACTGCGCCGCGTCGTGCTGCTTGCCGACGGTCAGCCAGTGGTCGAAGTACTTCCCGGCGTCGTACCCGAGGAACGGCAGCATCGCCATCGGGTCACGTCGTACGACGCCGACCTGGCCGACCGCGGCCGCGGTGGTCTCCGATGACAGCGTCGCGCCCATGAAGACGCCGTGCGCCCAGTCGCGCGCCTCGGTCACCAGCGGCACCGTGGTCGCGCGGCGGCCGCCGAAGATGATCGCCGAGATCGGTACGCCGTTCGGGGCGTCGTACTCGTCGGCGATGATCGGGCACTGCTTGATCGGCGTGCAGAACCGGCTGTTCGGGTGGCTCGACACCTCGCTCGAGTCCGGCATCCACTCCCGGCCCAACCAGTCGGTCAGGTGGTTCGGCGGGGTCGGCGAGTAGCCCTCCCACCAGACGTCGCCGTCATCGGTGAGCGCGACGTTGGTGAAGACCGAGTTGCCCTTCTCGATCGTGCGCATCGCGTTCGGGTTCGTCTTCCAGCCGGTGCCGGGGGCCACGCCGAACAGCCCGAACTCCGGGTTCACCGCGTACAGCCGGCCGTCCTTGCCGAACCGCATCCAGGCGATGTCGTCGCCGAGCGTCTCGACCTCCCAGCCCTCCAGGGTCGGGTCGAGCATCGCCAGGTTGGTCTTGCCGCATGCGCTCGGGAACGCCGCCGCGACGTAGTGGACCTTCTTCTTCGGCGAGATCAGCTTGAGGATCAGCATGTGCTCGGCCAGCCAGCCCTCGTCCCGCGCGATCGCCGACGCGATCCGCAGCGAGTAGCACTTCTTCCCCAGTAGCGAGTTGCCGCCGTACCCGGACCCGTACGACCAGATCGTCCGCTCCTCGGGGAACTGGACGATGTACTTCTCGTCGTTGCACGGCCACGGGACGTCTTTGTCACCGGGAGCGAGCGGAGCACCGACCGAGTGCAGGCAGGGCACGAAGAACGCGTCGGTGCCCAGCTTCTCCAGTACGGCGGAACCGGTGCGGGCCATTATCCGCATCGACGCGACCACGTACGCGGAGTCGGTGATCTCGACGCCGAACATCGGCTTGTCCGCGGTCAGCGGACCCATGCAGAACGGGACGACGTACATCGTGCGGCCGCGCATCGAGCCGCGGTACAGCCCGGTCATCAGCGCCTTCATCTCGCCCGGCGCCATCCAGTTGTTGGTCGGGCCGGCGTCGGCCTCGTCGACCGAGCAGATGAACGTCCGCTGCTCGACCCGCGCCACGTCCGAGGGGTCGGTGCGGACCCAGAACGAGTTCGGCTTCTTCTCCTCGTTCAGCCGGACCATGGTGCCGGCCGCGATCAGCTCCGCGGTGAGCCCGGCGTACTCCTCGTCCGAACCGTCCACCCAGTGGATCCGGTCGGGCTGCGTCAGTTCGGCGACCTCGGCGACCCAGGCCAGCAAACCGGCGTGCCGGGTCGGGGCGTTGGTCAGGTCGTACGGCGTGAGGACGGCCGGGAGGGGGTCCGTGGTTGCTACTGCGGCGGCGGTCTCGGTATGGGTCGGGCTGGCGGTTGTCGTCATCGGCGGCTCATTCCCTCTCGGCTGTCGGGCCGGCGACCGCTCGGCCCCTCGACGCTGAGGGGAGTACGGCTCCGGCCGCCGGGGTCTCCGGCGGTTCGATTCAGCTGGCTGGCGGTGTCATCTGTCGCAGACCAGTGCGTCCAGTGGACGCATACCAGTGTGCAAGTGGTACTAAAGGTACGCGACCGGGGCAAGGCCTGGGAACCGCTGGAAAGTGAACCCGGTCACAAAGTTTTGGCGACAATCGCTTTCCGGTGAACCTTGTGAAAATGAGAACGGCCCGCGCTGGTCGCGCGGGCCGTTCGTGGGAGATCGTGCGGTGGGTCAGCTGGTCTGCCGCCAGATGTCGTTGACGATGCGCTGGACGTCCTCTTCCTCGCCGGGCGGGCCGCTGACGGCGGCGCCGACCAGCCACCACTGACCGCCGCTCAGGTACGCCCTGGTCATCGTCTCGGTGTACGGCGCCTTCGTCTGCACCGTCAGCCAGGTCCGCGCATCCTTCGCGGTCGCCGGGGCCGGCGCCTTGAAGATCTTCGTCCACTGCTTGTCGAACGCCGGCCGGTCGGACAGGCAGGCGGCGAGGCTCTTGCACGGGTGCAGAGCGATGCGCGCGTCGAACGAGTTCTTCAGTCCGTTGTTGGAGTACTCGGTCCTCGTCACGATCCGCCGCATGACGAGCGTGGAGGACTCGCCGAGGAACGTCGCCTGCGGCGGCCGCGGCCAGCCGAGCGCGAACGGCAACTCGGCGTTGGTGACCACCTGCAGGTCGGTCCCGGCGGCGTACCTGGCGCCGAACACTCCGGCGGATCCGTCCGGACGCTTGTACGGCGCGGTAGAGATCTTCTCGATCGCGGGCAGCAGTACGGACGACGGGTACGCGCTCGGGCTCACCGCGGCCGCTGGAGCGGCCTCGGTCGGTTCGTTCTTCACCGAGCTGCCGATCGCGGCGCCGATCGAGTAGGCCACGGTGAAGACGATCAGCACTACGAAGGCGGCGACCGCGTAGATCCAGCCGCCGATCTTGCGGCGGTACTCGCGGACGACCTCGATCTTGGACTGCGGGGCCGTCGCCGACTCTGCTGCCGCTTGGTCGGTCGACCTCGGCGGCGCCGGCGAACCCGACTGCAGTCCAGCTTGGAGGTCGTCGGACCGCGGTCCGGTGTGTACAGGGCCGGACCGTGGTCCGGTTTGTACGTAGTCGGGCTGCGGTCCGGTGTGCGGCTCGTCGGCGTACGACGGGATCGTCGGACCTGCCGACGGCGGGAGGCTCGGCGGCATCGCGCCGTACCGGCTGAGCTGGGCCCGGACCGCCTGCAGCGACTCGTCGTCGTTGCCGAGGACGCCGTCGAGCGAGTCGATCAGTCGCTCGGCGCCGGACTGGCCGGGGATCAGTTGCGTGACCGCGTACGGGCGGTCGGAGCTGAAGTTGGCCGCCCATAGTGGGGTCTCGAGCCGCTCGGGTTCGAGCGCGGCTCCGCGGCCGGCCCGGACGAGCCGCTCCCGCACCGTCGCGTCGCGCGCGCCGGCCTCGCTGAGGACCAGGGCGACGATCTCCATCCCGGTGAAGGTGCGGCCGTGCCAGATCTCCGCCAGCGGGTGCTGCAGCAGTCGCTGGTCGAACTGGTAGCCGGGAATCTCCGGCGTACTGTTGCTCACTTCGTCTCCCAGATCGCCCGGTCCGCGAGAACGAGAGCGGCACTCTCAGCCGCGTCCGCATCGACCGGGTTGGCCGAGTAGTCCACCTGTACGACGATGTCCGCGCGCTGGACGAGCGCCCGCACCGTCCACGACTCACCGGCCTCGCCGGTCGCACTCCGGCTGGTCCTGGTCGGGTACGGACGGTCCGGGAGAGCCTTCATCGGCGATCGAGTAAAGGTCTTCTTCGCCACCTGCGCAGGCGTCAAGGGCGCGTTGCCGGCGCCGGCGTCCTGCCCGGCGCACGGGGTGATCGTCACCTTCAGCCCCGCCGCGGTGTAGGCGGTGACCTTGCCGCGGCTGCTGCCCGCCTCGCAGGTGATCGACGCACTGCCGCCCTGCACCATGGTGACCGGCGCCGCCGTACCGCTCGATGCTTTAGGCAACAGACTCGAGACGTCGCCGAGCCGGGCGCAGAGGTCAGCCGGCAGCGACCGCGCCGGCAGGATGTCCTCCGGCTGCACCGGCTCGCCGACCGCGAACCCGATCCCCGCCCCCGCGATCGCGGCCACACCGCATCCGATCGCCGTACCGCGCACCAGTCGACTTGCCATGCCCGCGACCTTAGCCACGCGGAGGTCCTCCCTTACGGTCAGGTGACCCGCCTTAGACGAACGCCGGGCCCCAACCGGTTCCGGCAGCTGCCCGGGATCTTGTTCAGCTCACCGGCCAGCCCCGACAGCATGCCCGCGGCATCCTTCAGCCAGATCCCGCCCACCCAGCAAGTCCTCGATGCCCATGCCCGGATGCTAGGGCTCGCCGTAGGCCCAGCCCTCCGATTTCCCCACCCACCACCCCCGGTGAGTCGGCCCCGGAGCCGATTAGCCTCATCCCACCTCCCCCATGTATCGTTACTCGACGTTGTCCAGCGCTCGTAGCTCAACGGATAGAGCATCTGACTACGGATCAGAAGGTTGGGGGTTCGAATCCCTCCGAGCGCGCAAACAAAACCCCAGGTCGCGAGCTGGATGACCTGGGGTTTCGCCTTGTCCTGGGTGGTTTTTGCCACCGCCTCTGCTAACACGGCACCTCCCGCTGAGGGGTCTACCCCGTCGTCTTCGTCGTCCTGGTCCTCGTCGACGTGGTCAGCAGCAACGGCAAACACACCAGCGATTCCAGCAGCATGGCGACGGATCACGTGGGCATATACCCGGAGCGTGATCGGCGGGTCGGCGTGCCCGAGCCGGTCCGCCACAACGTGCACCGGCACACCCGCGATAGACCGCGACATCGTACTGACCGCGATGCTGGAAAGTGACGCCGCACACAACCTGGAAAGTGACGGCGCCTCAACCATTGCCCGCGTCGCCAGCTATAGCGTGCTAAAGGCGATAGCCGACGACCTCCTGGCGCATGGGCTCGGTGTGATCATCGACAGCCCGTGCTTCTACGACGAGTTACTGGCGGCCGGGCAGGCGCTCGCGGCCAAGCACGGGGTGGCTTATCGCTACATCGAGTGCGTCACCGCGGATATCGGCCTGCTTGGTACGCGCTTGCGGTCCCGGCCTGCACTGCGCAGCCAGCGGCCGTCCGTCGACGCGCCACCGATCGACCTGGCCGCTGATCGCGAGCGCCGAGCGCGCAAACTGCCTCGGTCCGGCGGCCACGCCGTACGGTTCGTACCATGTCCCGACCAATGACCTCGGCTTCGTCGGGCACGTCGTCACCCGTATGGAATCCGCCGGCGTCAGGACTTGGCTTTTCGTAGCGGTAGACGGCCCGCGGTTGCGCGCCCTGGCGGACGGCTGCGGGCTCGACCTGGAGCAGCGCCAAGCCCTTCCTGCGCAAATCGCGGCCCACACACGCGGAATGTACGAACTGTTGGTTCGCGGCGACCGGACCGGTGAGCAACCATGGGCGCGGCTCTACGCAGAGGGTCATGCCGACTGCTGGGGTCGGCCGCCGCGTACGTCGAAGAGCACCACGACGCGTGGGTCACAGCGCTGGTTACGGAATACCCCAGCGGACCGCCACGCCATCACAATGACGCGAGTCTGAGTGCGTTGCGCGGGCGGGCACCGCGGCCTGGTCACTTGTGATGGCGTGGCGGTCCGTGGTGGGCCGGAGCTGTGCCGCTTCATCAACCACCGTGGATACATCGCCCCGTGGATCAGTGAGCGGTCCCAGAGACATGTACGGGCCGTCCAGGTTACCTGGACGGTCCGGTGTGGTTACCTGACGACCTGGCATGATCAGGTCGCGCTCATGTAGCAGGCTTGGGAGATTGAAGATGCGGATGGATGCGCTTGTGCTGGTTCAGATGTCTGGGGTTCCCGGGGCTGGGAAGTCTACGGTCGCGCGTGGTCTGGCTCGGCGTACGGCGTTCACGGTGCTTGATCATGATGTGGTTCAGACTGCGTTGCTGGACGCGGGGATCAACTACGGGCAGGCCGGAGCAGCGAGTTACAAGACGATCCAGGCTCTGGCGCGCGACGCGCTTGGCATGGGCCGTTCTGTGATCATCGACAGTCCCTGCAGGTACGACGAACTGCTCGCGGCCGGTCAGAGTCTGGCCGTGCGGCACCAGGCGAGCTACCGCTCGATCGACGGCTTCGAGGGCGGCCGGCCATGCGCAGCCAGCGACCTTCGGTTGCCGCACCGCCCAAGGATGCGCCGGATCGAGACGGCGACGACACCCTCCTGTTCCAAAGCTGGATCCACCAGATGAAACGCCCGGCCACCGGGTACTTGCGCCTGGACACCACACAATCTGTCGATGCGTGCGTCCGCGACGCGATCGCCTTCATCGAGGGCTGACAACTGACGGTCGGCGTCAGGTGCTCTGGAGGTCCTTGATGAGGGATTCGACGTGGGTGCGGATCTCGTCCCGGACTTCGCGGACGACCTCGAGCGGTTGGCCGGCGGGGTCGGTGAGGTCCCAGTCCTCGTAGCGTTTGCCGGGGAAGATCGGGCAGGCGTCACCGCAGCCCATGGTGATGACCACGTCGCTGTCCTTGACGGTCTCGGTGGCGAGTAGCTGCGGTGTGGCACCGGTGATGTCGATGCCGACCTCGCGCATCGCTTCGACGGCGACGAGGTTGATCTGGTTGGCGGGTTCGGATCCGGCGGAGCGGACGTCGACCGTGTCGCCGGCTAGGTGACGTAACCAGCCGGCGGCCATTTGGGAGCGGCCGGCGTTGTGGACGCAGACGAACAAGACGGTGGGCTTACTCACGAGGGTGCTCCGGTGGTGTCGGTGTGTGGGGTGACGATGTCGTCGGCGGCACGACCGGCGTCGGCGTACAGCAAGGCCACGAGCCCGGCTCCGACGATGCCGCCGACCAGCTGAAAGAAGATGAAGGCGGGAACCGAGCTCGGCGCGATGCCGGCGAAGGTGTCGCTGAACGCGCGGCCGATGGTGACCGCGGGGTTGGCGAACGAGGTCGACGAGGTGAACCAGTACGCCGACCCGATGTAAGCGCCGACGGCCGCGGGCGCAAGGGTGGCACGACCGGTCCACGCAAGCGCGAAGATCAGCAGAATCAGGCCCGCGGTCGCGACCACTTCGGCAAGCCACAGGTGCCCGGCCGAGCGGTGCTTGGTCGACCAGGTCACCGCGGGCTCGCCGTACATCAGGTTCGCCAACGCCGCGCCGGCGATCGCCCCACCGAGCTGCGCGGGGAGGTAGGCGGCGAGATCGCGGAACGTGAGCCCGGAGCCGCCGGCGCGTCCGAGCCACCAGTCGACCAGGGACACCACCGGGTTGAAGTGGGCGCCCGAGACCGGGCCGATGGCAAGGATCAGTACGGCGAGTCCAAGCGCGGTGGCGAACGCGTTCTCCAACAACTGCAGGCCGACATCACCGTGAGACAGGGCCGCTGCGGCGATGCCTGAGCCGACGACGACCGCGACCAGAAGCCCGGTGCCGATCGCTTCGGCCGCGGCGCGTCGCCAGAGTGGAGCGACGGCGCCACTCACGCGCGCTCCGGGGCAGCGGATACGGCGAGTTCGTCGAGCAGCCCACGGACGCGGCGTTCGATCTCGTCGCGGATCGGGCGTACGGCGGCGATCTCGATCATGAGCGGCTCGCTTCGTCCGCGAGCGCACGGGCAAGACGGTCGATCCGACCGGTGATCTCGCGGTAGGCGGACTCGAAGGCCGCGTCAGTGCCTGCGGGCGCAGGGTCTGGAACGGACCAGTGCAGCCGCGGTCGTACGTCGGGATGGAGGTGTTCGTAGGCGTTGTCACACACCGCGATGATCAGGTCATCAGGCTGGACGACGTCCTCGACATGCGCCGTACGCCAGGTGTCCGGGTTCAGACCGTGCTTGCGCGCGGCCCGGACCGCTCCAGGGTGAACCCGGGCGGCAGGCTCGGTACCGGCCGACAGCGCGGGGACGTGACTACGCCGCGACCAGACCGCCGCCGCTAACTGCGAGCGGGCGGAGTTCTGCGTGCACACGAACACCACCCGTGGCGCCGAGAGCACAGGCGCGGCGATCGTGGTCAACGCGTCGGGGACCAGGCGCACGTAGGTGCGGCGTCGATCACCTTCGGATCGGGTCCTGACCACCACGCCGGCGTGTTCCAGAACCTTCAGGTGGTGGGCGACCAGGTTAGTCGGCATGTCGAGCGTCGCGCCGAGTTCGCCTGGTGCCACGTCACCGGCGACGAGGGTGTCGACGATCGCCAGCCGCGCCGGGTCACCGAGCGCGGCGTGGATCCCGGCCCGCTCGGCCAGGGCAGATCGCTCAGTATTCATTGACTCAATGATCACTGAGCTATATCAGGAAGTCAAACAACCGCTGACTACGTGGCCGCGGGCACCGCCAGAAGATCGGAGATCCACTGCATGCGTTCGCGGATCGGCCAGTAGTAGACCCAGGTACCGCGCCGCTCGCAATCGACCAGGCCGGCCTCGCGCAGCACCTTCAGGTGATGGGAGATCGTCGGTCCGGACACGTCGAACTGGGGCGTGATGTCACAGACGCACACCTCGCCGCCGGCCGACGCGATGATCGACAGCAGTCGCAGCCGCACCGGATCGGCAAGCGCCTTGAACGCTGCCGCCCCCTCGGCCGCCTGCTCGACGTCGAGCACCGCGGACGAGATGGGAGCGCAGCAACCACCCGAGGTGGAGGCGATGAGCTCGATCTGCTGCTTCGACATGCGTCTATCTTGACTTCTGTCTAAGCAAGAGGCAAGGTGGGCGCTGATTAGATAAACTTCTAGATAGTGGGGATGAGGACATGACCGAAGCTCCGGTGGTGGTGATCGGCGCCGGCCCGATCGGCTTGGCGGCGGCTGCGCATCTGGCCGAGCGCGGGATCGCGTTCACGGTCCTGGAGGCCGGGCTGAGCGTTGCGGCTGCGATCGACGAGTGGCGACACGTGAAGCTGTTCAGCCCGTGGCGCTACGACATCGATTCCGCTGCACGGCGTCTGCTGGAACGCGCCGGCGGCTGGACCGAACCCGAACTGGGCACGCTGCCCACTGGTGGCGACCTGATCGACGACTACCTCGAACCACTCACCAAGACCACCGAGCTGTCCGGCCGGATCCAGTACGACGCCGAGGTCAGCGCAGTTACCCGCGTTGGTTTCGACCGGATCCGCACCGCGGGCCGCGAAGACGCGCCGTTCCTGGTGCGGCTGGCCGACGGGTCCGAGTTGCTGTCCTCAGCGGTGATCGACGCGGCCGGCACCTGGCGGCGCCCGAACGTTCTCGGCGGCTCAGGCATCCCCGCCCGCGGCGAGTCGAGCACGGCTGAGCACATCGCGCACGCGCTTCCCGACGTACTCGGCCGGGACCGTGACCGCTTCGCAGGACGCCGTACCGCAGTCGTCGGCGCCGGCCACTCCGCATCAACGACACTGCTGGAACTGGGCGAACTCGCCGAAGAGGTACCAGGCACAGAGGTGCTGTGGGTGGTCCGCGGCACCGACCAGGCGCGCACCTACGGCGGCGGCGACGCCGACGAACTACCTGCACGAGGAGCACTCGGCACGCGGCTGAAGAAGCTGGTTCAGTCCGGCCAGGTGGAACTGGTGAGCGGGTTCCGGACCGAGGAACTGGCTGCGACCGCCGATGGCCGGGTGGAGCTTGTCGCCGGTGAGAAGCGCGTGGTTGTCGACACGGTCGTGAACTCGACCGGGTTCCGCCCCGATCACGACATGGTCGGTGAGCTACGCCTCGACCTGGACCCGATCCTCGGCTCGACGCGGGCACTCGCGCCACTGATCGACCCGAACAAGCACTCCTGCGGCACGGTGCCGCCCCACGGCGTCGACGAACTCGCCCACCCGGAGCCCGGCTACTACGCGGTCGGTGCGAAGTCCTACGGCCGGGCGCCGACGTTCCTCCTGGCCACCGGCTACGAGCAGGCCCGATCCGTCGTGGCCGGGTTGGCGGGCGACTGGGATGCCGCCCGTGATCTTCAACTGGATCTCCCCGAGACGGGCGTCTGTTCCTCGAACCTCGCGTACGGCGACGGTGAGACCGAAGCCGCCGGCGGTTGTTGCGGCCCGGCTCCCCAGGCGGTTGAGATCTCCGCGCCGGCCGGACGCGGCCTGTCCACCGGGATCAGCGGCGGGCTGCTGACGGTCATCGAGGACAACTCCACCAAGCAGTCGGGCTGCTGCGGCTGATGCCAGCCACCACCTCCGCGGCCGGCACATCAGTTGCTGGCCGCGGAGGAATCCGGCGCGAGGTCGTGGCCGCCTTCGTGCTGCACAGCGCGGCGCTGGCCGTCATCGGCTACCGAGGCTGGTCGTGAACACGTAGATGCCCTCTACCCAGGTCCTGCCAGCCTCGTCAGGGTCGCGGTCGATACAAGGCATGATCTCGACGTGGAATCTGAAGAGGTCCTGACGGGAGGAAAACGTAGCCGCTCGGGTCGTCCGGGTCGGCTCGACTGCGCCGGGTGGGGCGGTTGATTCGCGAGCTCCACGACGCGATGGAGAGTTTCAGCCACCGTCAGATACCACTTGGCAGGTGCTGATTCCAGACCCCGCGGCCGGCGACCTGATCTGCCATAGCGACCTCGCTCCATGGAACCTGGTCCGCAATGAGCAACGCTGGGTGTTCATCGACTGGGACAACGCGGGGCCGTCGTCGCGATTGTGGGATCTCGGTTACGCCGCACTGGGTTCGTGCCATTTGTGCCGGGAGGCGACGTAGCGGTAGACGGGCCGCGGTTGCGCGCCCTGGCGGACGGCTACGGGCTCGACCTGGAGCAGCGCCTAGCTTTTCCTGCGCAAACCGCGGCCCGCACACGGGGATCGTACGAACTGTTGGTTCGCGGTCACCGGACCGGTGAGCAACCATGGGCGCGGCTGTACGCAGAGGGTCACGCCGACTGCTGGGGGCCGGCCGCCGCGTACGTCGAAGAACACCACGACGCGTGGGTCGCAGCGCTGGTGTCGGACTACCC
>Ga0193707_1000384_pt1 | contig 14889 bp, 13 predicted proteins | sample U3c2metaG_FD_143043 | JGI IMG/M metagenome (GOLD analysis project Ga0193707, IMG submission 143043) | Soil microbial communities from a riparian zone of the East river system, Colorado, United States - U3c2 | ecosystem: Environmental > Terrestrial > Soil > Riparian zone | place: USA: East River... | reverse complement strand
CCGCCCACAACCCGTGCATGTGAGGTTACACGTGTGCAGCGGTTCGAGCTGAAGAACCGTGGCGAATTTCTTCGTGCCACGCAACTTATGCCCAATTACGTAGGCCGCGATTTTCGCTGTAAGCGGTAAAGGAAATCTCATTGGAGCGAGGATAGTAACAAGAGGTGCCGGTGTGTCAATGACCCGGCCCACTTCTCAGTCTGTGTCAGTCTGAATCGGCTTAAAGCTGCTGTTCGGATTTGTGGGATTCTACACCAGACTCCAAAAGGCGGGAAAGCAAAATAAACATGCGACTGCGAGGCATTTCTGTGGTTAAATAGTGGGAAGTGAATCTCTAAACAAGGTAAAGAGTATGAAACGATTATTGCTAGCAGTATTTGCCGTTGGCCTCATCGGTTGCGCTCAACAGCCAGCACCACCGCCGGGTCCGGCGGTAACGGGCGGTTATACTTACGACCGTTACGCGCGGAACGCGGACGCGTGGGGGTATCCAAATCCGGTTTACAAGAACTGGACGACGCAGCAGTTGCAGAAGCGCCGCTTGGATCTCTACGCCCAGGTTCCCTTCACCAGGGACCGAAACGAAGTGCCCGCCTACATCTATTCGGGAATGGCGCTTCCACAGCAGGATGAGATCAAGGGGATCGAAACCGAGTTAAACCAGCGATATCAAGCTGGCGACAAGAGCGCAGAACTTAAAGAATTCTGGCCCTCAACGCGCAGGCACATTGCCAGCGGCTCACGTGTAGAATCACTTTTTTAACTTCGAATAACATTCGAAGTGATGGAACCGGCGAGATGCCGGCGCCAAGGGCTTTGTTTAGAGCCTAACTTGTCGTTACAGCCAGTCAGGCCGGCGTGTTCCAGCCGCGACGGATCAGGCTGACAGCAATCGCGGCGAGGAGGAGGGCGACAATTTTCGATACGCCGCGTAATCCTTGCATGCCCATCCAACGCGCGAACCGGTCGGCATTCCAGAACGCCAGTGCGACCAAGCCCAGATTGACCAGCAGCGAGGCGAGCGTGAACACTATGCCCACCGTATCGACCAGAACTAGCAGGGCGGTGAGCAACGCCGGCCCGGCGATCAATGGCATCCCAAGCGGCACAATTCCGAATTCATCGCTACCTCCGGGGCTGGACGGCCCAACATTGAGCAATTCGCGCCCTGCCAAAGCGAGTAGAATAAGACCACCGGCGACTTGAAAGTCTGCATCGGTAATTCCAAGCGCGTCGAAAATAATTTGCCCGAGAAAAACAAATCCGATCGCTACGCAGAACGCTGTGAAGATTCCGAGAGCCGCCTGGCGTTTGCGCTGCTCCGGCGAAGCGTTGGACGCGAGTCCCATGAATATCGCGACAAGTCCGATTGGATCGATCGCGACAAAGACGGGAATGAAAGCGACGAAAAATTTCTGGATCATCGTTGCGCACGTTTCCTAGCGTGTCAGTGCTGAAAACTCAACACAGGACGGTTAATCAAGCTTGCCTTTTGCGCCCGCCCACGGATGTTCGCCGACACTCAACGTTCATGAAATCCTTGCTTCTTTTTCTGTCACTCGTTTTCGTCGCTTCAAATCATAATCTTCCGGCTGCTGAACTAAAAACTGTCGATGACTTTCGCGCTGCGGCCGCGAAGGCCAATGCTGTCTTGACGATTCCCGATTGGGAGCAAACGCCAAAAGCGATCGAGGCGATGATGAACGATGCCATCGCAAAGGCGAACAAGGCACTGGATCAAATCGGCTCGCAGGATCTGAAAAAAGTTACGTTTATGAGCACGGTCGTCGCGCTGGATGATCTCACCTACCAGGCTGGACTTGCGGCGAACAGAGCCACAATCATTAAAGAGACAAACACTAATCCGGAAATGCGCGCCGCTGGCGAGAACGCCATAAAGGCGTTTCAAGACTGGGCTGTAGGCATTGATTATCGCGAGGATGTTTACAAGGCAATCAAGGCTTTTGCTGACACGCACCCCAAGCTTTCGGGGGAAGACGAAAAACTGCTGAATGAAACATTGCGCGATTATCGCCGCGCCGGACTAGACCTTCCGCTGGATCAGCGCAAAGAGGTTGAGCAGTTGCGGAAGGAGTTGTCTAAACTCGGCACTGACTTCGACACAAACATTGTGAAGGCCGACGCGCCGGTGATCTTCACCAAGGCCGATTTGAATGGACTGCCGGAAAGTTTTTTCGCTTCACCCGGCATCAGGAAAGGAGACGATGCCTACACAGTGATGGCAAATGTCACCTGGCAATTTAATACCGTCGAGGAAAACGCTAAGAGCGAAGCGACGCGCAAGCAGCTTTACGTCATTCGCGAAACGCTCGCCAAGGATGCAAACGTTCTCGTTCTCAACCAAATGCTCGCGCTTCGGAACAAGATTGCGCTGCGGCTCGGTTACAAATCGTGGGACGACTATCAGACCGAAGTCAAAATGGCCAAGACTGGTGGGAACGCCGAGAAGTACATTAGCGATCTGGTCACCGGAATTCAGCCCAAGTTTGAAAGCGAAGTGGCGGAATTACAAAAGCTGAAGGCCGCTGAAACGAATGACCCCAACGCCAAAATCGAGGTGTGGGACTGGCGCTATTATGCCAACCAGCGGGACAAACAGAAGTACGCCGTTGATAAGGAGGCGTTGCGCGCATTTTTCCCGTTCCAAAAAGTGCTCGACGGCATGTTCAATATTTATCAGAGCATCTTTGGTCTGAAATTCGAGAAGATCGCCGCACCTTACAAATGGACCGAAGATCTCCAGCTTTACATGGTGACCGATTCCGCCACGGGCGAACCGCTCGGGATGTTTTATCTCGATATGTTTCCGCGCGAAGGAAAATTCAATCACTTCGCACAATTCGAAATCATCAGCGGCAAATTGTTGCCGGATGGAAAATACCAGCGGCCAACTGTCGCCTTGCTTTGCAACTTTTCGCCTCCGGCGGGAGACAAGCCGTCTTTGATGACGCACCAGGAGGTCGAGACTTTGTTCCACGAATTCGGTCACGCTCTGCATTCGATTGTCACTCGCGCGAAGTACGGCCGTTTTGCCGGAACGCATGTGCCGGGTGATTTCGTGGAGGCGCCGTCGCAGATGCTGCAAAACTGGGTCTGGGACAAGAAAGTGCTCGACACGTTTGCGGCCGACTACCGTGATCCATCGAAGAAAATTCCAGCGGAAATAATCAAAAAAATGAATGACGCCAAGCTTGCGAATGCCGGTGTTCTTTATCGACGCCAGTTCGCCTTCGCGTCGCTCGACCTCGCATTGCACGATCACCACGCCGAAGACATGCCTTACGATTGCGTGGCAACTTCAAATCCGATTCTTGAAAAAGTCTTCCTGCCGATCGATCCGAGCACAACGTTCGTTTCCTACTTCGGACATCTGAATGGATATGATGCCGGCTATTATGGGTACGCGTGGGCCGACGCAATCGCCGCTGACATGGCAACAGTCTTCGAAAAGGCAAAGGACGGTTACCTCGACAAACAAGCGGGCATGAAATTACGCCACGAAATCTACGAGCCGGGCGATTCGCGTGACGTCAACGTCTCGATCGAAAAATTCCTCGGCCGCAAACAATCCACCCAACCGTTCCTGAAAAAGATCGGTATCGGCCCGCAAGAGAAAAAGCAAGGGCCTCCCGGACCAACCTACAAAGATCGCTAACATTATTCTGTCATCCCGAACGAAGTGAGGGACTTTACAAAGCGCGCTGGACTCTCGAGAAGGCCTTCGCCATTTCTGGCCAATGAGCATTTCTTTGTAGAAGCTTCTCTATCTTCCACGAATCCCCGCGTGCAATTTGTTTTCGAACGCTGTCGCGACTGAGCCACTCACAACGTTTGCGACGTTCAGAGAGAGCCCCTACAGAAAGAGCATGAAAATTTCGCGTTGGGTAGTCGCAGTGTTTTTTATTGTAGCACCTTCACTTTTCGCTCTCGATGAATTGGCACTGCGCTTGGAACCGGCACTGGAGGTGATTACGCCGGATGGTTTGCTCGCACATATAAAGGTTCTTGCGTCGGATGAATTCGAAGGGCGCGCACCGGGGACAAAAGGCGAAGACCTTTCAGTTAGATACATCAGCGATCAGTTCAAACAGATCGGGTTGAAGCCGGGAAATCCGGACGGGACTTACACACAGGAAGTTCCGTTGGCTGGGATCAAGAGCGAACCAACGATGTCGTTCATTGTTGGCGATAAAACTTCCGCCCTTAAGTATCCTGACGATTTCGTCGCGTCATCAGCGCGTCTCCAACCAGAAATCAGGATCGACAATTCGGATGTGGTCTTTGTCGGATACGGCGTCGTCGCGCCGGAATATGGCTGGGACGATTACAAAAACGTTGATGTTCACGGCAAAACGCTGCTGATGCTGATCGGCGATCCCCCAATTCCCGATCCGAAAGATCCATCAAAACTCGATGAGAAAATGTTTAAGGGAAAAGCGATGACCTACCACGGCCGCTGGACATATAAATACGAGATCGCCGCACAAAAAGGGGCTGCGGCCGCGGTGATTATTCACGAGACTGGGTCGGCAGGCTATCCGTACTCGGTCGTGAAAACGAGCTGGGCGAAAGAGAATTACGAGATTGATTCACCAAATAAAAACGCGGACGCCGTGGAAGCACGCTGTTGGATCACTCTCGATGGCGCGAAGAAATTGCTGGGCGCTTGTGGTCAGGATTTTGATGTGCTGAAGAAATCGGCAATCACGAAAGAGTTCCGGCCCGTGACGCTGAAAGCCAAAGCGAAGATCGACATCAAACAACAGCTTCGCTCGTTCAAGTCGCACAATGTGATCGGCAAACTCGATGGAAGCGATCCGAAATTGCGCGACGAATATTTAATTTACACGGCCCACTGGGACCACCTTGGGCGTCATCCCGAATTGCAGGGCGACCAGATTTCTAACGGGGCCATCGATAATGCATCGGGCGTTGCATCGGTTATCCAGCTCGCGGCCGCATTCACAAAATTGAATCCACCGCCGAAACGCTCGGTTTTATTCATGGCTACGACTGCTGAAGAAGCAGGATTGCTCGGCGCGAAATATTATGCCCTGCATCCGCTGTATCCGCTGGAAACAACCCTGGCCGACATCAACATCGACACCGTGAATCCGTGGGGGAAAACCCGCGACATCGAAGACCTCAGTAACAACAATTCAACGCTCGACGACCTATTAGCGGCAGCCGCGAAACGCAATGGTCGAGAGATGAAACCCAACAGTCAGCCGGAGAAAGGTAGTTTTTACCGCGCGGATCATTTCGAATTTTCCAAGCGCGGTGTGCCCTCGCTCTACACTGGCGGCGGCAAGGATTTCGTCGGGAAACCGGCAAATTTTGGTCAGGAAAAGAAAGACGATTACACTGCGCACCATTATCATCAGGTCTCCGACGAAGTTGATCCAAACTGGGATCTTTCCGGCGCGGTGCAGGATGTCGACCTCTTATTCGAAGTTGGTTATCAGATTGCCAACGGCGACAAATTTCCGGAATGGAAACCCGGGAGCGAGTTTAAGGCAAAGCGAGATGAGATGTTTAAGAAATGATTGGATTTAGACGGCAAACCTCGAACTGATTGTGCGATGAAGTTAGTCCCCTGCTCACTCGGGCCAAGCTTAACATTCGAGGAAGCGCAGAACCTTTCCCCTAACTTTTCGCCCGTAGCAACACTTCCGGAAAAGACCAGTGAAATTTCGCTAGGTCATTTTGGATCTCTTAGCTCTTTTCGCACCGATTTTCTATTCACTTATTACATCTTCCCGCGCTTCCTCATGCGCGCAGAAGCAACAGTGGATTCGCGAGAGAAGAACGATGCGGATTAGAGACATAATTGTGCAGCGCGCTGTTCTGCCTCCTATAGGCTTCGGTATTTGTTCAGAGTTTGCTGTGCGCATCTCGGCGCTCATTGGCGAGCCGAGTAAGCTCGGTTTTGCTTATGAGACGCTCGCCGGGCATTTGGAGCACGGCGTATCGGAGTTCTATTTTGAGGAGCGGGCTGGAGAAATCTTGTTTCGTCCACACGCACTCGGAGCCCGCACATTGGCTTTCACGGCTAGGAAGGGAAGCCTTTCAGTTTGCGATATTGGCGCTCGTGCACGCAGCAAGCGTTGAAGCATGTAAACAGCGCTTCCACCGTGACAACGAGCGTTTGATCCCATCGTAAAGAAGTAAGTTGCAGGAAATCGAATTAGATGGTTGAATCAGCACTCGCGAATCTGAAAATCTGAATGGGCTCTCTTAAGAAAAGACGCAAAGCGAAAATTGCCAAGCACAAGCGCCGCAAGCGCATGAAAGCGCATCGGCACAAGAAGCGCCTCAGGTATAAGACGTAGCGCGCGGCGAAGGCGTTTCCGGAGAACGCCCAATTCCCAACTCAAACAAGAACTGCCTCCCAGGCCGTAGTCCTCAAAGCTTTCGGGGCTGGTTTGCGGAGGTTTCGCCGGAGACTAACATTAAAAGCGTGAGGGATCAGAAGAAGAATTGGGGAATTTCGCCGTGCTGGTGCCTTTTTTTTACGCTGCTCTTCCTCGTCGCGACAAGCGCCGCGGCTAGCCAAAAACAAAAAAGTTCATTGCCAAAAACTCGGGCTTCGTCGGCAACTAAAAAGTCTGGTGGCCAGGATGATTCATCCAATTCCAAGCCGGCTGCCGACCTTGCACTACGTTTGGAAGGCGCACACAAGGCGGATGCGATGACGCATTTTGTCGAAGGAATGTCTCTCGAGGAGAATGGCGAGACGGATCGCGCGCTGGAGGCGTATCGCAAAGTGTTGAATGTCGATCCCGGGCAATCGCAACTCGCCTCGCGCGTGGCGGCGTTGCTGATAGAGCAGGAGGATTTTCCACAGGCGATTGACGTATTGAAGGATGCAATCAAGGCAAATCCAAAGGATGCCGACCCGTATCAGCAGCTGGCATACATTTATGCGAAATATCTGAAGAAAACCGATCAGGCCATCGATTACGCCAACCGCGCCATCACCCTGAATTCAGGGGACATCGAAGGTTACCAGCGTCTGGTAGAAATCGAAGTTGCAGCGGGACAAGAGAAGAAGGCGCTAGAGGTTCTGGATCGCGCCACAAAAGTTCCCAGTAACGATGCCAGCTTTTGGCTGCGGCTCGGCAAACTTTACGTGGCGGTTCTTTTCAAGTCCGATTCACAGCCGAAACCCGACGAACTGAAAAGGACCAACGAAATTTTCACGAAAGCGGCCGAACACGCCGGCGACGACCCTGTGATCCTAAAGGATGTCGCCGACTACTATGCGGCCTCTCAACAATTGAAAGAAGCAATTCCGCTTTATCTGCACGTTCTAGAGCTGCAACCGGACGATGCAAACGCGCGAGAGAAACTAGCAACCGGTTTTATCCTCACGAATCAGCGGGGTAAAGCAATTGAGATGCTCGAGCAAATCATCAAGGAGCATCCCGAAAAGTATCAACCCTACGACTTGCTGGCTCAGGTGCTGGATGATGAAGCCCGATCCCTCCAACGCGCAAAGAAAGTCGACGAAGCAAAAGCGACCTTTGCAAAAGTAGCCGCAAATTATGAGCAAAGCCTTCTGATTAATCCAAATCATGTGGGGACGTATTTGCACCTGGCAGAACTGTTCCTTGGACCTTTGAAGAACGCAGATCGAGCCGTCAGTTTGCTGACAGAAGCCCGGCGCCGCTTTCTGGGCGCTCCGGAGATCGTTTACTATCTGGCCATTGCCCAAAGCGAAGCGAAACAGACCCAGCAGGCGGTGGCCACGTTTGAGGAGGCATTACACGAAGCGCAACTCGACGAGGACAATGACATCGCAAACGCGAAGTTCTATTTCAACTATGGCGCGACCGCAGAACAGGCAGGTCTGTACGAAAAAGCGGCCGATCTCCTCCGCAAATCAATCGCGCTCGATCCGGCGAACTCGGCGGAAGCCTGCAATTATCTCGGCTATATGTGGGCCGATCACAACATGAACCTGGATGAGGCCGAAATAATGATTAAACACGCACTCGAGATGGAACCGAATAATGCATCATATCTCGATAGCCTCGGTTGGGTCGAGTTCCGGAAGGGTAAATTTGACCAAGCTTTGAACAATCTGCTCAGTGCGGCAAAGACTGCGGACCACGATGATCCGGTCATCTTCGAACATATTGGTGACGCGTATTTCAAATTGAATCGAACTTCTGAAGCGCTGGAATCATGGCGAAAAGCGCTCGCCCTCGATCCAAAAAACAAGAACCTGGCAAACAAGATCGAAAGAACCAAGGCACCAATCGGCAACGGACCACCAACCAAGACGAATCCAACCCAGTGACCTGGGGCGTTCTCGCAATGAACATGAGCGATTATCCCACACCGTGGCAGCGCAAGATGATGTGGGCGGCGCTCACGGCCTTCTGTGTGGTTCTTCTTATCCTGATCATCGGCACGGTGATTTGGGCGAGCGCCAATATCGTTAGTTTTCTCCAACCGATCCTGATCCCGGTGGCCATGGCAGTGATTCTGACTTATCTGCTGGACCCGCTGGTGACGAAAATGTCTCGGGAAACGCTCAGTCGCACCAAGGCGGTTGCTCTTCTTTTTGCCATTGCTTTTTTCGCCCTCGGTGGATTGGCTGCGTGGCTTATTCCGACCATCTCGATACAAAGTGCGAATTTCGCCCGGCAGGTCCCTGCTTATACTGAACGAGCCCGCGACTACGTTGTAGATCTAATCTATCGATTCGATCAAACGTTCGGCTTTCTTGGCGGCGGGCGCGGAAAATCTGCATCCACAAGTTTTGCAAACTGGCTAATCGGACCGGCGCCATCCGCATCTCCTCATGCACAACCGACTGCCTCCTCCATCCCAAAAGCGTCTGAACCTCCGCCTGCGGGCGAAACAATCGCGCCGAGCCAGCCAAAGCTGACCACCGCCGAACGCCAGCGCATTCAGGCGTACGTGGAAAAGCAAATGCCTAATTTGCAGCAGGCGCTTCCAACACTGATGGAAAAGTTCTGGGATATTGTTAAGAAAAGTATTGGCGGTTTTCTTGGCGTCACAGGTTTTTTGCTCAGTCTGATCTTGGTGCCGATCTATCTATTCTTTCTACTAAATGAGAAGCCGCGGATCGAGCAGCACTGGAAGGAATATCTGCCTCTGCGGGCATCTCCTCTTCGAGACGAAGTGGCGGAAGTATTATTGCAGATCAATTCGTACGTGACCGCCTATTTCCGCGGCCAACTGCTGGTGTGTCTGGTCGATGGCATACTGATCGGCACGACGCTGACAGTATTTGGCCTCAATTTTGCGCCGGTGATTGGAGCCGTGGTAGTGGTCCTTACCATGATTCCCTACATCGGGATCATCATCTGCTGGGTGCCGGCCGTTCTGATTGCCGCTTTCCAATGGGGCGATTGGATGCATCCGCTCATTGTGACCGGCATTTTCATCGCAATACAAAATCTGGAAGGCATATTTTACGCCCCACGAATCGTTGGAAATTACGTTGGATTGCATCCGATGACGGTGATCGTATCGATCTTTGTCTGGGGTTTGATCATTGGCGGAGTAATTGGTCCCCTTCTTGCCGTACCGCTTACGGCCACCGTTAAGGTGTTGCTGGGACGATACGTTTGGGGTCGGCGTTTGAGGGAAAAGATCGAGGACTCGGTTAAATCAATTCCTGTAGTTGAAGAGCCACAGGTAGTGACTCGTTCTTAGCCTCGGTGGTCGGCACGGTGGGAAAGAAGAAGCGGATCGTTGCGCCTCAAGAGACAACATGAAAATCGCGGAACGAACCGAAGAGGCTGGATATAGAAGAGTTCGCCAATCGCTCTCTGGTCTGGAGTCTTTCATTCAACGACAGGTTTGGCCAGCCCGTCTCGCTCTTGTCGCCGCTGGGATGGCAATCGCCATTTTGCTCTGCGCGCTTTTTTTCAGATATGGTTTAAAACTATATGCGAACTGGCATCAAACCCGCTTGTTACAACAAGCCGGGTCCATGCTGCAGCATGGAAGATTCACTGAAGCAACGCAGACCGCGCGCGAGCTCGTGGCACAACATCCCGATTCTCTGCCGGCTCTCTACGTACTAGCAGAAGCAGCAGAGAAACAAAATCTCGAAGAAGCGATTTCGTGGCGCGAACAAATCGCGCGCTTGCGTCCAAAAGATCCGGACAGTCAGCTTAATCTCGTTTCCGCGGCGCTCCGCTTTGGAAAGCTCGATCTTGCACGAAAAGCGCTCGATCAAATTCCTGCCAATGATCGTGACAGGGCCGCCTTTCACGTTGTCGCAGGCTGGCTGGCGTCTGCGGAAGGAAATTTTGCCGAACAAGAAGAACAATTTGCAGCCGCAGTAAAGAAAGAACCTAAGAACGATCTCTACCAGTTCAATCTCGCGGCGCTGCAAATCCATTCCAGCGACGCACAAAAGAAGGCAAACGCGCGCGAAAATCTCGGGCGGCTCAGCAAGCTCGTCCCGTATCGGACGAGCGCGGTGCGCGCGTTGCTTAATGATGCTGTGAGACGCAATGATCTCTCAGCGGCGGATAACTTCGCTCAACAGCTCCAGATGTCGCAGGAGGTCACCTTCGGCGATTACCTTCTTTGTCTGAACTTTTATAGAAAGCTCGATGAGAAAAAATTCCGCCTATTGCTGGAACGAGTAAAACCTTTTGCAGCAAAAAATCCATCCGATCTCGCATCACTCATAGAATGGATGAATCGAAATGAACTTACCGAAGAGGTTGTCAAGTGGATAGAAAAGCTTCCGGCAGAGAAACTGAATGCGCCGCCAGCCGCTGTTGCCGTGGCAGACACGTACGCTAAAGCGAAGAATTGGACGCGATTGAAACGATGGACCCGCAAGAGAATGTGGGGCGAATCCGACTACCTGCGTCTTGCATATCAGGCAATTGGCATACGGCAATCGCGAGAAGACGCTCCGAAGGAATTCGACAAGCGGTGGGGCGCCGCGGAACAATCGACGAACGACCGACCCGAGCGCGAACTTGTCCTCGCGCGTCTCGCGTCGAAATGGGATCTGGAGAAGGAATCCGAACGACTATGGCACCGCGTCGCAGAAAACCCGTCTTTGCGCCGCGAGGCACTCGACGCCCTTCGCCGGATTTATCGCGGAAATAATGACACCGGGAAACTTTATGATGTCCTCCAGCGTCTGCACGAAAGCTCTCCTAACGAGGCCCCGATTACAGCGGATCTCGCGCGACTCGGCCTCAATCTCGAGCGAAATATCGAACGCTCACATGCTCTCGCCAAGGAGGCGTATGATCGCGCGCCAAACGAGGTCAATTGTGCCGTAACTTACGCATTCTCTCTTTATCGCCTGAGCCGAAGCCGGGAGTCTCTTGCCATTATTCAAGGATTGCCAGCCGACCAACTACGCGATCCGCATGCAGCGGTTTACACGGCATTGATGCTGGCCGATTCAAGCCAAATCGGCGCAGCAAAGGATTACGTCGACGCGGCGGACCACGGAATTTACCCGGAGGAAAAAACCGTACTCGAGGAAGCAAGAACGAAAATCTCCAGCGCATCTGGGGCTCCGTCGCCAGCGTCTTCACCCGTTCCCACTCAATCAAGTCCAAAGCCGGCATCAACACCGCAGCCGATACTCTGGCGGCTTCGCTGTGCGAAGCGCGACGCGGACGTCGCTTGCAACACGCGCGTCACGCGTCTCATGGAGACCGTGATTTTGTTCACCGCGCGCTTTCCTCTTTCGCGAGCGCAACGTGGCGTTACAGATGCGGTTGAGCCGATTAATCGCTTCCGCGTTAACGCCGTGTTTTACGGGCACGCCCACAACGGCATTCTCGATGGTAAGACTTCGACCGGCATTCCCGTTTACAACGTCTCTGAGCCGGCGCTTCGCAAAACCGGCAAGCCTTACCGTGTCGTCGAATTGTAGGGCATCGGTGTCAGGCGCCAATCGATCCGAGAGGTTTTTCCGCCACCACGCGCCATGCTTCTACATCGGCGCGGCTTTGTGTGGGTGAAACACATCGGACAGCTTTCAATGAGTCAAACGTTACTTCAGCAAATGGCACATCAATCGAATGCGTCAGCAGGTGTCGATCCTGAGTTGAGATCGTTTTATAGAGGAGGCTCAAGTGCGGATTTAGCTGGTAATCAGACGAATTTTGCGCCGCGATACGAATGCTTTGATTAAGCCGCTGCAATTTCGAGTTCAGCCCGAATTCGACAAAGAGTGTTTTGATAAATTCATCGGAATGGCTGACCTCGAGCGGTTGGAGCACGATTGGCTCGCAATCTCGAGCGGCCTTTGAAAGCGTTCTATCAACTGCATCGGTGCTATCCGCTCTGGCGTAAATCGTCACGTGCGGCTCAAAAACAGGCCCATGGTATCGGCGCGCAAGATCATTAATCAAATCCTGAAAGAAGCGGTGCGCCGGCTCAGCCGGTATGAGCCGGTGAGCAATAACAATTCGTCTAGACACAGGCAAGGCGCAGAGCGATCTGCGGTTCAACTCCACTTCTGCAATTCAACAACATTTCCTTCCGGATCTCGCGCATACACGACGCGAAGGAAACCGACGCCATCTACTTCTGTGGTAACAATGTTGCCGACGGTGCTGCCGCCAGCCGCAATCACTGCCTGCAACGCCTCGTCGACATCGTCCACCGCAAATGCGATGTGACCGAACCCGCGCTGGTTCGCGGACGGCAGTTCGAGCTCGACCAATTCGTTATAGCTGAAAATCTCAAGCGTGGGACCATCATCGCCGTAGCCGGGCAATCGCAGATGAACGCCGCTAAGATGCGCGTTCTGAAGAGAAGTCAGCTGATCCAGCCAGGCGCCAGACATATCGCGATCCGGGGGCTTGGGCCCGCATCCGAAGACCTCGGAATAGAATCGGACCAGTCCTCTACAATCTCTGGCAATCAGATTTGTGTGAACGTATTTGGCGGGGATTGGCATTATCGTCTCCTTCGGTAAAGTTTTTCAGATACTATTGCGTAATTTCCTTTATGCCGACGAATGTTCTTGGAACTGAATTGAAATGTTGTTGCCAGGATCCGATGACTGGATTTTACCGTGACGGATTTTGTCGAACGGGCCCGGAAGACATTGGCCTTCATACGGTCTGCGTGAAAGTCACGCAGGAATTTCTCGATTTCTCGATGCTCGATGGAAACGACCTTATCACGCCGCATCCGGAATGGGGCTTCCCCGGACTGAAGCCGGGTGACAAATGGTGCGTGTGCGTGACGCGCTGGAAAAGCGCGCTGGATCACCACCGCGCAGCTTCTGTTGATCTGGAAGCAACGCACGCCTCCGCACTAGAGTTCGTCACGTTAGAAGAACTGAAAGCGTACGCACTCTCCGAGTAACAGCATGCGGTTGAATTCGACCGAGTTTGCCGCCACGCTAATCCCGAATTGAAGCTGCCGTTTAGTCTTTTTCTGGCGCTGCGGTACTTGAAACCGAAGCGCACCTTTCTTTCGATCATCACACTGATCTCGATCCTTGGAGTGATGCTCGGCGTGACGGTCCTAATACTCGTGATCTCTGTCATGACCGGGTTCGATCGCGAGCTACGTCAGAAAGTGATCGATTTCGATGCGCACATTCTCGTGAGTACAGAGGACGTCCTTCGCGACTGGCGAACTCTCAAAACAAAGATCGACCAAACGCCAGGCGTGGTCGCGACGGCTCCCTACATTCAGGGACCGGTCATCGTCGAATTTCAAAACAAGCGAGTCGCCCCGCTGATTCGCGGTGTTGATCCCGCAGAGGAAGAGAAGGTCATCCCTCTGAGAAAATTCATCAAATACGGCAACCTCAATCTGGAAGGAGAGTCGACCGTACTTGGAATTGAGCTTGCTCGAAAACTGCAGGCAAACGTCGGTGACAAAATCACCGTCTATTCGCCGGGCAATCTTGGACAGATTCTCGATGGCATCAAAAAACTCGAAAATGCCAAGGGAGACGAAGAAAAAAAGACGATCGACCAATTGCGCGATGTCATCCTGCCGAAGGAACTGACTGTGACCGGGATTTTTGAGACCGGTCATTACCTGCACGATTCCGAGTTTCTGTTAGTGCCGGTCTATGTCGGACAGGAGTTATACGGACTGGGAGACGCGTTGCATGGCATTACCGTCAGGACCGACAATCCCTACGGTGCTCAGCGCGTGAAACAAGCAATCGAACAATTTCTTGAGCCACCCCAATACGCGCAGACATGGATCGACATGAACAGCCAGTTTTTCGAAGCAGTGCGGCTCGAGCGCACTGTGATGTTTTTCCTTTTGTTCTTCATCGTGGTCGTTGCGGCCTTCGGAATCATGAGCACGCTCATTACGGTAACGGTCCAAAAGCGGCGGGAGATCGGGATCGTGAAAGCGCTCGGGGCCAACATTGCCCAAATCATTTGGGTCTTTCTTGGCCAGGGAACAATCGTGGGGCTTTTTGGAACTCTGACAGGACTAGGACTTGGAATGACTTTAATCCGTTACCGCAACGAGTTCAGTCACTGGCTCGCATCGACATTGCACATCGAGATCTTCCCGCGCGAAGTCTATCAATTTTCGTCGATTCCCGCGGAAGTCATCCCAAGAGATGTCGCCATCATTTGTATCAGCGCGTTTTTTATTTGCTCAATTGCCGCGTTGATTCCGGCATATTTCGCCGCACGGCTCGATCCGGTGAAAGCGCTGCGCTACGAGTGATTTATTCCGCGGGTACAGGCCGCCAGCCTGTCTCTTTCCGGCAGCCTTCCGGAAAGCTATGCGCTTAGCCACGACAAAAGATATCTAAGACGCGATACGCGTAATCATATCCATGCGGCCATTCACTTTGACGCGGGCCAGCCACGTTAAGGACATCAATCTTGTTCTCACGGACAAACTCGC
>Ga0193707_1000383_pt1 | contig 14912 bp, 25 predicted proteins | sample U3c2metaG_FD_143043 | JGI IMG/M metagenome (GOLD analysis project Ga0193707, IMG submission 143043) | Soil microbial communities from a riparian zone of the East river system, Colorado, United States - U3c2 | ecosystem: Environmental > Terrestrial > Soil > Riparian zone | place: USA: East River... | reverse complement strand
GCCGCCTCCGCTGCCCCCATTCGGCCTCCTTGTCATTCTGCCGCCTTCGGCCAACATGGTGTTTGACGGACTCCTCTTCGCCAGCTTCAAGACGACCTTGAACGTGAATGTCACCGCGCCCGTCTTTCGGCATATGGTGCCGGGGAACCTCTATACCTTCATCCTCCAGCAGAACGCTACCGGAGGCTTCACCTTCGCGTGGCCCGCGAACGTACACAACGCCACGATGGTGGACCCGACGCCGAACGGTGGAACCATACAAACCTTTATCGCAGATGAGAGCGGAGACCTCTGGCCCATTGGCCCAGGAACCTATTACTCATGAGACGACTGATAAGACAACCCGCCTTACCTTCGATGGTCTTCGATGCGCGCAAGGGAGAGACCTTCGTCATCGCTCTGCGAACGAACGTCAACAGCCTTCGCGTCATCAACGCGATTGCAGGGACGCTCTATATCTTCGTGGTGAAGCAGAACAACATCGGAGGCAAAACGCTGGCATGGGGATCGAGCATCCGCAACGCAACGGGAGTCGATCCGCGCCCGCTTGCCGTCACCGTGCAGAGCTTTATCGCAGACACCGGAGGAATTCTGAAAGCCAACCTGCCGGGAACCTGGAGCGCGCTATGAAGGGATTCGCCGTGATCGTCATTCTTACGCTGTGCGTGTTCGTGTTCATCGCCTATGCAATTACCGAACAGATTTCCGGGTATTAAAAAAGGAGCCCTCCCCAATGGCAGCAGCTACCGTCACAGGCCCGATTCGAGAGCGACAAGTAAACGACACCTTCTACGTCACAGCCGGAGCCTTCACTACCATCCAGAAAGCGATTGATTATCTGCGCATCTTCAATGGCGGCGCAGGAAGGGTCATTGCTCCTGTTGGCTGCCCCGATTCCACGGCCATCTCCGCGCTGACAGGTGGATCAGCGGGTTCGATGTATGTCACCGACCAGCGCAGTGGCACCGACCAAAACTGGACATGGGACGGCCCTAACAATAAGTTCATCCCAACGCCGGACATTCAACAGGGTGGATTCATTGCATCCGGGAGCGTGGACCCCGCCTTTACAACCACAGCCTCAACCTCCGTCAACTTTGATCCTGCGGCGAGTTTCGGTCATGGCGGCGGCTCTTTCGTGGTAGAGGCCAATGACGGCCAAGGTATGCCGGGACTCACCCTTGTAGGGCAGCCCGGAGATGGGACAGGCGCTCACACCTTCCTACTGGCCGACCAAGATGCATCGGGCGATCCCCAGGTGCAGATGCCGCAGATTCTCAACCTGAACAATGGCGGAGTAAACATTAACCTCTGGACAGGCTCAGACGCACACGGTGTACCCGGCGCGAAGGGCATGAGCGTGTTTTCCGATGCGGCCAACAACCGCATTGACCTGCAAGGCGAGACGGCTCCAGGCACGTTCGACCAAACCATCCGCCTCAACCCAGGAGGAGGACAGACCCAGATAGCGAACCTCGACGCGACTGCGCTCCATGCCGCAACCGGCAACTTCGATGTAGGCAATGTCGCAGGTTCGCAGATACGCACCTTTGAGAACACACCCGTACTCGCCATCACCAACCCGGCGATGCTGATCGACAATCGCAGTCTAGTGGGCACGGGCATCGTTACACCTCCATCTGCTGGCTTTAACTTTGCGCTAGGCTCAACCAAAGTTGCTGGAAGCACCACAGCAGTCACTCTCGGACGTACAAACATCTATATCGGACCTGATCCTTGGAACCCCGGCCTCACTGTAGATGCCTACCCCCTCCAGTTTCAGGCGATCTTCTTTCAAGCGGATGCTACCCGCATCGTTCGCCTCTATCTGTTGACTCCAGATGGCAGTGGCGGTTACACGCCCTTTTACGCTTCTCCGGACTTAGCATTTCCTGGCGCTGGGACCCTGAGCTACACCGTTCCCAACGGTGCAAACATATTCTGCGCTGCTGGAACTGTCATTGCCATAGCCATGACCTCAGTCAATGGAGGCAATGCTGGAATCTATACTGCGAATTTTGGCGCGACCGCCAAGTCTCTAGTATTGCGTGGTCCAGCCGATCACCTAGATATCGGCGTCAAGGTCTCCGCAGCGACGAGTGGATATTCAACCACCACAAGCCTTATTCCTAAGTTGTCCTGCTTCTTCAACAGGGCCGGAGCCCTAGTTCCCCAACGCTCCGCAGACCTCGCTTATGGGTATGCCAAGCTCGATTCAACCGGTTCCGTGAAGCCAGCCGCGCTCGCTTCAAGTTTGGCGTTGGCCAGCGATTCCTACGCAACTGCACCGACCGTTACCAAACAGCAGATCGGATTCATTACGCAGAACGGCTCCGGAACCAACGGAACGTTTATCATGACGAGCAACCCCACCACAATAGCCGGTGTGTTGCGCGGACTTTCGCTTATCTGCACGGCCCCCGGAAATGTTGAATATTATCTGTTCACTCCTAACGGAGATGGAACCTTTACACTGCGATACGCCTCTGGGCCGCAGCCGGTCGTAGCAGGTTCGAACACCTATACGCTTCCGAATCCGCTCGCCGTCCGCGCTCCTGTAGGCTCTGTGATCGGTCTGGCAACGGATGGCACATCGACCATCAACTTCGTGAACCCAGCACCATCTCTGCGCCTAAATATAGCGATCCTCGGAAATCTCGGAATAGACAAGATATATGGGTTGAATCGAGATGCCGACGGTGTGCTCGATATTGATAATTCGGCCAGGTTCACAGCCAACGCCGTCGCTCCGGCGATGTCGGCCATCATCACCACGGACGCTATCCTCGTCCCAACTTCCTGGGCGGATAAGGGTGGCGGCTTTGTGAGCATACAACCCAACGGCACCGCAGCCATGAAAGCCATGCCCAAGGCTCTGGGAGGAGGTCTCCCGGTCTCCGTGGCCAACGGCGCTATCGAGACCAGCTTTTTTGACGTGGGCTCTATGCTACCGACTCGCAAGGTGGCATATGACAGGAGCTATGTGCCATACCAGATGGTTTCTCCCCTCGGGACGAACGACCCATCGGGCTCTGCCCTTAATAACATTATTATCGGATCGTGGCTGAACACAGGCACGGCTGGTTCTGGCGGATTCGTCAAAGGTGGGAACCTCGTCAAAGTTCGTGTTCCACCAATTACCCTCACTGTAGCCGCCGGGCAAAAGCTTCAATGCTGGGTCGCTCGTCCTAACACGCCATTGCCAAGCGATGGAACGGGCATAGCTGTGTCGCTGGTGGCACCAGTCGGAGAGGTTACCCGACTGAACACAACCGATTATCTTATGTTTGAGTGCGATGTGGCCGTACAGGCCGGAGACATCCTCCTCTTCCGTGGCATCAACATGGGCGTTTATTTCGGAGCTGGCTCTTCAGATTATCTGAATGACTACCAAGGAGGCACGGGAGCCGGACAGATTACGGATATGACGTTGGATGCGCTGAACAATGGCATCACATTAGGGCCTACAGCCCATCGACGCATTGATGTGTTCGCAGAAGTTCAGCCCGGACCTTACGCGACGCACAACACCGTCAATAGCAGCACAGGAGACCAAGCCCGGACCCGGTTCCGATCAGAGGATCAGCCCTGGTACAACAAGGTTGTACTTGCCCTGGGAACATCAATCACGGCTAGCAACCCTGTCTCTGGTGGAGGCGCGGGCTCGATCCTGACCGGCTCTGGATATATCGCTCAGTCCTTCCGTGCGCTGGTCTCGAACGGCATCAATAATGGTGTGGGTTCATCCGGTATCTGCTGGGACCCAACCAACATCAGCGGAGGAAAGCGCGCGCTATCTTTATCTGCTACGCGAGCCGAGTTGACCGCGAACGGCTTCGATCCAAATCAGAGCTATGAGACCAAGATGCTGGGCCTGTTTGCCGACCTTGTTGTCTTCGATCACGGCTATAACGATCGCGGCTATACGATTGGAAATCTGTTGCAGGGCGACAACATCACTCCCAATATGGACCGCTCGCAGTTTTATGGTGCGTACAACTATCTGATTGCGGCCCTCAAGGCCGACCGTCCCGCAGCGCGTTTCATCTTCATCACTCCCATCTCGGTTTACAACCCTTCCACGGGGCAGGGAACCGTCCCCGCGGGCGGATGGGCGAACACGCTGGCCATCCGTACCGCGATGTTGGCCCTGGCCGCCTACTACAACGTTCCCATCTTGGATTGGACATATGACTTCGAGCTGAACCACGGTGGTATCCAGCCCAACGCGGTTCCCAGCGGAGGCCCCCCTCCCAACTTCAGAGGCGCATGGGACCCCACTGTCACCTATGCGCTGAATGACTCCGTTGTCTATTTACCGGATGGACGCACATACATCGGCCTCGCAGGCAGCAACACCAATAACATACCAACATATCTGCCGGGAGCCGGTACCTGGTGGCGAGCAGCGGGACACACACTGGATGGCGTTCATCCCGACCAGGGCGTCCACGACAGAGCAGCGCGCGAACTGTACCGATTCTTATTGAAGGCCTAGCTAGGGACAGACCATAAACCAAAGATAATCCTCGGACCCGGCTGGAGCCCTGCCAAGGGGACTTTAGCCGGGTATTTTTGCGCTTGACGCGGGGATTCTGTTAGGGTATACCGGACTCTATATGACTAAGCACAAAGTCAACTTTTTGTGTCCGATGGAGACGGTGAAGGTGATTGACGATCTAGCCCAGGCAGATCATCGAGACCGCACGTCGATGCTGAATCGCATGATCGACTTCTATCTCTCCCATAACGAAAACAAAGCCTTCATCACCCAGGTCAAGGCCAACGGTAAAACTAAGAAAGCAGGATCGCGTTGAGCATTTATGACGACGTTAAGAAAGCATTGCAAGACTTCCTCGCCCCAGAGCTGAAAGAGATTAAGGGCGAACTCACTGCCATCAACATCCGCATTTCCGCGATAGATCAACGGTTCGATGACCTCATTGAAAGGCTCGATTTGAAGAAGCGAATCGAGAAGCTAGAGCAGGAACGCGATGAAAAGAGAGCGAGCTAACAACATGCGAATCCTTCGCCTCCAGGGCAGCAACATCAAGAAGATTAACGTTATCGACATCACCCCCAACAAGTACATGAACCGCATCACCGGAGGCAACGGCAGCGGCAAGACCTCTACGCTCGATCTCATCGAGTGGGGCATGGTGGGAGGCAAGAACATCCCCAGCGCACCCGTCCGGCGCGGAGCCGTGAACGCGAAGATCAGGATTGAGATGGGAGAGACAAATACAGAAGTGGTCCTCACCCGGCAATTCTTCGAAGGCAGCGCCAAGCGCGCCGGACGCCTCACCATCGAGCAGAAGGCCGGAGCCGACGCCACCGAGTTTCAGGACAAGCGCAAGAAGCTATCCACGCCCGATGAGCTGGAAGATGCTCTCTTGAAGCAGGTCTCTTTCGATCCTCTGGAGTTTTTGCGGATGGAGCCGAAGAAGCAGTACCACGTTCTACGCCGCATCTCGACGCCCGATATCGACATGGACGCGCTGGACGAGAAGATACAGGCGCACTTCGATGAGCGCACCGTGGCCAAGCGCAAGCGCGATGAGCTGGAGGCCCAGCGCAACGCTATCCAGGTGCCGGAAGGTTTGCCGACCGAGCCCAAGGATGTGACCGCGATGGTCGCGGAGCTGGCCCAGGCGAGCGACTACAACGCCGCCATCGAGCGCGAGAAGCGCAGACGCGAGGATGAGTTTCGTGAACTGAAGCAGATCGAACGGGGGATGGCGGAGCGCACGGCACAGATTGAGAAGCTCACCGAGGAGATAGCGCGCCTGGTCGGATTGAACGCGGCAGACCTCAAGGCGATCACGACGCGCGGCGATGCTCTTAAGACTCTGGAGCCGCTGACCGAGCCGAAGGACTCGGGAGTGCTGGCCGAACAGATCGAGCAGGCGCGCACCATCAACCGCGCCATCGAGCGCGGCCAGATACGCGCCCAGATCAACACCGAGTACGTTGCAGCCAACACGGCATGGGAGGAGCTGGATGCCGCAGTAAAGGAAGGCGAACGGCGCAAGAAGGAGGCCATTGCCCATGCCAAGTACCCCGTGGACGGTCTGGGCTTCGGCAATCAGGAGGTCATGTACAACAACCTTCCCTTTGACCAGGCCAGCAACGCCGAGCAGATTCGCGTCAGCGCGGCCATCGGCATGGCCACCAATTCCAAGGTGCGCGTGATGCGCATCAAGGACGGAAGCCTGCTGGATGATGATAGTTTGGCTATCATCGCAGAGATGGCGCAGGAGAAGGACTTCCAAGTCTGGCTCGAATGCGTCGACACCAGCGGCGAAGTTGGAATCTATCTCGAGGACGGAGAGGTTAAGACGGTGAACGATGAGCCGCTGGACAAGCCGCCCGTGCTCACTGCAACGGCCAACAAGAAGGCCAGCGCCAAGAAGAGCAAAAAGATTGCGGCGAAGGAATAAACCCTGAGCCGCAAGCGTGGCGATACCGGATTCTAAGGGATGTCGCGCTAGGAGGAGGGAAGCGAAACCGGACGCGGACCGCTTCCCTCCGCCCCAAACCCCCAACTACGAGAGGAGCAACAAAGATGTGCTTACCCCTGAAGCCCTTCAAGATTGAGCGCGAGTGGGAACACGCCGGACTGAAATGCGCTGTCGTACTGAATCGCGAGGGAGGATTCCGCTGCGGCTATGTGCGTGTGCCACCGATCCACCCGCTGCACGGCAAGCATTACGATCTAGCCGACGCGGATGTGCATGGAGGTTTGACCTTCGCGGACAAAGAGCCCTGCGAGCATGAAGACGGCTCCGGCTGGTGGTTCGGCTTCGACTGCGCCCATGCGGGAGATGCGATGCACGACCCCAATCCTGTATGGAACAACCTCAGCGACGAGGCGAGAGAAGAGCTGGGATTCATGCGCAAAATCCATATTGAAGTGATAACCGAAATGAAGGTGAAATTCGAGGGATATACCGGAGGAGAGCGAGAGGAGCACTACTGGCTCCAGCCCGAGGTGGAGCGCGAGTGCGAATCGCTCGCGGAGCAGCTTGCCGCATGGAAGCCGCCGAGCAATGGAGGAGTGGAGGACGCCGCATGAACCAGACCCAGGAAGATGTAACCGCCATGATAGCGACGTTGCTGGAGACCGCGAAGAAGACCCGCGAGAGCTTCATGTATAGCGGCGACGAGAAGATGATTCCGATGGCCCTCATCTACGGCGAAGGAGTCACGATGATGATGATGGACTGGAAGGACAATAAATCGAAGTATCAGATGGCAGCAATGGCCAACCTCGAGGCGCGCAAGACCCATGCGAAATCTCTCAGCTTTGTTACCGATTCACGTTGGGTGCAGTCGGCAAAGTTCTGCGAATACTTCAAGATTGATCCGCCGCAACCGAACGGTATCGAAGCCTTCCAGCGCGACTATCACCGCATACTTGCCGGCCACGGAGGAGAGATAAAGAACTTTCCCCGCGAGATATGGGAGGAGGCGGTTGTTGTCTTCACCAACGGCCCAGGCATCCCCATCACCATCCAGATAGCACCGTACAAGGAAGGCCCGAACGACACCATAGAGTGGCTTCCGCGAAACCCCCAAGGCCCCGACACACGCGGTAAATCCGACCTGCTGACCGACTGGTGGGCCTGATGCCATTCCCACCCACCAAGGCCGCGATGATCGAAGCTGGATACAAGTACCTTGCCCACAAGACCTGCCCCTGCGGAGCCAGCATGGAGCTGTGGTTGACGCCCAGCGACAAGACTATCCCCATGAACCCGATGCGCAACGACGACGATCCAGCAGTCTCGCATTTTTCGGATTGTCCGAAGGCAGTCCAATTCAGGAGGGCCAAGCCATGATGAGTCTGCAACAGATCATGCAACGCGTAGCGGACGGCATCACGAAAGAAGAAGCCGACGCCCTGTTAGCTGCACAAGTGAAGGAGATTGTCGCGCTGGGAGATAGCGAGGAAGAGGCCACTCGCCTGGTTCTGTCAAACATAGGCTATTTCGCGGGATATTATCCCGTGGAGGTTGCAGACAAGGCTTACGACCTGTTCAATACCCAGCATCCGATATGGGGAAGAGAACATCCCACACCCGAAAAGATTTTTCAAATGGGACTCGAATATGGAAGACGGAGCTTAGAGAGGAGCAAGCTGAATTGACGATGAGCGACGATAAATATAAAGCGATTCTGACCCCGGAAGAGCAGCAGATGATGGAATCCTTCTGCCGTGAAGCCTCGCAGAAAACAACGCAGATATTCAATCTGTTCACCACGGACACGCGCGGCTTTATGCTCTTCATGTTCGCGATGCATCTTTTGCAGCAGAAGCACCCAGCTCTCCTTAAAGTCGATGCCCCTGAACGAGTAGCGGAATGGATGGCAGCGGGAGCGCCTGAAGATGTGAAAGAGGTAGTGCCCAGAATCTTGGAACGAGTCAGGAAGGAGGCCGATGAAGCCGGACGACAAAGCGGAACCAACTGGAATTAACTTCTGGGTGCAGGGGATCGTTGCCCAGCGCGACGGTCAGCCCTATGTTCAGATGGCGAACGGTGAGCGCATGATTGGACAGTTCACCCTTGCCGAGGCGCGCAACATCGCCCAGGATTTGATCGTGACCGCCAGCTATGCCGAGGCTGACGCCATGCTGCGTCAGTTTTTTATAAAGATGGATTTACCGATGCAAGCTCTGGCCGCCCTGATGGTGGAGTTCCGCGAGTTCCGCCACGCGCAAACCATGAAGCAGGTTATGACGAGCCACAGCGACCCCGACACAGGAGAGCAAATCTGATGGCGCAGGCCGCGACGTTCAAACTTCAGTGCGTGAGCTGCAAAACAGTTGAGGATAGACCCGCCAGCGAATGCAAGGAAATGCCCTTCTGCGATCACTGCTTTATGCCAATGGTTCTAATTGAAGTAGAGGTGAAGAATGGACGCCGATGAGCACCTGGAGTGGGCGAAGAAGCGCGCGCTGGAGTATCTGGACCGGCTCGACCCTCAGCAGGCATTTACTTCGATGATGAGCGACCTAAGCAAACATCCCGAGCTGAAGAACCACGCGGGTATGCAGATCGGAGTGGGATTCATGATGCTCCCGGGATGGATCAACAACAGCGAGGAAGTTCGCCGCTGGATTGTAGGCTTCCGATGAGCTTCACCTGTCCCAAATGCTATCGCGTCAGCTTCCACCCGGACGACGAGAAACACGGATACTGTGGTTACTGCCACTCCTTTACAGGCGTCCCGCAGTATGAGGCTTATGGAGGGAGGGACGATGGACAACAGCGACCTCGCAGCAGCAGCACTCAAGCCGAACCGGACCGGCCCGTGCAACTGCCAGAGGCAAACCAAAAACCGAAAGCCGAATAAGAAGTGTGTGAAGTGCCAGGGCACCGGCAAAGTGACCGCTTGCAAAGAATGTGAGGCCAGTGGATGGAGCAGCAGGGAAAACAAACCGTGTCCAAGGTGTCAGGGGACAGGACATTTATAGAAACCCATATGAATTATCTTTCGACCATCATCGTGTGGGCAGCGAGCGGGGCGATCCTGGGAATCAACCTCGGCCAGTGGATCGTAACCAAGTACCCAGCCAACCATGCGGAGATAACTGCCGCCGTTATCATCGGCCTAGTTTTGTTTCAGTTTGGATGGCTCACCAAGCAGTTCATTAAAATGCGGCGCTGGAAGAAAGACCTCAATGATGAGCGAATCAGGCTGATAGAGGACTATGCCGGTAAGGTGGATGCTCTTCTACCGAACGATCCCGTGCAGGCCGCGCGGCTGAAGATGGCAATGGAGGAATCATGGCCCAAACCTTGATTGATTGCGACCAGTGCAACGGGACCGGCTGGCTGAATGGAGTGCGCTGCGGATGCGGGGAGGCCGACGACGATGCCCAGGCACGACGCCAGCAGATGGGAATTCTCAAGAAGATGGAAGATTCCAAATTGAAGATGGCCGGATTATGTCCCGTGACCCAGCCGCAGCAGAGGAGATGCCCTCACGAGCTCCGCCAGGATATCCAGACGCCGCCGAAGTTCATGCGCGATCTCCCGATCGACAAGCGCGGTTATCCCGTTCCTGCTTTCGTGGATTGGATCAAGGGAGAGCCGGAGTTTCGCGCGATGAATCCGCGTTTTCTGGTGAAGGCGATCAATCAGCGTCTTTGCTGGACATGCGGCAAGCCGCTCTATGGGGAAGAGGTGTTTGTCATCGGCCCCATGTGTGCCGTCAACCGCGTGAGCAGCGAGCCACCCTCGCATCGCGAGTGCGCCCTGTACGCGGCCACCAATTGCCCTTTCCTGTCGAAGCCGCAGATGGTACGGCGCAAGGATGGATTGCCGGGAGATTTTGGGAAGAACGCCGCAGGCGTCATGATCGAGCGCAATCCAGGTGTGACCCTGCTTTATTACACCCGCCGCCATCGGCTGATAGCCTCGCCTGAGATGCCCGAGGCCGGAGCCCATGCCGGAGTCCTGTTCTCTCTAGGACGCCCATTTAAAACCGAATGGTACGCCCGTGGCAGGCTCGCCACGCGCGCCGAGGTGCTGGAGTCGATGGATAGCGGGTTCGAGCTTCTGCATGCAACTGCGGCCCAGCACGATGGCCCTGAAGGTGTGGAACTGCTAGACAAGCAATATGCCGAGGCCATGAGGATGGTGCCGCGATGAACAGCGACGTATTAGGCCCCGCAGGATGCCTTCTAAGCATGTGGGTGATTTACGAGAGGCCCCGAGACTACCCCACCAGCTATGTTGTCCGCCGCCATGCGATCACGGATGGTGGACACTACGCCACGCCCGATCACTCTATCCATGCCACGCTGGAGGAGGCGCGCGCCTCCGTTCCACCGTGGACGGTTCGCCTGGTGCGCGACCCGAACGACGAACCGCAGATTTTAGAGAGTTGGATATGAGCTTGAATCAAACGAAAAGCGAAATTGACAAAAAGACAAAATCAGCGAGACTCCGCGCCATCGACCAGGGCACACGCTACGACATCATCGGCAACATGCGGAAGTTTGTCCGGAGGCTGGAACAGGGCGAATTGAAAAATGTGAAAGAGGTCATCGTCATAACCCGAATGATCTCTCCCCCGGAGGGGACGAGATCCTTTGATGTATGGAGTGCCGGGAACGGCAGCGTCGAAACCGCTCACTGGATGATGGAGAGCGCAAAGAGAATGCTTGAGGGTTAGATGCTGGGGGCGGTACAATTGAAAAAGCCCGCTACCCTCCGGGGGATGGAAGGCAGCGGGGTTTAGCTTCACATCTGCTTATCGGACTTGTGATCCGACAAGTAGACCCAGCAGGAGAAGGATGAGCCGCCAAAGCGTCTTACCTCCTACCTGCACATCGAGACTCAGCTTCAGTCTCAAGTGACCTCCCAACAGCCCCGGCGTTATAGCGCCGGGGTGGTTGCGTTAAGCGCAACCTGCGCTCATGGAGGAGTCGATTACAGACCTCCCTAGCTTCCGCATCCAATCCCCCGTCTGTCAGGTGGAATCTTCATCCTACAACGCAAAAGGAGAGGCTGGGGAGACTCCCCACAGCCTCTCAATTATTCCAGTCCAGCGCCCGATCAGCGCATGATTTGCAGATTGCCCCGATTCGCTCGAAACACTGGCCCGACCTCTGAAGCTGGCTTCGATGGAACCGGAGCCAGAGCCGGAGGCTGTTTCATTCCGGCCACGACAAAGTTATTGCCGACCGCGATGCTCTCAGAGACGATATCCGCGATCAGAACAGCGCGCGCCCATCGCTTATGACCCCGCCGCTCAAGCCAGCGACTTCCACCCATGACCAGGAACCCGGCCCCGGATTGAAAGGCAATCTGAGCGGCAGCGTGGCCGGTAGGAGGAGCGATGGGATTCATCTCGTGATAGCAGTGACAGGGATCACTAAAGAGCTTGTGACTGGTATAGGCATCGAGGCCACGCAGGAGGGTATCTGTACTCTCCAATGCGAACCTAAGCCGTGACGGAGCCGCAATGGGTTTTGCGGCAGGTTGTACAACGGCGGAAGCAGGAGCTTCCGGAAGGATAGAGCTAGACTCTTGCGCCGTCGCCGTGATCGACGCCGCAACCAGAAGGCAGATAATAGAAAAGTTCATAAATAGGGCCCTTTTTACTTCAGATTCCTCGTTCGTTGGGGTTGTATTCATTCAGCGCGTTAGCGATCCGCGCCGCCATAGTTCGAGAGTTGCAGGTAGCAACGACCTCGCCCCGCCGCGTGACGGCCTTAGCGTCCGCGTAGAAGGTTGGCCGAGGTGGAAGGTCCGGTATATTGCCCTTCGCCCTGGCATCGGCCAGAGCATCTTCAATGGTTTCGCCATGCCCCAGCGCCTTCGCCGCGCTGAAGATGAAGAACCCGCCCCGGCCTAGCCCCGGCACGACAGCCGGAGCGTAGACCTGAGCTTCTGTGAGCAGTTGCAGCGCGCGCCTAGTGTCCATCAGCTAACACCTCCCACCGTCCGATTACATCCCCGTTGTCATTCCTGACGAGATGGAGACTTTGTGCGCGCGATTCTTGAATCTCGCCCATTGAGTACCATTCCGCGATGTAGTCGGCCTGTTTTCGCAGAGCGATTGCTACGCCTTCGCCAGACATCCCGTCGATGTCCATAGAGAGATAGAAACGTGCCATTAGAGATCATCCTTTGTGCGCTGGAGGCGGCCAGCGCGCCGGCTTGTGTGGCATCCGCCACGGTTGAACTACCAGCAGGACGAGCACAGCGCAGTAAAATTCGCGCGCGCGCGTTCGTTGTCGATCCTGACGAGCATCAAGGCCACGGCTAGTTCCTCGCCGTGCAGTTCATCAAGCACAGCCCACATAGCGTGGCCGAGGGCAATCTGAGCACCATCCCCACGCGCGGCCATTTCATTGCGCGCGGAGAGCAGCATGGAGACGGCGAGAATTGCGGGTGTTGGTTCGGAGAGCGTCATAGAGAATCCCTTCTGTGTGTGGCATCCGCCACGGCTGGATGGATAGGCTGATATTCAGGACCGCAGATTATCCGCCTGATAAGTACGACGATGGCAGGGAAGAGCAAAAAACAAACTGCAAAAGCGAGTCCACCATAGTTCATTTTTGATACCTCGTTTGTGGCATCCGCCACGGTTTTTAGAGCAGCGTCCTACGCGGCCACCTCATTAGAGGCGACAGCAGCATCAGCGAACGAGCGGAGGAGGATAAAATCCGCCGCCTTTTGAGCCCGTTGTGCAGCCTGTACCGCCATCGTTTTGTCATTCTTGAGTTTGCTGATCCACGATTGAATATAGGCAACGGAATTGATAACCCGCTCTTCATTGGAGCAGCCTGTTTCGGCACAGAGGAAAGCGGACGCGAACTCCGCCGTCAATTCTTCCTTGGAATATTCCTCATCTCCGAAAGAGGTCATTGCTTGCAGCTCCGCGCGGTTGCAGCGGGATTTGACGCCGGTCGAATGGGAGAACTCATGGAAGAGGGTGGCATAGTATCCACCGGCAGACGCGAAGGACGCGCGCGCGGGCATCTGTACATGGTCCGACGACGGCGAAAAATATGCCTTGTCTCCGCCGTGGCCGAGTGTGGGATGTGATGCTGAATCCATAAATGCAGCCGTCACGGATTCACACTCTGCAATAGGGTCGAACTCCTCAACCGCGAAAGGCAATTCAGACGGAACCCCGTCCGATTGTTCGATATTGAAAACGAAGTAAAGACGCGCCAGTGGAGCAGCATCCTTGCCCAGCAGAGCAGCGGCAGTCTTATCTTTTTTGTCCGGAAACTTCCAGAACATCACGGGACTGGACTTCTCACCCTTGCGAACCTGATAGCCCAGCGATTGCGCTTGCTTGTACGTGCACCAACCGTTCTGCGAGTAGCCAGAGCAGAGTAGAGAGAATACGTTTGCGCCCCTGTACGGCTTGCCGGAGACAAGGTTGTAAGGCAATCCCGATGCCTTGCCAGAAGTGCGCCATTCTTTGCGCCAAGGGATACGACCGGATTCGAGTGTGGAGATGATGCGGTCAGTGATTGTTTCGTAGACACTTGCCATTTGAGTTAGCCTTTCATTTGTGGCATCCGCCACGGTGTTATTGGATTATAACGCATACCTCTATAATGTAGGCAAGCGAAAAGTTTTTAGGCAATGGATACGCGGGTTTTACGTGCGTATCCATTGCGAATCACGCGCAGAGGATTTCGTTTTGCAGACTCATGAGAGCAGCGCGAATGTTGTTATTGGAGTCTTTGACAATGCGCGAGAAGTTTGGAGCAGTGGCGTCTTTCGTCTCATGCTCCCACACACGCGCGAGCAATTCAGCCGCGTCTTTCGCGATGCCATACGATGAAAACTCAATCACGCCACAGCGGGACATAAAGCGGGATTCAAAGCGCTCTGTCTCATTGCACGTGAAAATAAATATTGTTTGTTTGGGTGCATTTGTGGCGTCCAGCATGGATAGCAGCGCTAGCTGCGCAGGGATGGTCATCTGGTCAGCTTCATCTATGAGTACGATGTGGTAACGCTTGCCCATTGGTGGCATGTAGGCGAGACGCGCGCGTAATTCCTTTACAGCATCGACCGTGCAATTGCCGGATGGGATGTGATGTAGCTCTGCCTGTATCTCACTGGCCAGCGCCAGCGCCAGCGTAGTCTTTCCCGTTCCAGATGCTCCAACGAATAGCCACGCGCTATCGAATGGATCACGCGCCAGACGCGCACAAACCTTCTTTGCTTTGTCTAGGCCGATGAAGTCTTGAATGGTGGATGGCTGATATTTATCTGTGAGACGGAGCATATTGAGACCTCATTTTGTGGCAGTGGCCACGGGTGATGTGATGTCTCCAAAGGTAGCAAGCCGCGCGAAAGCGTGTCAAGAGAATTTGTGGGAAGCGTACCCAATGGCCTGCGAATGGGTTGCGAATCGCTTGCGAAGGGTCC
>Ga0193707_1000382_pt1 | contig 14912 bp, 11 predicted proteins | sample U3c2metaG_FD_143043 | JGI IMG/M metagenome (GOLD analysis project Ga0193707, IMG submission 143043) | Soil microbial communities from a riparian zone of the East river system, Colorado, United States - U3c2 | ecosystem: Environmental > Terrestrial > Soil > Riparian zone | place: USA: East River... | reverse complement strand
GTTTTTATCCTGGGAAAAACCTTGGCGCGCTTGGTGAAGCGGGTGCCATCGTTACCAATGACCTCGAACTGGCCGACAAGATTCGCGTTCTGCGCGACCACGGCCAGACCCGGAAATACCATCATACCATGGTCGGCTGGAACTGCCGAATGGATGCAATTCAGGGCGCATGTCTCGCGATCAAGTTGCGACACCTTGAACGGGGCAACGAGCTACGCCGGACACATGCGGCCCGATACAACACGGCATTTAAGGACGTAGAAGAAATCATCCCTCCGGTTGAAGCCGAGTGCGCTCGCCACGTCTACCACGTCTATGCTCTTCGCGTGCGGGATCGCGACGAAGTGATGCGGCAGTTGGAAAGGAAGGGGATTGGATGCGGCGTGCACTATCCGGTTCCGGTTCATCTTCAGCAGGCTTATGTGAGCCTGGGTCATCAGCGGGGCGCGTTCCCAGTTTCGGAGCAGATTGCGAACGAGTTCCTCTCCTTACCGATGTTTCCGGAGCTTACCGAAGCACAGATCGAATTTGTCATCGAAACCGTTAGAGAAGCTGTTAGTGAGGGAGTAATCGCCTGAAAGCAGTCATGCGAATACCAAACCAGGCAACAGCCGCGGCATCGGCCGCGCCTTTGCTGCGATCTTTGCCACGAGTAGCCGCGGAGCAAAAAGAGCAACCAAGCGAGCGATCATTAAATGGGATCCTGCTGAATCCTTCGTTGGATGGGAAGTGGGAGAACGCCATCAGCATGCATCGCGATGCGACCATCTTTCATTCAACAGCCTGGGCTCGTGTATTGCTTGATACCTACGGTCATCGCCCCTGTTATATCCAAATGTCATTGAATGGCAGCCTGTTCGCTCTGATTCCAATGATGGAAGTCCAGAGCGCCCTGACGAGATCGCGTGGTATTTGCCTGCCATTTAGCGACTATTGTGCTCCGCTTACTTTTAGTAGTTTTGGGCACGAGTTGGTGGCCCAAAAATTACAGCAGATCGCGCGGGAGCGACACTGGAGCTATTTTGAACTACGAAGCCATTCGATCTTCCCCAATGATGTGCCAGCTTCCGAGTCTTATTACGGCCACTTTCTCGATTTGAGAATCGGTCCGGAGGCGCTCATTTCGAATTTTTCGAGCTCGGTTCAGCGAGCTGTACGCAAAGCGCAGCGCAGTGGACTAAGTGTGAGCATTCAAACTGGCCCGGACGCGATGGCTCAGTTTTACAAGCTGCACGTCCGGACCCGCCGCCGCCATGGAGCGCCACCGCAGCCGCGATCTTTTTTTATAAACGTTCAACGGCATCTAATTAGCTCCGGTTTTGGATTTATTGTTCTCGTCGAATGCCAAAGACGCCCTATCGCGGCCGCCATGTTTCTTAAGCTGGGGCGCCATGCAGTCTACAAGTTTGGCGCTTCTGATGAAAGGGTGCAGGCACTTCGCGGCAATAACCTCGCCATGTTTGAAGGAATAAAATATTTGGCCGAGAAGGGCGCCGAAACTTTGCATTTCGGCAGGACCGACAAAGAAAATGAAGGTCTGCGCCGTTTCAAGCTTTCGTGGGGCGCGACTGAAGAAGAAATGCGCTACGCCTGCTTTGAAATGGCGAGCGGGTCTTGGAAACGTTCGCGTGAGAGTCGCTCCATATTTCACAAACGCATTTTTCGCGCATTACCAGCTTCGCTTAATCGGCTGGCTGGTGCTATAATATACCCGCATCTCGACTGATGCGCATACCCCCGTAACCTATATGCCAGAACATCACAGGGAAGCTGAACCTTCCAATCTAAATTTATCGAGCATACTGCTCGCGATCTTTAAGAGGAAAAAGATCATCCTAATCTCGACCGCTGCCGGAGCGATTGCTGCCGCTGCTGTTTTTCTGCTCTGGCCGCGCTCTTATGAATCCGATGCCACGCTCCTCGTGCGCTATGTTCTGGATCGCAGCGCCGTCGATCCGGAGTCAAGGGACGGTAGTGCGGTCGGATCAGTTGCGACCAAAACCACCGACACGTTCATCAATGCCGAAGTGTCAATTTTGCAAAGCTGGGACTTGGCGGTGCAGGTGGCGGAAGCGCTTGGCCCCAAGCGCGTGTTCCCTGACGCGAAGGGAGACCCGTCGATTAACGACGCGGCGGGCGCCATCTATTCTGGCCTCAAAGTCGTTACTACAAAAAATAGTAACGTTATTCAAGTTTCCTATACTAATTCTCGACCAGGAGTCGCAATTTTGGTCTTAAACGAGCTCGTGAACCGTTATTTCACGAAACATCTTGAGGTCCATCGATCGGCCGGTGCATTCGACTTCGTCAGCCAGCAAACCGACCAGGTTCGGTCCCGCTTGAATCAAACCGAAGACGCGCTGAAAGCATTGAAGGCTAAAGCAGGCATACTTGATTTGAAAGAGAGCACGGCCGGGCTGACCACCCAGGCGGGCAAAATGGAGGACGAACTCCGTAATGCGGAGGGCGATTTGGCAGAACAGCACGCCCGAGTGAAATTGATGGAAGGTGCGGGGCCACCGAATCCGCTTCAGGCTGGGCCGGCAGCTCAAACCGCCGCAACTCCGACAGCTTCAGTCTCACCCGGGGCTAACGCTGCACCCAGTCCGGCGGCACAGCCAACGCGGGAACAGATACAACAGTATCAGGACTTAATCGCGCGACTGACTGAATTGCGAAAGAGCGAAGTCGAGCTCCTTTCTAAATACAGTGACACCGCTTCGCCGGTCAAGAGCGTCCGGGCCCAGAGAGCTGATGTGGAAAACGAAAAACGGAAGTCTGAAACAAAATTTCCCAGCCTCGCTACCCTTGGTGCTCCTCAATCCGATTTTGGAGCTGAGAAGGCAAGACTTGCTGGCCTTGAAGCCAAAACAGAGATCCTGAAGTCTCAGCTTGGTGGCATCCGAGAGCGGATCAAACAGCTAGCCGATACTACTCCGCAAATCGCCAACTTGGAACGTAATAGGGATTTGGAAGAAGCGAATTACAGATATTTCGAGGGGAGCCTCGAGAAGGCCCGCGTCGATGAAGCCTTGGATCCGTCAAAAATGCCGAATATTAGTGCCGTGCAACGAGCTTCGCCGCCCTCACTTGTCACAAAAATGCGAAACAAGGTCGCACTTGTGCTTGGATTTGGCGGCCTTGCTATTGGTCTTGGGATAGCGCTGCTGTGGGATTTGCTGCTCAATCGCACGGTCAAGCGCCGGTCGGAACTGGAACTGCAGCTGCATACGCCAGTTATGGTGTCAATCCCGTACGCCGGTGTGAATGGTCGGTTCAGGTTGCCTTGGAAAAAGGGCAATCGCAACGGTAAGGCTGAAACCAATGATGCGGCCGCAATTGCCCCGTGGGATTCCAGCCATTTCATCCGGCCTTATGCAGACGCAATTCGGGACCGCCTCGGCTTGTATTTCGAGCTGCACGGCGTGACGCACAAGCCGAAGTTGGTTGGGTTTACCGGCTTTTCCGAGGGGGCGGGAGCTTCCAGTCTCGCTGCCGGCGTAGCTGCAGCGCTTTCCGAAACAGGCGAAGGCAAAGTGTTATTGGTCGATGTCAATGCCTCCAACGGCGAAGTACACCCATTTTTTCAAGGACGTCCGGCAGCTTCCCTGGCCAGTGCGATCGAACCCAGATCCTCTCTGCCATCGGCTGCAGACAATCTTTATCTGGCGACGGTGAATCAGCCGCACGCCAAGCCAGCGCAGTTGGGCTTAAAGAAGTTCTTTGCCATGGTGCCAAATCTCAAGGCTAGCGATTTCGACTACATCATCTTCGATATGCCTCCGCTGACGCAAACCAGCCCAAGCGTCGGGTTGGCTGCCTTGATGGATAAAGTGTTGTTGATCGTGGAGGCTGAGAAGGACAGCCGCGATAAGGTGAAGCGAGGTTATCGTGAACTCGTCGCGGCTCGTTCTGACGTGTCAGTGGTTCTGAACAAAATTCGTAGTTACGGTCCCAATTGGCTTCAGGAAGGATCGTAGCTGAAGCTTCGTTAGAACGATTCATAACGGCACTCGACCGCTCTGTCTGCGCCAAACCAAATTCGGGCCGCTGATGTTCTGTGTTACGGACGCCAAGGTCTGACCCGTTGGGTAATTGCCTGATCAGGCCGTTTACAGAGAAATACGAGTGATTCGAGATCGGTCGCCCGTCCGGATTCCCGGTTCGGGCGCTTTTAATCTAATCGCGGTTTTTCAGTCTTAGAGGTGACCAATAAAGTAACCATTATCGCGGACGCAGTGGTGTTCTGAGCTTCGATGTTACGGCACAGAATCTACTACCGTCTTAAGCCGTTCGTTCCTCGATCCATCCGGCTTGGAATTCGTCGATGGTTTGCCACTAGGAAACGGAAGGAAGTCCGGGATATTTGGCCTATCGTGCCAGCCTCGGAACGCCGCCCTGCTGATTGGCTCGGATGGCCCGACGGCAAGCAATTCGCCCTGGTGCTGACGCATGACGTCGAAGGCAAAGCGGGTTTGAGGAAGTGCCGGGAGTTAATGCGACTCGAGCAGGATCTCGGATTTTGCTCCTCGTTCAACTTCATTCCGGAGGGAGACTATAAGGTTCCTTCAGATTTAAGAAATGAATTAGAGAGTAACGGGTTCGAAGTAGGAATACACGATCTTAGGCACGATGGTCGACTGTTTTTATCGCGACGGGAGTTTAGCCGCAAGGCTGCGAGGATTAACCGCTATCTCCGGGACTGGAATGCGGCAGGATTTAGATCGGGCTTCATGCTCCACAAGCTGGACTGGCTTCACGAGCTCAATATTCTGTATGATGCTTCCACTTTCGATACCGACCCATTCGAGCCGCAGCCAGAAGGGCGCCATACGATCTTTCCCTTCTGGGTGACGGCGCCTGGAGCGCGGGAGTCAGGAGCCAGCCTGCCTAAGGCGAATCAACGGCCAGGCCCGACTTCTGGTACGCTCCGCGCCGGCTACGTAGAACTCCCTTACACGTTGCCCCAGGACTTCACGCTTTTCTTATTGCTCCGGGAGCAGACGGCGGACATCTGGCTACAAAAACTCGACTGGATTGCCACGCACGGCGGGATGGCGCTCGTCAACGTCCATCCCGATTATTTATGCTTTGATGGAGCGATGCCAAACAGAATGGAATATCCGTCAGCTCACTACAAAGCGCTCCTGAAATATGTGAGCGAGCATTACGCCGGCCTTTTCTGGAACACGACGCCAAGAAAATTGGCCCAGTTTTTTGCTAATACGACGAACGTTCCCGCGGCTGGCGAAGCCTAGATCTCGGCATTAACTTTCCTTAAATGAATATCACGGTTTTCGGAATGGGGTACGTGGGCTGCGTAACAGCGGCGTGCCTGGCTGAGATGGGCCATACGGTGACCGGAGTGGATTTGCAAGAAACCAAGGTATCCCTCATTAACTCAGGAAGAAGCCCTATAATTGAGCCGGGCTTGGAAGACCTAATCCGCCGAGGAGTGGACACAGGGCGTTTGCAAGCTCTTCGGGAAGCAAAAGAACTGGGGGATATTTCATTGGTCTGCGTTGGAACACCGAGCAATGAAAATGGAAGCTTAGGCCTTGGGCAAGTAGAGAGAGTTGTCGGGCAAATCGGTGAGTTGTTGAGAGATTCCGATAAATTTCATGTTGTGGTCATCCGCAGTACGGTGCTGCCAGGAACGGTGGAAAATATTATTTTGCCGATACTTGAGCGCACGTCCGGCAAGCAGGCCGGAAAAGATTTTGGCATCTGCATGAATCCTGAATTCATGCGAGAAACCACCGCAATTGATGATTTTTATCACCCGCCCTTTACTATAATTGGAGCTCGCGATGACCTTTCAGCTGAACGGCTTGCAGATATCTATTCCCATTTAGAGTGTCCAATTGAGCGCATACCCATTCCGGTAGCTGAGATGATCAAGTACGCCTGTAACACATTTCACGCCGTGAAAGTATGTTTTGCGAATGAAATTGGTAATCTGAGTAAGCGCATGGGTATCGATAGTCACAAGGTGATGGAGATCTTCTGCAAAGACACCAAGCTGAACATCTCTCCGTATTATCTCAAGCCAGGATTTGCTTTCGGGGGCTCCTGTCTGCCAAAAGATCTGCGCGCCATTCTTCACAGAGCAAAGCAACTGGACGTGGAAACGCCAGTGTTAAATTCCGTCCTCGAAAATAATCGTAAACAGATTGAACTCGCTCTCAATCTGATCCGCCGAACGGGAAAGAATCGGATCGGAGTGTTGGGGCTCAGTTTTAAAACAGGGTCGGATGATATGCGAGAAAGTCCTATCGTGATGTTGATTGAGACCTTAATCGGTAAAGGGCATAAGGTGACCATCTACGATGAGGAAGTTGGCCTGGCGAAGCTGGTGGGCGCGAATAAGCGTTATATTGAAGAGACGATACCTCACATTTCATCTTTGATGGTTTCATCTCCAAGCGAAGTTATCGAGACCAGTGATGTTGTGGTTGTGAGCAAGAAAAATCCTCCAATTTACGACGCGATTGTCAAACATGGGGATTCAAGAGTAATAATCGATCTCGTTCGGTTATATCCAGAATCTATAAGCCGGCCGGCTAATTACGAAGGTGTCTGTTGGTAGCAGCCTGACAATGCAAGCCGTCGTCGGATTATGAAAGCATCTGCGGTCAGAGTCCTCATGCTGGTGGAGAATCATTTCCCGCAGGATACACGTGTCAGGAATGAAGCTATTTTGCTCACAGAGGCCGGTTATCACGTCTCAGTGATCGCACTTCGAAAAAAAGGCCAGGCCATGACCGAAGTCGTCAACGGTGTACAAGTTTACCGTCTACCACGGTTAGAACTATTTAAGAAAACCTCGCATGGAAACCTCAGTCGGGCAGGTCTGCTTTTCCTTAAACTGAAATCCTCTCTTGGTTATCTTTTTGAATACTGCTACTTCACGGCGGCTTGTTTGGTGGTTAGCTTTTATGTTTTCATCCGTCGTGGTTTTGACGTCATTCATGCTCACAATCCTCCCGATACCCTTTTTTTGGTGGCTCTACCTTTCAAGCTGCTTGGGAAGAAATTCATCTTCGATCACCACGATCTTTGTCCGGAACTTTACCGCTCTCGTTATCGAACTGGGGAAGGTTTCTTTACCCGACTACTAAGAGTGTTTGAATGGTGCAGCCTCAAGCTGGCGGACATCACGATCGCGACCAACGAATCCTATAAACAGGTGCAGATGGAGCGCGCGAAAAGAGATCCCCGGACCATTTTTATTGTGAGAAATGGGCCTGACAAGTTACGAATGTCTCCGGTTCAACCCTCGCCTCGTCTCAAGGCAATGAACAAGTGCATTCTTTGCTACGTGGGCAGTCTTAATCCTCAGGATGGCGTTGATTACCTCCTTCGATCCTTGCGCTACTTGTTGAACGATCTGAAGCGGTCGGATTTCCATTGTGTTATCATGGGTACGGGAGACTCATTGCAGGATTTACGCGATCTGGCTGGAACGCTGCAACTCAACGGTTGCGTTGAACTAACGGGCTTTGTTTCCGATGAAGATTTGCAGTCCAACCTTGCGGCCGCGGACATTTGCGTGGATCCCGATCCTTCCAGTCCGTTGAATGATGTATCTACCTGGATCAAAATCATGGAATATATGGCGTATGCAAAGCCCATCGTCTCTTTCGATCTAAAAGAAACGCGGTTTTCCGCTGGTGAGGCTGCTGCTTATGCTAAACCAAATGGCGAATCCGAATTCGCGGAAATGATTGCCCACCTCATGGAACAACCTGAGCTTCGAAGAAAGATGGGGACTTACGGTCGTCAGCGGGTTGAGCAGGAATTGCAATGGACTAAAGTCGGCCAGAACCTCTTGACCGCATACGAGACACTTTTCGGCGAGAAATGAATGACGTCTTTTCCTGGATAAGCGTTTTTTGTGTTGAATAAGCACCACCAGATCAATTCTCGAGCGCGGCCGGCGAGCAACGCTTTCCCGACAAAGCCAGAAATTCGGCATGCAGGGGTTGTCGATGTAACGTTCGGTGAAAACGTTACTATCGTTCAACCAGTCAACCTTTACGGATGCGTACTTGGGGATGATACGTTTGTTGGCCCCTTTGTTGAGATACAAAAAGGAGTTGAGATTGGCAAACGGTGCAGAATTCAATCACACGCATTCATTTGTGAGCTGGTTACGATCGGAGATGACTGCTTCATCTCGCATGGCGCAATGTTCATCAACGATCTCTTTGTTGAGGGAGGCCCTGCCGGAGATCAAAATCTCTGGGCATCAACCAAGCTTGGCCACCATGTGAGTATCGGAACGAATGCCACCGTGCTGCCGGTAACCATCTGCGACCACGTGGTTGTCGGAGCCGGCGCTGTCGTAACCAGGGCTATCACCAAGCCGGGTATTTACGTCGGCAATCCCGCGCGTCTCCTGCGTCGACTTCCTGTAACGCCCTAACCACTCTGGCGGGAATTCTAAGCGATTTTAACAATTTTGACACCGGAACCGTTAAAGGTCGAAGAAGGTTCTCTTGCTTCATTGCACAAATCCTGAACTGAATCCGGGCCGGCGGCACTCGAATGCTTATCATTAATGCTGACGATTGGGGCCGATCGCTAGCGGAAACCGATGCGGCCCTGGAGTGCTACAAAGCCGGTCGGATCACATCTGTCAGCGCGATGGTTTTCATGGGGGACTCCGAGCGCGCGGCGGAGCTGGCGAAGGAAAACAAATTGGATGTTGGATTGCATCTTAACTTTACCGACAGATTTACGGCTAATCAGGACGCGAGCGTGCTGGCAAACCATCATGAGAAAATCATCGCTTTTCTTCGGCGAAACAAATACTCGCAACTTTTGTATAATCCCTTCTTGCGGAAAGAATTTGCCTATTCATGCAAGGCACAGATTGATGAGTTCACCAGTCTATATGGCACGCTGCCATCACACATTGACGGACATCATCACATGCATCTTTGCGCCAACATGCTTCTGAGCAAGGTAATTCCAAGGGGCATCAAAATGCGTCGGAATTTTTCATTCTGGCCCGGCGAAAAGGGTCCGTTGAATAGGGCCTATCGTGCGTTTGTCGATCGTCGGCTTGCCGGCAGATATTATATATTGGACTATCTCTTCGATCTGAGCCAGTGCATTGAGGCGAAGAAACTAGGCCGGGTAACAGTGTTGGCTAAATCAAGTAACGTCGAACTCATGACCCATCCGGTCACTCATGCAGAAGCCGAGTACCTTATGAGTGATGAATTCCGGGAACTATTGCAGCCTCTCGACGTCGGCAGTTATGCGCTGGTGTGATGTCGCCTTGCGCTCTATCCGCCGGCCTCACCTAGTGACGGTCTTGAGGTAATTCAAGAATTCGTAATCTGTGAATCTAGTGCACCTCCACCTTGCCTTGTTGGGCGTTCATCTGCCGCCACGGGTCGCGCTGCTTCTCACGCTGGGCTTCATTGCTTTCCTTTTTCGACGAGAAATTCGGGAAAGACCCAATGTCAGCGGTGCCCTTTGGATTCCACTCCTTTGGCTCATGCTCATTTGCTCAAGATCCTTCACCCAGTGGCTCAATATCTGGGGCTTGCACGAGAGCGGCGCCGTTTCGGTGGAAGAGGGGAGCCCGCTGGATGCGTGCTTTATCTTCGCCCTGCTTACAGCAGGCGTTTGTGTTCTTCTTACCAGGCAGGTTCCTTTCGCGGAGATTGTTCGGAACAACAGTTGGCTCGTAATTTTTGTGACCTACTGTTTCATTTCCATCCTCTGGTCTGATTTCCCCCTGATCTCGTTCAAGCGCTGGATCAAGATGTTTGGTCATCCGATTATGGCACTCATTGTCCTCACGGAGCCGAATCTGGAAGAAGCCGTGATACAATTAATGAAACGATGCGCCTACGTGATTGTGCCGGTTTCCGTTCTCTTCATCAAATACTATCTAGATTTGGGAATGCGTTACGATCCGTGGAGCGGCTCTCAGATGCGTGTCGGCATCACTACGGGAAAAAACGAGTTGGGTGCAGATTGTCTGATCTTGGGTTTATTTTTCTTCTGGTATTTGCTGCAAATTTGGCGAACTGAGCGGAGCACTTACCGACGAAACGAGCTCCGGCTGATTGTCGCATTCCTGCTCATGATTGGTTGGCTTTTCTGGAAGGCACACAGTGCCACGTCTATCATCTGTTTCTTTGTGGCGATAACGGTGGTGGTGATTGTGGGTGTGCGTTGGATAAACAAGAACTTTGGCACCTACATGTTAGCAGGGATAGTGTTGATCGTCGCAGCAGAGCTAGCCTTTGGTATATCGGGACATTTTTCTGAGGCCTTGGGAAGAAACGCCACCTTGTCGGGCAGGACAGTCCTCTGGGCGCGATTGCTCGAAGTACACATTAATCCGATATTCGGAACAGGATTCGAGGTTTTTTGGTTAGGAAAAAGACTGGATGAGCTGGAAGGAATTTTCTTTTTCGTCCCGAACGAGGCTCACAATGGCTATTTGGAAGTATATTTGAACCTGGGATTACTGGGGCTATTCATTATAATCGGGGTCCTTATAGCGGCCTATTGGAAAATTCGCCCTGAGCTTTTTCGAAATTTTGAATGGGGGCGATATCGATTGGGCTTCTTCGTCGCGGTACTGCTGTACAATTGCACTGAAGCCGGCTTTCGAATATTGAATCCTATCTTGTTGGTCTTCTATCTCGTTGCCATTCACTGTCCCCGAACTTCTCTTACGGGGGCGCAACCGCCTCTCGAGTCTGGGAGATTCGACAGGGAACTCGTCTATGCTGAAAGAGAACCTTAAAGCGAGCATTCTTTGGCACGGATATTGCGGGAACTTTACCTCAAAACTATCAATTACATGGGATATCTTGGGGATTATAGCGGGCTAGGACAAAGGGCGACGCAGATTCAAGCGAAACTTGCAGATCAATTGGATCCGTTTTGCGATTCTGCCACTCGCCGCGAACGCGGGAGAAAACGTGGCGCAATTCTCTTCGCGCTCTTTTTGGCTGCTTCTGGGACGGCTCAAGCGGCAACCGTGAACGCGCGGAGCCCTTCCTTTGCGGATGTAAGCACCGCGGTAAGCGCTGCCAAAAACGGTGACACCGTGGTCGTTCCGGCTGGAACGGCGAGTTGGACCAAGACACTGGTTATCAGCAAACCCATTTGGTTAGTAGGCCAGACCACGGTAAATTATACGAACGAGACGGCCAGTGACCAGACGATTATCTTAGATGATGTATCGCGTTCATCATCTACGCCGCCTGCTCCTATTATTCACGTCATGTTAACCGCGGGGGACATGTCCGTGGAGCCGACGGTGCCCCTGCTTCTAATAAAAGGATTCACTTTCAGGGGTAGTCCCAGCACGCCAACGGGCGCTCCGAACGGCGTCATCATGTTGTCCGCCACCTGTCCAGCGGTCCGGGTCAGCAACTGTCATTTCGACCGCCTCTACCAGGGGTCAATCACTACTTTTGGCTGGATTTATGGTGTGATGGATAATTGTCTTCACACGATCACCAATCACCTTTTAACCGGCGTAATGGGAATGGCAAGCTACAATGGCCAAAAATGGGGGGACGGTTCCTGGACGGAAGATGCTCACTGGGGCAGCTACAAGTTTTTCTTTACGGAAAACAACGTGGTGCAAAACCTGGTCAAAACGAGCGGAAACATGGACGCCAAAAGGGGCGCTCGTTATGTGGTCCGTAACAGTAAATTGTACGACTGCTCGTTCGTTCAGACGCACGGAACCGAAGGCGACCGCGACAGGGGATGCCGGGCAATCGAGTTCTACAATAATATTTGCACGCGGAGCAACGGAGGTCCCGGTAGCCCCGGTGGCTTAAGAAGCGGGAACATACTTTTTCACGATAATCAGTACAAAGGAGTGCCTTTGGGCAACGCATTTCTGTCACTTGTAGCGTACCGACAGATGGTCGATTTTCAGCCTTGGCAACTAGCATCCGGGGGTAATTCCTGGGACCAGAACGATCCCCATGGATTGTACGCCAGTGGAACGGCTGCCACCGCATCAGTTGTTGGCGCAAGCCAGGGCGACACTTCATTTTATGTAACGGGAAATTTGAGCGCGTATAACACAGGCGGATATTCTATCAAGAATACCCGAACAGGGTTAGGTGCTGTTATTCACGCAGCGGTTTATAATTCCAGTGGCAACAGAACCCTTATAACATGTGGGTATAGTATTGCCTGGCCGACGGCCAAAACTGCCTTTGCGACAGGTGATCCATTCGAAATCCGCAGAACGTTGCGTGTTCTCGATCAAACCGGATTAGGCGCGGGCAAGCTTTGTTCGGGAACAGCCCTGTCCCTGAACGGAGCGGTTGACGAACCGTCTTATGCTTGGAATAACACGCAGGCGAACGGGTCCCATGTCGTCATTCAATCCGGAGGAACTCCTAATCCAACGTTTGTAGCAGGCAGAGATTATTTTAATTCCGCCCCACCATTTACCTACAAGCCTTATACTTATCCGCATCCCCTGACAAACGCCATCGCGCCGCCTAGCAATCTTCAAGTCACCCAGTAGACCGGTTCGGTCAACTAACCGATCGGTTGTCCGTTTTCGATGGCCCTGAGCGGTTCCTTTCGCGCCGGGAAGCAATTGTCAATCTTGCGGATTTTTCGGTCATGGTTCGAACCGTTTGTGCCAGCGGGCAGATGAAATAGCTCAATTTGAGCAGAGGTCCACGCGGAACCCGCTGTTCTTCGTCTGCAATTGCCATCCACCCGCGAGCGGAAGTTTCAAATCCGTTTGGAGAGACCCAAATCTCGCTTCGTTAATCGCGATCTGCAAGGATTCCACTAAATACCCGGGAAGTGCCACCGACAGCTTTTTCGGGAACGCATCGATCTGCGCTATTCTCATTTGTCGGCATAACTCGCGATTTCTGATGGTGGCTCAGATCTTTCGAATTCCAGAGAATGAAAAAAGTTACGGTGCTTTTATCCTTGATTGTACTTTGGTACGTCAAGCTAATAGCAAGCACTATCACGGCCTCAAGCCCTTCGCTGCGAGATATTCAATCGGGAAGAGGTCAGAGCGATGTAATTGTCGGGGCTCCGCCCGTCAACCGCGCGACTGGGAAGGCTGCGTGGCCGCATCAAGCTTTGGAACCAAGTTATTCCTGGAACGACATCTATACGCCTACTGGGGATTCGGTAAACTTCAAGACTGGCGCGGGTAACCATAAACTTCAACAGGAAGGTCGAGATTATTATAACAATACCCCGATGCCGGGCTACAAGCCGTACACTTACCCGCATCCGCTGGTAAGCGGCGGTGCCAGCAAACACGCCCAATCTGAAAAACTCGACGACCGAGCAGCTTCGACCCGCGAATGGTAGAGTCCGCGTCGGCTGCGGGAGATTTTGCCGAAAGTCAAAACACGAACTCGCGCTCCAAGATGAGCTCTGAATATATTGCCTCGAAAGCCGATCGTATCCTGATCACGGGGTCAAACGGCTTTATCGGCTCAAAAGTGGTGGAAATTCTTCTCGAATATGGCTTTGTCAATCTTCGCTGTTTCGTCCGGCCCTCAGGCCGCCTTGGCCGTCTCGAGAACGCGTTCAGCCGGTTCGACGGCGCGAAAAACGTTGAACTGATCACAGGCGATCTTCTATCGCGGGACGACTGTAAACAAGCCACTGCAGGAGTTTCCATCATTTATCACCTCGCCGCCGGCATGGAAAAATCATTCGCCGGTGCATTCATGAATTCAGCACTTGTCACTCGTAACCTGATGGATGCGTTTCTCCAGTTTGGACAGCCCAGGCGCTTTGTGAATATCAGTTCGTTTGCCCTCTATTCTAACGTGGGCCTGAGCCGCGGCGCCCTCTTGGATGAGAACTGTCCGTTAGAGAACGCTCCTCAAAAACGATTTGATGCATACGGTTTTGGAAAACTTAAACAGGAGGAATTGGTCAAGGAATATGGCAAGAAATTTGACCTGCCTTACGTGATCCTTCGACCGGGATATGTTTTCGGGCCAGGCAAGACAGAGCTAAACGGCCGCGTCGCGATTAATACCTTCGGATTTTTTATCCAGGTAGACGGATCGCATGTTTTGCCGCTCACCTTTGTCGACAACTGCGCCGAAGCCATCGCTTTGGCAGGCCTCATACCAGGCCTTGAAGGTGAAATTTTCAATGTGGTGGATGACGAGCTGCCCACAGCCCGAGAATTCCTGCAGGCCTATAAGAAGAGGGTGGGGTCCTTGCGTTGTTTTCGGATGCCGTATCCTCTGGCATACGCTCTCTGCGCTTTGTGGGAGGATTATTCCAAACGTTCACTGGGCCAGCTCCCTCCTGTTTTCAATCGCCGCCGCTGCGCGGCTGAATGGAAAGGGAACCGCTACTCCAACCAGAAGCTTCATGATCGGCTAGGGTGGAAGCCGAGGATGCCGATGGAACAAGCTATAGTCGCCTTCCTTAGCCAGTTTGAATCGAAGACGGAGGAGAGATGACAGAACATCAGTCATCAGTGATCGATCATCGGACCAAGGCCATACTCAAAATTGCCATAGTGGGTTGCGGAAAGGTTGCCGACCAGCATGTAGAAGCCATCCGTCGGATTCCAGATTGCGAAATTGTTTCCCTTTGCGATCGAGAACTACTCATGGCGAAGCAACTAGGAGAACGACTTGGCATTCCCGCCTGCTTTTCCGATTTGGGAGAAACGCTGAAGGCTGTCTCTCCGGATGTTGTTCATATCACGACCCCGCCCCAGAACCATTATGCCCTGGCCAGGCAGTGCCTCGAGTCCGGAAGCCATGTCTATTTGGAAAAACCTTTTACTATCACAGCAGGGGAAGCGGAATCGCTGATCCAATTGGCTGAAGACTGCGGGTTAAAGATAACCGTGGGGCACAATTATCAGTTCACTCTCGAGATGCTGGAAATGCGCCGGC
>Ga0193707_1000381_pt1:12500-14927 | contig 14927 bp, 14 predicted proteins | sample U3c2metaG_FD_143043 | JGI IMG/M metagenome (GOLD analysis project Ga0193707, IMG submission 143043) | Soil microbial communities from a riparian zone of the East river system, Colorado, United States - U3c2 | ecosystem: Environmental > Terrestrial > Soil > Riparian zone | place: USA... | reverse complement strand
TGGTAGCCGTTTCTCAGGCTCCCTCTCCGGAATCGAACCCTTATTCCCCGTTACCCGTTGAAACCATGGTAGGCCTCTATCCTACCATCGAAAGTTGATAGGGCAGATATTTGAATGAAGCATCGCCAGCACAAGGCCATGCGATTCGAGAAGTTATTATGAATCACCAAGGGAGCGGCGAACCGCGTTGGTTTTTTATCTAATAAATACACCCCTTCCAAAAGTCAGGGCTTGATTGCATGTATTAGCTCTAGAATTACCACAGTTATCCATGTAGCAAGGTATCATCAAATAAACTATAACTGATTTAATGAGCCATTCGCAGTTTCACTGTATAATCTCATTTATACTTAGACATGCATGGCTTAATCTTTGAGACAAGCATATGACTACTGGCAGGATCAACCAGGTAACTACTTTCCATCCTCATTCAATACTCACAACTTTGTTATTGTTGCTTTCTCGATCTGGAGTTCGTCAAAAAGTCGATCATAATTTAGTTAGGGGCTTGACTGAAACTCACAGCCAGCTTTCAGCACAACTAGTGCTTACTCACTTGTCTGTAGAGTCTGCCAATCAAATCCACCTTGTCCCCCAGGGTCCCACATTTTTCAGGTTGAGCTCTTCTTGTCAGTTAATACTAACAAAAATCACCACCTTCAAAGGGAACTGCTTGCAACTGGCACTAAACTCAGTCACAGCGGATTCCCAACTCTCTCTAATTGCTCATCTTCCTGCTTTGCCATTGGCAACTAGTCCACATCTCCCTTGCTCCATTGCAAACCAAATAGAGATTTGGCTTGACTTGTCACAGCTGAGTATCGAACAAAAGTCTCTCCACCCAAGCCACTGTCCCTCCCAAGCCAGTACAAGCCTGTTAGACAGACCCATCCATGACTCGGTCCAGAACATGCCAGTCTTTTGAGGCATACTTGACCTTCATATGAAGGCTTTCAACCTCACAAGGCACCAAGTTAGGATATCATCCACAATACTTGAACCTACTCAAGACAATCCCAGACTAGTTTCTGACCAGCCTGAAAAAGTCTCCTTTCCTGTCCCTTCCATATAGTAGTGAACACAGCCACTTTGTTTGTCACTTTGGTGAAATTCCCAAAGGCGTGACTTCACATGTCCACTATTATTCCAGTCATCAATTATTGACCCTCTCCTCCCCATGAGGCATACTGGACCTTCAATGAAGGCTTTCAACCTCACAAGGCATTGAGTTGGGATGTCCACCATATGTCATGTACTATGATAGTCAAATTCACAACAGTGGCTTTCATCCTTCCATAAAGTAGTAAACACAGCCACTTTGTTTGTCACTTTGGTGAAATTCCCAAAGGCGTGACTTCACATGTCCACTATTATTCCAGTCATCAATTATTGACCCTCTCTCTCTGTTGCTGCTGGTACAATTCATGTTTGATGCTTTCAGGAGGTCCCTGGTAACATCATCTGTCATTGTTTCTGAGTGGATCCTCCCAGTGTCTTGGCATTACCCTTGTGAATGTGATCAAGCAACATCTGACTGATCATTTGAACCAGGTCACATCAGCATAGACAAAACTGGTTTGTGACATCCAAGCATACTCTTAAAATGAGCTGAGATGAGTGACCTTCTCAGTGCTTTATTGTCCCACTTCAACGACATCTCTCTTGAAATGAATTATGAACAACCTTATAGGAAAGTTGACACTCATAGACGAACAAGATGGATTGTCTGTCTGCCTTTTTCCTCAGATCATCATGGTCATGTGTTGACCTGATATTGTTAGGCATTCAGCACCTTTATCATTTTGCTGATCATAGCTACCATTATTGGTGTTGCTGTGGGCGTGCCACTGTCAAAGAAGAGGCATAACAACAGCAACAACAACATAGCTGCAGGAAACAGCCCTGGAAATGACACCAACTCCAATGGCTCAGGGACACTTCCACCTGCAAACAATGGCCCAGATCCCAGTGTGTTCACCAAGAATCCAAATTTTCATCAGTCATTCTATGGCATTGCATACAGTCCTGAGGGCTCACTGCTACCAAACTGTGGTAACAACTTAGGTCAGCTCACATGCATTGAGTGACTATGCTTCAAGTGACTTGAATTTTTGCAGAGGCTGTCATCAAGGACATCCAGGTAGATAATCTCCTCTTGTTGACAAAAAAGGACCTAGGGGACTCATTACAAGCACAGATGTTGTCACAGCTAACCAAGGTGTGGACCATGCAGTAACTGGTGCTAATTTGCAACAACATCTTGTCTTTTGCCAGCGTGTCCGGCTCTATGGTGCTGATTGTAACCAATCAGCATTAGTTGTGAGTGCAGGCTGCCCCCACAAACCCCTCTCCTTTTTACTTTCTTGTACTGTTTAGCTTGAAGCCATCAAGCAGACAAAAGTAGACATGCAAGTTTATCTGGGCAAC
>Ga0193707_1000381_pt1:0-2500 | contig 14927 bp, 14 predicted proteins | sample U3c2metaG_FD_143043 | JGI IMG/M metagenome (GOLD analysis project Ga0193707, IMG submission 143043) | Soil microbial communities from a riparian zone of the East river system, Colorado, United States - U3c2 | ecosystem: Environmental > Terrestrial > Soil > Riparian zone | place: USA: East... | reverse complement strand
CTCTAAACCACTCTCCTTAACCCAACCATCCAACTAACTAACCTACCTGACGTCCTTTAACTAACCTAACCTAACACTGCACCCAACTAACTATCTAACTCACCTCACCTCATAAGGGCGGTTCAAAAGCCTCTGCTTAGACAAAGGCCCAAGATGCAGACCTTCCGCTTCACCAGCTTAGGAACCCCTCTTATATGATAGGGAAAGCATCTTGGTGGGTCCGGTTGACCCCATTTTGCGTGAGGCGTGCCAGGAGGTGTCCACTGCGTTGCACTTGAAAAAAGAAAAAGTTGCAAAAAAAAAACCACAGCACCCAGGATTCCCGCGTGGTCCCCCACCGTGGTACTAACTAGGCGGCACTCTGGTTAACTGCGCAGATCGGACGGGATGCGGTGCTTTCAGAGTCCTATGGCCGTGGATAACATATAGGTTCTTAACTCGCTCATATGCCCATCGTTTTCTGCTGTCACAGTGTATTGGAGGGTCATTAACTAATGAAGAGTACATCTATCTCATCTCATCTACTTCTATCTCATCTACCAAAAAACGTGGTCAGTAAGGAAAAGAACGGGTCAGAAAACGACATCTGCCATCTGTTGAGCCAAGTGGGTCAGACATCCAAAGGAAGGTCGTTTCAACTCGCATCGTGTCGACCCCCGCTTTCCGCCCAGCGCACCCGTAAAGGCGGCCCACAACTCGTCAATGTCTTTTGGGTTCAACACAACAAGGGGGATTGTGAGGCGTTCTGCACTGGGGGAGTGCTCAAAATGAGGACACTAGAGTGGAAACTGCGAATGTGAATGGTTTTTCATCAACCAATCACTCAAGCAGATGGCAGATTCAGTTTGAAAGGCGAAAACCACTCACACATGCTTTTTTAGACGCTACATCGATTGATAGGGGGACGCTGGGTAAGACAAGTCAGTCCGTATTCATGTAATGTGCATGCATGAGAGAGAGCATCAGACAAAACGGCACTGGCAAGTACACTGTGCGCCCAAGAGAGCGCGAGTCTGTTGCGAACAGACTAGCTCTATTCCTCGGCATGGTCGTATAAGACGGGGAAGAGAATGGAAGTCATCCTTTAGGAGGAATGCCTGAAGCCAGACTCACCAGGAAGATTTCTTTCGTACCAGTTCGGTAAACTTGTCAACGGCCAAAGTGCGGCCCGGCCATTCAAAGCTTGCGATGAACAGTCATGATCACCCCCCATTCTTATCCAACGTTCTCCAACACCACACCAACTCTCCTCCAACACACAGACCCCATGTTACCCTAACTTTTGCGCAATCCCTGGACGCGAAAATTGCAGGAGCGGGGGGGCACCAACTCATCCTGAGTGGCAAAGACAGTATGATCATGACGCACTGGTGAACAAACCCGCCCATCGTGACAATGCACCACGTTTCTCACTACCTCTATGTCTCTGACAACCCAGGATACGCACGATGCATGATGCCATCCTTGTTGGTATCGGTACGGCGATTAATGATGACCCTCAGCTAAATGGTATTCCAGCAAAATCTATCTTTCAGATTATTTAACTCGCTTCTCTAAAGTTCGGCACCTGCCCCACCCACCTCCAAAACCGTACCACCTCCCAAGACCCATCATCATCGATTCTCACCTCCGCCTACCACCCACCTGCAAGCTCCTTCGCAACTATCAAAATGGAACGGGCAGACGGCCATGGATTATATGCTCGTCTCCGGAGGACCAAGAACGAAAGTTGGCGCTGGAAACCGCAGGCGCCAAGATCATTGAGATCCCACCATCTGAATCCCGCATACCCATCGCTTCGATGCTCCAAGCCTTACGAGACTCTGGAATCAATTCCTTAATGGTAGAAGGTGGTGCAAGGATCATCAGCTCATTTCTGAGAGAAGGAACCGTTGACGCGCTCATAATCACCATCGCACCTGTCTTTGTTGGGGATGCTGGAGTTGGGTATCAGTATCCGATGCTGCGGTCTGAAAGCGGAGGTTTGGTGGTCAGATACCGAGAAGTGCATACGGAAGTGGTTGGTAGAGACACCGTCATATCCTTAAAAGAGAATCAACTTTGAGACGGCATGTTCACAAAGTGCCAAAGACCGGCCCTCAGGTCCATTTGCACTAAAAGAAAAGAAAAAGTCCAACAAAAGTTGAACAAATCTTTAGAACAAGGGCTTAACCTCAGCGGATCGTAGCAACAAGGCTACTCTACCGCTTACAGTACCCCGTTCCCATTCAAGTCGTCTGCAAAGGATTCAACCCCGCCCATATAATGATTACAATTCGTGAACAAACCTCCACAGCATTTCCGCCATGGCGGCCCAGTCCACCTGATTTGGTACACGAGCAAAGCTCTATTTTAACACAAGTCAAATGTGCGGGACCAACATCATCGTTTCTAGCACGGATTCTGGCTTAGAGGCGTTCAGCCATAATCCAGCAGATGATAGCTTCGCGCCATTGCCCGATCGGACAGGCGCAAATACCAAATATCTGAATGAACGGTT
>Ga0193707_1000380_pt1 | contig 14940 bp, 18 predicted proteins | sample U3c2metaG_FD_143043 | JGI IMG/M metagenome (GOLD analysis project Ga0193707, IMG submission 143043) | Soil microbial communities from a riparian zone of the East river system, Colorado, United States - U3c2 | ecosystem: Environmental > Terrestrial > Soil > Riparian zone | place: USA: East River... | reverse complement strand
GTGCACGCTTGAATATATCTAGCGGTAATCGATCGTAAGGAGGTAAGTCATGCTCAAACGGATTATCGGCCAGGACACTCAAGACGTATCGCCCTCAATTCACCATTGGTTGAACGTGGACGCTTTGGCGCAGGTGGAGGTAACTTCGGAGGACGCGGCGCACCCGATCGAGTCGGGATTGCTACCGGGGACTGAATCGGGTTGGCGAGCTGCGCAACCGGGACCGCAGACCGTGCGTCTTGTGTTTGACCAGCCGCTGAGAATCAAGCGTCTGCATTTGGAGTTTCACGAAGATGAATTTGAGCGCTCTCAGCAGTTTGTGCTGCGGTGGTTCGTCAAACGGCGGGCAATCCTATCGGAAAATCGTGCGGCAGCAGTATAATTTCAGTCCTCCCGCCACGACCAGTGAATGCGAGGATTATCCTGTGGATCTTGACGGCGTCACCACAATCGAGCTGAGCATCGTTCCAGACATCAGTGGTGGACCGGCCCGCGCATCGCTCGCGCAGTTACGCCTTGCGTGAGCGCTGCGCCGCCTTTGCATCATGACCGGCGCCGGGCTCGGTCTAACTCTTCTTGGTCATTTCAACCTTGGCAAAGCAGCGCTGAATGAAAACTCCTAGCGGCCCGGCCGCTTGCCGTCGCAGAATCTCGGCGAGATCCCCCTTATTGAGCCAAATCCCTTCGCAACTTTCACAGCGCTCTACAACAAATCCCTTAACAGCGTATTTCCCGAATTGTCCTGAACACTTGGGACAAGTGGCCATCTGCGCTTCGCGCCGGACCTCTTCAGCCTTGTGAAATTCGAACTTCATATCTTCGATCAGCTCATGTTCTTTCGCGGCAAAATAACTATCTTCGTTAGCGTGCTCGTCGAACTGCGGTTCATCTCCGGGCCGCCGCGTTTCGCTCTTCATATTTCGCTCTCGTGATTTCATTGAATCATCGCCGGTCAATGCACCACTCATTGCCAATCCAGTGGCTATTCCCTCTCGGCGCTGGGCGAAACGCCTTCGTTCCCCTGTATGTCCGCGGCACGCTTTTTTTCCTTCATGCTGTCGATGCTCCGTACTTTTAGGATCGCCTGCAAGGCTGGCCTGTCGACGACTTCTTTTTCCAGCAGCAGCTTCGCCAATTCTTCCAGCGCGGCGCGGTGCGCAAGCAAGATGTCGCGAGCCTTAGTATGCGCTTCCGACAATATTTGTTTGACCTCGGCATCGATGAGCCGGGCGGTCTCCTCGCTGTACTCTCTGGGACTTTGGGTGGGCACCATCAGGAACGTGGCATGGCGCGGTCCTTCCAGAGACGCCAAGCCGAGCTTTTCGCTCATGCCGAATTGGGTGATCATCGTGCGGGCAATCTCTGTGGCGCGCTGTAGATCGTTCTGCGCGCCGGTTGATATGTCGCCGAAGACGATCTCCTCCGCGACCCTCCCGCCCAAAAGCACATCGATGCGCGCGAGCAGTTCAGAACGGGTCATGAGGTAGCGGTCTTCAGTCGGCAGCTGCGTTGTGTAACCGAGGGCGGCGATTCCCCTGGGAATAATAGAAATCTTGGAAACGGGATCGGCGCCCGGCACGAGCTCCGCCACGAGAGCGTGACCCGACTCGTGGTAGGCAACAGTTTTTTTCTCCTTGGGATTGATGACGTGGCTCCTTTTTTGTAGTCCCGCGACCACCCGTTCGATCGCCTCGTCAAATTCCGCCATATCGATCGACTCTTTGTCCTGGCGCGCCGCCAGCAAAGCCGCTTCGTTGACGATATTGGCAAGATCGGCGCCGACGAAGCCAGGTGTCTTCGCTGCCACTACAGCTAGGTCGAGATCCGCGGAGAGCTTCACTTTTTTCGCGTGCAATTGGAGGATTTTTGTCCTTCCCTTGATATCGGGACGATCCACCAGGATCTGCCGATCGAAGCGGCCGGGGCGGAGCAGCGCAGCGTCGAGGATCTCCGGCCGGTTGGTGGCGGCCATGATGATGACTCCTTGATTCGGATCGAACCCATCCATCTCGGCTAGGAGCTGATTGAGGGTTTGTTCCCGCTCGTCGTTGCCCGTGAGCATACTCACTCCTCGAGCCTTTCCGATGGCATCGAGCTCATCGATGAATATGATGCTGGGCGCATTCTTCACCGCTTGCATAAAAAGATCCCTGACCCTTGCTGCGCCGACGCCGACGAACATCTCGACGAAGTCAGAGCCCGTAAGGCTGAAAAAAGGAACCCCTGCCTCGCCGGCGACGGCGCGGGCAAGCAGAGTCTTTCCCGTGCCCGGCGGCCCGACGATCAAGACGCCTTTGGGAATACGGCCGCCCAATCTTTGATATTTGTCCGGATCCTTGAGGAACCCGACGACTTCGGCGACCTCTTCTTCGGCCTCATCAATGCCTGCAACATCAGCGAAGGTGACACCGGTTTTTTTCTCGATGTAGACTTTCGCTTTGCTCTTGCCGATCTGCATTAGACCGCCGCTTGCCGACCCTATCTTCCTGCCAAGATAGCTCCACAACAGAAAAAATAACCCCACGGGAACCACCCAGGATAGAATCGTCGGCAGCCAATTGCTGGTTACCTCTCCGCTAAATGGTATCTTGGCTGCTTCGAGTTCGGCTGTGAGGCTGGGATCCTCCACTTTTACCGTTAGGAAGGGAACACGGGTTTTGCCCGCGAGTACGTCCGGAGACATCTCCTTCAATTTCTCCGGCGTGAAAATTTCCTTCACTGCGGCCGCCTTCAAATTGCCGTCGATGGTCGTTTCACGAATGACAAGATCGTTGATCAAATCCTTCTTGACGAGGGATTTGAATTGGCTATAGCTGATGATCTCGACATGAGAGCGACCGAGAAAATTTTGCACGAGTAGGACGAGAAAAACCGTAACGAAAAAATACCAGATCGGAGACGGCCGGTATTTTTTATCGCTGGGCGACAAATTCTTCTTTTTCTCATCATACTGCTTGCGGATATCTGCGATGAAGTTCGCCACACGCTTTCGCGGCCCGTTTTCAACGGGCATTTCGGCGAACTGTCGGTTGGACGGGACCGGAAATATACCACTTGTAAAATTGCGAATAGATAATTTCATGTGTAACTCAGCTTTCTTTTTGAAAGACTCCTGGTCTCCCGAAGCCGATTCTCGCGAAGTGATAAGAGCGTGAAACTTTCGGCGCCGGCTCATTCCTCACGTGCTCACGAACCGCCGGCTCGGTTTTCTTCGCGCTACACTTTTCGATAACGGCCGACGTACTCCTCGTAGAGCCCTTCTTTGCCTTTGGCCTGTAACTCGCGCGAGCGGTCCGTGAGAACCTTTTTGTCTTCGACAAAAGCCTTCCTGGTAAATCCTAAATTGCCGGGATGAGTTCCGGTGTCCATGCGAATCGCGTCGCAAGGACAGGCTTCGACGCAAAAACCGCAATAGATGCAGCGCAATGTATCGATTTCATAGCGCACCGCGTACTTCTCGACCGGATCACGCGGATCTTCTCCGGCCTCGATGTAGATACACTCAGCCGGGCAAGCAGTTGCGCAAAGAAAACAAGCTGTGCAGTTGGCGGTGTCATCCGCGCCGAGAGTTAGACGGTGACGGCCGCGAAAGGTGTCCGGGTAAGAAGCTCTTTCCTCCGGATATTGCACCGTGACATCAGCTTGACTGGATTTCGCTAAACCGAAGGCATGCAAAATATGAATGCTAAGATTACGCCAAAAGTGGTAACCGGTTACCGAGAGACCGCGCACGATCTCAGGCAGGTACGCTCTCTCCCAGAGCGACATGTGTTCAATTCTTTTCATCGCTCTCACTCGATGGAAAAAGGTATTTCGTTCGTCGTTTAGTCGCCGCCCATGTAGAGTTCAATTTGTTTTTTTTCCAGCCGTCGTTTTTCGTCGGCGTCCATGACGTACACGCCGTTCACCTCATCGATTTTTTCGCGCTCATAGAAATTCTTGGACAGCTCGGCGCCCTCGTCGAATTCGTACATTTTTATCGCATCCCAGGGGCAGATTTTTTTATCGAGCCGATCGTCGGACTCCGTGCCGATCAGCTCAAGCTGAAATTTCTTCGGCAGCTTGTTCTCTTCGACCGGCTTTTTGGAGCCGTCGTAATATCTTCCGGCATACTCGCGGAAGATTTCGCCGGTTTCTTTGTGCCGATGGATCTTGGTTAAATCGTCGCTGAAACACATCTGGCAGCCGATGCACTTGTCGTTGTCGACCCAGACTCGATACGGCTTCAGTCCGCCGGCGGGGGTTTCCTCATAAAGTAAATTAATGCAGTTTTCTACCGGGCAGTGCAACTCGCATAGAGGCGAGCCGGCGCAGCTACTGCAATTTTCGTCCATCACCGCAAGTAGCGCCGTGCCTTTACGTTTTTTCTTTTCTTCAGGTTGCGCCGTCAGATCTGGCATGCTTTCTCTCCAGCAGGTTACTCGACACCTCTCTTTGACGCCTGCATTCGTCCTTATCGTGCCCGTGAAACTTGACCGGTGAATCAATCCGAGCACGATCACGTGTCACGCACGCAGCGGTTTCTGGCAACTGGTCTAATAACGACCTAAGAACCTCCTGGTTATCTTTGACTACGGAGCGCGCGCAAAATCAGGGAATAGCCGGGCACACGCTGACCGCGTCAAAGGGCCTGCCAAAAACAAGACTTTTCGATTTCAACGTACCATGAATGGGAAAGGGTTGCTGTCTAATATTGAACGAGTCTAAACAGAATTATCGCGGTTCCAATTGCCGAAACAGCCGCGCTGAGCGACCGAGGGCTTTGCTAAGTGCACGAGCACGAATCACGGCTTTTCCTCAATTCGACGAGCACGTCCCATGAACACGGCATTTTCTCCACATGTTGACGGTTCTGCTCGATGACGTTTCACGAGCACAGTCCCGTTCGTAAACGATCCGAAGTTCAGTCGTGAGTCTACGGATTCAGCAAGGATCGCCGAATTCCTTAGAACAAGCCATCCCTTTCACAAGTAGTGACTCATTTTGAATCGAAGAGGGACCGCAATTATTTCAGCCAATCAAACATGATTCGACAATCTTACTCGATCACAGGGGTTAGGAGTAACGACTTATGACAGCGAGGGAAGGTCATCGATCCATGCCTTCGCCAAGCCTATCATGTGCTTTTCTGTTTCCCGCCAACTGTCGAAATTATAAAGAGGGCCAATTATCGTGTGCGATCCTTGCTGACCGTCAGCTTCCCAACTGATGTTAGCGATAGGAACCCAAGATCTAGTATTTTCGTCGAACCGAGCGGAGACAACGATGAGCGGATTTTTGGAGAACAAATTGGCCATGTAGCCCCCTTTGTTCGGGCTTCCGGTCAATTTGTGATCTGGCTTTTTAAGCTCGGACAAATGTTAGATTCGCTTCAGCATGTTGCTACCGGATGCAATGCAACGGCTTATTGTTAGCCACATGACAATTTAAGATGCGCTACTATCCTTTCAAACTTGTGCTTTTCCGATGCTATTCAATACGACCCGGAGAGGGGATAGCCCCTCCCCGGACCGGAAGGCCTCTCTAGTTAGGCCGCTTTGGCTGCGATGTGGTGGGAAGTCGAATTGGCGACCTCAAAGGACTCCACTTTCGGAGTGCCATCAAGCACCTTGGACAGGGTCTTCAAGACCTCTTGATATTTCTCGCGATTGTAAGCTTCCGCGTCTTCTTTCCTATCCCAGAAACTAATCCCTACGGCATCGTTACGTTCTGGGGCGATGAGGGTGATCTCATCCTTAAATCCCTTTTGTTTGCGGAGCACGGGAATCACGTCGTTCTCAAGAGTTTGGGTAAACTCTTTCGCGCTATTGACCTTCAACTTCATACTGACGTTGCGAGTATACATATCAACCTCCTAGGTTGGACTGCTAATAGGGTGGAGGATTTTGGGCTTACGTGAAGGATTTCAGGTAACCGAGGAAGGGAACCCTAGGACTAACTTCTTTAACAGTAGTCACTAAGCACCGGTTGTCAAGCTGAATCTCCAAAACGCCCCGAGCAAATCCACTTGTCCGAGGAAAAGAATGTCGATCTTGCGGTCGTTCGCCGTGCGCTGATAATCTGCGTGATCGGTAGAAGGGCATCCATCCTGACAACGGGAATCAAAATCGAATTGTGTAATGGCCTTCTAAGACACCACTCTTGGTTTTAAGGATAGACAGCGGGCGTTCTGTGGCCTTGGCTTCCTCACGTGCTGAAAGAAGTGCCGCAACCGCAGGTTCCTTTGACGTTGGGGTTGTTGAACACGAATCCCGATCGCATCAACTCGTCTTTATAATCCATCTCGGTCCCGTCTAGATGGAGCATGCTCTTCGCGCCGAGTAAGACGCGGACGCCATTTTTCTCAAAGACCTTATCTTCTGCCGCGGCAGAATCAATTTCCATTTTGTACTCGTAGCCGGAGCAGCCGCCCTCGACGACTTCAACGCGCAGCCCATGCCCTTCGTTTGCTCCGGTGAGAAGCTTGCGGATCTTTTCCGTGGCGCGATCGGTGATTGTTATTTCTCCAGGCATGGCAGAAGATCTCCTTTCTGTGGGCGACAGAGCTCACGCTGATAACGGGGTGTCTTTTACCAGCCATTTCTCCTGCATGATCTTGTCCTGGATTCTCAGAAGCCCCTCGGTCAAGGCTTCGGGACGCGGCGGACAGCCGGGAACATAGACGTCGACGGGAATGATTTTGTCCACGCCTTTGCAGACCGAATAGGCGAGCTGAAAAAGCCCGCCGCAGTTGGCGCAGCTTCCCATCGAGATGACGTACTTCGGATCAGGCATCTGATCGTAGAGGAGCTTGGTGCGCTTGGCCATTTTGTAGGTCAACGTGCCGGCGACGATCATCAGATCGGACTGTCGCGGCGTCGCGCGCGGCACCGCGCCGAAGCGATCGATATCGGCGCGCGGACCTCCTGTCTGCATCAACTCGATAGCGCAACAGGCCAAGCCAAACAGCATGTACCACTGCGACGAGGCGCGGCCCCAGTTGAGCAGCTCGTCGACCTTCGTCGTAAAAACGGTTTCCGGTAACTGATTCAATAACGACGTAAAAACCTCCTGGTCATCTTTTCGGCTAGATAACCGTCAATTCTTATCGATCCAATGCATGGCGTCTTGCAGGGCAAACTCGTCGGCTTCATTTTCACTCCAAAACGTTTTGTCGAGTTGAGCGTGATGCGCTGGAACGCCGCTGGTCTGGTTTTTGGCACCCGGACGCGTCACGGTATACTGCGGAATCCAGCTGCCTTTGGTTTCTCGCTGAAACGATTCACTGCGAATGAGCCAGTTCTTGTATGAAATGCTGCTTTTCATTTTTCGCTCTTTTGCCTCATCGTCGATGAAGATCGTCTCGTGTTCGCTATTTGCGTACGGCTAAGACCCGGCAATCGCTGCGTACCACCCAACAACCTTTTGCCGTTCAATTCGAAATTCTCAGAGCCATCCCAAGAGGCACCCTGGCATCGCCGACATTGACTGCTGTTCCCGCGCTCGCCAGTTGCCAATTCTGCAGGATTTCTGCAGAGGGGTCATCTCGCTTTGGCGATTGGGCGGTGTAGGGTTCCGCGGCTTTGACGACGTATTTAACGTTACTGCCGTCACTAAGAGTAAGGGACAGAACCGCTTCTTTGCTGTCGGCTACCGCGAATGTTTGGATTGCGCTGATTTGCTTCGACACAGTTGTGCCTCTGACGGCGTCGGAGTAAAGAAACCATGACGAAGCGACAAACACCGCCAGAACTAACCAGCCGTATTGACCGACTCGTTTTTGGCGTTTTAAGAGTCGCTCTCTCTGGAGTTGGAAAAAATGATAATTCGCTTGCCGCTCGGCCGCGAGTTTATGGGTCGGATCCTCTTCGAATGAAAATGTCGGTTGATCATGGACAATGTGAAAACTGTTCAATAGGATCCCGATGATGATTAAAGCCATAGGGATGACAATAACGAATAACGAACTCAATCTATTTCCCCTTTTTGGCCGGAGCTACGGCCGTTTGCTTGGAGGGGTGATGAAGAAGGCTTACTTGAAGGATTTCAAGTAACCGCGGAGGGGAACCCTACGACTGCGAGAAGAGCAGTAAGCCTAGGTGAATTAAGTCGTGATAGCAAGTCGATGTGTGTGGACATGACTCTCCAAGAATCCGCTATTCACTCACGCTGTGCTGCGGCGACTTACGAAAACGAGATAGCGAAGCATGAATCGTAACATCAGATCATGTTGAGGTCAGCTTCCCGACCACGCGCCTTCAAAGAGCGAAAACTAACCAGCGTTTTGCTTTTTTCATCGCATAGGCCTAGTTGCAGCGACCTGAGACTTGTCCCCAGCGTGATGACATTGACGGTGTGAAACGCCGGGATTTCATCGTGGCACCGTTGCAGATTGTAGTTGGGAATATTCGGGCGCACGTGATGAATGTGATGCAGGCCAATATTGCCGGAGAACCACTGGAGGATTTTGGGCAATTTGAAATACGAGCTGCCTTCCAGCGCTACTTTCATCGGATCCCAAGATCCGTGACGCGCCCAATACGCGTTCTCAAACTGATGTTGAATATAGAACAACCAGAGCCCGAGGCTCCCGGCGATCAGAATGATGGGCAACTGAATCTGGAGATAGGTCCGAAACCCGATTGTCCACGTCGCCAATCCGACGACGAACAAGAGTGCCATGTTGGTGCGAAGCACGCTCCGGCGCTCCATCTGTCCCGCGTCTTTGCGAGAAAATCGATTAAAACATAAAAACAGCAGCGCCGCTCCGGGACCGAAGAAAATGAAAGGATTTCGGTAACACCTGTAGGCGAACCGCCTGAGTAGCGGCGCCGCCAGATATTCTTCAGTCGTCATTGTCCGGACATCGCCAACTCCCCGTCGATCCAGGTCTCCCGTCGTGGCATGATGCCTGTTGTGGGTGTGTCTCCAGTGTTCAAACGGAGTAAAAGTCAGAATACCCGTGACGTAGCCTAAGATGGTATTTGCTCGGCGCGAGGCAAAGAAGGAGCCATGACAGCAATCGTGGAAAAAGATAAAAATCCGAACCAGGACGCCGCCTGCCACCACGGCCAGCGTTAAAGTAATCCAATAGGGCAATTCTGTTTGAACCGTATAAACCATCGCCGCCCATAGCGCGAAATAAGGAACAAGAGTATCGAAGATTTGCCACAGCGATCGGCCGGGATTCGACTGCGCATACTTGGCGGTGGTCTGATACCAGGCGGGCTTGGTCAATTTAGTTTCGACGTCATTCACTTCAGCGATCATTTGTTGCCTCGTTCTGCTCACGCTTTGTCCCCCCCATGATCCGATGACGATGCCGACATGGAGCCTTGTCGTACTTGCTAATGGCCGTGAATTTCCCGTCAACTGAGCCGCACTTGCGATTTGACTTGACGATCGTAGTTTTATCCAATGTTTCAAGAACGCGGCGCCTCCTCGATTCAAATTTTTAAAAGGCTACCACGTCGTAAAAGGAACCACTGTCCAATATTGAACAATTGTTGCTGTTCTCATTGAGTGGCAATCGGTCAATAGGGGAGGTAACCCCCATTGGGTTATGAGCATGACTTGGCGTTATGCAGGGCAGGCGCACAGGTCAAAACATTCGCGGAGAATCTATTCCATCTTTTCAGTCTCTTACTGGCGTGCTTTGCCCTTCGACTTGGAGGTGAGCTTTGTCGCAGCAGGTTATTGCGCGCGACTAACCGTAGGTGTTCGTGGTTTTTGCGATCGATAATTTGGACAGAGTGTAACCTTTGAGATCTAGTTTTTATCAATCCATTCCATTGCTTTTTGCAGGGCAAAATCGTCGGCTGCATTTTCAGTCGGCAAAGCTTCATTGAGTTGATACTGTTGCGATGGAAAATCGTTTCCCTTGCCGCCGATGGTTTGTCGCGTGAAGTTATATTGCGGTATCCACGTGCCATTTTTTTCGCGCTGGAATGACTCGGCGCGAATCAGATAGTTCTTGTATGAAACCGTGTTTTTCATTTCTCGCTCCTCGCTTTTTTGTTTCCCGTTGCGTGACGCAGTCGGCAATTTGATCGACTCTGTTCCGGAAATCCGAATACCCCATTCGCAAGCGTGCCCTGACGGTTCTCCGTCCAACGGGCGAAGGACGTGCCTTACTGTGGGCAAAGCCTGTCAGATTGAGCACGGCTAGCAGCAATGCCGTGGAAGAGGTCGAACCAAGCTGATTGCATCTTGAAATCCTCTTTGCGTGCGCAATCGAGGAATTATCTCTTCTGCAAAAAGACGGGGAAACTCTGGCGCACCACCCACCCTGAGTTTGACTCTGGTGTCTCGCAATATATCTCAAGCTCTCCAACTGGGGAAAATATTTGCCAGGACCTTGTCACTTTGTCATCCTGCTTTGCGCACCTGAAAGCGCCTTGTCTAGCCGTTCCTCGGCGGCGCTTATTGTCTCGCCCAAGACTTCGGCAATCTCACAGACCAGCAGCTTTCTTGCGCGTTGCAGCGCTTGACGATCGTGGGGCGCCAGCACCCGCGTTTCGTTTAACTCAGTGAGCGACTCAACGATCTCAGCCAAATCAAACACCGACCCAGAGGCCAACCGCTTTGAATTGTCGATGGCACGCTGCTTCCAGTTCTTAGCTGTGGGCATGCCTGGTGTTTTGGCCGCTTGGCTGAGTCGGCTGAGGAGCTTCGGAATCTCGGATTTTTCCATTAGCCGACGGATTCCGAGTGTCGTAATTTTGTCTACTGGGACGAATAACACATCGCCGCTATCGTCCATGATGGCGAAAGTATAAAAGCTTACCGGTCTCCCACCGAATGCCTTTTCAACCACCGCGCCAATGCGGCAGGGACCTTGATTCGGATAGACAACCTTATTCCCAACGTCCAGCATCATTCGATGCTCCTTCCCGCGTGCATCACGTCGTTCCAGCCATGAACAATCCGTCGCCTTGCGCGTGTTACGTAGTTCCCGTGGCATAATCAGCTGAGACCATCTGACTTCAGGTCGTGCCGCTGCTGTGCTCAGTTTGAATTCACCCGCATCCCTGGCTACTCTCCGGAGTTTACGCGTCATGCTTACATGGAACGACGGCGCGACGCATTCGGTTGCGTATACTCGATTTTTAGAAAATCTTTGGGGCGTATCTAAGATCAAGCTGAACTATGTTTGGATCGGTCAGATCAACCTCACTTCCGCTCTGTGCTGTTCAAGCCACTCAAGCATCGCTCGCACACTGCCGGTGGCTAAGCCGATGCTCGTGTCGGCCGCTCCATAGTAGAGGTGGATAGTGTCGCCGTCCGGCGCAATCGTGTATCCGCAAGGAAAGACAACGTTGTCCACGTCTCCACGCTGCTCGTAAACTTCTTGCGGGCCGAAGATCCACTCATCGCCCCGTTTTATGCAGCGCTCCGGCGCCTGCAAGTCAAACAGCGCCAGCCCTAGTCGGTAAATCGATCCGGACGCGGTCTGGCGCACGCCATGGTAAATTACCAGCCAGCCCTGCGCGGTTTCGATGGGCGGCGGCGACAGGCCGATTTTATTCGCGTCCCACCACGCGCCGCGTCGCGCCTCCAGCATCAGCTTATGATTGCCCCAGTGGTGCAAGTCCGGAGAAAAAGACATCCACATATGCGCCCGCGGAGCGCTGACGGGCCGATGGATCAAAGCCCACTGCCCGCCGAAACGACGGGGAAGTAACGCCGCATCTTTATCTTCCGGCGACATGATGACACCGTAGCGCTCGAAAGTGTGAAAATCCTCAGTCAGCGCCAGTGATACGCCGGGGCCATCACGCGAGAATGCGGTATAGACAACAACATACTTGCCTAATTCGGAGAGATAAGTGATGCGCGGGTCTTCAATGCCCCACACTTCTTCCGGGAAGTGTTCGGGGTCGGCCAAAAGCGTCGGCCGGGATTCAATCCGCCAGTCGTCCACGCCGTTGTCGGAACGGGCGACGGTAAAATGAGAATGGCCCCGGCGATCTTCGACGCGACATAACAACAAAGTAGTTCCATCGGGCAGCAGGGTAGCGGCGGGGTTGAAAATGCTGTTGACCGGATAGGGCCAATTAGCGGCGCTCAAGATCGGATTGCGTTTGTGACGGTAAAAAAGTTCGGTGTGTTGATTGTTCATTAAGTTCCCACTACAAATCACGTTCAGCGGGGCTAGACGACGTTAGTATTTCTACGCCGACTTCGTCCCGATCGCCCACATCACGCTGAGTGATGCGCGCAACACTCTCTCCTGTTTCTACGGATGCCAATGTCGTCTCGGCCAAGCGCAGTTCCAGCACCGCCTGAAGATAAGCGAGGGAAGATTCTGCGCCCTGATTTTCGTTCGGGCGGTCGGGATGCAAACCGTCTCGACAACCGCCCGTTGTCGGATCATAAATCGGCAGGTCCAGGTCGTTGCGGCCGAGGAACCAGTCGAAAGCGCATCGCGCTTCTTTGTACCAGATCTTGTCTCCCGTGATCCGGTGCGCTTCGAGGCAAGCCGATACCATGGCTTGAGCCTCAACTGGTTGCTGATCGAATCGGGCGCGCTCGCCACCACGTTGATAAAAACCGTTGGAGCCGATCGGCACAAAATAGCCTCCGGCCTCTTCCGCGCGCTGTAAGTCGGCCAGCCAACTGAGCGACTCCAGTCCGGCTTCGCTCATGTCGCTATTGGGTATGCCTTGGCCGCACATGAGCAAAGCGTGCGGCAGCGCGGCGTTGCAGTAGGTCAGCGATTTTTCGTACCAGCGCCATTCATCCGCGCGATTATTTTGATACAGCTTCAGCAACCGCCCGGCCAGTTGCTCACGCACTTGGGTGACTCTGCGGTCACCGGCGAAGCGGTGAAGATATTCGTGGATGCCGATGAGCGCAAAGGCCCAGGCCCGTGGGCTGCTCGTGTGCAGAATGGCCGGCAGCGCCTTCTCGAATACCCAGCCGGCCATACTCTGAAGGGCCGGCGTATTCGAACGGCCCAATACCGTACCCAGCGCCCACAAGGTGCGGCCGTGACTGTCGTCAGACCCGTTCTCCTCCAGCCAGTTGCGTTGATAGTCCATGAAATTTCGGAAGCGTCCGGTCTCGCTATTGAAGGCGTACCAGACAAACGCGAAATAGCGTGACGTTAGGTCCGAGGTCTCTTCATTGCCGAGCTCTTCCAGAAGGGCGCTCACCGTCAGCGCGCGCGCGTTGTCGTCGATGGTGTAGCCCTCGCGATAGTTGGGCACAGTAAAAATAGCGTGTTGAAACATCCCGGTGTCATCGGTCATGCGGCGTAAGTGATCGAGTTTGAGGGCGGGCAGTTCGGCCGGACGTTTGTCGAGTGCTTTGACGACAAAGCCGGGAGCGCTGAAGTGCCGCCGTTCGGCTCGGGCGCGCTGAAAACTCTCCATGTAACGGCGCGCGACCTGCGGCCAGATCATCTCCCGCCCATATAGATAGGCGCGCTTACGCATGGCGTGGCGCTTGGCCTCGTTATCCAACAAATCAATCACTTGCTCGGCCAACGCCGCCGGGTCACGGAACGGTACCAGCACGCCACGCTCGTCCGCCAGCACCTCATCGGCGTACCAATAGGGCGTCGAAATGACTGCCTTGCCCGCTCCCACGGTGTAGGCCAGCGTACCCGAGACGATCTGCGCCGGGTTGAGATAGGGCGTGATGTAAATATCGGCGGCGCCGATGAACTCAACGAGCTCCTCCAAACTGACGAATCGGTTGTAGAAGATCACCTGGCCCTCGACGCCTTTCTCTTGTGCCAACCACTGCAGCGAGAACCGGTAGGCTTCGCCATCGTGGCGCATGACATGCGGGTGAGTCGCACCGACGATGAAGTACACCACGTTGGGATGCTTGGCCAAAATGGCGGGGAGCGCGGAGATGACGTTTTCGATCCCCTTGTTCGCCGACAGCAAGCCAAAACTCAGCAAGACGATTTTACCTTCGACGCCAAACAGGTCTTTGTGAAAACTCGGATCGACAAAAGGTAGATCGGGGATGCCATGTGGGATCAAGTCGATCTTCTCCGGTGAAACATGATAAATCTCTTGCAGGAATTCCGCGCCGCGCTTGCTCATGACAACCAGGCGATCCGACAAGCCCGCGACCTCGATTAAAACCCTTCGCTGGTGCGCGTCGGGTTCACGCAGAATCGTGTGCAGGGTCGTGACGATGGGCACGCGCAGATCACGCAGGAGAGTCAGGATGTGACTGCCCGCCCGCCCGCCGAAGATGCCATATTCGAATTGCAGGCAGACCAGGTCCACACTGTTGATATTCAAGAAGTCGGCGGCGCGCCGATAAGACTCAAGATCTTTCTCCGTCAGTTCAAAGCGAACGCGCGGTGGATACGCGTAGCCGTCTTCGACGTCGTTCACCGGCACGGCAATGCAAGTCGTGTCACTGTGTTCGGCGGCAATGGCCTCGCACAGATCGGTAGTAAACGTCGCTATGCCGCACTGGCGCGGCAAGTAATTTCCAATAAACGCAATCCGGCTGATCGGTGATCGGTTAGGGTTGTGTGGCATGAGGAAAATCTCCTCCTTTCTGACGGTCGCTACAGGTGTTCTCCGTTATTTTCCGGCCCAAAAACGCAAAAGGCGGTTACCCTAGGGACCGCCTCTGCGAAACTCGGAAAAATTTAGACCGAGAGTGTTTTTTTGGACGTTAGGTCAGTAATCGTTCTACTGAGTATATCAGACGGCAAGCGTAAAGATAGACCAGAATGAGAATGAATAATACGCTTGCGGAAGGTACCGCGACGGATCGACCGGTGTGCTGATGATTTCGGGCGTCGCCTGCTGTACAGACGCCGGATAATGCATCGGAATTGGATTAGCGACGCTCAAGTCGGAAGTGCCAGGAGTCAGGGTCGACCAAAGAGATCGCGCAATTCTGCCGGGTGAACTGCGGCATCACGTTTCCGATATTCGCCAAGACAGCTGTCGTCGGCGCAAACGCAAGCCCGCTTGCGCGCTG
>Ga0193707_1000379_pt1 | contig 15048 bp, 12 predicted proteins | sample U3c2metaG_FD_143043 | JGI IMG/M metagenome (GOLD analysis project Ga0193707, IMG submission 143043) | Soil microbial communities from a riparian zone of the East river system, Colorado, United States - U3c2 | ecosystem: Environmental > Terrestrial > Soil > Riparian zone | place: USA: East River... | reverse complement strand
CGCGGTCAGGCCGAGCATGCCGTTCGGCATCGTCGACCGCCCGTAGGCGACCTCCAGCTCACAGGCCTCGGTCAGCATCTGCCGCACCTTGGCCTGGAACTGCGCCGTCCACAGGTGCGGGTTTTTCTGCTTGATCTGGTTGATGCAGTCGATGCCGAAGTTCGGGTGGATCGACTCGTCCCGCAGGATGTACTGGCACTGCTCGGCGATGCCGACCATCTTGTGCGACGAGCGGACGGCCGTCGGTTCATGCTTGGCCGGTGAGATTTGGTTGTTCTCTGGACTGAGCTGTCCAGGCTCTTCCCGGGCTGTGCGAGCGATTTTGCGGGAGAGTGCATCATCTCTTGGTCCATCGGATGTTTGAATCGCCAGATTCAAGCTATCGTCCGATCGAAGCGAGTTGAGCGACTCGCCGGATGTCGACAATCAGCTGTCCGGCAGCGTTATGGTTGGCTGCTAACGAGACGTACGTCACGCAGTGCGCTGGTGAGCGGTAGCTCGGAGACGATTGGAGTGGGGGTGGCGGTTTCCGGTGCCAGCCGGGCGGGGCCCGCGGACGAGTTCTTTGGCCGTACTCAAGAGGTCGGCCTCTGGCAGATCCCACCTGCCCAGCAACGCAGGTCTCCGCTAGTTCTGGTAGGACCATCAGGCGTTGGGAAATAGTCAGTACTCAAGCACGTGACCGCGTCCGCGGCGGAAGGCGCCCTTTCGTGCCTCCATCGTGTCAAGACTGCGGAGGAGTCGCCCGAGACCTTGGCACATGAGGGGCTCAACTGCGAAGAGCCAGTAGTCGCGGTGTGGGACGGGAGCGTAAACCCTTCTTTGGACGAGACCCTACGCATATGGTCGTCTTGGCGGCTGGGCGCGCGTCAGTGGTCGTCATCGCGCGGCGGTTTGGAAGGCCTGGAGCGACATGATCTCCGAGCCGTGGTGGATCAGCTCGCGGTTGAGCCGGAGCGCGACGTGACCGAAGGGCTCGCCGGCGTCCAGCTCGGTCGCCTGGCTCAGGCCGACCGTCATCACCTGCTCCTCGCCCAGCGCCGCGATCGAGTCCTGCCAAGCGTCCACCCAGTGCGTCAGCCAGGCGACCGCGTCCCGGGCGTTGCCGTGCAGTGTGATGTCGGCACGACTCTGCCGGCTTTCGCCGAACGTCCACTCCCAGCGCTCGAAGAACGTCTCGGTCAGGTGGGCGATCAACCACGCGATCGTGCGTGGGCCGCGATGATCCGGCTCGTCCGGCCACTGCGCCACCCATTCCCCGGATCCGAGCGACCGGAATCCGCCGGCGTAGTGACGCCGTACGACGGTCAGTGCCTCGCTGCTCGGACGCCAGAAGTACTGATCGTCGGTCAGTTGGGCGAGCCGGCCGGACAACACCATCCAGCTGAAGCCGAGCTGACCTCGCACCATCGCCATCGCCGATGGTCGGTGCAGGATCTCCCAGTCGAACGGCTCCGGCATCACGATTCCTCACGCTCCCTGTCGGTCCCTCGATTTGAGGTGTGCTCGAACATGTGTTCGAATTGTGTCCCGACGGAGAGGGGAAAGTCAATGTGGATGGTGTGTTGGTTCTGGCCTCGACGGCACTGGTCTGCTAGGCGGTTCGATCCTGGTGTCGGCCGCCGGGCTGGCGAAGCGCCGCTCGAGCACCGTGAACGCGTCGATCAGTTCGGGCGCCTCGTAGACACGGTTCCGGCGGCCGTCGGTGACCTCGCGCAGGACGCGCGCTTCGACCAGCCGGGCCAGTCCCTGGTTGGCGGCCTGCTGAGACCGGTCGATGAGTTGCGCGGCCGCGGTGAGCGTGAGGACCGGAGCCGCCGGCAGGGCGTCGATCAACAGATCGGTCGCAGACCCCGCGCGGACAGGCGCGGCCCGCTCGCGCCACGCGGTCTTCAGCTCCGTCGCCGTCTGCTCGAAGCGGGCGGCCTCCGCGGTCGCATGACTGCACGCCATCGCGAACATTCGCAGCCAGGGGTTCGCCGCCGACCGGGCCTTGGCCGTGGTCGCCCGTCCGACGTACCGGAACGCCGTCAGGGCGTCGATGTACTGCGTCGCATGCGTGGCGAGCGACAGCGACACGGGTGGCACGGTCCGCGTGATGAGGCCGTCGGCCCGCAGGATCAGATGGATCAGCGCACGCCCGGTCCGTCCGTTGCCGTCGGCAAAGGGGTGGATGGTCTCGAACTGTGCGTGGGCGATCGCGGTCTTGGCGAGCACCGGCAGCCGGGACTCGCGGACGAACGTCATCAGATCCGCGAGCAGGTCGGGGAGCAGGTGGGCCGGTGGTGGGACGTAGTAGGCCTCGGCGGGGGAGCGGCCGCCGATCCAGTTCTGCAGGTAGCGGACCTCCCCGCCGAAGTCCGGCGTGGGGGACTGGGCCATCAGTCGCTGGTGCGCTTCCAGCAGGTGGTCGACCTCGAGCTTCTCGCCGGCCTGGACGGAGTCGGTCACCCAGGTCATCGCGTCGACAGCCCCCAGGACTTCCTCGGCGGTGACGTCGCCGGGTCCGCTGATGGGCCGATCGCGCAGTACGTCGGCCTTGAGCAGGCGGCGCGCGCCGACCACCAGTCCTTCGATCTGCGACGACCCGACAGCCTCGGCTCGCAGCAGCAGCCGCGCGAGCGCCTCACTGTTCGTCAGGACGGTGGCCGTCGCGTCCAGCCGGGCGAGATCGCCGGCGGCATCCTCCAGCGAGGCGAGGACGTCGTCGCTCAGGTCAAACTCTCGCCCGGCCAGGGGATCCGGGAAGTACAGCTCATACGACCCGCCCAACCGCTCCGCCCGGGTGAACCCGTCCGGGTGCCCAGGCCACCGATGCAACTCAACCCGTGCCATACCCCTTATTCAAGCTTATCCACAAACCTTGAACAAGAGTCCACAGGCTGTGGATGGTGGACAGTGAGACCAGTCGTGACTGCGGGTGAGGGTGCGCCGGTGAGCATGAGTTGCGAGGTGTGGACCCAACTGTGGGCAGACTGGGCCGTGGCCGAACAGAGACGGACGGAGGCGCCAGTGACGTTGGACGCGGAGACTCGGCAGATGGTGGCCGCCATGAGGCGGCCTGGGACGCGCGGGCGCCGCTGCATGCGGCGAGCGGGTTCTACAGTCAGCCCGCGGAGTACTGGTTCGCCGATTACGAGTGGGAGGATCTCGGTCCGCTGGCGGGTCGCGACGTACTCCATCTGCAATGCGACCTCGGCACCGAGACCATCGCGTTCGCCCGGCGCGGTGCGCGGGCCACAGGTCTCGACCTCTCCGCGAAGTCTCTGGCGGAAGCCCGCCGGATCGCGGCCGACGCTGGGCACGACGTCGACTACGTGCACGCCGACGTGTACGACGCCGTCGATGCGCTGCAGGGTCGCCAGTTCGATGTCGTCTACACGGGCAAGGGCGCGCTCTGTTATCTCCCGGACCTTCAGCAATGGGCCAAGGTCGTCCGTGAGCTCCTCACACCGGGCGGCTCGCTCAACATCGTCGAGTTCCATCCACTGCTCAATGCGCTCCGTGAGATGTCACTGCCCGGGGAGTCCGACGACGTGACCCTCCGCGCCGACTATCTCGAAGGCCGCGGTGCGATCGCCCACGACTCCACCGTCACCTACACCGGCGACGAGGTCCCCGGCCGCCAACGCAGCTTCGAATGGCGCCACGGCCTCGGCGAGATCGTCACCACCCTCGCCGCCACAGGCTTCCACCTCACCACCTTGCGCGAGTCCGAAGTCCTCCCGTGGCCCCGCTGGCCCGCCATGCAGCAAACGCCGGAAGGCTGGTGGCGACTACCGGACGACGCACCGAGGATTCCCCTGCTGTTCGCAGTCAAAGCAGCCCGGCCGACCTGACCCGATCTCCGCGCGCAATGCCGAGGGTGTGTCCGCAGCCCAGGTCAGCGGTAGCTGAAACGCTCCTCGGCCCAGGTCCAGTCGATGCGCTCCTGTTCGAGTCGGATGCGCTCCCCGAACCGATCGGTGACCAGGTCCGAGTAGAGCGCCGCCTCGTCTGCAGTGAGGCGGTCGAGTTGCGCTGCGGTCGGCGAGGCTTCATGTCCCCAGCGCTCGCGATGAGCGAGCAGAGTGGCTCTGTCCATCAGGAATGAACGGGTCTGTGGCAGCCATGCTCTGAGTTGGTTGAGGATCGCGAACCCGTGGGTGTCGAGGTCGCCCCAGTAGTGCACTTGGGTGTCGCGGAGCCACGGCAGCGAACCGGGGCGGTTGACTTCGAAGCCTTTCCCCCACAACACGATTCCACCGACCGGGACGGGGACGCTCAGAAACGTGATCTCGTTCTCGACGATCACGGCGGTGCGTACCTCGAGGTCGAGCCGCGCCACCTCCTGCAGCCGCAACGTTGCCTCGGAGAACGGCGGCACGAGCCCGAGTCCGGAGCCAGGTCGCAAACGCACCATTTCAGGCTTTGTGCGCAGCCCCAGAGCGGCGAGGAATCCCGACGACGAGGCGGGTACGCCGAGCAGTTGCGCGAGGACCGCGCGGTGCCGCTCGACGAACTTGGTATCGACACCGGGCGCACTGATCTCCCGGAGGTACTTGGATGAGCCTTGTGCATCGGCGAGCCAGCGATACGCGGTCAGCAGTCCGGGCCAGGTCGGCCCAAGTGAGAGCGCCCGGAGCGGTTGACCGGCGACCCAGGAGTGGACAGCCGGTTCTTCAGCGGTCAGCGCCAGGATCTCGGCATACTCGTTCGCCTTGCCGGCGACGCCGAGCAGAGCCCACGCCTGCTTGTACGTCGTCACCCGGGCACGTGTGGGCAGCTCGTTGCGCCCGATCAGGCGGCCGCCGATCGGGGCATAGTCGAGCGAGTACTGCGTGTCACCGCGCCGACCCCTGTCGAGTGCCGCGATCCAAGCCTGCACTGCACCGAGGTCGTCCCCGATCTGTGCGGCTCGGGGCCCACGCAGCGGGATGTCGATGACCGGAAACGGGTGCCCGGCGGCCAAGGCTCGTAGCAACGTGCCGTCGTCCCAGCGGCGCAGGGCCCGGGTGCGGATGTCGGGAACCGTCGTCCAATCGTTCATCTCTGATGCCCGGCCCGGCGTTCCTGGAACTCCTCGATCGTGAGGGTCTGGAGCCGCGAGTAGCTCCCGGCTGGATTGTCGACGAACCCGATTGCCCTGACATAGGGCTCGATCACGTGCACCTTCTGCAGTGGGGTCACGATGAGCAGTTGCAGGCCGAGCTTGGCGAAGAGTTCCAGGGCGTAGCGCGTCGACGCGTCCGACCCCCGGCCGAACGCCTCGTCGATGACCGCGAACCGGAAGTCCCGCGACTTCTCCGCGCCCCACTCCAGCCCGAACTGGTAGGCGAGCGAGGCGGCAAGGATCGTGTAAGCCAGCTTCTCCTTCTGTCCGCCGGACTTGCCGTCGGAGTCGCGATAATGCTCCCACTCCCGATCGGTCTCGCGATCACGCTCGGACGCCGAGAACGTGAACCAGTTGCGGACGTCGGTCACCCGGCGAGTCCATGCCTTGTCGGCGTCGGCGTGGCCGTCCCGGCCGCGGAACCGATCGATGATCCGTTGGACCTCGAGGAAGCGCTGTTCGGAGTACTGGTCGTCGTCCGGGGTCAAGGTGTCATCGGTTGCCGTGCGCAGGTCGCTCCGGAAGTTCTGGATCTCCTGGTTGACGGTGCGTTCGGCGACGAGCGTGATGTACCGGCCGGCGCTGTAGTCGATCGCGCCGAGTGCCTCGTTGATCCGGCCGACGCGGGTGTGGATCTCGTCGGACTGCCGCCGCAGCCAGTTGTTGAACTGCGCGAGCTCACGGATCGTGTTGGTGTTGAGCTGTCGCTTGAATTCATCCTCGAACCGGGGGAGGTCGTCGTTCGCGACCCGGTCGTGGAACGCGCCGAACTCTGCTCGTGAGTCGACACTCGCGTCCATCTCCGTCGTCGCCTCGGGCCAGCGGCGCCGTACGTCGTTCATGTACTGCAGGATGCTCTGGGTGTAGCCGCCGAGCTCTCTGCCGATCCGATCGATGGTGGCCTGCAAGTCTGCGCTCAGCGACTCGGCCGCCCGGCCACAGGCCTCGGCTGCCCGCGGCATCTTGCCCTCGAGCAGGGCTTCCAGATCGCGGTACGACGCTCTGCCGGTGACCACCTGGTCGGCCGGCTGATCTGCGACGAACCGCTGATCTGCCCGCCGGGACTCCGTGGCCCGGTCGATTCGCTCCGCGAGCACCCGGACATCACCGGTGAGCTCGGTCAGTTTGGCCTCCACGTCGCCGGCCAGTTCGGCGTTGGCGTCAAGGCGCCGCTCGATCTCGGCCAGCGCCGACGAGCCGGCGACGAGGCGTTGCCGCTCCGCCTCCGCGACCTCGGCTCGGGCGAGGGCGTCCTTCCAGTCCAGCTCGCTCCAGGACGTGTAGACCGCCAGGTTCGCCAGCGCGGTCAACTGTCCCGACAGCTCCCGGCCCTCCTTCTGGAGCACTTCGAAGCGCTGGTCGGCCGCCAGCAACCGCTGTTGCTGCTCGACGAGCTGCTCCGTCAGGGCCGCGACCTTGCGCTCGTTCACCCAGCCGAGCACCCACCCGCGGGGATCGTCGACCCTGGACCGATCGTCCTTCTCGTGCCGGTCACCCGAGCGAACCTGACCCTGCCGGGTCACGGCCCGATTCTCCTCCTGGAACTGCTCGACGGAATCGACGCAGCGGTAGTCGGCCCGGCGGACGAGCTCGTCACGAAGATAGTCATGGAACGGGCCGTCGGCGATGTCCAAGGTGTCGGCGAGGACCAACGCATCCGAAGACCCGGTTGCTCGCAGCCGCACCCGGCGCGCGGCCACGCGCTCGTAGACGAGCCGGCTGCCGACGACCGTGCCGTCATTGCGCCGGTAGGTCAGGCGATGGTCGTTGACCCAGCGAGCCACCCGGCCGTGGTGCTGTTGGGGCACGAGCAGCGAGAGGGCGAAACCTCGAAGCACCCGTTCTGCTGCTCCTCGCCACTCGGAGAACTCCGCAGCGACGTCGAGCAGCTCGCCGGCGAAGGGGAGCTCGCTCTCCTCGAGCCCCAGCTCCTGGCAGAGCTGGGCGCGAACGTCGAGGTGACTGCTGGGCAGGTTGCTCGTCCGGCCGGCCAGACTGGTCAGTTCGGCCCGGGTCTCCTCACCGTGGCGACGGAGCTCGCCGCGCTGTCCGATGCATTCGGCGCGCTCGTCCTCGAGGCTGTCTTGCCGCGTCTCGAGCCTGGTCCGGTTCTCAGTGGTGTGGATGGCCAAGGCCGCGAAGCCATCGGCATCGGTCACCGCGTCCAGACCGGCGGCGTGGACCCGGGAGTCGAAACCGGCGCGGCGGTCTTTCCGCTCGGTGGCTTGGGAACGGGCGGAGCCGGCTTCCGCCTCGAGTTGGCTGACGCGATCGCCGCCGGCCGTCGAGCGATCGGCGATCAGTCGCTCGCGTGCCTGACCGGCGGCCCGATAGGCCTGCTGCGCTTCGGCCGCCTGCTGCGCCTGGGCCGCGCGCCTGGCCTCGTTGGCATCGATCTCCTCGGACAGCAGGCGGATCCGTAGCTCGGCGAAGAACAGGCGCACGGCGTCGCGTCGCCGTTCGGCGATGGTCCGCCGGGCGATCGCGTCGTCGTACTTGTCGCTGGTGGCGACCAACGGCCGCAGTGCCTCGAGTTGGTCCCGGGCGCGTTTGACCGCGTCGTGCGCCTTGGTCAGGTCCTCGAAATGACCGACGATGCCCTTGACCCGCTCGGCGGCGTCGACCGGTTCGAGCATGTGGTTGCGGACGAACTCATTGAGGTTGCCGACCGACTTCATCGACACGGTCTGGTGGAACAGCTCCATCGACTGCTCGGACCTGATGCCCAGCAACCGCCTGACATGGCGGGAGTAGTCGGGAAAGACGGTGTGGATCTCGGCGCCGGCCGACCGCAGGCGCCGGCGCAGGTCGTTGAGGTCGGACCCGAACGCGGTGAACTCACCCTCGATCGACAGTTCCTTGGCCGAGGTGACGAAGAAGCGGTCCGGCTGGCCGGCTTTGTCCTTCTGGTGGAAGACCTGCGCGACGGTGACGGTCTCGCCGTAACCCTCATTGACGAACACGCCGAGGAGGACGGAGTACGACGTGTGGTCGCGCAGGCCGATCGGTCGCGACGTACCCGACGACTCGACGCGCTCGGACTTGTAGTGCCCCTCGACGTAACTGCGCAGCGTCCGTTCCTTGGCCTCGGCGCCGGCTGCCTTGTTGTAGGAGATCTTGTGCGCGGGCAGCAGAAGTGTCGTCACCGCGTCGACGAGGGTGGACTTCCCGCTGCCGATGTCGCCGGTCAGCAGCGTCGTCTCGCCTCCCGGGGTCAGGCGCCAGACCCGCTGATCGAAGGTCCCCCAGTTGAAGACCTCCAGGTGGTCCAGCCGGTAACCGGCGCGGCCGGCGACCTGGAGCTCGACCGACGAGAACAGCCCGTCACCCATCGCCGCCGCCTTCGGCCACGGGCGCGTAGTCCCGCAGTTTCCCGGCGAAGTCGGACAGCGTCTGGGCGTCGACATATGCCTTCAGGATGCGCCGGACCTCCCATTGGTCTGTTTGGCCCCGGAGTTGCCGCAGGAAGCCCAGTTCCGCAGCCTTCTTGATCGTAGTCTCCGCCTGGTCGATGACCCGCGCCTCGTTGGTCGAGTCGGCGAGGAAGAGCCGCACGAGGTCGACGATCTGGTCTCGGCTCAGTACCAGCTTGCCTTCGCCGCCAGTGGTCTCGAACTCCACGAGACGCTTGCGCAACAGGACCAGCAGCAGGCTGAGGTTGTACGTGAGGCTCCGTCTGTTCACCAAGCGGGGCAATGCGGCGTCGCCGTCGGTCTCTTCCTGGCTGCGCAGGTAGGCGTAGCCCTCGGTGTCGTCGACGACTACGTCGACGCCGATGGTGGTGAAGTGGTCGCGCACCGCCGGGCCGTGTCGTTGCAGCGCGGACCACGTGTCCTCGTCGGTCTCGCGGTAGGCGACTCCGCGCATCAGGCGGATGATGGCCGTCGCGACGGCCTGCTCGTCCGGTGTCCTCATCGTCGTGTCACCGTCGCCTGCGGCAGCCGCGCTCGCCGTACGGCGTCTCCGTCGGTGTACTCGACGAGGATCTCGGCGTCCTCGTCCATGGTCACGTCGATGTCCTCGTCGGTGAGGGCGAGGTAGCCGACGATCTCGGCTGCGCCGTGCTCCACCGGATAGAGGTCGATGATGTCGCTGAGCAGCGCCGAGCTTCGCTCCGGTACGACGGATCGGATGTTGCCGGCCAGACGTGCCTGATCGACGAAACTCTGGTCCAGAAGTGCGGCGACATCCACGATCTCGTCGTCGGTCGGAGCCAGCAGGCTGTCGACGCGTGCCGCCGGACTGGCGTCGTAGAGCGGGCGTTCGAAGGGCAGCGCGATGGGGATCCCGGACTCGTCGATCTCCAGACCAAGCTGCGGCGGCGTATCGCGGCACGCCAGCGCGGCGGTCTCCACCAAGCGGACCAGATCGATCACTCGACGGTTCTCCAGCCACACCTGGTCGTCCAGGAACCGCCGGAGCTGCTCGGAGATCTGCCGCACGGTGCCCTGGGTGCGCTCGGCCGCCTCGGACCAGTCGTGATGGATGGTGCGCAGACGCCGGTCCGCCTCGACCTCATCGAGGGATTGAACCTGAGCCAGCAACGCGGACAGCTCGTCCTGCCGGGCCTCGGACAGCAGGAAGTCGTAGAACGCCTGGAAGCTGCGGCCCTGGTCCGATCCGTTGATGTCGGCTCGGCTTCCGACCAGCTCGGCCAGGAGGTCACCCTTGCTGCCCTCCCACGCCGCGATCTGCTCGCGGGCAGCGCGGTCGAGGCTGCGAAAGTTCTCCTCCACCTCCCGGAAGTCCGACAGCAGCTCCCGGGCCGTGCTCGCGAACTGCTGATACCGGTCGCGGAGTGCGACCCGGTCGAGAATCGTCACGGTACCGGCCTCGACCTCGGCGATCTCCCGGTCGATCGCATCGCGTCGTCGCCGCAGCTCGGCGAGCCGGACCTCAGGGTCGGTCTCCGTGCCGTGCACGATCTGGCGCAACAGCTCGACGACGGTGTGCAAGCGGGACTCGGTGCCGACGAACGCCCTGATCTGGAGGCCGGTCACCCACGAATAGGCCTTCTCGAACGCGGGAGTCGCGTCGTAGTGGACCTCATCGGAGCCGAGCGGATAGAAGCGTCGCAACCAGCCGGCCTCGGTGGCGGCCCAGTCCTCCAGGTAGTCGGTGGCAGCGCGCGGATAACGAGGTTGCTCAGAATCCACGGCATTCAGCGCGTACAGCTCGTCGTCGAGAGCTGATGCAAGAACGTCCGCGGACGTTGCTCCATGGTTCTCATCCACGAAGAACCGGCCGAGGAACGACAGCACGAGCGCGGCGTTGCCGGCGCGCAGGAGCCGCCAGGCAGGATGCCTGTCTCTCAGTCTCGCGATCTCCGCGTATTCCACCACTGGCCATCCTCCGGCTGATCTACTGCCACGCAAGCTTAGAGCTGCCCGCCGACACTCCAGCCCGGCCCCCCGGGACGACTGCGGCGCGCGTCTTCGGGATCCGGGCCGCCTGTGCACCACGACCCATCGTCCGCTCTCCGGAAGATTCCGGTCGGCTGTTGCCCATTTGTGTCCAGAGACCCAAACATCACCTGCGGACGGGAGCTTCCCACCGACCGACGGGCCGCTGACGTCTAGGACCGGCGGGTGGTGAACAACTGGCGGTGAACATGTCTGGCAGGACCAGAACGGGTTCGGTCCAGGTCGTTTCTTCAGCATTCGCACGGACGACGGGCTCCACGCGGCGTTGGAACGGCACGGGTCTGTCGACGAGTGGCTTACCTGGGATGACGGCGGCGGCCCGATGCATTACCAGTGGGCGGTCTTGCGCACACCGAGCTCAGGGTTCAGCGTTTCCGGGGGCCGCGGAGGGCGACGATGATCAGGGCGACGCCGCCAGCGGCGACGATGGGGCCGACGATGGCCCAGAAGGAACTGCCGGTCATGGAGCTGCCTTTGAGGTAGCCGAGGCCTTGGAGGGTCCAGACGGCGCCGATGGCGAGCAGCAGAGCGCCTAGCGCGATGGCGACGATCTTTCCCATGGGGCGAGGTTAGCCGACGAGGTTGTCGCAGAGGGACACGAGTTGCCGGCGCAGCGGATGGGCTCGGTGGGCGAAGGCTCGCTGGGCGGAGGCGTACTCGGCTTTGCCCGCGGGGGTTTCGATCCGCACCGGCTCGTAGCCCAGTGCGGACAGGTCGTACGGCGAGGCGCGCATGTCGAGGGTGCGGATGTCGCGAGCCAGCTCGAAGCAGTCCAAGACCAATGCACCGGGGGTGAAGGGCATGAGTTTGCCGGCCCACTTGTACAGGTCCATGTTGGCGTGCAGACAACCGCCTTGCTCCAGCGTCGGCTGGGACTCGCGGGTCGGTTGCAGCACGTTCAAAGGACGCGCGGACGACGTGAAGAAGCGGAACGCGTCGAAGTGGGAGCAGGCGATCTTGTGTGAGTCGACCACCTGGTCGGTGCCTGTCGCGCCCAGCCGCAGCGGCCATTTCTGATGGCGTACGGCGGACGTCCGGTAAACCATCGCCCATTCGTGCAGCCCGAAGCACCCGAACTGTGGCTGGCGATCCAGAGTCGCCCCGAGCAGTCGCCGGATCCACCCGATGCTGTCCGCGCGACGCATGATCTCCGCCGGATCCAGGAACGCGGTCCCGTCGACGTACGTGTAGCCGCGGCGTCCGTTGTACTCGGAAGCTTCAGCAAGCTGGATGCCGGGGCCCGGGTGCCAGATGCGGAGCTGGTTCGGGCGGGTGGGTAGTAGGTGAAGAGGAAGTCCTCGACCGGGTGTGGTTCGCGCCGGCGCCGGCGTTCGAGGTGATCGGCGAGCAACAGGTCGACGCGACGCTCGTGGTCCGTCCGGTACGACGTCCACTCGGCGGGGGCGAGGGTGATCGTCACAGGTCCAGGGCGAACGCGTACACGTCGACACCGGCGATCGGGGACCAGTCGCGGGAGGGGAGACGAACGAAGCCGAGGCGTTCGTAGATGCGGTGAGCCGTGGTCATGTAGTCCGCGCTGCTCAGCACCAGCCGGCCCAGACCCAGCTCCCGGGTGCGCTCGATGCAGCGCTCGGTGAGAGCGGTGCCGATGCCCAGTCCGCGAGCCCGGCCGACGACTCCGAGCATCCGGAACTCGCCCTCGTCGTCCAGCCCGATCTCACGGTAGACAGAGCCGGCCTGGCAGTAGGTGACAGTGCCGAGCAGTCCACCGGCGTCCGCCGCGACCCACAGCTCCGCCTTGGCCGCCCGGTCCGCGGCCGCATGCAGCGTCCGCGCGTAGTCGCCCCGGACGAAACCGTCCTGCGTGTAGGCCTGCGCGGTCAGCTCACCGACCGCGTCGTACTCGGCCGGAAGGGCCAGGCGGATATCAACAGTCACCGGAGAAGTGTCTCATTCCGCTGCGACGGTAGGCTCGGGCCGTGCGTATCGCCAGATTCTCCGTCGACGACGAACCGAAGTACGGCGTTGTCGAGACCGACGACCCCGAGGGCCTGGTCGGCACCGTCGCCGTGCTCGACTCGGATCCGCTGTACCGGCCGGTCCAGTTCACCGGCGAGAAACTGCAGCTGGCCGACGTCCGGCTGCTCGCCCCGGTGATCCCACGCAGCAAGGTGGTCTGCGTCGGCCGGAACTACGCCGCCCACGCCGAGGAGCTCGGCAACGAGGTGCCCGCGGAGCCGATGATCTTCCTGAAGCCGAACACCTCGGTGATCGGCCCGCGGGACGGCATCGTCTACCCGGAGCAGACCAACAACCTGCACTTCGAGGGCGAGCTGGCGATCGTGATCGGCCGGATCTGCCGGGACCTGCCCAAGGAGCGGGTCAACGAGGTGATCTTCGGCTACACGGTGGCCAACGACGTTACCGCGCGGGATCTGCAGAAGACCGACGGGCAGTGGGCCCGGGCCAAGGGGTTCGACACGTTCTGCCCGCTCGGTCCGTGGATCACCACCGAGCTCGACGTGTCCGACGTACGCGTCACGACGGAGCTGAACGGCGAGCAGAAGCAGGACGGGCGGACCTCGCAGTTCATCTTCGGCATCCCGGAGGTGCTGGCCTACATCACCTCCTTCACCACGCTGCTGCCCGGCGACGTGGTGCTGACCGGCACCCCCGCGGGTGTCGGCCCGATGCTGCCCGGCGACGAGGTCGCGGTCAGCATCGAAGGAATCGGAACTCTGACGAACAAGGTGATCGTGCGTGACTGACCGGCCAGCCTCCTCCGACGGTGATGTCTTGGGCGGCCTCGAACCGAACCAGGTCCGGGTGCGGTTCCCACCGTCCCCGACCGGCCTGCTGACGGTCGGCAACATCCGCAGCGCCCTGTTCAACTGGGCCTTCGCGCGCCACTACGGCGGCACGTTGGTGCTGCGGTTCGAGGACACCGACGTCGCCCGGAACACCGACGAGGGCTACCGGTACACCATGGAGTCCCTGCGCTGGCTCGGCCTCGACTGGGACGAAGGCCCGGAGGTCGGCGGCGCGTACGGCCCGTACCTGCAGTCCGAGCGGATGGACATCTACGCCGACGTCGTCGCCAAGCTGATGGCCGCCGGCACGGCATACCACTGCTACTGCTCGCAGGAGGAGCTCGACCAGCGCCGCGAGGCCGCGCGCACCGCCGGCCAGCACAGCGGGTACGACGGCCACTGCCGCACGCTGACCGAGGAGCAGGTCAAGGCGTACGCCGACGAGGGCCGCCGGCCGGTGGTCCGGCTGCGGATGCCGGACCGGCCGATCGTGTTCGACGACCTGGTCCGCGGCGAGATCACCTTCCTGCCGGAGAACCTGGGCGACTACGTCCTGGTCCGCGCGAACGGCTACCCGCTCTACCCGCTGGTGAACCCGGTCGACGACGCGCTGATGGAGATCACCCACGTGCTGCGCGGCGAGGACCTGCTGCCGTCGACGCCGCGGCAGATCGCGCTCTACCAGGCGCTCGCCGACATCGGCGTCGGCGGTGGCCGGACGCCGAAGTTCGGGCACCTGCCGTTCGTGATGGGCACCGAGGGCAACAAGAAGCTGTCCAAGCGCGACCCGGGCGCCGGCCTCGGCGAGTACATGGAGCGCGGCTTCCTGCCCGAGGGCCTGCTGAACTACCTGGCCCTGCTCGGCTGGTCGATCGCCGACGACCGTGACGTCTTCACCATGGACGAGATGATCAAGGCGTTCGACATCCGCAAGGTGAACGCGAACGCGGCCCGGTTCGACCCGAAGAAGTGCGAGGCGATCAACGCCGCCCACATGCGGATGCTGCCGCCGGACGACTTCGGGGCCCGGATGATCCCGTTCCTGGCCAAGGCGGGGGTGCTTGCGGTCGAGCCGTCGGCCGACCAGCTCGCCGTACTGCGGGCCGCCGTACCGCTCGTGCAGGAGCGGATGAACTCGCTGTCGGAGTCGGTCGACATGCTCGGCTTCCTGTTCGTCGACGACGCCGCGTTCACGGTCGATCCCGATGCCGCGGCGAAGGTGCTCACCGGCGACGCGGGCGCGGTCCTCGAGGCGTCGGCCAAGGCGCTCGCGGAGGTCGAGTGGACCACCGAGGCGATCGAGGCGGCCCTGCGGGCGTCGCTGATCGACGGGCTCGGGCTCAAGCCGAAGAACGCGTTCGGCCCGGTCCGGGTGGCGATCTCCGGGCGCCGGATCTCGCCGCCGCTGTTCGAGTCGCTGGAACTGCTCGGCCGGGACAAGTCCTTGCACCGGCTCGAGCAGGCCCGCCGTACGGCGTGATGACGGCGATGGATCGGACCGGCGCGGGAGCCCCGACGTACCAGCGGCTGCTGCGGAACCCGGACGCCCCGCGCGGGTTCGTGGTGATCGGGGCGTTCGTGATCCTGGTCGGCTGGATGATCGCCAGCCTGATCATCCTGAGCATCCAGCAAAGCATCCGGAAGGATCCCGAGGGCACGGTCTCCTGGCTCGGCCTGCTGGCGACGAACTTGTCGCTGATCATCCTGATCCCGCTCAGCATGCTGGTCGCGCAGAAGCTCAACCGGCAGACCCCGGGGCTGT
>Ga0193707_1000378_pt1 | contig 15062 bp, 11 predicted proteins | sample U3c2metaG_FD_143043 | JGI IMG/M metagenome (GOLD analysis project Ga0193707, IMG submission 143043) | Soil microbial communities from a riparian zone of the East river system, Colorado, United States - U3c2 | ecosystem: Environmental > Terrestrial > Soil > Riparian zone | place: USA: East River... | reverse complement strand
GCTGGCGGCTTGGGGTTCCGGTTTGGTGATGAATTCGAGATGACTTGGGCTTCATCTCTGCGCGAGTACAACCGCGAGGCGCCGAACATGCTGATTTACTGGGCGTTCATGGAGCGAGCGATCGCCGAGGGAGTGAAGCGATTCAACTTTGGGCGGTGTACGCGCGGCGCCGGTACCCATCGATTCAAGATGCAATGGGGCGGGCGCGAAGAGCAGCTATGGTGGTACGGTCTCGCGGCCTCGAACGGTGTAACAACGCCCTCGCCAAAAGATAGTCGGTTTCGATGGGGGCCGCGGATTTGGCGGAGGCTGCCCGCGTCGCTCGCGACCAAAATGGGGCCGTCGATCGTCCGTTATATCCCGTGACGTGGCGGCAGCAACCCCCCGTTCTTTCACCCCTACCAATTCGGGCGCTTGTCGACGGGATGGTCGCTGCAGTCAGACGGGACACAGATGCGTTCGACACAGTCGCCGCGATTTTGCGGCGGCGTTACGGCGCTGCTGACGCCCTACTGACTGACAGCGGTACGTCAGCTCTCATCCTCGCTCTGCGAAGAGTTCTGCCACCCGGCGGAACAGTCGCATTTCCCGCCTATGCCTGCATCGATCTCACTACCGCGGCCGTCGGAGCGGAAGCTCAGGTGCGCCTTTACGACGTCGATCCTGCGACGTTGAGCCCCGACCTTGAGTCCGTACGTGGCGTAATCGGACGCGGTGTTGACGCGATCGTGGTAGCGCATCTTTACGGATACCCCGCCGACATGATCGGCGTGCGGAGCCTCGCGGCAGAACACGGAATACCGGTGATCGAGGACGCGGCCCAGGCGGCAGGGGGAACCTTGAATGGTGAGTTGCTCGGTAGCCTGGGTGATGTGGCGATTCTCAGCTTCGCGCGGGGGAAGGGAACGACGGGAGGGTCCGGCGGTGCGGTGCTCGTGAGAACTCCGGCGTTGACCGAATGGACGCGGCGCCTGCGCCCGGATTTGAAGAGTGGGGGGCGTGGCGGCGTGAAGGTATTGAGCCTGGCGGCTCAGCGTATCCTGTCGCACCCATCGCTTTATCGGTTTCCAGCGTCGATCCCCGGTCTGAGGCTCGGTGAGATGGTCTATCATGCTCCGCATCCGCCGCGAGCGATGGCAGCGGCCAGTGCTGCCGTTCTCCAGTGGACACTCGGACTTGAGGTGCGAGAAGTCTCGGATCGCTGCGCGCGTGCCAGAGATCTGCTCTCACGCCTGCGTGGGAAACCGAATGTGGTACCAGCCCGACCCATTGCTGGTGGAGAGTCCGGTTTTCTCCGGCTAGCCTTGCTCGACGCGTCCGGTAGCATGGCGCCGTGTCCCGACCTCGGAGCGCTTCGTGGCTATCCGATGACTCTCGACCAGCACCCACAACTGAGGCCGCTGCTCCTCACTGGAGAGCGAGCCGGAAAAGGATCCCAGCTCTTGCGCGATCGGCTTTTCACCGTTCCCACGCACGCCGGCGTCGGTGAGTCAGATCTCGTCCGGCTGTCTGAATGGCTCGACGGCCAGCGGTCGGTATCCACCGCGGTTGCCGCAGTCTCGTGACTGGGATTTCACGCGCAAGGCTGGGAGCGCGTCAACTCTTGAGGCGAGCGTACGACGCAACACGAAATCTGCCCGATCGGGTACTGCACGGCCGCCGCCATCTGAACGTCAAGGGCCTCGTATCGCGCGGACCACGCCCGCGGAAAATACTCGTTGTATGCCACGGGAATATCTGCCGAAGTCCGTATCTGCAGGCAGTGCTTCAAAGAGCACTTCCAGACCTCGCCGTTACGTCTGCCGGATTTTTCGGTAGCGACCGCCCCGTTCCAGAGATTGCATTAACTCTCAGCGCAAAGCGCGGCCTCGATTTATCGGGATTTCGTTCGCGCCCGCTCACCCAATCGACGGTTGGCGGCGCTGATCTTGTGATCGTGATGGATTCATACCAGGCGCGTCAGTTCGGGAGCAGGTTTCCCATAAACCGCGGGCGAATTGTGATCGCCGGCGATCTCGATCCGCGGTTTGACGCCAGTCGTTCGATCACTGATCCCTGGAATCGGTCCAGGGATGTGTTCGAGGCATCGTTTGATCGTTTGGACCGATGCGCCGCAACGCTGGTGAGTATTCTTCAACGCCAGAAATGACGGATCGTTGAGTCTTAGCCAGCGGAATACAAGGGGTGTCCGGGCCTCCGCGGACCCCCCTACATCGCTGTTGCGAGTGTACCACACTTCAACGATGCCGAGACGTGCTGCAAGGCACCGCGCAACTGCGTATACCGTTGCCAATACAGAACTTAGATTCAGTGGGCCAAACGCGCCCACCCGTGAAAACGGTCGGTTCCAAGCTTGCACTTCGTGCCGTTGCGGTCCGCTTCGAAGGGATCTGCAAGACAACCAATCCTGACCTACCCCTTCCGGCTCGTCGGATGACGGGCAGCCTCCCTTTTCTCGAGATCCATTGGGAATCATGACGACGCGGAAAACGTATCTGGCGCCACTGCACCCCCACCGCGTGCCCAAGGCGACCTCGACCAAGCATTTCCGATGTGCGGCATAGCCGGGATTGCGCGACACGCGCCGACCGGTGTAACCGTCCAATTGTTGGGGCGGATGGCCGCCGCGATCAGGCACAGGGGACCCGACGGCTATGGATTCTATTCCGGCCGAAGGGTCGGGCTCACACACGTCAAACTGAGCGTTGTGGATGTAGGTGGCGGCGGGCAGCCTCTGACGAACGAAGATGGTCAGATCGTCCTCGCCTCCACTTGTGAGGTCTTCAATCATCCCGAGCTCCGTCAAGAGCTCGAAGAACGCGGACACGTTTTCCGCACTCGATGCCACGCAGAGGTGCTGGTTCACGGCTATGAGGAGTGGGGAGCTGGTCTCCTCCAAAGGCTCGACGGACAGTTTGCTTTTGCAATCTACGATCGGAACCGCGAGACGGTGTTCCTCGCGCGCGATCGCTTCGGTGTACGCCCTCTGTTTTACGCGCAGCGCAACGGCGATCTCTATTTCGGCTCGGAGATCAAAGCGATACTTGCGACCGGAGAGGTCGACGCCGCGCTCGATCCGCGTGGGCTCGACGAAGTTCTCAAATTTGGCGCGGCGCGACCCCCGCGCACGCCATTCAGCGGTATCGCAGCGCTCGAGCCGGGCACATACGGCATTTGGAAGGAAGGAGCCCTCTGGCTTCGTCACTACTACGAGCTTGACTACCCCGAGGCTTCCGAGGAGCCGCTCGATGTGATCGAGCGGCTCGACGAAATCATGCTTCGCAGCGTCGGCATGCGCCTGCGAGCAGACGTGCCCGTTGGGGCGTACCTGAGCGGTGGATTCGATTCTTCTATCACCGCGTCACTGGCGCGGAGCGCGTCTCGTCATCCGCTCCAAAGTTTCTCGATCACATATGGCATCCCGGAGTTCGACGAGAGTCTTCATCAGCAGGAAGTCGCGGGAGCGGTTGGAAGTGTACACACCGCGTCGGTAATCGACATGGACGCGATTGCTCAGAGCTTCCCCGACGTTCTCTGGCATGCGGAGACTCCTCTCCTTCGAACGGCGCCAGCTCTGATGTATCATCTCGCCAAGCTGACGAAGGAATCAGGTGTGAGAGTCGTGGTAGGCGGCGAGGGCGCCGACGAGATATTCCTCGGCAGCGACTTATTCAAGGAACAATCGGTGCGGCGTTTTTGCATGCGCCGGCCTCAGTCTCTCGCGCGTCTGAGGTTATTCGACAGGATTTATCCTGATCTTTCGAACGCGGCAGGTGTGCCGGAGTCTCGCCGCCGCTCCTTTGTAGAGGTTGCGGCGCCAAACGATCCCCTTTTCTCTCATTTGCCGTGTTTCACCGCCTCACGAATCGACGACTTCTACGCTCAGGAGTTCAAGGCTAGCCTCGGCGGGGTCGACGTAACTACCGAGTTGCGGGCCTCGCTGCCCACTCGATTCTTCGGCTGGTCACCGCTCAACCAAGCGGCGTATCTCGAGATGACAACACGCCTCTCACCATATCTTCTCAGCTCTAACGGCGATCGCATGACGATGGCGCACGGGGTGGAGGGGCGCTACCCATTCCTGGATCACCGCCTATTCGAATTCGCTGCCGCGCTTCCGACCGGATCGAGGCTGCGCGGACTGCGCGAAAAGGAAGTGCTGCGGCGTTGGGCATCGCGCATTCTTCCAGGTCAGATAAAGTCGAGGGAGAAGCCATCGCAGCGCGCACCGGACGCTCAGAGCTTTTTCTTGCCGACTTCGCCGTCATGGATCGGAGATCTTCTCACGGCTGGAGCCCTTCGGCGAGTGGGAATCTTCTCTCCCGCAGCCGTCGGAGGATTGGTTCGGCGTTGCTGCGCTGGACTTAGCCACACACTTGGCGAGAATCAGGCAATGTTTGGCGTTTTGTCCACCCAGCTTTGGTATCACCAGTTTATCGAGAGTGCGCTCTTCGTTTCACCGCTGCCAGCCGGCGAGGCGTCGGTACTCCTCGGTGACAGCTCCCCCAGCAAGCAGCCGTCCGCCATAGGGTGATAGCTCAGCGTGCCAGCAGCCAGGCTCACACTTCGATGACAGCATCAACTCTGTCGACGATGCATCCCGCTTCGCGGCGATCCGCCGGGGTTTTGCGTACGGCGGCCGGATCTTCGGCGGCTGGTGAAGCTCAGCTCGGGCTGATATGGGATCCGCTTCGCGTGATGCTCTGCCTTCTAACTATTGTCACCATAAGCCGCGTGCACCAGCACTGGCCTGTGCTCGAGAAAGTTCGGCCAGCACTGGTGCTCGCCATCATATCGGTGGGGTACGCATACCTCAACCCTCGCTACCTCACACGCGCGAACCCGTTGCGCCTGTGGCCAATGCGGCTAGTCGCTATTCTCGGATTTCTCGCCTGTTGCTCGACGGCGTTTGGTATTTCACTGGGTGGGTCAGCGACCTTCATTCTCAACTCGTACGCGAAGACATTGGTGTACGCGTTCCTGATTGCTGTGAGTATACGACACGTCCGGGACCTGTTCACATTCGTTTGGGCGTACGTAATAAGTTGCGGTATTCTTGCCTTCTTCTCCCTGTTCGTCTTTGGAATTGCGAGGGCATCGGGTAGCTATGTCACCCGGCTGAACGGCCTCGACACCTACGATTCCAACGATCTTGGCGTCGTGCTGATGGTGGGTTTCCCACTGACTCTGCTGCTGCTCAGCGTACAACGTGGTCCAAAACGACTGCTTCTGTTGCTCATCCTGATCGGTATTTCGGCGACGATGGCGCGCTCGGGCTCTCGAGGCGGCTTTCTCGGCTTCATTGCCGTGGGGGCAGCTGCACTCGTACTGGTGAAAGGCGTATCGCCTGCGCGACGGCTCGTGGTGTTCGTGGCCGCGCTCCTCGCGCTCGCGATTGGGGCGCCGCCAGGGTACTGGAAGCAGATGGGGACCATCCTGAGCCCAAAAGAAGACTACAACTACACCGAGATCGATGGGCGCAAGGCAGTGATGGAGCGAGGCATCGGCTACTTGAAGCAATACCCCGTCTTCGGTCTCGGAATCGACAACTTCGCTCGCGCTGAGTGCACAATTTCTCCCAAGCTTGCTTCGCTGCGCATGAATGGCCCCATGCGCTGCACTCCGCCGCACAACTCCCATCTGCAGGCGGGCGCCGAACTTGGAGTCCCGGGGTTGGTGGTTTGGATCTCGCTGATTGCCGTCGGGATTTTCTCTCCGCTGCGGCTTCGGCGCCGGCTTCCGAAGTCATGGCGGCGGGGAACTGAATCTGAACGATTCATTTACGGCGCGACGAACTTCTTGCCAGTCTCGATGGTGGGGTTCGCTGTGACCTCATTCTTCGTCTCATTCGCGTGGATGGATCCGGTTTATGTCATGGCGGCCTTTCTCACAGGCCTCTACACGGCGACGCGCGTGCAAATGGAGCAGGGAAGCCGTGACAGCTATGGTGCCGTCTCGAGAGCTTTATCTCCGACACGTGCTCCGGGGTGGCGTGTCAAGCAGAGCGCATGGCGCTCTTACGTGCTGGGGCGCTCCCAGCGGGCAACCGAGTAATTACGTGCATCGACTGGTAAAGCAATCCATAGAGTCTGCCATTTCGTCGCCCCCCGTCGGCTGGATGACGCACCGTCGCGTGCGAGGGAAATGCCTGATTCTCGCCTATCACGGGATCATTCCGGAGGGAGAAGCATCAGCTGGCGAGCCGGGATTATTCGTTGCCCAACGAGACTTTGCGATGCAGCTCGACGTGCTCGCAGCCGAAGCAAATGTCGTGGCGCTCGACCGGATCGACGAGCCGGGCGACGACGGTCCACGCGTTGCGATCACGATCGACGACGCTTACCGTGGCGCGGTGAACGAGGGAGTCCGTGAGCTCGCCGCACGCTCCCTTCCCGCGACGATCTTTGTTGCACCCGCGCGCCTGAACAACCACGTATTCTGGTGGGATGCTCTCCTACATGGGAGCGCGAAGCTCGACGAAAAACTCAGAAGCCACGCACTCCAGAAATTGGGAGGAGCGGACGAGCGGGTTCGCGCCTGGGCCGCAAAAGCGGGGATACCAGCTTGTGATGAACTGCCGGCTTACGCTCAGACTGCTACCGCGGCCGAGCTGGCTGCGGCCCTGAGGTTCCCCGGCATTACGCTCGGATCCCACACCTGGTCGCATCCCAATCTCGCGTGCCTCGACATCGGCGAAATCGCTACAGAGGTGCGCCGCTCGCGCGATTGGCTGCGCACAGAATTCGGCGACAAGGTGATTGACTGGCTAGCCTATCCGTACGGCCTGGAATCCGTTCAGGCGCGGGTCGCGGTTGCCGACGCCTCTTATGCGGGTGCACTGTGCATTGGCGGTGGCTGGCACCGCGCCGCCGACGTTTCTCCTTTTGCCAGGCCGCGACTCAATATTGGAGCGGGACTCAGCGTTGCGGGGCTGCGCGCACGATTGCAGGGTGCCGTGCTTTCGTGACGCAGCGCACCGTGATCGTAACCGACGGCGAGCAACGCGCTGCACTCGCCGTCGTACGTTCGCTGGGGGCGGCGGGCTACCGATGCATCGTAACGTCGTCGTCGCGGGCGTCCATTGCGGGCGGTTCGCGCTTTGTGACGCGCGCTGTGAATGTTCCCAACGCGCTAGAACGGCCGACAGAATTCGCCGATGCCATCGTCGGACTGGTTGCGGCGGAAAGTGCCGCTGTAGTCCTGCCCATCGCTGAACAATCACTGCTTGCGATTCTGCCGGTGCGCGCTCGACTCTCTCCGGCGATCATTCCGTTTCCGGACCTCGCGTCGTTTCGTGCGCTGACAGACAAGGAGCGTCTGCTCGAGGAAGCTGCCAAACTCGGAATCGCGATCCCTGCGCAGGAAGTGGTCCGCGATGCTGACGCGCTCGCGTCCCTGGATCTCTCGAAGCTGCACTACCCAATCGTACTGAAGCCCGCTCGCTCAGTAAGTCAGCGCGCGGGGGTGCGTTCCAAGTTCTCCGTCTCTTACGCGTGCGACGCGTCCGACCTGGAGCGAAAAGTCCGCGCTCTTCCTCCCGCTGCTTTCCCGCTCCTGCTGCAGCAGCGCGTCGTCGGACCAGGCACGGGAATATTTCTGCTTCTCTGGGAGCAGAAGCTGGAGGCGCAGTTCGCGCATCAGCGGCTTAGTGAGAAGCCGCCATCGGGTGGCGTGAGCGTCTATTGCGAGAGCGTTGCGATCGACGAAGAGCTGCGCGACCGGTCTCGCGCGTTGTTGGATCGGTTTGGCTGGCGCGGAGTGGCAATGGTGGAATACAAGCGTGATTCTGCCACTGGGCAACCGTATCTAATGGAGGTCAACGGCCGCTTCTGGGGGTCGTTGCAGTTGGCCATCTGCGCACTGGGAGAGCACACCCAGGAGATTCCCACCTATCGCGTCGGGGTTCGCAGCCGGTGGTGGTGGGGTCAGGTCGATCATCTTGTTGGACGAGTCAAACGCTTGGCGACCACCGATCCTCTGCCTCCGAACACTCGGAGCGCCAGTCGAGCCTTTGGCGATCTCCTGTTCGGTCCCTTGCGACGGGCGGACTATGAGGAAGTTCTTCGATGGACCGACCCTGGTCCATTTTGGAACGAGACCATACGGTGGTTCGCCGGACGATGAGCACGACGCCGCATATACGCAACGCCACGACGCGCTAGTCGGACCGAGCGGGGGCGTTGCGTGTGACCTCAACCAATCGCCTCACGACCGTCGCTCGAACACCCGGTTGTACACGTCCAAGTGGCGATCGGCCATCACTTGCACCGTAAACTCATGCTTCGCCCGCTCGAAGGCAGCTGCGCCGAATTTTTTCCGCCTTGCGGCATCGGTCATCAGGTTATGGAGGCCGCGGGCGAGCGCGTCCAAGTCTCCTGGCGGAAAAAGAATCCCTTCGCGTCCATCGACGATTGCTTCCGGTATCCCGCCGGTGGCTGACGCAACGATGGCATTACGGGCGACCATAGCTTCCAGCATCGCCATCGGGAGGCCTTCCCATAAGGAGGGCATGACGAAGATATCGGCGAGCGCCTGGAGGTCCGGTATGTCGTTTCGTTCAGTCACGACGTGCAGGCGATCCTCGAATCCATGCGACCGGGCGTAGTTGAGCAAATGCGAATGCTGGTCACCGCCGCGTCCACCGGCGATGATTACCCTCCACGGAACTGCGAGCCCTTCGTGTTGAAGTCGGACGAGTGCCTCGAGTAGCATCCGATGATTCTTCCTCACGTCGACGTTTCCGACGGCGAGAATCACGATGTCGTCATCGGCACATCGAAATTCCTTGCGAACCTTTTCCGCGTTGCCCTCGATCAACGGAACGCCGTTGGGAATCACCGTTAAAGCGCTCTTACGAATGCCCAGATCTGTCGCGAACTGCAGTTGGGTCGCGCCGGAAACCGCTATAGAACCGGCCGATCGACGGATTGCCCAGCGCAACGCAATTCTGCGACGCAGCGCGCCGGTGACGGTCGTGCTGCCATGCATCGTCAGCACATGAGGAATTCCAAGCAGCTTCGCGGCGGTGGCCCCGTACACGGCCATGGTGAACTCATGGCTGTGGACGACATCTATTTGGTGCTGCCGGAAGAGCCGCATCAAACGACCGACTGCGGTCGGGTCGATCGGGCGCCTGAGCCAGAACGTTTCTTGAGAAGAGCCGACGCTTCGGAAAAGATCGCCGAGCCAGCCGCACCCGTCCCGGGGTAACACCGGGACGACCGTATGGCCGCGCCGCCGCAGCTCCTCGGAGAGGCGAAACACCATCACCTCAGCTCCTCCCGGTCCGTCAGACTCGAGCATCATGGCGATGCGGAGACTTTTGTCGGACCTCATCGCGTCTCGATCCCCTCGGACGTGAAGCTTCTCATTCCATGCGAATCGGAGAGCGTACGCAGTTCGCTTGTGGTGCCGGCTTCTCGCCCCTCCAGGGCCTCGCGTAGAAGACTGTCCATTCGGATTCCGAGGCCCTCATAGGAGACCGGTGCCTTGGCAGCGATCGTGGTTGGTATGCGACGAGCAAGTACGTCCTCCAGTAGTGCCTGCATCGCTTCTACATCGTTTGCTTCAAGAGTCATTGCTCCTATTCGCCGTGCTTCAGACGCGGCGGCGCTCGTCGCCTCCGCGATTACCAGAGTGGGAATACCGAGGCTAACGCATTCGTAAAGCTTCGCCGGCACCTGCATCGGCTGGTCCTGAGCCAATACAAGAGCGAGATGGGATCGGTTCAATAGCTCGAGCGCTTGGGGGCGGGGAAGCATGCCGTGAACGTTCACCATTGATTCAAGGCCCGCCGCGACGATGTCCGCCTGTAATTGGCGCCTGTGCGGTGGTTCGATGGGCCCAGCAACATTCAACCTCAGCGACGCGGCCGCCTCGGGATGATCGCTCAAGAATCTGCCCATCGCGAGACACACCGATGACAGATTCCGGCCGGCGTAAAGCGTGCCGACATAAGCAATGGACCCGTACTCGACAGCTTTCACATCGCGCGGTGGCAGCTGCGTCAGATCGACGCCGTTTGGAAACCAGGTAACGTCCAGGTCCGGCTCAGCGATCCTTAGCGCCGACGCGAATTCCCTGGTATTCGCAATGACTTTCGTCGCGCGCGCAAAAGTCAAACGCTCCAGTCGCCGCAGGAGAAACCTCTCGCCGCGGACTAACCAATCCTCGGGCCCGTTCACCTCATGGACGTGTGACCACGGATCGCGCATGTCGATCCAGAACTGGGCGTTCCCACCAAGCGTGGCGAGAAGGCCGGCAAAGTGAGCCGAATGGGGTGGCCCGCTCGTTATTACGACATCAAACTTCTGGTTGCGCAAGAGAGCCCTCGCCGCGCGAGCAGCACGGAGGACCCAGCCGCGTCCCTGATCGGGGAGATACATCGCGCTGCCTACGAGTCTGCGCACAGCGGCGAGCGGCCGCAACAACGAGGAGACTCCGGACCGATCTGAGATCTCGGGCGCGGGCCGCTGACCGCCGTTCGCCGGCTGCCGGAAGCGCGATGCCGCAAATCGGTATGCGTCGTTAAAAGTGCGACGACGAAAATGAACATGCCGTTGCACATGCGGGGTCGGGTCTTGTGCGGCCATTGCGGAGGCCGTGATTACGTGCACTTCCCAGCCCAATCGCGCCAGATACTTCGACAGGCCGGCCCACCTAAGTCCACCGATTGCGCCGTCGGGAGGGAAATGAAACGTAATGACGAGGAGACGACGGGTCTCCGAATTGCGCGCTAAACCCATCGGTAATGATTCATTTGCGAGAGCGTTTGTGGCCGCGGCTGCTTCCGCCTCCAATCACGAGTTTGCGAACGTGCAAGGGATCGGCGGACTAGCGCGGGCGTGACTGTGAGCCTGCGACTGCGCATTATGCAAGTCGAGGGGCCCTGGAAATCTGCAGTTGAGGCGCTCAATGGTCACCCGCGGACCGCCTGTCGCGGAATCCGTTTAAGGGCTGTGGTGAAAATGCCACGAAATCGTAGCGGTTGTTAGAAAATATGACTGGGCTGACATCCGTGTTCGGCGTCGCCGGCCGCTGTTGCACCGATGCGACAGAGCTGGGGGTACCCAACTGGCGTGCCCAGTCTAACCTGTACACCGTCGGCTCGCAAATCCAAGCGCACAAACGAGTTACGGCATTCTCCCGTCGCATCTGCTGAGGCGTCTGAAGCGGCGTTGCACTTGCACCTGGCGCCATCAAATGAAGCTCCTTCATGTGGTCGGCGCTCGTCCGAACTTTCCGAAACTGGCACCTGTCCTCAGAGCCGGCCATCAAGCTGGCCTCGCACAAATAGTCGTGCACACCGGGCAGCACTACGACGACGCGCTCTCGGGCGGATTTTTTCGCGATTTGGGAATCGCTCCGCCGGATGTGAATCTTGCTGTCGGTTCCGATACTCACGCGGTGCAAACAGCGCGGATTATGGAGCGGATCGAGCCCGTGTTGCTCGAGCAGAGACCGGACTGGGTCGTCGTTTACGGTGATGTGAACTCGACGATGGCAGCAGCTGTTGTCGCGTCGAAGCTTGGCATCCGCGTGGCACATGTCGAGGCCGGACTGCGGAGCTTCGACCGCACGATGCCTGAAGAAATCAACCGCCTCGTAACTGATCGTCTGGCCAATCTGCTTCTTACACCGTCTCGGGACGCGGACTCTCAGCTGCGGGCCGAGGGCGAGCCGGACGATGAGATCGTGTTTGTGGGAAACGTGATGATTGACAGTCTATTTTTCGCCCTCCCCGCCGCTCGTGCAACTGGATTCCGGGAAAAAATCGGCGTAAATGGGTCGGCGGTCATCGTCACGCTACATAGACCATCAAATGTCGATGACCCCGAGCGTGTAGCCGCCCTGGCAAACGTGCTCAGCGAGGTTGCGCTCGAGCGGGAAGTAGTGTTCCCGGCCCATCCGCGCACTAAGCGCCGCCTCGCCGAAGCAGGATTGAAAATGGACCGCGTGCGTATGCTCGAACCGGTCGGCTATCTCGAAATGCTCGATCTTGTCGAGCACGCGTTTGCCGTCGTCACCGATTCTGGCGGCCTCCAGGAGGAAACGACCGCGCTCGGAATTCCGTGTCTGACGATCCGTCCCAATACGGAGCGGCCCATCACGATCAGCGAGGGGACAAACCGACTTGTTCCGAACCCCACCGACATCATCGCGGAACTAGGGCGGGTGTGCCGACCGGCGACGATGCCGCGTCCCGAGGGGTGGGATGGTCGTGCGGGCGAGCGAGTCATCGCTGCGCTCATGGATCATTGCTAAATGCTCCACTCGACCCTTTGCCGGTCAGTACAATCAAGTCGGTACGGTATTCAGCAACCGACGCCGCCCTGCTCCGGTCTACCATCAACCTGAATCAAGCCCATTGAACAACACCAGTAAGTCGCAAACGGTCGCGCAGCCGGAAACGCTGCGCGTTGGAATTCTTGGCGCTGGACAAATGGCTCGCCAGCACGCGCGGGCCATTGGTCGGCTAAGCAATGCGATCGTCAATGCCGTCGTCGATCCAGATCCCTCTGCGTTAGCAGAAATCCGACAGATTCAACCCGGGGCGATCGGCTTTGCGTCTCTTGAGGATCTTTTGCGGTCTCAGCTCGTCGACGTGGTCCACATATGCACACCTCCTCAGACTCACGAGCTCCTGACGGAAAAAGCGCTCGACTCGGGCTGCCACGTCTACGTCGAGAAACCATTTGTGGAGACCCTTTCAGCTGCAATGCGGCTCGCCAAACTCGCGGACCGCAACGGCCTCAAGATTTGCGCTGGACACCAACTACTGTACGAACCACCGACGCTCCGGGCGCTCGAGCTTCTGCCTGCCCTCGGCGAGGTCACGCACATCGAGAGCTACTTCTCATTTCGAGCCATGAGGCACAGCCCAACCGGTCGGGCCCCCCTCCGGGACGACTTGCAGCTGCTCGATATCCTTCCGCACCCGGTTTATCTGCTACTGGATTTCCTGGAACGCTGCGCTGAGGGTAAGACGCAACTGGTGTCCGTCGATATCGGGCCGAGAGGAACCGTGCACGCACTTGTCCGTCGCGGTTCCCTGACGGGCACTCTGGTGGTTACGCTGGAGGGCCGACCGGTCGAGAACTACCTCCGGTTGGTCGGAACCAATGGGTCGATCCACGCCGATTATGTACGCAGCACGGTTCAAAGAAATCTCGGACCGGGAGCGTCCGGCATTGACAAGCTTCTCTCGCCTTATCGTCTCGCCTGGCAACTCCTGACCGGGACGACGGCGGCGATGGGGAAGCGCTTCCTGAAGCGCCAGAGAAGTTATCCTGGCCTCGCCGAAATATTCGGCGCGTTCTACACATCGATCAGGGAAAATCGCGAGTCTCCCGTCACGCGCGCCAATCTGATCGAGACGGTGGCCATCTGCGAGAAAATTGCCGACTCGCTCCGCGCAGCGTATCCTACGAGTGCAACCTCGGTATCGCGTGTGCGAAGCGCTCCTGTCGTAGTCACCGGCGGGACCGGATTTCTTGGCAGGGAAGTCGCTCGCGCTTTGCTTGCTGCAGGTGAGCAGGTGCGAGTCGTCGCCAGACGCACACCTCCGGAATGGGAAAAAATTCCCGGGGTGAATTACATCGTTGCTGACATCTCGCGGCCAATCGCGGAGGAAGTGATGGCTGGAGCGCAGGCAATCATTCACTGCGCTGCTGAGACTGCGGGCGGCTGGGAGCAACATCAAAAAAACTCGGTGAGAGCCACCGAGGAGGTGTTGCAGGCGGCTGCATCCGCGAACGTGAAGCGCGTGATCCACATCAGCAGCATTTCCACACAGGCTGTTCCAGCCCGCGGTGATACACTCACCGACGAAGGCGCCCTCGAGACGAACTCGCGCTCGGGCGGACCATACGCGTGGGGCAAAATCGAGTCGGAGCGACTGGCCGTGATTCGGTGCAAGGATCTGGGAATCGACCTTCGGGTCGTGCGTCCGTCGGCGCTGGTCGACTACCGTCATTTCGATCCCCCCGGACTGCTCGGCAAGCGAATCGGGAATATCTTCGTCGCTGTCGGCATGCCTGGCCATCAGCTCGGGGTGGTGGACGTTGTGTTCTCCGCGCAGACCCTCGCATGGATGGTGCGCCACTTCGAGGAAGCACCGCTTGTCCTCAATCTTTTTCAGCCGGAATTGCCGACGAAGCGGGAGCTGCTCGTCCGGCTCCGCCAAGCAAATCCAGACCTCACGGTCGTCTGGCTACTTCCAGTGGTTCTCCTTCCTTTGTCGTGGTTTGCGATCGGTCTTCAAAAAGTCGTGCGCCCGCGGAGTCCCGCGATCAACATCGCCAAGATCTTTGCCCGTTTGCGCTATGACACCTCCCGCATCGCCGGCCTCGCGCCGGCAATACGCGCCAACACGTCGTGGACGCCGAGTTGTGAACGCGAGCTGACGTTGACCGCATTGCAAGCGCCCGAATCTTTCCCGGTGTTGGAATCACCTGCCCAGCAGTTGGCATAGGCCCGACCATCCCTTCTCACGCGTAAAGCAGGAACGAACATGTGTGGCTTCGCGGGATTTTTCTGGAAGAAAAATGGGCAGCCTGACGAGATGCGAAGCATCGCGTCGCGAATGGCCGACGCCATTATTCATCGAGGTCCCGACGACAGTGGCGTGTGGGTCGATTCTACGGCCGGAATAGGACTGGGCTTTCGCCGTTTGGCGATCGTAGACCTTTCCGCGCATGGCCACCAGCCGATGCGGTCAGCAAGCGGCCGGTTCATGATCGTTTTCAACGGAGAGGTCTACAACCACCGGAGCCTGCGCCGGGAGTTGGAATCCAGCGGCTGCGCTTTTAGGGGTCACTCCGACACTGAGGTCATTCTCGCTGCTTTCGAGCAGTGGGGAATCGATAGGGCGGTCCGGCGTTTCATCGGAATGTTCGCCATGGCGGTGTGGGATGCGAGTCGCCGGGAGCTCTCGCTCATACGGGACCGGCTCGGCATCAAGCCGCTATTCGTCTATCATCGCGACGGGTTGGTGAGCTTTGGGTCCGAGCTGAAAGCGCTGCTTGCCGGACCTGAGTTCGACAGAACGCTCGATACATCGG
>Ga0193707_1000377_pt1 | contig 15074 bp, 10 predicted proteins | sample U3c2metaG_FD_143043 | JGI IMG/M metagenome (GOLD analysis project Ga0193707, IMG submission 143043) | Soil microbial communities from a riparian zone of the East river system, Colorado, United States - U3c2 | ecosystem: Environmental > Terrestrial > Soil > Riparian zone | place: USA: East River... | reverse complement strand
GCGGACCCGCCCCGGGACCAAGATCGATGATATGATCAGCGGCCCGTATCGTTTCTTCATCGTGCTCGACCACAATGACGGAATTGCCGAGGTCACGAAGACGCCACAGCGTCCCCAGCAGCCGTGCATTATCGCGCTGATGTAGTCCAATGCTTGGTTCATCGAGAATGTAAAGGACTCCCGCGAGGCCGGAGCCGATTTGGGTCGCCAATCGGATTCGCTGCGCTTCGCCTCCGGAAAGTGTCCCGCTCTGGCGATTGAGTGTGAGATAACCGAGGCCAACTTCGACGAGAAATTGCAGGCGGGACTGAATTTCGCGCACCACGTCGCGGGCGATGGCCCGTTGCTGCGCAGTCAGCTCGAGCGCCGCAATAAAGCGCGCGGCTGCTTCGGTCGTCAGCTCGCTCAACTGATGAATGTTCAACTCGCGCGCCTGCCGATCATTTATGGTAACCGCGAGGATTTCCGGTTTGAGCCTTGCTCCGTTGCATACTTTGCATGGTTCGTACGTCATGAACGATCGAATGCGATTGCGAGTGAATTCGCTTTGAGTCTGCTCGTATAGGCGCTGCATCTGGGGCACCAGTCCCTCGAAGGGTTTTGCAACTTTTCCCGCGCCTGCGGGACCATTGTCGCTGAAATTCATTTCGATCGGCGTTCCGTTGGTGCCGAAGTAAAGCGCTTGCTTGAATTGTTCCGGCAGTTCGCTGAACGGCAAATCTTCATCGATGTGAAAGTGCTTCACGAGCGCCTTTTGCAGATGCCGGTAGTACGTCTGCATTCGCTTCGTCCCACGCCGCCACGGCGTGATCGCGCCTTCAGCCAGAGTTTTCTCCGGATCGGAAATCATCAGCTCGGGATCGCAAACCAACTGGGTGCCAAGTCCATGGCAAGCCGGGCATGCTCCGAGGTGACTGTTGAAGGAAAAATGTCTCGGCGTTAACTCGCCGATTCGAAAGCCAGTCGCGGCGTTTCCATAATCGGTGGAGTAATGCTGCTCCTCCCACTCGGCCGTTGGAGTGTTGGAGTGCTGGAGTGTTGGAGTAGTGATTTTCTCATTACTCCGTTTCTCCGTCATTCCATCACCGGGGCGTTGTCGCATGACGACGACCCGATTCCCGCCCCATTTCAACGCAGTTTCAATTGAATCAGTAAGACGGATACGAATGCCATCACGCACGACCAACCGGTCCACTACCGCCTCAATGGTGTGCCGCTTGTCCTTGTTGAGCCGGACCCGTTCAGAGCGATCCAACTCCACAATGTGACTGTCGATCCGCGCGCGCACGAATCCTTCGCGCCTGACCTTTTCTATTATGTCTCGAAACTCCCCTGGCTGATTCTCGATCAGCGGTGCCAGCAAAATGATTTTCGACTCCGGCTCGTAAGCAAGGATTTGATCGACAATCTGCTGGGGCGTTTGTCGGCTCAACGGCTGGCCCGTCAGCGGATCATGCGGCTGGCCTACTGCCGAAAAGAGGACCCGTAGATAATCGTAGATTTCGGTCGTGGTCGCGATGGTAGATCGCGGATTAGCTCCAGCGCTGCGTTGCTCGATGGCGATGGCTGGCGAAAGTCCCTGGATGAAATCCACGTTTGGTTTTTCCATTCGATCGAGAAATTGCCGGGCATAAGCGGAGAGGCTTTCAACGTAGCGGCGTTGTCCTTCGGCATAAAGAGTGTCGAAAGCGAGCGAGGATTTTCCCGAACCACTCAAGCCGGTAATAACAACCAGCTTTTCCCGCGGAATTTCCACGTGAAGGTTCTTGAGATTGTGCTGGCGGGCACCGCTAATCTTGATAACTTGCGCAGGCATTCTGACGAGGAATGTCGAACCTACTAGTCAAACACAGTCGGACGTTTTCTCCAGCGAAATTGCGTTATTTGAGTGAAATTACTCATCGGATTCATCCGTAACCCCTGTTGCCTCCGGCAAAGGCAATCCCGGGGTCCAAACTCTGCGCAGATAACGCCATCGAATTTTCTTCGGTAAAAGACGGTGATGGATCAGGTTGAAACCTCGCACACATCCTCATCCTGGAGAGCGCGGGAAGTTTCCCCGTCGACAGTGACAAGGGTGCAAACCAGCTCGGAGCTGACCTGGGGGCCGGCTGCCCTCGAGCAAAGGAGGCAACGGACCCGAGAGCATCTGGCTCAAATTGCTCCTCGACGCGAGGGCTGGATAACGAACAACAAATACTACTACGAGCTACTGGCGCGTCTTCTTCGATTCCTGGTGGAACCGCAAAAAAGGGTGCTATCGGTTCGTTGTGACACCGGCAACCTTTTGGCTGCCGTCAGACCAAGTGATGGGAAAGGCATCGAGATCTGCGACGAGATAGTGGAAATCGCGCAACAACGGAATCCATCCCTCAATTTCGCAGTCGCTTTCCCAGACAAGGACGAGTTCCGGCAGACATTCAGGCCAGAAGAGACATTCGACTACATTCTCTTCAATGATATTGGCGACACCGTGGACGCGCTTCAAGCGTTCCGGAATCTAAAGCCGCTATGTCAGCGGCATACTCGGCTGTTGATAACAACGTACAATCATCTTTGGGAACCGCTGGTCACTTTTGCTGAATGGACCGGGATGAAGGTGCCGCGCACCGAGCAGAACTGGCTTTCCACTGCTGACATTCGCAATTTGTTGAAGCTGGCCGGTTTTGAAGCTCTTGAGACGTATCGAATTGTTCTCTTGCCGAAGTGGCTGCCGCTGCTGTCCGGTTTTTTGAATCGCTTTTGCGCACGCCTGCCATTTCTGAGCAAGCTCTGTATGACCCAGGTGGTCGTTGCGCGAGCGGTTCCACAGCCAGTGGCGCTGGAAGACCTTACCGTATCGGTCATCATTCCATGCAAAAACGAGAAAGGAAACGTTGAGGATGCCGTTCGCCGGATTCCGCCTCTGGCGGGCCGGACAGAAATCATCTTCTGCGACGATCAATCGACCGATGGTACGGCCGAGGAGGTGCGGCGAGTCCAGTCGTGTTATCCGGAAAAAGATATTCGTCTTGAGCATGGGCCGGGAATTTGCAAGTCACGAAACGTCTGGACGGGTTTCGATGCAGCGAAAGGCGACGTATTCCTAATACTGGACGCTGATTTGACGACAATTCCAGAAGAGCTGCCTTACTTCATCGAGGTTATCGTTTCGGGACAGGCGGAGTTTGTTAATGGATCGCGGCTGGTCTATCCGGTTCCAAAGGGAGCAATGAACGGAGCAAACATGCTGGGCAACAAGTTTTTCAGCGTCGCCTTCACCTATCTCCTCGGCCAAAGGGTAAAGGATACTTTGTGCGGCACGAAGGTCCTCTGGAAAAGCGATTGGGAACGAATCAAGCCAATGCTCGGAAGTTGGGGAACCGAAGATCGTTGGGGAGACTACGAACTCTTATTTGGCGCCGCGAAATTGAATCTTAAGATTCTGGACTTACCTGTCCATTATCAGGAACGCATTTACGGTTCGACGAAGATGACCAAAGTTTTTCGGAACGGACTTGTCATGCTAAGGATGTGCTGGCATGGGTTTCTTAAGCTAAAGATGGGCTATTAACTACGTAATAATCAGGTCTTCGGGCTGCTGGCCAAATATTGCACTCGAATTCGAGATCGCATTCATCTGAATATTTTCTGGTGCAAGAGCGCATTGCCAAAGAAGTCCAACACGGACGTTTTCTCGCACAACACGGGGCAGGGGAGATTTGGAATTGGGAAAGTCCAGCCGGAAAACTTCGTTGGGCTCGGCGAGTAAAGATGCTCCTCAGTCATCTCAAACCCGGGATGACTGTGCTCGAGCTAGGATGTGGCACCGGCTCTTTTACTCGGGAGCTGGCGCGCGCGGGAGCGGACGTCGTTGCAGTTGACGTTTCACCGGAGCTTCTCGAGATCGCCAGGGCCAATTGTTCCGCGCCAAATGTTCGGTATCAAATCCAGAATGCCTATGCGCTGAGCTATTCTGAACGTGTGTTCGACTCTGTCGTGGGCAGTTCGGTTTTGCATCACCTCGAAATCAAAAAGGCGCTACGCGACATATACCGCGTGTTGAAGCCAGGAGGTACAATCTATTTTACGGAGCCAAACATGCTGAACCCTCAGATTGCGATACAAAAGAATATTCCCTGGATTAAACGAAAGCTTGGCGACTCACCGGATGAGACAGCATTCTTCCGGTGGTCGCTTCGGCGGCTGCTCGAACAAACGGGCTATCGTGATGTTCGGATCGATCCGTTCGATTTTCTGCATCCAAAAACGCCGGTTGCTCTGATCGACCGCGTGAACGCGTTCGGACGGTTTCTCGAGAACGTGCCTGGCATCTCGGAATTTGCGGGCTCGCTTTATATCCGTGCGATCAAATGAGCAATGCGTCGACGGTCTTGCAGAGCCAGGAGGCGAAAGACCGAGCCGCAACATTGCGTAACCGCGCGCGGCTCGGCGCAAACAAGAATCTTCTTTTTTGGTATCGCGAGCTTTACCGCGATCAATTCAAGGACCTTTCGAATCCGCAGACGCTCTCAATACTCGAGGTAGGAAGTGGCACCTCGCCCCTCAAACAATTTCTTCCAAACGTTGTAACCAGCGATGTGCTTGACCTCGATTATCTCGATCTTGTGTTTGACTGCCACGAGATCGACAAGCTGGATGCAATCAAAGATAACAGTATCGACGTCATCACGCTCACGAACGTGTTACATCACCTGAAAAGCCCTATTGCATTTCTTAACCGTGCTGCCAGCAAATTGAAATCAGGCGGCAAAGTGATCGCGACTGAGCCTTTCTTTTCCATGTTATCCACACCTTTATTCAAGTATCTGCACCATGAACCGGTGGATTTCCGGATTTCGGAGCCTGAGTTAGGCGAGGTGCAGGGACCGCTGGCATCTGCGAACATAGCGTTACCGTGGCTGATATTCTTTCGGCGGCGCGGTTGGCTGCAACAATTGAACAAGAATTTCGATATTGCGACTGTTTCGACGCAGCCCTTTAGCGCCGTATCGTACATGGCTACTGGTGGAATTTCGCGCAAGCTGCCGATCCCACAATTTCTTTATCGCGCGCTATTTTCAACAGACCTCGACGTCAGTCGACGCTTTCCGCGTTTCTGTGCAGCTTTTTTTACTGTAACCCTGACACGACGTTGATGGTGCCGGGTTGGCGTGTCGCACTGTTCACCTCTGAAGATTTCCGGCGACGCCGTGTCCTTACGTGTTATTCCCTTTTCTTGAACAATACGAAGCGGCCGCGATGGTCGAGTAGTGTGTAGTCTTCGATGCGAATTCCAGACATCGGGTTTATTGTATCTGAGCTAATCTTGAGCGGCGGATACGGATCCTCGCTGTCGCCAAGAATCCATTTCGGCGCAGGCCGGCCATTCAGACGGTTTAGCCAGAAAAGATTTCGGTCATGCGCATAACGACAAAGCGTAGTCGAGGCAACAACCGGTTCCTCCGGCTTGGCTTCCCGGCGGTATCGCGCGAATACCGCGTCAGCCTGTTGTCGCTCTGATGGCGAGTAAAGGCTAGTCGAACGAAGGAGATAAGCCCCGCGGACGAACCACGGAACGAGAGCGACTTGTGTGCATGTTGATACCGCTGCGATTGCAATTGCGGTAGTAAGCACCGCGGTCTGCATTCGCTTAGTACAGTCGGATACAGTCCGTGCAATGGACGCAAAACCTACCAGCGTGACACACCAAAGCAGTGCCTCGGTAGAAGCAAATCGTGGCGCCCACAGAAGGTCGTTGCGATTCATAAGCCATGCGACCACCGTTGTGGGGACACCAACAATCAGATAATATGGGCGCAACAAGACTGTTCCAAAAGTGCCTATGATCATGATCCACAGCCATTGACGGACAACGTTACTCCCAAGCCAATGAGCCAAGTTGGATGCAATAAAAACGAAAAGCGCTCGGGGACTGGACAAACTTCCTGAGGCCACGACGCCAAGGCGGTCAAGGGAGTGACGAGCGTACATAGTCGGGGACTGCGCCGAAGAAATCGCCAGCAAAACGGGGACCGCAGAAACCGACAGGATAAGTGTGATCGCCGCAGGCCAGTTGAAACGACAACGCGCGGGTTTGCCTGGTGAAGAGAACCATGTCTCAACGCCTGCTACTATCGCTACCATAGCCGCGGCTATCGGCGCGTCCTCCTTCACGCTGATGACAGCAATTGCTGTCACGATTGAAGCGATCATCCGCTGCTGAAGCAGAAAATAGAACAGAATTAAACATAACGACAGGGCAAGAGTCTCGACATAGAACCCCCAACCCGCCGCCTGATAGAACGCGACCGAAAGGGGGGAGATGAGAAGAGCCCCGGCTGCGATTACTGCGACGCAGCCATTGACGCCGAAAAGACGCAGGATCCGCGCTGCCCAGAAGTAAGTCACTCCCACCGATGCGGCAAGCACGAATAGCAGGCCGGGAGCGCCGAACGGCTTTGCTATAAGTCCGAGCGGGACAAGCAAAAAGTAGGTGTGAATCGCAAGGAAGTTCCCAGCCCAGTTATCCTGAAGTAATCCCCGCCCCTCAAGCCAACTTCGAGCCAGCTGAGTCTCCACAAACAGGTCGCCTGCGTAGCCGAGATCGTAAAATGTCTTAAGTTTAAGCGCGAAGACCCAAGCGGCCGTGAACACAGCGATGGCGAGAGCAAAAAAATCCCAGCGATCCCAACGCACCGGCGCGTCCACCTTTGACGTAAACATCTCTCTCCAGCGAAACCGCATTGGACGAACGTATGGCTTCTTAATACCTTTTCCAATGTTGATCGTCATAGACACATCCGTCCCTCATCTAGCACTCGGTCGTGGTTGCGGTGCGCCTGAGCGGAAGCCTAAAGTGTATCGACTGAGCTGTCGTTCCGGCTTTTTGGGGATCTCTCCGTATAGCAACCTGACCCGAAGCTGATGTCGACAACTTCAGCCCTCCGTCTCGCTGCTAATAAGCTGTACGAATATGCCTTTCCCATCTATCGGCCGCTTTATGCTACTTATAAGACCTATGCTGATCGCCCAGAGCGCCGACTATTAAGGAAGATCTTGCTTCCAGGCGCTGTTATCGTAGATGCTGGTGCTAACATCGGAATTTACTCGCAGTTTCTTTCCCGCTGTGTTGGCCCGACCGGCCTGGTTCATTCCTTCGAACCTTCGCCGGATAATTTCAAACGGTTGTCTGCTGCCACACGTGATCTTTCAAACGTCCGGCTTACTCAAGCTGTGGTCGGAGAAAGAAGCGGCGAATGCAAGCTTTATATTTCAGACAAGCTAAACGTCGATCACCGAGCATACAAGGCCGATGGAGAATCACGCCGCGCTGTTTCAACTCCAATGGTCGCGCTCGACGATTACTTCAAACCCGGCCAACGCGTTGATCTGATCAAAATGGATATTCAAGGATACGAGCTTCAGGCGTTACGCGGCGCGCAGCGCGTGCTACAGGAAAACCCGGGCATCAATCTTTTGCTCGAGTTTTGGCCTGCTGGATTGAAGCAGGCGGGCGTCAGCTGGGAAGAACTTGTGGAAATGCTCCAAGGCTTGGGTATGAATCTGACTTTCGTGAGAACCCGTGGTTTGATTCCCTTTGATGCACGCAACGTCCGGAATGACATTTCCTGGTATGTTAATCTTTTCGCGCGTCGTAGCTCCCAGATCCGCAATTAGAGGGTAGCTCCGTTTCACATGTGATGTGACCAGGATTCCTAGCAAATCGCCTTAGGATTATCGTCGAGTAAATGCGCACAATCATCGTCACTGGATCCGCGGGATTGATTGGTTCGGAAACCGTAAAGCGGTTCGCAAAAGAGGGGGCGCATATTGTTGGGATCGACAACGACATGCGCGCTCGATTCTTTGGCGCGGAAGCATCGACGAAGAAGACGCGTGATGATCTAATCGCGAACGTCCCCGACTATGATCATTATGACCTCGACATTCGGGATGCTTCCGCAGTCGCCGGGCTATTCAAAAGTTATTCCGGAAAAATCGGTGCGATTGTGCATACAGCCTCGCAACCATCCCATGATTGGGCCGCCCGCGATCCTCAGACCGATTTTACGGTTAACGCAAATGGCACATTGAATCTGCTCGAAGCGGCGAGAACATTTTCTCCCGAGGCGCCATTTATTTTCACTTCAACAAACAAAGTCTACGGCGACACACCCAACCAATTGCCCATGCAAGAATTGCCGACGCGGTGGGAAATCCAGCCAGGGCATGACTATGAGCAGGGAATTTCAGAGACCATGAGCATCGATTACAGCAAACACTCGCTCTTTGGGGCATCCAAAACCGCAGCTGATCTTTTGGTGCAGGAATATGGACGTTATTTTGGAATGCCGACTGTTTCTTTTCGCGGTGGCTGTCTGACTGGGCCCGCCCAGGCCGGCACGGAGCTGCACGGTTTCCTTTCCTACCTGATGATATCTACGGTTAGCGGCAGACCTTACCGCGTATTAGGGTACAAAGGTAAACAGGTCCGCGATAACATTCACAGCTTCGATTTGGTCGAAGCATTCGTCGAATTCATTCGCGCGCCGCGCAGCGGCGAAGTGTACAACATCGGTGGAAGCCGGCACAGTAACTGTTCGATGCTCGAAGCGATCGCCTTATGTGAGGAAATAAGTGGAGGCAAATTAACCTGGAGCTATGAGGAGACGGCCCGGGTCGGGGACCACATCTGGTGGATCAGCGACGTTAGAAAATTCCAGAAACACTATCCCGCGTGGAAATTTCGGTACAGTTTGCCAGAAATCCTGGACGAAATTCATCTCGCAGTTAGTGACCGCACGTGAATCATCAGTTCCGGGTGCTCGGAGACAGTTCCTTTGAGCCTTTGGAATCGTCGCCGCCCTGTGGAAGCATTGCCTTCGGAACGTCAAAAACCAAAAACGAATAGGCGATGTGATCCACAGGAGTAAAATGCTCTCTCAACCATCTGTACTCCTCAGGACTCCGAGTAACTCCAACCAGGGCGTTAACAGGTACAACAATTCGACCTGCCTGTGGTTTACGAGGATCTACGATAACCTCGGGATGACGGCGGATATACTCCGTTAGGTACCATTCGTTTCCGCGCCAATCCAAGTTCGAGTCTGCAAGGTGCCGGTAGGCCAGCTTCCTATCTGGAACGAATTCGTTAAAATACGAGATAAAATGCGGATAATATGAAAGAGCCGATGCAGCGGTCCAAACTACGAGAATCACTGCGATATATCGTCGGACCTTGGATTCCGGGGCAGCTAGAAATCTTCCGCAAAAGATTGTAGCCAGGGCGAATACAGGCAATACATGACGAATGCCGATCTGCGCGTTGAAGAAGAAATTGAAGTAGACCCAGTAGAACAGAATCGGAATCAGGAGAAAAACCTCCTCACGTCGAAGTGTTCGCGCCGCTGGGGGGCCACGCCTTGACAAGTATCCGAACAATGCCACCAAAAATATGATTTGCTTCGCAATCGGCACCTTGAAGAAGGCGGCGTAAAAGTAATATCCTGGAAACCCATGAAGCGTCCCGTCATGATGATTTACTCGAAGGTGCCCTGCCATGTAAATGTTGCCCCAAGCTTGCCCCATCCTCTCCTCGAACTTCACTAGATCCAAGCCTTGGACGTAAGGCACTGGCAGTGGAAGCGGCAGGTTGCCGACAATCGGTGCCGCCTGGAGTTTTTTGAAAACCGGATCTATGAAGGTATACCTCGACAACGGCGTTCCAATTCCATTGAAACCGAACCCCAGATTAATTGTCACGATACTCACCGCACCGAAGAACGTTATTACGATGAGCCAGCGGCACACATTCCAGGTCAGGCTATGTGATCGGGCAGGCTTTACCGCACCGGTTGCCTTTGTAAAGCGACAGTAAATGGGTGCAATCACCAAAAAGATCGGATACAGATAAACGCACGAGTATTTGGCCAATTGGCTTAAACCGAGTGTCACCGCGCTGAAGAAGGCCCGGCGCCTGCCACCTAGCTTGAGGAAATGCCAAAAGTAATAGAGTGCCACAATGATCATCAAAGCGGCCGGCAAGTCAGCTGTCACCAGTTGACCATGCGCTAGCAGATTGGGATCGAAGACATAAAGACTCAGCGAGAGAAGAGCCCCATTACGGCCGTAGAGTTCATAGCTCCACTTCAACACGTACAGTGCCAGCAAAAGGGAGAGAGCAATGGTCGCGTACCGGCCGCGCTTTACTTGACCGCTCCACGAAGTGTCTAGCGAAATACCCGACGGCTGCGCAAAAACCGCCAGATTTTCGCTCGTCATGGCATGCAAACTTGAAAATGGCATGGTACTGCTGTTTATGGCTCCCGTTCGCTGCGGGGACCCATTCAATACGCGATAGCCGTACTGGTAGTGGAGAGGCTCGTCGGTAGTAAGCCCCTTATGGCGCAGGCTCGTCATTTGTATAAGCGGTAACACAGCCAAGAGCACGCTGCAGACGATGAGCCAACCCGGCGGCGCAAACGATCGCCACACTCGACTACGCATTGATAGGCTCCTTAACACGATGCTCCTATTGTAACTCCCCGATATCTCTCTGGCGGGCGAAAAAGACTAACTTCTTAAATTCTCGGGCCGGTCGCTTAGTCGGGCTTTGGAAGCTCGGGCGAACGAATGGTGTCTGCTTCGAATTCACTGACTGAGATGATATAATCGACATTCGCCTGCTGCTGTGGCGTGAGTTCATTTACATTTTCGACCCAAATACGTAGGGAATGATTGTTCCAAACCAGAGAAGCAATAAAAAAAACATTCCACTTATTTTGGAAGATATTTTCCTTCAGCAAAAGGAGAATACGGCTGCCATGCATTGGGCGTAGGCCCAGGGAACGGAATGTTTGGATAACATGAGATGTTTTTGTGCCTGCGTTAAGCCAAGGCACTCCAAGGCGCTGATTTTCGCGCTGGGTAAAGGCTGCGAGAGCAAACGCCACTAAAAGTGTTGCCATGACTCGGAAAACGCGAAGATATTCGTCACCTGACGCATTCCGGACCATTGCACGCTTTGCTGTAGTCAGGACACGGCCAGCAAGGAATACCGAAAATTTCGAAATCAGGGTGATCAAATCAAACGCAAGCTTTGCAAAGATCATTGCCCATCCAAACAGCAGAAGATAGAGAGGCGCATCACCGCGCATGGGAACGATAAACGCGATAGGAAGGGGCACGATCACTATCCAGAAAGCCATGAGCTGAAGCATGCGGTCCCGGCGTATGAAGGCGTAAATGAAAACACATGTCCACAAGAGTAGCAGCGGTATCGGAGTGACTGTATGCCCGGCAAACAACAATTCCCCAACGAACCTGGCGTTGGAAGCCGTGAAATTGTGCCATGAATACCTGGGCCGATAAGGATCTAAACTTGCCAGCGTGCCGCTGCCGTGGGTTTTCCCGTAGATATAAAAAACGGTGAGTAATCCAGCAATCAAAGACGGTACGGCATACGATCGGATCCAACGCAAGAATCCGTTCCAATCCGGCCAGCCAGAAGATTTCAGAAACTCATAGATTAGGACAATCACTGGAAGCGTAACCGCCATCTCTTTGCAGTTCAGCGCGCAAATATATAGGGCTAGAAATCCCAATAATTGCGCGGGTCGAAGAGAAACGTCTTGCTCGCGGAAATGGATGTAGTAAGCCAATGCCGCGAAGTAAAAGAATCCACATAACACGTCATAAATGAATGCACCGACGAACACGAGGCCGGCCAGGCGCGGGTGGTAACAAAGAGCAAGCACAGCGAGAAAGGCGATCGAGCGCGAAGAGGCGAGGCGCCGACTCAAGTAAAAAACCAGGGGAATGGACGCAGCGAGAATGCTGATCTGGACAATCCGGTAAGGCAAGGGATCCAGGCCAAAGAAATGATAAAGCGGCAGGTAGTAAAGAGCCCCTCCCGGGCGATAAAGATAAAGAGGCAGATCGTAAAGGGCGTTTCCTGGACAAAGAAATGGCTTCCAAAATACAATGTTTGCCAGGAGCGACTTCAGCGCTCCGGCACACCAGCAGATGCCCATGTTCATCATCTCGTCTTCTCGGAAACCCCCGCGTAGCGCTGGAAAGGCAAAGTAGACGAAGTAGGCGATGAGAACGCCCACGCAAATCGCGTCGAGTATGGTGTGTCTTTGCGCCCGTTCTTTCTCTGTCCCCCTCAGGGTGGAAGAAGCGATCATACAATCCTGGCGAGCCGCAACCGCATTAACCGCTGGCTTTCTGCCTGGGGATCAACCTTTGCCAAGGGAGCGCACAAAGTGCAAAATGAAACTTGGCTTTCGTTTTGTGCTCTTGGGCGCTCAGTCATCTGAAAGCATCAATCACGTGACTGGCGCGGCCATTAAGACAAAATTGCAGATATAGCTTCATTAGGCGACGCATGCCGCCAACTCTTAGATGTTTTACAAAGACAGGTCGAGAACAGTATCGTCGGAGCTTTGCATCATTTCGCAGCCTGAAGACTATCGTTTGGAACGCGGTCGCGCGTGATTTTTTCGCTTTCAGTGAGATAATCGAGGAAGGAACGCGGCTGAAAGCCATAATCGCGGTGCGCCAGAGCGTTGTCATAGGTTTTTGGCAGAACGAGGCGATCGATTTGGTCGCGCTTGAATGGCATAGGTAAACCAACGGCCTTTGCCAGACGCAGCATCATTATCGGCACAGGCACCACAAATAGAGGTCGCACAGAATTGCGAAGTGCTCGCGCCATCTCGGGAGCCACGCATGAGTGGTCGGCGCAAAGAGTATAGGTTTGGCCTATGTAACGGCGATAAACTGTCGCCTCAGCAATAAAGCATGCGACTTCTTGTGCGCTGATTGGGGCATACTCGATTGAACCGCCGTGACGAAAGTCCGGTAGAATGTGCACCTTTCGCGCGAGCGCGATCAGCGCATCAATTCCCTCGTCACCCTTGGAACCGTAAATCTCCGCTGGACGGATGATCGTGTAATCCCGTCCACTGCTGCGGACGGTTTCTTCGGCCAGCCACTTGGACTTCCCGTAGGCGCCGCCGTCGGGGTGCGCACAAACTGTGCTCACATATACAAAATGCTGGGACGGGCTGCAGATTGAAACCAATTGTTTGGTCAGTTCCGCATTGACGCGGAAATATTCGGATGGGTCATCTGAATGTGTGACCGCGGCGATATGCAGAACTACCTGCGCCCTTTGCAATGTCGTCGGGTTGCGAACGGTCTCTTCCAGCCCTCCGTGCAACAGTTCTATGTCGGCACCAGGAACGTCGATCTTACGACGGTGGACCACCGCGAGGATCCGCATCCGTGACATCAAATTCCGAAGGACATGCTGCCCGAGCTGAGAGCTCCCACCCGTAACGAAAGCGGTTTCCATTATTTGCTTTTCCGCGTTCGCGAATGTGAGGGCCAGCGGTAATCGATCATGTGTCGAAGGAATTCGAAAATCGCGCCTGGTTTCACGAATGATTTGCGCGCCCCCAGAGAGTGGAACTCTACGGGAATCTCGTAGATGCGGAGATTTAGATTGATGCAATTCAAGATGAGCTCCGCGTCGATGAACCAGTCGTTAGACTGCAATATCATCTTTTTATAGGCTTCCCGTTTCATGATCTTTGGCTTCGAGTTGACATCCCGGAGCTTGGTGGAGCCGCGGAAGAAGAGATGAAAAAGCCAGTTGTAAGCAAGCGAAATGAGTCTTCGATAAAAACCATCCTGGCGTTCGACGCGGTACGTCTTTACCAGGTCAAAATCATCGCTTCTAATTTTCGCAAAGCAGGAGAATATCGTTTCGACAGGAAATTGGCTGTCGCCATCGATCACTCCCATATATTTGCCTCTACACGCGTCCAATCCGCTGCGCATGTCCCAACCCATTCCCCCTTGTTTGGGGTCGGCCAGCGCGCGTACACACGGCAACCGTTCGGCAAGTCGCTGGCAGATTTCAGGGGTCCGATCGTTGGAGCCCGGCCAAAAGTTCGCAACGAGGATCACTTCCCATTCGAAGCGAAACAAGGACATTATCTTGTGAAGATTTTCCACAAATGGGATGATCTCTTCCTCTGCACGATAACAAAGGACTGCGATGGAAAATTCGACGGGTATTTCAGCCATTGGCTTACGGCGAAATCATCGCAAGAGACGCGAAGTGGGTCAATCGCGCGTCAATCTTGCGCTTTCGCGCGTAGCAACGTAAAACTCTAATGCAAGAGAGTTATGCTCGTCAGTACGCACTGCTCGAAGGCGAGCACTGGTGGTTTCGGGCACGGCGGTTGATACTGCGGGATTTGCTTGCCCGGCTTGATTGGCCGCCACAACCGAAGATTTTGGAGATTGGCGTTGGACCCGGCCATAATCTGCTGGAAATATACCCATCGGACGCGCGCCTTGAAGGCGTTGAACCTGATCCCGCACTGGCTAGTCTCGCAGCGGCGCGGAGTCCAATGCCGGTGTTCAACGCGTCGATCGATCAACTTCCTCCAGGGATCCAGGAAGAATCCTATGACGGAGTCACAATGTTTGACGTGCTGGAGCACATTCCAGATGACGCTCGTGCGCTCCAGATCGTAAATCGCAAATTGAAGCCCGGCGGTCGAATTGCCTTGTCAGTGCCGGCGTATATGTGGTTATGGGGGCAGCAGGACATCGTAAATCAACATTGCAGGCGTTACACGCTTACTGAGCTTAGACAGAAATTGGACGCCGCCCATTTTAGCATTGAGCATATAACGTACTTTAACACGTTCCTATTTCTGCCGATTGCTATAGTTCGCTTGATTGCGCGCCATAGAAGTCAGACATACGCAGCCGAGGGAGACTTTGCCTATGTCCGCAAGCCATCAAATGCCGTGCTGTTCAACCTTTTCGGTGCGGAACGTTTTTTCTTGCGACACTTGAGTTTTCCATTCGGAGTCTCCGTCTTCGCTGTCGCCCGAAGAAATTAGGACCAAGGGCCTGCCGATTACCTGTTCTGCAACGAGCTACTCTTCTGCTCTTGGTGCTCGCCGGCGTGTGGAAGCTATGGCGCACTTACGCTCGCTGTAAGCCGGTGGCAACTTGATAGGCGATCTCTTAACCTTGAGACCAAGCAAGATTTGGCGCTCGTGGAG
>Ga0193707_1000376_pt1 | contig 15075 bp, 12 predicted proteins | sample U3c2metaG_FD_143043 | JGI IMG/M metagenome (GOLD analysis project Ga0193707, IMG submission 143043) | Soil microbial communities from a riparian zone of the East river system, Colorado, United States - U3c2 | ecosystem: Environmental > Terrestrial > Soil > Riparian zone | place: USA: East River... | reverse complement strand
CATCACTTGGGTGCCGCCCAGTCTCGCCAGTGCATCGAAGTCAATCGCGCTTTCGCCCTTCGTCGGATCCTCATGACCGGTGAAAAAAGTGACGTGCGAATTCTGGTCGCGATGAGTTACGGGAATTCCGGCATACGCGGGCGCCGCGATGGCGGACGTAATTCCAGGGACAACTTCGAAATCAATCCCAGCCGCGGCTAGCGCTTCCGCTTCTTCGCCCCCGCGTCCGAAAGTAAATGGATCGCCTCCCTTCAGCCGCACGACATTTTTTCCGAGACGCGATTTTTCGATTAGGAGCGCGTTGATTTCATCCTGCGAAAACGTTTTCTCGCCAGCACGCTTTCCAGCGAAAATGATTTCGGCGTCAACCGGGGCCCAGTCCAGCATTTCCGGATTGACCAGCGCGTCGTAAACAATTACGTCCGCGCGTTCGAGCAACTCTTTCGCACGCAGCGTAACCAGTCCCAGATCGCCCGGGCCCGCTCCGACCAGAAAACATTTTCCTTCCTGACTCCTACTTTTGCTCACGCTCGAGCTTTCTAAAAACTTCGCCCGCCAGTTTCTCCGGATCGCTTCCTCGCCCGCTCGCCGTCCTTGGCGCCAGTGCATCGCCAAATAGTTGGACGCGCAATGCCATTTCGCCCTTCATAAATCGAGCGTGCACGCCCACCGGCAAATCGCAATCTCCCTGCAATAACCGCAAAAACGCCCGCTCCACTCGTAAACAAAGATGCGTTTCCACGTCATCAATCGACGACATGATTTCGCGCGCGACCCAATCGGCTGCGCGTGTTTGCAAAGCGATGATGCCCTGACCGCCAGCCGACAAAAAATTTTCTGGCGGCAGTATTTCGGCAAAAAGCTTCTGGCCTTCAAATTCAAACTCCGGTGGCAAGAATCCGAGCCGCTCCAGGCCGGCGCGCGCCAGAATAATCGCGTCCCAATCGCTTTCGATGAATTTGCGCAAACGGGTTGGCACATTTCCGCGTAGCCCTACGACGCGTGCGGCGGGATTACTCCAACGCGTTTGCCTTTGTCGCCGCACACTTCCCGTCGCAATCGTTGCGACCGGCGCATGTGCTGTGCTTTTCCTCAGCAACAAATCTTCCACTACGCCACGGGGCAAAACCGCGGTGATCGTAAGTGCGTTATCCATTTCGCTGGGCAAATCCTTCGCGCTGTGCACCGCGACATCAATGCGCTTTTCCATCAGCGCCCGCTCCAGCTCAGCCGTGAAAATTCCTTTGCGCCCGTTTGTTCGATCCAATTCGCCCGGAGTGACGTGCTCATGGTCGCCTCTCGTGCGAATAATTTCGGTTGCTACCTTGACGAAAGGCCGGGCCCGAGCCAGCGCTTCCTCAACCATTCGGGTTTGCGCCAATGCCAATTCACTCCCGCGAGTGCCGAGAACTATTTCCTGTCGCGGTGTTTCTTGAACGCCAGACCCTGGTGACTCTTCGACGCTCACGAAGCGTCGCTACAGTTCAGATGCCCGCAATTCTCCGCTGACACGCGTCGGGCACTCTTTTGTTGGTCGCGTCCCGGACTGAGACAATCCCAAATGTTTTTGAAAATCCGCGACGTGTTCGTCGATGATCGCTTCGGCGGCGGCGATTTGCTGCCGGCGAAGCTCGTGTGATTCGCTGGCAATCTCTTGCAAGGAATCAATGTCGTAGAGATAAACACCGTCGAATTCGTTCACTTCGGGAGAAACGTCCCGCGGGACGGCAATATCGATGATAAAAAGTGGGCGATCGGCTCGGTCGCGCAAAATCGGAACAAGCAACGGCGGAGTCAGGAGGTGCGCTTCGGCCGCAGTCGATGAAATTAGAATATCGATTTCGCGACACTGTTCGAGCCAGGTCGCAAACGGCACCGCAATTCCTTCCAACTCGTTTGCCAGCTCTTCCGCACGTGCCGGTGTCCGATTGCTTAGGCGTAGATCTGAAACCCCGCGAGAAGCGAGCGCACGCAAAGTTTTGGCGCTCGTTTCCCCAGCCCCCAACACCAAAACTTTTCGCCCTCGCAAATCACCAAAAATCTTCTCCGCCAAATCGACTGCCACCGAACCCACCGAAACCGGCCCACGCGTAATCTGCGTGTTTGAGCGCACTTGTTTTGCCGCCCGAAAAGCTCGCTGACACAGTCGATGAAGCAACGGCCCGGCATTTCCACTCGCACGCGCCTCAGCATAAGCGCGCTTGGCCTGACCGAGGATTTCGGTTTCGCCCACCACCATGGAATCAAGTCCCGCCGCGACACGAAAAAGATGCCGCGCGCATTCCGCATTTTCCTTGCGATAAAATGCCTCCAAATCGTTTTTTGAGGTCGGTTCGTCATTGATGCGCAAAGATTCTGCGATTTCTTCGTTCGCGATATTTGCACCCGCTGCGGCGTAAATTTCCACCCGATTACAAGTCGTGAGCAACAGCACTTCGCTGCAGCCGAGGTCACGCAGCACTGCTGGCGATCGGGCATGACCAGCAAAGCGCTCACGTGCTTCGATCGGCGCGGTGTGATGGTTAAGACCAAAGCAAAAAAAGTTCATGTGCGATGACCGACAAACTCGATGCTCCACAAAAGTGATAACGCGACGGCGAATGCGACCACACATAGCGTGGCAATCCGCCGCGGCGCCATCCAGCGTAAATACCGGCCCTGCAAAATCGCGCCGTACAAAATCCAAATGGCAATCGCCAAAGCGATCTTAGTCCACGGCAGTGGCTCGTTCACAAAAAATCCGCTGATTAGCCCCGCGCTATAGAGAATGAAGCCGAACCAAAGCAACCGCGTCATTGCCGAAAAGAGATTAGGCAACGGAGGCAAATGATAGAAGATTGACCGCAATTGGTGGGTCTTGAGCTGCCGTTCCTGCACCAGATACATGGCGCCCGCGACGCAAGCGAGTGCGAACGCCCCGTAGGCGATGATCGAAATAGAAGCATGAAATTCCAACCAAGGATTTGGAGCGATCGGGAAAGCGCGCGGGGTATCTATCGGGAAGAGCAAAGCGGCGAGTTGCACTAGAACAACGAGCGGGGCCGTAAACGCGCCCATAAGGGAGAGGCGGTAGGTCGTTCCAATCAACAGGTAGATAAGGGCGATTGACCAGGCCAGAAAGACGAGCACTTCAAATAAATTCGTAATCGGACAACTCCCCAGAGCGTGTCCGCGAACGGAAAGAAATGCAGTCTGCAAAACGAAACCAAGCGCGATTGTTAGGAAAACAAATCGGCTCCGTCGAAAGATGCGGGCACGAAACGAAATAACGGTTCTGATTACCGCCGCCAGATAGCAAACCGTCGCGAGAATCAGGAGCTGTCGATCCATCGTGCAGCAGAGTAAAGCGGGCGCTCCGCTTCGCAACCAACTGCACGGCGTTTGACCTTTCTGTGCGAGGCGCTAGCATCGGCCCCGGCGATGGCTGAAGAGACGCTTTCTAAACTACACGCAGCCGTGCGCGACGTGCCCGATTTTCCAAAAACCGGAATTATTTTTAAGGATATCACCCCAATTCTGAAAGATGGCGCGTTATTCCGCGCCTCGGTTGATATTTTTCTGCACCAACTGCGCAACAAGCGAATCGATAAAATCGTCGGCATCGACGCGCGCGGGTTTCTTTTTGGTTCTGCCGCTGCCTACGAGCTTGGCATCGGCTTCGTGCCGTTGCGCAAAAAGGGGCGGCTCCCCTATCGGACCGAAAGCGCGAGGTATTCGCTCGAGTACGGCGAAGCCGAAATGGAGTTGCACATCGACGCGATCGAGCACGGCGAAAAAGTTGTATTGATCGACGATTTGCTCGCCACCGGTGGCACCAGCGCCTCCGCTGCGACCCTGATCAAAAAAGTTGGCGGTGATTTAATCGAAGCGATCTTTCTGATCGAGCTGGAGTTTCTGCACGGGCGCGAGAAGCTCGCTCCAACACCGGTAACATCGTTTCTGAAATATTGAACTGGTCATCCCGAACGAAGTCGAGGGATCCCACCGCGTCACCTTTAAGCTACCGCCTCGTCATCCCGAGCGGCAGAGACGGCAAGGGACCTCACAGTTGGTCACACTCTATCCAAACTTGTGTAAGCAATCATCAATTGAGAGGTTCCTCACATTCGTTCGGGATGACAGCCACATTGATCGCCGCAGCTACGATCGGCCACCACTACTTCCACTCTAATCGCTTGTAGTTCGAGCTGGTCGTGGATCGCTTGCAACAATGCCAACGCCTCTTTGCCCGGCATGTACTCGCAGCGCAATTGGATCCGCGCGATCCGACCGGCAAGTTCCGGATGCGCTTCTGTCATTTCACCGTCGAGAATAAATGACGCGTAAGCATTGAATTTTTCCTGCATTTCGTGCAGCTGCTGATGACTGCCATCCCACGGCCTGGGTTCGTTCATCACCAGCAACACTTCGCCGGTTTTCTGATCGACGCCGAACAAGTCGACAATCTCGGGATTGGCAATGCCGATTCGGGTTTGTGTCATGCGATTCTCAAGGTTTGAACGCCACTGATTTCGCACGATAATCGCGCGTGGCAAAAAAAGCGAAATTAGCGCACTTAACTCTGCTCGGCCGGAGCGAGGCACGCATTCCCGCTTCACCCGTGAAGGCGACTTTGGAAACTTTCCCAAACCCGGTGCGACGCAATTACCGAATTCATTTTGAAACGTCAGATTTTACTTCCCTTTGTCCGGTAACCGGACAGGCAGATTTTGCCAAAATCGAGATCGATTACATCCCGGGGGAACTTTGCGTAGAAAGCAAATCGCTAAAATTTTACCTGGCCTCATTTCGCAATGAACGCGGATTCAACGAGGCGGTGGCGAACCGCATTCTTGATGACCTGGTTCGCGCCTGCCAACCACGTGAAGCAAACATCACCGCCTCCTTCTCCGCTCGCGGCGGGATCGCGCTGACGGTGCGGGCGAGTTTTCCTGATCGCTCGGTAGGGGGAGACTCTGTCGGGCCAGCGAAGAGCGATAGCTCCGCAGCGCGTCGAGCTACCGCCAGGAGATGAAATCCGCAGTTGTTTTGCTGAGCGGCGGTGTCGACTCGGCGACGACGCTGGCGATCGCGAAAGAGGAAGGCTATGAAGTTTTCGCGCTCTCCTTTCGCTACGGACAGCGTCACGAGATTGAGATCGACTCTGCCGAACAAGTCGCCAAATCTTTGGGCGTCAGCGAGCATCGAGTGATCGAGATCGATTTGCGCGGGTTTGGCGGTTCGGCCCTAACCGACACGACCGAAGTTCCGAAAAATCGCGGCGCAGACGAGATGGCAGGCGGAATTCCCGTTACCTACGTACCGGCGCGAAACACAATCTTCCTTAGCTACGCTTTGGCCTGGGCTGAGGTAATAGGTGCGCATGACATTTTCATCGGGGTGAACGCGTTGGATTATAGCGGATACCCTGATTGCCGGCCGGAATTCATCGCTCAATTTGAAAAATTGGCGCGGGTGGCGACGAAAGCGGGAGTAAACGGCATCCACTATCGGATTCATGCGCCGTTAATTGAGATGACGAAGGCACAGATCATTCGGAAAGCGGTCGAACTTGGCGTCCAATTCTCGTTAACCCATAGTTGTTACGACCCGACGCCAGACGGCAGAGCCTGTGGCGAGTGCGATTCCTGTTTGTTACGCGCGAAAGGTTTTCGCGAAGCCGGAATTCCCGATCCGACGCGCTACATATCTCTTGAGCGCGGCCAGGTGGATCGACCGCTCCGCGGGCGATGTTAAAATGATTGCGGCGGCTTCCGCCGCCATGCTCTAGCATCGAGCAGAGGACTGCTCGATCCACCTTCGCGGCGTAGTTTCAGTCGCGCAATCCCGGAATGTGCGCGTAGCCAACGAATCGCGGGTGCACCTTACCATCTTCAGCCTCATCTTTGTCCGCGCGCGGCATTTTGAAATCGAACACGCTCACGCCGAACCGCTGCTGACTCTGATAAGTCCGGCCGTCGCTCGCGCCGACCATGACGCGGGCACCGGTCTTCTTCTCGCGTCCAAGATAGATCATGGCGTGCGTGATCGGTGGATCGCGCTGAATCGCATAAGTACCGGTCCAGAAGAGCAAGTCGCCCGGTTTTAGATTATCGAATTCAAAGGAATCCTCTTTCCGACTCACCACCGGCTCGAATTTCCCAGCTCGTCGCACCCAGATGTATTGCTCGCTGGAGTCGCGCGGCACACCGTCCACGCCGTTTTGTTTGAGCACGAAATAGACAAAGCCTGAGCAATCCATCCCGCCGTTATCTGGATCGGCTGAGCCGTACTTGTAATCCAGATTGCGAGTCGTGAGTTCGAGTGCCGAATTGAGAAGTTGCTGCACTCTTGGCGGATAATTCTCGAAACCATTGATCGCTTCCGGTGACAACGTCGCGTTCGGCGCGCCACGCTTTCCTTTTTCAGGAGTTGCCGTCGCGGTTGACGAAAGAGAAGGCGTCGGTGTTGGCGATGGCGATGGCGATGGCGTTTCGCTCGGCTCCGGCTTTGGCGAAGTCTTCTTTTTTGCCTTCGACGACGGAGACGCACTTGGCGATGGAGAGACGGATTTCTTTTTGGGCGACGAAGTCGGCGAAGGCGACGCCGATTCTTTTTTTGCGGTCGTAGATTTTTTCCGTTTGTGTGGAGTAGGAGTTGGCGTCGGCGTGGAAAAAATCTTTTTGATTTTTTCACCGACGGATTCTTCCGCGGATAACGGCGGTGAAATTGCCGCCGATAAAATTAGAACCGACGCCAGAAACGTCGAGAGCTTAAGGATAGTGGGCCGGGATTCCTCGACTCGGCTGCGCTTCGTTCGAGGTGACATTCAAGCGTCGATTTCCTTCAGCACTGCTTTATTGATCCGGATTCCGGCATCGAGGTTCTCCAGCGGAAAATTCTCGTTCGGCGAGTGCGCGCGGCAGTCAGGCAAAGCGAGTCCGAGGAGGAGCGTTTCTGCACCAAGAATGTTACGGAAATCCGACACGATCGGAATGCTCCCGCCTTCGCGAATCAGAACCGGATCGCGTTCGAACGCTTTCTTGAGCGCCCGCTGCGCTGCCTCACCATATTTCGAATGCGGATCGGTCAGATACCAGGGACCCGCGTGCCCAGCAGCCATGTCGAGTTTCACCCCGGGCGGGCAATTTTTTTGCAAATGTTCCTGCGCCAACGCGATGATCTTGTCGCCGTCTTGGTTCGGGACGAGACGGAAAGTGAGCTTGGCCATCGCCTCGCGTCCAATTACCGTCTTGGTCCCCTGCCCCTGGTAACCGCCGCCAAATCCATTGATCTCCGCTGTCGGGCGCGCCCAAATCCGCTCCATCGTTGAAAAACCTTTCTCGCCAAATAATTCCGGGATGCCGGTCTCTTTCAGGATTTCTTCATCGATGTTCACTGGAATTTTGCGCCACATTTCACGCTCCCAATCTTCCAACGGCAACACGTCATCATAAAAACCCGGGATGGCAATGTGCCCATTCGCGTCATGCAAAGTGGCGAGCAAGCGAGCCATGGCCGTGAGCGGATTCGCGACCGCGCCGCCATAAATTCCCGAGTGTAAATCCATTTTGGGGCCGGTGATTTTCAATTCCAACGCTGCCACACCGCGTAACCCGTAGCTCATCGTCGGAACACCACGCGAAATCATCCCGGTATCGGAAACGACCACGACCTCCGGCTTCAACGCAGCCCGGTTCTGTGAAAGAAAGTTGCCGAGGTTGCCGCTGCCAATCTCTTCCTCTCCTTCGATGACAAAATGCAAATTGACCGGGAGATCACCGGTCGCCTCGATTTGCTCCTGCACTCCGAGAATGTGTGAAAGGATCTGACCCTTGTTGTCGGTCGCGCCGCGGGCGAAGACGTAACCATTTTTCAAAACCGGTTCGAATGGCGGTGAATCCCAGAGCCGCACTGGATCGGGCGGCTGGACGTCGTAATGACCGTAGATCAAAACGGTGCGGCGGCCTGCTTTTTGTTTGTTGTGCGCCCAAACCACCGGATGCCCAGGGGTGGGACAAAGTTTGGCGGACAAACCGATCTTGGTCAGTTTTTCCACCAGCCAATGCCCGCACTCAGTTACCTTTTCCGTGTATTGATCGTCGGTCGAGATGCTGGGAAAGCGGAGGAACTGATAAAAATCTTCGAGATGACTTGCGCGCATGGGTGGACGGTAGCGACGCAAAAGCGTTTGTCATCCCAAGGGGCCTCCTCTCCCCCGCCGTAGCTTTATGCGAAGGTGGGAGAGACTCCCGCGGCAAAACCTTTAAAAGTAACGGGCGGGATCCCTATCCGGAAAGACTCACAGTTGATCGCACTTTATTCGAACCTGTGTGTGCACTGACTATTGAGAAGTCCTTCGCATTCGCTCGGGATGACAGCAGTGCTAGCATGAACACATGGTCGTATCGCTCCGTTCCGCTGTCGTTTGCCTCCTCGTGATTGCATGCTTCGGGATTTCGTTCGGCCAAATCGATCGCATCACCGGAAAACCCTTTGCCACGCGCTCGGAAGTGCTGGCCCGGCACGGAATGGTTTGCACGAGCGTGCCCGCAGCCACGCAAGTCGGGCTCGACATCTTGAAGCGCGGCGGTAACGCGGTCGATGCTGCGATCGCGGCCAACGCCACCCTTGGCTTGATGGAACCGGTTTCAAACGGTATCGGCGGCGACCTTTTTGCCATCGTTTACAGCGCGAAAGAAAACAAACTTTACGGCATCAATGGCAGCGGCCGCTCTCCGCTCGGTTTGAGCTATGAACAAATGAGAGCGGAGCTCGACAAGTTGCATCGCAAAACGATTCCGCCGCGCGGCATGCTACCGATCAGTGTGCCCGGAACAGTGGATGCATGGAGCGAATTGCATAAGAAATTCGGCAAATTCAAGTTCAGTGACGACCTTGCGCCGGCCGTGAAATATGCCGAGGAAGGCTTTCCGGTGACCGAGCTGATTGCCTTTTACTGGCACTTTGGACCGGAAATTTACAAAGATCTGCCCGGCGGTTTTCTCGAAACTTATACCCTCGATGATAAGGGGCGGACGCCGGCAAAAGGAGACATCTTCAAAAATCCCGCGCTGGCAAAAACATTGCGATTGATCGGAGAGAAAGGTCGTGATGCTTTTTACAAGGGCGAAATCGCCGACAAGATCGACAAGTTCATGCGGGAAAACGGCGGCTTTCTACGCAAAGCAGATTTTGAGAAGCACACTTCGACATGGGTCGATCCGGTCTCGGCGAACTACCGCGGCTACGATGTGTTTGAGCTACCGCCGAATGGACAGGGCATCGCCACCCTCCAGATCTTAAACATTTTGGAAGGTTTCGATCTCAAATCGATGGGGCGCAATTCAGCGGAAACGCTGCACGCCATGATCGAAGCGAAAAAGATTGCATGGGCGGATCGCGCCAAATTCTATGCCGACCCCGAGTTCGCGAAAATTCCGCTGGCCGGTTTACTTTCGAAAGAATACGCAGGCAAACGGCGAAAGTTGATCGATCCCGGGCACGCGGCGAAGGCTGTAGAGGCAGGCGTACCGCCTGCCAACGGGGCCGAGTCGCAGGCGACACGGGAGCCGCTACAAGATTCTGCCGCGACGCCAAAACGCTCCCCGGTCGACGACGGCGACACCATTTACATGTGCACGGCGGATGATGAGGGTAATATGGTGTCGCTCATTCAGAGTAATTATCGCGGCATGGGCAGCGGAATCGTTGTACCGGGACTCGGTTTCATGTTTCAAGACCGTGGCGAGCTTTTCTCGATGGAGCCCGCCCATGCCAACGTCTACGCGCCAGGCAAACGTCCGTTCCACACCATCATTCCGGGATTCGTGATGAAGGATGGAAAACCGTGGGAAGCGTTCGGGGTGATGGGAGGCGGGATGCAACCGCAAGGACACGTTCAGGTCCTGACCAATCAGATCGATTTCGGTTTGAATGCGCAGGAAGCGGGCGACGCTTCGCGCTGGCAGCATGAGGGAGATAATGAACCGACCGGCGAAAAAATGGAAAAAGGTGGCTACGTTGAAGTCGAGAGCGGAATCCCATATGAGATCGTCCGCGAACTGGAAAAACGCGGTCACGAGGTGCGCTTTGACGTAGGTGGCTACGGTGGCTACCAAGCCATCAAAGTAGAGCTGCATGATGGCCAGCGCGTTTACGTCGGAGCAAGCGAATCGCGCAAGGATGGTCAGGCCGCAGGTTATTGAAAACTCGGAACGAATCGCGTCGGCATCCTAAAACACTGAAAAGCTTTGCCGCGTGGCATATGTCCTGCGCGCAGACGATTCGATGTCTCCCGGTCGCATCACGGACCAATCTCATACCGGTCCTGCGCCACCAGACCCGTTTTCCACCATCCGATTACTTGGCTGCATCGCGGTCACCGCGGCAATTTACTTCGTAACAGGCAAGTTAGCGCTTTTTCTCGCCATACCTCCCGGGTATGCGACCGCAGTCTGGCCAGCGGCCGGCCTCGCACTCGGCTGCCTCCTTCTGTTTGGCAATAACGCCTGGCCGGGCGTTATCATCGGATCTTTTCTCGTCAATTTTTGGACGTCCCTCGATACCGCAACCTTTAGCGCGATCATAAAATCGGTGGCGGTCCCGGCCTTTATCGCCGGAGGCGCAGCCCTGCAAGCTTTAGCGGGCGCATTCCTGGTGCGCCGTTTCGTCGGTCTGCCAACAGCACTGGCCACTGAGAAGGAGGTTTTCCGTTTTTCGCTGGTGGCGTCGGCGAGCTGCCTCATCACCCCGATGATCGCGGTAATGACCCTTTGGTTAGCGCGCCTTGTCTCTTCCGCCGATTTCTTAACAAACTGGGTCACGTGGTACGTGGGCGATTCAATCGGAACGTTGATCTTCGCCCCGCTGGTTTTGATCTGGACCTTTCGCACCGCGGACTGGCGCCGTAAGCTTTCCATTACCGTACCGATGGCCTTCACCCTTACCGTGGTGGTGGCTCTGTTTTTCCAGACCAACCGATGGGAACAAGGGCGGATCAAGATGGGGTTCGAGCAGCGGATCGGGAATCTCACCCAAAAACTCCAAGGCGATTTTGATGGTTATCTCGATGTCCTGCGCTCGATACAGAACTTTTTTGCAAGCTCACCCTCAGTGAGCCAGGGCAGTTTCCACTCGTTTGTGGCGAGAGACATCTCCGATCATCCCGGAATCCAATGGCTTTCTTGGGATGCACGGGTTCCCCAGTCTAAAGTATCGGCCTTTGTCGAGGGGGCCCACCGCGATGGGCTGGCAACTTTTCAGCTGAACGAGCGCGATGCACAACAAAAACTGATTCCGGTAACCGCGCGTAATGAATACGTTGTCATCCGTTACATCGAGCCCCTGCTTGGAAACGAGAGATCTCTTGGATTCGATATCGCGTCCGATCCAGTTCGGCGCGAAGCATTCGAGTGGGCCAGAGATAAGGGAGAAGCCCGCGCCACTAAACAAGCTCAACTCATCCAGGAGAAGGACACGGCTCCTGGCTTCGTGGTCTATCTGCCAATCTACACCAACGGCTTTTCTCACGATACGGTTGAAGAGCGGCAGCATCGGTTAGAAGGTTACGTCGCCGCGGTTTTTCGAATCGCGGATGTGATAGCTCAATCACTCAAGGGGGTCGATCAAAAGGGCCTCCAACTGCGATTTCTCGATCAGGACGCGGGCTCAACAACGCAGACTCTTTTCCAGAATTCAACCGAACGCGCGAAGCCGACGGTCTTGCAAATGAAAACGAACATAGAAATGGCTGGACGGAAATGGTCATTGGAATCTTCCCTCTCGCCTGAGTATTTGCGGGCCCATCACTCCTGGCAGTCTTGGAGCGTGCTCGCCGTCGGCCTTCTCTTCACCGGACTACTTGGCGCTTTTCTCCTGGTTGTCACGGGACATCGCCAACGCGACGAAGTTTTGGTCGCGGAACGGACGCATGAGTTGGTCGCAGCTAACGCAATGCTACATCGCGAGATCGCTGAACGCTCCGTAGCAGAGAATGGACTGCGTGTTTCGGAAGCGAAACTTCGCTCTGTCACCCACTCTATCGGCGACGCGATTGTCTCGGCAGATGACAGTGGAAACATCGTTTTTTGGAATCCTGGAGCCGAAGCGATTTTTGGCTATAATGAAAGCGAGGCAATCGGCAAGCCACTCAACACCATTATCCCGCAGCGCTACCACGGCCTCCACCGTGATACGATGGCACGCCTCAAAGCCGGAGGGGAAACACGCGTGGTCGGTAAATCAGTTGAGCTCGAGGGCCTGAGAAAGGATGGCGCCGAATTTCCGATCGAACTCACTCTTTCCTCATGGAAAACGAACCAGGGCCAATTTTACACCGGAATCTTGCGCGACATCACCAGACGCAAACAAGCGGAAGACGCCCTCAAATCCAGCGAGTCGCGTTTAGCGGAAGCACAGAGAGTTGCGCACGTCGGAAGCTGGGAATGGGACATAATCACCAAACAAGTGTTCTGCTCGGAGGAACAGTATCGGTTATTTGGGTTCGCGCCGGACGAGTTCTTGGCCAGTTACGATCGTTTCCTGGCCTCCGTTCAGGAGAAGGACCGCAAGCGAGTGCGGAAATGGTTGAAGGAATTGGTCCGGGGCAATCCGTCCAACGGGATCGAGGCCCGGATTATTTTGCCGAGCGGCGACATTCGGCTGCTGCATAGCCTGGCCCGGATCGTCGTCGACAATGCCGGAAAGGTCGTCCGGATTGTTGGAACGTCTCAGGACATTACCGAGCGCAGCAAGGCCGATCAAAAATTCAAATCACTGCTCGAATCCGCTCCCGATGCCATCGTCATCGTCAACGGCGAAGGAACGATCGTGCTAGTGAATTCGCAGGCAGAAAAAATCTTCGGTTACCGGCGCGAGGAATTGCTTGGAAGAGAGATTGAAATTCTTGTGCCTGAACGTTTCCGTGGGAAGCATCCCGGTAATCCGCGGGGCCTTTTCAAGGATCCACGCAACCGCCCGATGGGTGCCGGGTTGGAGTTGGCGGGGGCGCGCAAGGATGGAAAGGAGTTCCCGATCGAGATCAGCCTTAGCCCCCTCGAAACGGATGAGGGGATTCTGGCGATGGCAGCAATTCGCGATACCACTGATCGCAAACTCGCTGAGCGGGAGTTGCATACCGCCAAGGAAGAGGCAGAGCGAGCAAACAAGGCCAAAAGCGAATTTCTTTCCCGCATGAGCCACGAATTGCGGACGCCCCTAAATGCAATTCTTGGATTTGGTCAGCTCATTGAAAAACAGAGTCCGACCGGGACTCTTCGCACTCGGGCCGGCCATATCACTGGTGCCGGGCGTCACCTTCTAAATTTGATCAATGAAATCCTGGATATCAGCCGAATCGAAGCGGGGGCAATGCAGTTGTCCTTGGAGCCAGTTAATCTCGCTGCTGTTTTGGATGAAGCGCTCGATATCATGCGTCCACTGGCGGCGGAGCGCGCCCTCGAATTTACGGCACCTGTCCGAACCGACCGGCCGGTTTATGTTTTAGCCGATCTTCAGCGTTTTAAACAGGTTTTGCTCAACTTATTCTCGAACGCGGTAAAGTACAGTCCAAAAAAGGGCAAGGTTTCAATCTCTTATCGATCTTCCGGCGAGGGCGCGATGCGGATTGTGGTTAGCGACATGGGTTCTGGTATCGCCAGTGAGAAATTGTCACGGCTATTTACGCCCTTTGACCGGCTGGGAGCAGAACAATCTGCGGTGGAGGGAACTGGCCTTGGCCTTGCTCTCTCTGCCCGCATCATGCATGCGATGGGGGGCGGTATTGGTGCCAGCAGCGCAATTGGACGCGGCAGCACTTTTTGGGTCGATCTTCCTCGAGCGGAACCGCCTTCAACGGCAGAGCCGGAACACAGTGAGGATGAACCGGCACTGGACCAGAACCTCGCTGCCGGCAAGCGCACCATCCTTTACATCGAGGACAATCTTTCCAATCTCAATCTCGTTCAGGAAATTCTTCGCCAGCAACCGCAGATCGAGCTGCTGAGCGCAATGCAGGGCCGGCTCGGTTTGGATCTGGCACGCAAACATTCACCCGATCTCATTCTGCTGGACATACATCTGCCTGACTTGAACGGATGGGACGTCTTTTCGCAATTGCGGGGCGAGGTAACGACGCGAGACATCCCGGTCATTATCATTAGTGCTGACGCGACCGCGCGGCAGATTCAACAGTTCATGACAGCCGGCGCTCGCGATTACCTGACCAAACCACTTGATGTCACCAAATTTTCCCGAGTAATCGAAGAATCGGCCTGGCCGTCGACCGACTCAAAGACGCTGATTCAGAAACCGAATGGAATAGAGAAAGTAACTGCGGAAACGATATAAAGGAAACCGAACAATTGCACATGGACAGTACCAACTGGAAAGGCGACCTCGCCGCCTACGCGAAAATGAAGATCCTCATCGTTGACGACGAGCCTGCTAACGTCGCGCTTCTGGAAGACATGCTGGGAGAACAAGGCTACACCCACCTTAAGTCAACAACTGATTCCCGCCTTGTGTTAGAACTTTGCGACGAGTTCGATCCGGACCTGATTCTACTCGATTTGTTCATGCCACATCTTGATGGTTTTGCTGTTCTCGAATCCCTCCGTGCCGATCGGAGCGAGGTTTACTTGCCAATCATCGTCCTCACGGCGGACGTGAACGAGGAAACCAAACGCCGAGCTCTGCATTATGGTGCAACCGACTTTCTGAACAAGCCTTTGGATCACATCGAAGTGCTCCTGCGCATTAGGAATCTGCTTGAGACCCGCCGCATTCATCAACTGCTCGATAACCGGCGCGCCGCGCTCGAAGATGCGGTGCACGCGCGCACTTCAGAACTTCAGGCCGCGCAAGCTGCGTTAGAGAAGGTCCAGGGCAGATCATAGCCTCAGTAGGAGCACAGCTATCATGGCTATGTCCGCCGGCGGGCATTTTGCCAGTCATCTGAATGGGTTTGCTACGATTGTCGGCCTTGTCTCGCGCGGTTGAATGGCGCACCATGCCCGGCCATGGCTGACGAGACACCGTCGATCCAACGAGCGGAGCAGGTCGATCATCAACTCGTCCGCGGCATCGGAATTCCTG
>Ga0193707_1000375_pt1 | contig 15078 bp, 11 predicted proteins | sample U3c2metaG_FD_143043 | JGI IMG/M metagenome (GOLD analysis project Ga0193707, IMG submission 143043) | Soil microbial communities from a riparian zone of the East river system, Colorado, United States - U3c2 | ecosystem: Environmental > Terrestrial > Soil > Riparian zone | place: USA: East River... | reverse complement strand
TTCGCTCGCGAGCGCATGTGCGCCAGATTTAATGCAGCGATCCAGGTGCGAGGATACTGAACTCTCGCTTCCTTGGCGTGTTGGGCATCCCGTGCAAGCAGGCTTTCTGCCTCGGCAGTTTTTCCCTCGTGCACCAGAACACTGGCGAGATTATTGCGCGCGATCGGGTAGTCTGGGTTGGTTTCGAGAATGTGGCGGAACATTTTCTCTGCCACGGCATACTCGCCGCGGTTCGAGTAAATCTGCGCCAGGTTCACACCGACGCGCGAACTTGTCCCACCGGCTGCCAGAGTTCGCTTGTAAAAGGTTTCTTCGCTGCTCCAGTCATTGCTGCGAATCGCACTGCGTACACTCAGACCAACGATCGCGACGACGGCGACAGCGGTCAGGCCGACCCTGAATCGGCGGGGCAAATCTAGGGTGCAACCGGCAAAGAAAATCAAGAAACCGACACTCGGCAGATAGAGCCAATGCTCCGCCACGGTAGCGTTAAGCTGCACCATGTTTGAGATGGGCAGATAGGCAGCGAAAAACCAAGTCGCACCTATAATGCGCGTGCGTTGCCCAGCTCCGCGCCGGACACAGCCCCATCCGAAGGTGCCGAGAACAATCAGACCCAGAATCGACAAGTATTCGGATGGGACTGATTCGCGCCAGCTCTCGCGACTGCGATAGTTGTTGGGATCGAAAATGGTGCGCTCCATGTGAAGGTTCGACGGAAAGACCATCAAGCGCCCGTAGTCACCAAGTGCACGCAACATAAGGGTGCCTCGAACCGCGGCTGACCAGTTCTCGGTAAATCCCTGTTCCGCTCGCGCGACTGGAAGCCTGCGTAATTCGGTGTATACACCAATCACCAGCGCGCAGCAGATGACGGTCGTGATTTTCGCGGTTTTGCCGATGTTGGTAGCGAAGGCAAGAGTGTAGACGAGAAAAATTAGGACCCAGATGCAGGCGATTTCGCGCGAGCAAAGCGCCAGAACTCCAGCCAGGGCGGCGAGGGAATAAAGGGCAATTTTTGACCAGCGCGATTCAGCGCGTCGACCACGCAATACCAGCAACCATGCCCCGGCTGAAAAGAGAAACGCGAGGCTATCGGCCCGTCCGGAAATGTAGTCAATCGCAGCCGAATGCACCGGATGTACCATCCAGATGCCGGAAATAATGAAAGCGGCAAGGGCACCCGCGCGCGCTGAGCCCGGCTCGTCACTATTCCAAAGGCCAGCTTCCTTGCTAAACAGGTGCTTGAGTAACCGATAAAGCAACAGACCAGCGGCTACGTGCAGGAGAATGTTGCTGAGATGAAAACCGGCTGGGTCCGCGTTCCAAAAGAAGTAATCGAACATGTAGGAAAGATTCTGGACCGGCCGGTAGTGACCCGAGAGTGAATCGAGAAAGAGATAATGGCGGAACGCTTCGAGAGCGAGGAGCGGGCTTTTTATGAATGGATTATCTCGGGTGAGGAAAACGTCGTCCCAGATGAGTCCTCCCTGGATCGCGGGTAATCGGATGACGAAGCCGATGGTGCCGAGAAAAAAATAACGCGGCCATTGCTTGCCGCAAAAAGCGATAAGACGCGCCCGAAAACCGGGCCCCGGCGGCACCTTAGTCGGAATCTGACTCATGAGCAGGGTTGCGAGAGAGAAGCTGCATCCTTAAACAAACGAGCGTCCTCCCGGTTTGCACGAGAGGACGCCCGAAGTTTTTTAGAACTCCTATACCCTGTTAGGGGCCGTAAGGCGACCAGAAGCCCGTGCCGGCAACGTCCGACAACACGGTGTAGTCGGTCGAAGGGACCTGAGGGATGCTATCGACCGTCTGAGGACCGTAAGTGGTACCAAAGAGGTTCGCGCCTGTGTTATAGAGGATGCTGCCTTTCTTGACGTAATTGGTCCAATCCGTAATCGCAACCGTGCAACCGGTAGTGCGATTGGTTTCAATTGCGTACTGATCAACAGCAGCGTCGATCATACGTAGATCGTTAAGGATCTTGGAAGCCTGAGAACGTTTGCGCGCGCGCAGGAATCCAGGAACGGCTATCGCGGCCAGCAATGCGATGATTGCGACCACGATCATGATTTCCACCAGCGTGAAGCCGGCATGTTTTCGATTCAATTTGGTTAACATTATTTTCTTCTATTGCGTTGGTTTACTGTTTGTTTGTGTTTGAGTTGCGATGGCGCGGCTTCTTTCGGCTGCGATCTCACAACTCATTCCCTGCCACTCCTGTTCTGGGGGAATGGCAGGCGAATGAATCGTCAGACTCGATTACGGCCCGTAAGGCGACCAGAAGCCGGTGCTGGCGACGTCCGACAAAGCGTTGTAGTCGTTGGTTGGCACTCTTGGAATCGTGTCAACTGTCTGAGGACCGTAGGCACTCCCCAGGATACTGTTGCCACTGTTGTATAGCATCGAGCCCTTCTTCAGGTAGTTCGTCCAATCGGTGATAGCTACGGTATTTCCGGTGCTCCGGTTGGTTTCGATGGCGTACTGGTCGACAGCAGCGTCGATCATACGCAGATCGTTAAGGATTCGGCTGGCTTGGGAACGTTTACGGGCACGAAGAAATCCGGGCACCGCGATCGCCGCCAAGAGCGCGATAATCGCAACCACGATCATAATTTCCACGAGGGTGAAGCCCCCGCGGCGTTTGTTAAGTTTGTTCAACATTGCTAACTTTCTGTTCTCTATTGTTTGTTTGATTGCGCTCCGAAGCACTCGCCTCGGAATACCCGCCTTAAGGAGCACTCGCGATGCCAAGCAGTGCTTGTTTTAGAATTTCTAGAAACTGAGCCCCCCTCCTTTTGGGCCTAGAGGCCCGACTCCGGCGTGATTCTCGCTTTGCAAATGCTACGGTAGCCGACACTTGCTGACTGATCCGACATCGTGACTTCACGTAAGCTCCTCACCCCGTTTCACCTCCAGCCGGCACACTACATTTTCGCGGGTGTTCTGCTCATCCGTGTCTTTGTCCTGGCCCGACTAACGGCTTCGCCATACCTGTCGCCCACGCGTGGAGACATGCATTTCTACGATGATTGGGCACAACGGATTCTTAGCGGCCAGCTTAGTGATCATCTGGCCTTTTACGGCCTGCCGGGGTACGCTTACTTGCTCGCGGCCCTCTATAAGATTGTCGGCTACGGTCCATTTATTCCTGCCCTCCTGCAGGCATTACTCGATGCCGGGACGGCGGTGCTAATCTATAAGGTTTCGGTCGGCATTTTTTCGGGAACCGGCCTGCGCCGTGCCCAAATCGCTGGTGTGCTCGCGGCGGTGGGCTGGGCCTTTTTTGTCCCGGCACAAACCTACGCCGTCATTCTCATGCCCACCGCCTGGGCCGTCTTTATCTTTTGGCTCATCCTCTGGCGAATTATCAGCCGCAAAAACGCACCAAAAGGATGGCAGGCGTTAATCCTTGGACTATTGGTCGGGCTTACTGCGACGGCAATCGCAAGCATTCTTTTCCTCATACCGTTGGTAGTCAGCGCAATCTTGCTCAAGCCAGCGACTTCCATTCATTCCCGATTGGGTACTCGCATTAGTGCCCTCGTCCTGCTTTTGCTTGGCGCTGCTGCCGGTACTTCGCCCTGTTGGGTGCACAATTGCCTCATCGCCCGCGACCGCGTGTTTCTGTCTGCCCACAGCGGTATTAATTTGTGGATTGGGAATAATCCCGCCGCGAATGGTTATCCGCGTTTCCCCCCAGGTCTCCGTGCGGGCCAGGCCGCGATGTTACAAGATTCAATAGATGCGGCCGAATCCGCTGCCGGGCATCCGCTCAAACGTGGCGAGGTTTCGCGCTATTGGTCCGCGAAAGCGCGTGACTACATCAAGCGCCATCCGGCGGCCTGGCTGCGATTAGTTGCGCTCAAATTTCGCGCTTTCTGGAGCGCATTCCAGTACGACGATCTCAGCATCATTACCATCTTGCGGGAGCAGAGAGTGACGTTTCCCGGGATTTATTTTGGCCTGGTCGCAACGTTGGCGCTGCCCATGATGCTTCTTCTTTGGAACACTGCACCGCTCTCGCGTTGGATCACAGCCGCCATCGTCTTGCACCAGCTCGCGTTGTTGCCGGTTTTCACAACGGAGCGTTATCGGTTACCCATTGTCCCGGGACTTCTCGTCTTCGCGGCGTTCGGTCTGGTTGCGTTTTCTAATCATGTCGTGGCGGGCAAATTTCGGCCCGCTCTCTCCTACATCGCGCTTCTGGCGGTTTCCGCCGTCTTTATCTCCTGGCCGCAACGCGACCCCTCGCTCTGGGCGCTCGACGCCTACAACAGCGGCTGGCAAGCGCTCGAATCAAACGATTTGGCGCTCGCGGAAAAGAAACTGGCTGTTGCCTATGCTTATGTGCCGGATAATTCCGAGACACTCTTCGCGCTCGGCAACCTGCGTCTGGCGCAGCAAAAGGCTGATAACGCCGTAGCATTTTATCGGGCCGTCCTGGCGATCGATCCGAAACATAAAGGGGCCCTTAACAATCTTGGCGTTGTCGCCCTCGATGCTCGCGACTATGGGGACGCTGAAAGCTGGTTTCGGCGCGCTGCCCAAATCGATCCCGCCAACGCGAAGACCCACTTTCTCCTCGCCAAAACATTCCTTGCGGAAGGCAATCGCAAAGCCGCGCGAACTGAGATCGACGCGGCTCTTCGGCTCAAACCTGACCAGCCGGAATTCAGGGCATTGTCCGAAGAAATTAAAATCGGACCTCCCTAGGCGACCACCGCCCGTCACATCCCGCTGCTGGCGGGCACCACCGTCCTGGCGGGTTCAATGCTGGCGCTCTTGCCAGGTCATGGGAAGGAAACCATCGTCAAACTGCTGTTGCCGGTTGCGCTCTTGCTGGCCGTTGCCGCACGAATCGCCGCGCCAGCGCCAGTTCCCCTCCGTCGGGTCGCCGCGGAGAGAGTCCGCGAGAACACACCTGATAATGCCGTCGTTATTTCCGCGATCGATCCGGTTTATTTCGCACGCTTCGCGGCGTCCGGATCGTCGCGCCGGATTATTCCGTTATCGCGCAATGTTGAATACGCCTCGGCACTCCTGGTCAGGAAACGCGTGGACGATCCCCGGCTGCGCTTACTCAAGTGGGACGATGATCGGGCTCTCGCCTTGATTCGCCCACACGCCGAAGAAGCCGTCCGGTTTGTCGCCAGCGAGCGCATGGATGAACTGTCCACGGAAGTCGCAGGCGGCACGCCGGTCTTTTTCGAATCGAGCTTTGCCCACGAAAATGAAGCGAAGGTCCTGGCTGAACTGCAGGCGCGCTTCAAGTTGGTTCAGTGCGTCCCCTACCTTTACCAATTGCAATTACGCTAAAGCCCAAGATTTACGGCGCGCGACCGCGGCACTCTTCCCGATCTTCCCGCTACCGCCAACCTTCCGCGACCGCGAGCTCGAGTTCTTCAAATTCTTGCACACGAGCCTTGCCGGGAATCGGAACATCAATAAGCCCGCCCCGCGCGGCGTGGACGTGCAGAAATTCTCCAGCCTGGAGTTGCCAAAGATTGCCATAGGCGCCGCCGTGCCAAGTTCCGCCCGCATCTCGATAGGCTGGCGGCAGAACGGGCAAAGGATGGCTGGCGTCGGGAAACGAGAGCGTGCCAGCGATAAAAACGCGATGCCCGGATTGCAGGGCCTCCCCCAAGCGGGCCAGGATCGGACGAAGCGGGTCGGGCATCATCATCTGACGCAAGACCAGGTCGTAGCGATGGAAACGGTGGTCTTCGATAGGCGGAAGGCTAATGATCTCCGCTGGCCCCCGATAGTAACGCGCAAGGGGAATAGCGCATTCCCAGCGAGGAACCAGAATCACATCGCCGCTGGCAGCGAGGGGTCGGATCCGAGCGGCCAGCAAGTCGACGTTCGTGTGTCGGACTGGCATTTCATCCCAATCAGGCAATCCCGCAAAGCACAGCAGCGCGAGCCCAGCCGCCAGCCGGCTACTTCGCAATAGCACAGGAAGAACCCGATGGTTTGCGGTGATGGGCCAGATCCCGAATATGACGTCGAAGGCGCAGGCAACAAAAGCCAGGAGCGTAATATAGTACCAAGGCTGCGTGTAGTAATGCAGCATCCTAAGAAACGCTGCATATCCAATGACGCCCACAACGAGCGCGACGGCAGCAAAGAGTGCAGCATCAGGAAGAGAGTGAGGTCGATCACAGTTCGAGGAGATGGAGGAGGAGCGTTCCGCATTCTCTTCATCGATCCGCCGCCGGGCGAACCAGCGCCAAAGCTGTGGTGCTGCGAAACTGACGACCGCCCCAAGGCCGACAACAAAAAGGCCGAGCCATAACCAGATGCCCAAGGGATCCGGCGCACCAATCACCTCGCAGATCCGTTTCCAGAGCCAGGCAAGATCCGCCGGATAACTCACCATGAACGTCCACTCGCGCATCCGGCGCATCATCGGCAAATAAGGGAGCAGCGATGCAGCGGCCACGAGACCGATGCCGAGCACGATGCTCACAGTTTGCCACGCTCGTCGTCGCACGGCAACGGCCACACTCCCCGCGGCGATAGCCAGTAGAAGAACGGAGTTGTAATACAAACACTGGACGCTGAGGAGCGCCAGCGCCGTGGCGGCGAACACGCGCCTGGCATCAGGACGGGAGGGCTTGTCTACCAGACGCCAGAAGCTGCGGAACGTGAGGAGCATCAGAAGAATTCCCAGGCCGTAGGCCCGCGTTGAGTCGCCGTAGCGAATAAGCATCGGATTCAACCCGATCAGCGCCAGCGAAAGCACCGGCCATCGGATTCCGAATGCCCGGGCGTTGAGCCAGAAGGCTGCCAACACCGCGAGCCCAATGATGCCGCCAAGTGCGCGCAGAGCAGCATCGTTATCAGGCCCAAACACCCCCAACCACCCCCGCAGCACGGCGAAAAACAGGATCGGGAACGAATCGTAGTCGAGGAAATGCAGCATCTCCCCGAAGCTGGGCAACGTCGCCAGTTGGACACTGTTGGCCTCGTCGCGCCAAAGTCCGCCAACATGACTGACGAATCGAAGGTGGAGCGTAGCCGCCAGCAATGCAGTCAGGAGCACGAGAGGCCATTCGAGTCGGCCTATCCAACTCGAACAACGAGCCATTCCATCACTCTCCGCCGCGAGCGCCGGCGAAGGTGCCGAGGGCGCGAGTCGTTCTAGTTCGGCGCCAGTGTCGCTGGTCGGCGTGCCCAACAGTGACGCGTTCACCGTTTGCAGCCGACGACGACCGCCTGAACGAGTAGGTCACGCATTCCGAAGTAATACTCCACCAAATTGAATCCCGCTCGCTCCACTACTTCCCGCGCCTGATCGCGTGATTTGAGCAGAGAAATTTCGCGTGGGTGCAGACGCACCTGCGGTCCACCCTGACGGAAGAAATCGAGGACACGGTGAATCACCTTGAGCACGAAGACGCTGGTGGCACGCCGATGCGGCCAGAAGATGACCACCTTTCCGCCGGGCTTCACGGTGCGGCCCATCTCGCGCAGGATCTGGACGATCTGGTCTTGGGTAAAATGCTCGACCACGCCCAGGTTATACGCCCCATCAAAGCTGCCGCCGGCTACATCGTCCAAGTGCAGAATGTCGCCGTGCCGGACAGCCTCAGCGCCCGGATTGTTGCGGCGGTAGGATTCCAGCGCCGGCAGGGAAATATCGACCGCCGTGATCCGCATCTCGCGGGAAAGTTCCGAATCAACCTGTCCAGAGCCACAGCCGGCGTGAAGAAGGCGCGCTCCAGCCGAAAAATGTTTGTGAATGAAATAATTCAGATTGCGCCGGATCGCCAACCGCCGGTAAACGCTCGCGACGAAGCTGTAAGCACGCCGGCTTTTCTCCTGGCCGCGGGTCCAATAGGCGTCCCAGCCCTGTGGATCTTGCAAAGGCAACTCGGCCGCCAAGATCGGCGGCAGCGGGGAAGAGAGCAGAAAACTGTCGGGGCGACGAACACTGGCCAGGAAAAGCTTGAGCAAACGTGAAGCGCTCCGGCCGGCTTCGCGAAGGGACATCTTGGAACTGCCATAGGTTCGGGCTGGGAGCGCGATTGGCATCTCCCGAATGGCAAAGCCGTTGCGATGCAGTACAAACAGGCTCTCAAAAAAGAAAGAATATCCGAGCGAGCGAACCCGATTAAACAGTTCTTGGGGAATAGTTCCGATTTTATAAACACGGAGTGCGCCGGTCGCATCTTGTGGCAGCCCGAGGAGATTGACGGTTAGAAAATGACCGAAGCGCGTGAGCGAACGCCGGGTCAAATTCCACCCCGGCAGACTATCGCGCTTCATGTAGCGCGAACCGATGACTACGTGGCAGTCGCCCGTCCCCGCGATTTCGAGTAACCGTTGCACATCGGCGGGCTGGTGTGTGAAGTCGCAATCCATCGTCACGAGTGTTTCGTATTGGTGTGTATAGGCGTAGCGAACGCCCTCCTGATGCGCGCTACCAATGCCCAGTTTACCGGCGCGGTGCATAGTTCGGACGCGCGGAAATTCCTCCGCCAGCTTCTCAATTATCTCGCCCGTACCATCGGGAGAACCGTCATCGCAAAAAAGAATGTCGGCGCCGATGTTGAGCGCGCTCAATTCGCGGCATAGACGCTCAGCATTCTCAGCTTCGTTGTAGGTTGGAATGAAGATCAGAACCTTAGACGGTTTCATAGGTCCTTTCTGCTTCCTGCACGAGCTTGGCTACCATCTCTTTGAACTCAATAGTTGGTGCCCATCCTGTGGCGGCCGTCAGCTTGCGCGAATCGCCGCGTAGCGACTGAGACTCTCTTTGGAGAAGCCGGACGTTGGTCTCCACATGTTGACGCCAGTCCAAACCGACAGCAGTGAAGGCAGCCTCCGCGAATTCGCGCACGGTGTGCAGCTCGCTGGAGGCAATCACGAAATCACTTGCCTCAGGAAGCTGCAGGATGCGGAACATTGCGTCGACATAGTCAGGCGCATAACCCCAATCGACGCGTGCTTCCAGATCGCCCAGCATCAATTTGTAAGCAGGATTATCACGCGCGCGCAAGGCGCCTTGCACAATCTTCTGCGAAAGAAACGATGGCTTCCGCAACGAAGACTCATGATTAAATAAGATTCCCGTTGCGGCGAAAATTCCTCTTTGCTCACGATATAGTTGGCAGCACTGAATGCCGGCCGCTTTTGAAATGCCGTAGGCAGAGTGCGGTAAGAAAGGCGTTTGCTCGTTCTGCCATTCTGTCACTGGTCTTCCGAATACGTGCGAAGAGGCCGCATAAAATAATCGTGCGTGCGGGCAACATTCCTCCATCGCCTCCAGTACATTTATTAACCCCAGCACGTGCACATTGAAGCTGCGCCGCAGAAGTTCAGTCACAGAGTCTTCCACAATGTCTTCCGTCGCATGATGGAATGCGGCCAGGTAATAGATTTCGTCAGGCGATAATTTGCGCAGTTCCGTCTCAACCGAGGCCGATTCCAGGATGTCGATCTTGGTGCATGGGCATAGCGCAGATGTCGCCGGTTCAGGACGGACCCAGCCGCGCACGGCATATTTACGGTCATCGAGCAAACGCGCCAGCAAACGGCCGTCCTGCCCGCCCGCACCAATAATGAGCGCGCTCCGCATCGGAGATTAACCTCCGACCGTTTCAACCGCTGGCAGAGGAAAGATCATCTTTCCGCCACCCCGGAGGAATGCGCTTTCCCGTTGCACGATGTTGTCGCGGAAATGCCACGGCAGGACGAGAAAGTAATCAGGCTTCATCGCGTGGGCTTTTAGCTCGGAGATGATGGGGATATTTGTGCCGGGGGTGAAGCAACCGAATTTGTCTTCATTTACTTCCGCGATTGCCGGGAGCAGTTCGGAAGTGATTCCGCAGTGCTGGAGGAGGACGTTGCCCTTCGTGGAAGCGCCGTAGCCCAGCACCATCTGCTTTTGCTCTTTCAAACGATGCAACAAGGCGAGAAGTTTCGCTTTGTGACTTTTCACCGCCGCTTCGAAGGCGCGATGTTGTGCCACACTGTTCAGGCCTTGGGTTTCTTCGTCACGCAGGAGCTCTTCGAGTTGCGCAGTATTTTCAGGATATGACGAGGAACGCCGGGCAACCGTAATGGCAAAGCTACCTCCGTTGGTTTCGTTAAACTCTACGTTCAGAATCTTGAGACCGCAGCGCGCAGTCATCCAGTTGATCTGCCGCAGCGAATAATACTCGAGGTGCTCATGGCAGATCGTGTCATACCCCATGGTCCTGACCATCGCCGGAAGATAGCTCATTTCGAAATGCCAGATTCCGTCCTTTTCCAGAACGGAAGCAACGTCTTCCATGAAGCTGAGCGGATTCTCAAGGTCATAGAACATCGCGATCGATGTGACGATGCGAGCCCGTCTTGTCCCGAATTTCTCGCGGAATAACTCAGCGGAGAAAAAGTCTGGGATCAAACAAATGTGTTTCCGATAGTAAGAGGCGAATTTCTGCGCGGTGGGATCAATTCCCACGATCGTGACGTTTTCCTCCGGGTAAAACGACAGCAAAGTCCCGTCGTTGCTTCCGATATCGAGTACCATGTCGTCCGCCTTGAGAGGATAGCGCTCGACCAGCTGATGTACCTTATCCTCAAGGTGTTTCACCATCGCGCGGTTCAGCGACGATCGGTAACCGTAGTTTTCCCCATACATTTCCTCGAGATTGTAGGATTGGCGAAGTTGCACGAGACCGCATGCTTTCCGATTGCCGGTTGCGGTGCAGGCCACCAGCTCGAGCGGTCCGCGACTCAGCGCGGCTCCGCGAACACTCGGAAATACTCCCGTGAGGTATTGTTCGCCCAAGGAAAGAATAGGAAGAAGGTCTCGATTTCCGCAGGCGCGGCATTTTTGGATATCACGAAACGGCTTCGACGAACTGCGCAGAACTGTGAATCCATCGCTTCCTTGGTGGGGATAAACGGCTGGCGACTTCCGGACAACGGTGGACATCGCCCATTTTCAAGCACTCACTGTGCCAGTAGCCGGGTCTCACTAAGCCTGGGGCAAGTGAGATTTCACCGATAACGGGGCTAAATGATTGCTGTGGAACTCAGCCCGTAGTAATACGCCGCGTGAGCAATGCTCCTTTTCAAATCGAAGTTCGCAAAATCGTTATCGTTTTGCTCACGATCATTCTCGCGCTCGGTATTTTTTTGCGCCTCCCGCCCTCGCTGTTTCAGAAGCCTGGCGGCCCGCTCCGTAATCTGGTTGCGCTGCATCCGCAACCGGCGAGTCAGCAGTTGGGCTTCGACGAAGGCCTTTATCGCGACTACACCAACAAGCTTATTCGCTTTGGATTGGTCTCCTATCCGGAGATCATCGAGCGCTACCGGGAGAAACAGCAGACACTAACTGGATCGATACTGCCGCCAGTCCGTTTCCTCTACATTTTCTTTGCCTACTTATGGCATCAGTTATTTGGATCGGAAATGCTGAGCTGTCTCAAGAACGTTTCGGCCGTTTTTAGCATGTTCACGCTTCTGCTGGCCACGATTTTCGCCGGGCGTCTCGGAGGCTTCTGCTATGCGATTGGTGTTGGAGCATTAATGGCCTTTGCGCCCACCCAGTTGCATATGTCGCAGCACGCTTTGGTGGATGGGTTCTTCACTTTTTGGGCCATGCTTGTGCTTTGGTCATTCTGGGAGAACCTACGCGCGGCGCGGGATTGGCGTTGGCTTGCTCTTTATACCGGTGCCTTGACCGCCACCGTTCTCACAAAAGAGAACGCTTTCTTTGTCTGGGTTGCTGTCGTTGCCATTCTAGTAGCCAATCATTGGTTCAAGTTTGGCATAGTCACGCGGGAATTGCTTCTAGCTACCGTCATCGGCCCGGTTCTTGGGGTCGTTCTACTAGGAATGCTGGCCGGGGGAGCAGGTCCCTTGATAGCGACCTATCACTTGTCGGTGAGTAAGAACTACGAACTCAAGTACGCGATTCTCACCGGAGATGGTCCATGGTATCGCTACCTGGTCGATCTAATGTTGGTTAGCCCGGTTGTCCTGCTCCTTGCCATCGGATTCGTTTTCAATCTCACACGCGCAAAAAAGGCAGAGTGGTTCTGTCTCATCTTTATCGCCGCGAGTTACCTGGTCATGTGCAACATCAAATATGGAATGAATCTGCGTTACGCAAACATGTGGGATTTGCCGTTACGTATACTCGCCTTCAGCCAATTACTGGTATTGATTGGACTCGTCGCACAACGCTGGCGCAGCATCGCACTATTCGCCGCTGTCGGACTCACCTGCGCATTCGAAATGCGCAATTACGTTGTCATGGCCGTAGAATATCCGCTCTACGAGCTGGTCACCCCCGAGCTCATGCGTGGCTTGAAGATTTTAAAATCTCCGGCGGATTTGCGGTGACGGAACCTAGTTGACCGCTCGCTCCCTAATAAGTGTCTTTTCCCAGCGTAGAATCAGCAACAGCGAGCAGCGCTCGATCGTCATTATCGTTTAGCTTCGCCAGCAGTTCCTTGGCGTGACGAATCGATTTTCGGAGAAAATATTCCGGAGCAGTGAAATCGAATGGTTGTGTTTCGCCATTTCGCCCGCGCGCCTGTAACTCCGAATCCCAGCGGCTGAGCGCGCAAGTTGAAGCGAACAATTCCATCGCTGCCCCAGCGATCCGCTCCTGAATCAACTGCATGTCCAGGACGGGTTCGCGGTAAACCACCAGCGCGCGATTGACCGCGACGTTGAAGCGCCAGATCAAACGGCCGAGTTGTCCGGCGAAACCGCGCAATTCTGCGCTTTGCACTGGCACGTTCGGTGTCCGAACCGTCGCGCCCAGGCGATTCATGCCAGCGTTCCATGCTTTGCCGACCCGGTTCATTGAGAACGACGTCATGGTGTCGTAAATTTCTTTGAACTCCATTCCCGGTCCGCGCATTCCGACCAGCGCGATGAACGAGATCAGGACTTCGTTCGACCCTTCGCCGATTTGATTGATTCGCGCATCGCGCAACATTCGACCCAACGGATTATCATCGAAGTAAGCGGAGCCGCCGTGGATCTGAAAGGCATCGTTGACCGCTTCCCATAGCCGATCGGTCGTGAAAACTTTCAGCATCGCAGTCTCAATCATGTAATCCTCGAGGCCGCGATCAATTAGCGATGCGGTTACATTTGTCATCGCTTCCATCGCGTAAACGTCGGCCGCCATGCGCGCGATTTTCTTTTTTACCAGATCGAAATTGCCCAGGGTTTTTTTGAATTGCTGACGCGAATTGGCGTGTTCGATCGCCAGTTGCAGGCAATGTTTGGCCGCGCCGGTGCAACAAGCTCCGAAAGTGGTGCGCCCGAAATCCAGAACGGTCAGCGCGACGCGCAAACCTTTGCCGAGCGGGCCGAGAATATTTTCTTTCGGCACGCGCACATTATTTAAGCGGAAACGCCCCGTGGCAGTGCCACGAATTCCGAGCTTTGGCATCCGACCTTCGATCATTTCCACACCGGGGGTGTCCGGCGTGACCAAGAACGCGGTAATCGCATCTTTGCCCGGCTTGCCTGGAACCGGCGTTCGCGCCATCACCGTCCAGACCTGCGATACTGCTGCATTGGTGATGTAACGTTTCTCGCCATTCAAGATGTAATGCGAGCCGTCCTCGCTCGGGGTGGCTGTCATTCGGACATTGCCGGCGTCTGATCCAGCCTCCCGTTCGGTCAACGCGAACGCCGCCAGCTTTTCTCCAGCGACCAGCGAGGGCAACCATTGCGCTTGCTGTTCACGGGTACCGAACAAGAGCAGGGCACGGATTCCAATCGAGTGATGAGCGTTAACAAAGACCGAAGTGGAAGCGTCCCGTTTTCCGATCTCCTCCAGGATCCGGCAGTACTGCATTTGCGAGAAACCGCGGCCGCCAACTTCCCGTGGCGCCGTCATTCCAAGAACGCCCGTGCGAGCAAGGCCCTCGATGAGGGGGCGCGGGATGTCGGCATTGCGATCGATCCAGTCCGGATCCAGATCGCGATCGAGCATTTGGCGGACTTCGCTCAGTGCACTCTCCAGTTCCGTCTGCCGGGTCGGCTCGAGCCTCGGATACGGCATTACCCAATCGGCCACGAAATTTCCCAGGAAAAGCCCCTTGGCAAAACCGAGTTCCTGCCGGCCGCTAAAAAGCAGCTCCTCGGCCTGCTGCATTTCTTTCTGACGTTGAATTTCTGCTTCGCTTGGTGCCATGTTCAGGGGTCCCCGCGTGGCGAGTCACGAACTGTATTCAATGGCGCCGTTCTGTCCACTAAGCGGTGCAGAATGCCCGACACAATTTGTTGCGCAGTTTTGTGACCTTCGGGCCATTGACTGGCCCGTGGTCCGGCCACGTTCAATACCGTCATTCCGAGCTGCGCAGACAACGCCAGTCCGGCTCGGACCGAGGAACCTCGCGAACGTCCCGTTGCGTTGTCGTGTTGGGTGAGGTCCCTTGCCTGTGCTCGGGATGACAAGTCGCAAACGAACTGCAATGCCAGCGCGGTCGCATCCTCCATCGAGAGCCGTTCGCGGTCGATCACCAAATATGGCTTCCCCATTTCGACGCAGCCATCAATCGTTTCACGTGTTCCGCCGAAAAGCTCTCCCTTTGAAATAACGAGCGTGCCATCCGAATCAGCCACGTTCCGCGCGGTACGTTCGGCGTATCCGGCATTCGCCAGTTCCACCACTGGATAGTGTTCCGGAATTGTCCCATCTTCGGCCAACCGTCCCGCCGGACAGCACCCGCCGCACTCAACTTCAAATGCAAGCGCGGCATCGAGTGCTCCGCGATCAACCCCGGTTTGCCCCCCCGAAATGATTTTCAAAAATTCCTCGTATGAGATCCCGTTTTTCTGCCGCGCTTTTAATCCATAAACCAACCACGGAATCGAACAGGATGCGAAACCAATCGCCACCATAGAGACTGCGCAATTCCTTTGTGCGGTTTCCGCTTCCATTCATGGCATTGGATCGCCGCTAAACGATACCCTTGTTTTTCGAGCGTTTGATTGCCGGGAATCACGCACCACGTTTGAGATCCGAATCCTCAACGGCCGCCCAAGCATCGATTGTGCTATTCCATACCCCAGCAGCACATGCCAAAACTCACTCCCGCA
>Ga0193707_1000374_pt1 | contig 15081 bp, 22 predicted proteins | sample U3c2metaG_FD_143043 | JGI IMG/M metagenome (GOLD analysis project Ga0193707, IMG submission 143043) | Soil microbial communities from a riparian zone of the East river system, Colorado, United States - U3c2 | ecosystem: Environmental > Terrestrial > Soil > Riparian zone | place: USA: East River... | reverse complement strand
CCGGCATCCTGGCCGAGTTGAAACTCCACGGGGTCCGCTCCCGCCGAGGCCAGAAGCGCGCGGACCTCGTTCATCAGCCGCTCGATCTGGTGATCGTCGGCTGGCCATGGATTGCCGCTGGAGTCCTGGGCTACCGCCTCGTGCGTCGCATGCGTCGCGATCGCCGTCCCAGACAATGAACGGTACGCCGGCCATCCCCGCACCCCGCCTGAAAGCCAGGACAAGACGACGGCGCATTAGTACGTCCCCGGGCAGGGAACCGAGGGGCGATGCGACGGTCCTACGCTCTCTTGCTGATCGGACTGCTGCTGGCGGTGACGTCGGTCGGACTCCGCGCGGCCCACAGGCCTGACGAAGCGGTATTTGCAAGACACCAACACCAAACTGCGCGACGTCGCCCAGGTCCTCATCGACACCCGCTCCGCCGCACTGACGAGCCGCCGCACAGTCGCCACCAAACGTGTGCATGCAACGCGAGAGCGTGGGTACTCAATGCGCGCACGGACCGAGTCCGTGCTGGGTGGCTTCCGATTCATGGCGGACTCCTGTCGGGAGCCCCCACAGTTCACGGACAGCACGGCCGGTGGAGTGCGGCCAGAACAGCGGGACGGGTCTCCACCGCCGTACCGGACGACGGAAGGCAAACGATGAGCACAGATCCACGCACCCGGTACGCCGGACCCGAGCAGCAGGAGCCCGATGAGCAGGAGCATCCCGGGCGCGGCGGTGCGATGAACCCCGAACCCGACTACGGCGAGCAGACCTACCGCGGCAGCGGAAAACTCACCGGACGGCGAGCCTTGATCACCGGAGGCGACTCCGGCATCGGCCGCGCGGTCGCTCTCGCCTTCGCCCGGGAAGGGGCCGACGTGATGATCTCCCACCTCGCCGCCGAGGAGACCGACGCCCGCGAGACGTGCCGCCTGGTCCGCGACGCCGAGAGGACGGCGGCCTCACTCGCCGGTGACATCCAGGACGAGACGCACTGCCAGCGACTCGTCGAGCACTGCGTCGACGAACTCGGCGGGCTCGACATCCTGGTCAACAACGCGGCGTACCAGATGTCGCGTGAAGGCATCGCCGACATCTCCACCAAGCAGTTTGACCAAGTCATGAAGACCAACGTCTACGCGATGTTCTGGCTCTGCAAGGCGGCTCTGCCGCACCTGTCCGAGGGATCGGCAATCATCAACACCACCTCCATCCAGGCCTACGAGCCCTCGCCGAACCTCCTCGACTACGCCACCAGCAAGGCAGCCATCCTCAACTTCACCAAAGGATTGGCCAAGGAACTGGCCCCGAAGGGCATCCGGGTCAACGCCGTCGCACCCGGCCCAATCTGGACACCGCTGATCCCGGCCACCATGCCGGCCGAGAAGGTCGGCGAGTTCGGCGCCGACACCCCACTCGGCCGCGCCGGCCAACCCGCCGAACTCGCACCGGCGTACGTCTTCCTAGCCTCCGATGACTCCACCTACATCACCGGCGAACGCATCGCCGTCACCGGCGGCCGACCACTCCCCTAGGCGCGGTCGTAGGCAGCGGCACTGGCCAACCGGTCCTGCTCCAGGTCGCCCCAGACCTGGGCGATCCGGCCGTCATTGACGTGGTACATCGCGAATTCCTGCAGCCTTGCGAGCCGTCCGTCGGGCATCGTGTAGATATCGATCAGGTGTGCACTCAGCCAGTCACCGTCGATCAGAAGGTGCTGCAGCTCCCAATGGAAGTCCGGATACGTCTCCACGACGCTCCGCAGACCCACTGCATAACGACGTACGTCGTGAGGCGCACCATTCACCTCGACCCTCTCGTCAACGAACTCTCCGAACTCGTCGAACCGGTGCTCGTTACAACGCTCCAGATAACGCCGATAGAACTCGTCCAGGTCTTCACGCTTCATACGCCACCAGTACCCATCCCACGGATTCCGGGTCAGCCGGACAAGCAGAGGCGTTCCAGACCCTGACGTTGCGCCGGGCAATCACTGCCTGGACGAGGCGACCGGGGTGGCACTCCTCGTAGTCACACCATTCTCGTCGCCAGTACAGCCCGAAGGACATCTACTAGTCGCTTGTGGGGTACTCACGGGGCAGCGACGCTTCCCACCAACGACAAAGGCGCTGCTACTGCGGGGTGGAGTCGGCCTTGACGGCATTTCGTTGGCCGAGAGGCCGAGGCTCCCCTTTCGTGGTGTCGCGCGCCGTCTGCTGTTCGGTCTCCGCGTTGATCTCGGCTCCGAGCAGTACGGCGTATGCGGTCAGCCATAGCCACAACATCAGGACCACCACCGCCGCGAGACTGCCGTAGGTCTTGGCGTAGTTGCCGAATGTCTCGACGTAGAGCGAGAAGCCGATCGACGCGATCAGCCAGATGGCAGTCGCGACGACGGCGCCCGTGGACACCCAGCGGATGCGCGGGGCGTCCCGATCCGGACCCAGCCGGTAGGTGACAGCCAGCGCCACCGTGATGAGTACGACGGCGAGTATCAGCCGGGCCACCTCGAGCAGGATCCGGATCGGCGTTGCCAGGTCATTCCCGATCGCCGCGCCGGCCGCGAACAGGGCGATCGCGAGCAGGACGAAGACGATCGCGCCCAGCGTCATGCCCAGAGCCAGCAGCTTGCGGCGGACGAACCCGCGAGTCTCCTCCTCGTCGTACGCGAGGTTCACCGCGGTCAGGAGGTATCCCGCACCTCCCGATGCGCTCCACAGCGCGGCCACCACAGCGATCGCGACCCCGATCCCCAGGCCTTGCCGCGGCGCCGAGGTCAGAGCGTCGAGCTGCTGGAGCAGCAGATCGCGCCCTGACGCCGGCATGGTCGCGGTCAGATCCTTGACCTGGTTGCGGACCTGAGCCGGGTCCGCGACGAGCCCGTACGCCAGCACCCCTGCGACAACGGCCGGAAACAACGAGAGGAAGCCGAAGAACGCAACGCCGGCCGCAAGCAGCGGAACCTGGTCGGCCTTGGCCTCAGCCCAGGCACGCCGGATCACCTGCCACCAACCGGTCGCCGGAATCTCGGTCGGCTTCTCGGCATCCACTCCCGGAATGTCCGGCCGTCGCTCGTCGCTCATCAGCTCGAGGAACCAGCCTGCCGGACGTTGTCGGCCGACTCCTTCGCATCGTCCGCGACCTGCTGAGCCGCCGAGCGGCCCTCGTCGGCCACCTCGGTTGCTGCCTGTGATGCGGACTGCTTGACGTTCTCGACAGCCTCCTGCGCCGGCTGCTGGAGGTTCTCCCTCACCTCTTGGGCCACCTGCGCGGCCTGCTCCTTCACCGGACCGGCGGCCTCCATCGCCTTGTCCTTTGTCTCCTGTGCCAGCTCGCGTTCACGTGTCGACGCAGGGAGCGCGGCGGCCGCGACCCATCCCGCCGCGAAGGCGATCAGGCCGGCGGCCAGCGGCGTACCGCGAGTTCGCGCCCGAGCCATGTCCGGCGCCGAACCGACAGCGTCACCGACCTTGCTGCCTGCGTCTTGCACGGTTGACGATGCCGAGCCGGCGGAATCGCCCACGGTCTCCGCCGAGCCCATGACGTGCTCCTTCAACCGGTGGACCCCGCCCCGAGCCCGGTCAACTCGCCGGCCGACAACGCGACCGGGGCTGACCTTCTCGGTCAAGGCGTCCACGTCGCGGCCGACGTCGCGGCGGGTCTGCTCGATGTTGCGCTTCAGCTCTTCCGGGTCTTCAGCCATTTCGCGTCCTCCTTGAGTGATTCGACCGTCTGGTCGGGTTTCGGGTTGACTTCCTGGAGCTCCTTGCGTCCCGTCGTCGCCAGTACGGCGGCGACGACCGCCCAGAGGACGGCGACGATGAGCGCTGCCCAGATGAGGTCCATGGCCTCGTCCAGAGCCCACATCACCGTGAGCGACACGAACAGGGCGACCATCCAGCCGGCGAAGGCCGCGCCGCCGAGCATGCCCGCACCCTTGCCGGCCTTCTTCGCCTCTGCCTGGAGCTCGGCCTTGGCCAGCGCCAACTCCTGGCGCGTCAACTGCCCCACATCAGTCGTCAGCTGAGAAACCAGCTGACCGACCGACTCGTCCATCGACAACCGGCCCGGACCGCTGTCGGGTGGTGATCCGCCGACGCTCATGTCACATCCCCGGCCCAGGCTCGAACCTCGGCGTGACCGGCGCCCCCGGATCCGGGTCAGGCGCTACTGGCGTAGGCACCGGAGGTGGCGTCGAGGTCGCGCCAACGGGCGGTGCACTCATCGGCGCCGGAGGTGGCGGGACCAGATAGTCGTCGCTGTCCGACACCTCTCGCATACCGTTAGCGCTCGTCGACGCGGTGCTGCTCGACGTACTGGTGCCGCCTGCTGCCAAGGCACGTGTGAGGCGACCGGCAACCACACCGGCGGCCGCGGCCACCAGCAGGAACGTGCCTGGCTTGCGCCGCGCGAACCCGCGGACCTCCTCCAGCAAGTCGCCGGGCTCGTGCTGCTGCAGAAAGTCCGCAGCCTGATCCGTGAAGCCTGTACCGTGCCGTGCCAACTGAGCCCCCAGCCCGGATTGACCGTGCTCGGCCATCCCCCGCAGCTCATCGCCCACCGAACGAAGACCGTTGACGGCCCGTTCCTTCTGCTGACTCGCCTGCCCGACCAGTTCGTCCCGCGTCTGACTGGCCAGCCGCCGAGTCTGCTCACGGGCATCCGAGGTCACATCCGATGCCTTCTCCTTGACCGTCCCCGCAACCTGGCGAGCGGCGTCCGTCGACGTCTCCTTCAGTTGCCCGGCTTCGTCCCGGGCTATCTTGGCCACACCTTCCGCGGGCGGACCCTCGACGTCCATCCGATGATTCGTTGTATGCGTCATGACGGCTCCTTCCAGGAGCATTGATTGCGTCGCGAGGCCCGCGTCTGATCCGCCGTACACGAAGGACGGCAGCAAAGGTGAGGGGGGTGGCCTGTCTAGGCCGGAAGGCGCAGCATCTCTGCCTCGCAACAAGGACTTACTGAAATGGCACTCTTCCGTACCACCACTGAAACTGAACGCCCAGTACCCACGGCCAAACAGTCGATCCGAGCAACTCGGCGAGCTACACAGGCTGGTCAACGCCGGCTCGGCGTCGTTCGAGATGCTGCGGCACCTGATCGACCGCTTGCCCTTCCACGGCCTCGTCTTCGGCGGGATGCAACGCGACGTCGCCTCCGCCTCGACGGGCGCGCTCTGATGGAGTCCGACGACCTAGGCGATGCCTCAGAGGTTGCGATGTACTTGGCGGCCAAAAGGTTTGTGTGGCGGAGCCGGCCGCCGACGCGGGTTCGACACTCGCCGAGTGCATGCCTGATTTCCCTTGCCGTTAAGGCCGGGAGGTTTCGCCGAGGCCGGCCGCGGTCACAGGGCAGAAGTGCGATCGCGCCGCTCTCCCCCCTTGTGGCGCGGTCGCATTCATCCAGCAGGAGGGACAGTGAGACCGGTCACTATCGAGGTGACGTCGAGCTTGACGCCTGGGCAGCCGGAATTCCTCTCGTCCTGCGAGCGTTCGACTTGAAGACAGACGTTTTTCGTTGTCGTGACCGGCGCGAAGACCCGTGCGGGGCCCGCCTCGGCGGAACTGCGTATCCCAGAGCCAGCTCGATGAGCTGCTCACTCTGGCAACCGGCGCCAATCGCCGAGTGCCATCCATGAACTCTGGCTGATCGGCCTTCACGATTCGAGGAACCCATGGCACCTCCCACTGTCCTACTGGACCGCCCCACCCAGCAAACCAAAGGCAGCGACTTCGCCCCACTGCTGCGCGAGATCAGAACGTCCGGCCTGCTGGAACGCCGTACCGGGCACTACCTGATCTCCATTGCCGTCAACCTGCTCTGCCTTGCGGCCGTCGTCGCCGGCATGGTCCTGCTCGGCAACTCCTGGCTCGTACTCCTGCTCGCCGTACCGGCCGCGATCTTCACCACTCGCGCCGCGTTCTTCGGCCACGATGCCGGCCACCAGCAGATCGGCCGCTCCCGCCGTCTCCACGACGCCATCGGGCAACTACACGCGAACCTGCTGCTCGGGATGAGCTACGGCTGGTGGAACGACAAGCACAACCGCCACCACGCCAACCCCAATCACTCCGACAAGGACCCCGACGTGGCCGCCGGCGTGCTGGTCTGGACCCTCGACCAAGCCGAAGGCCGCACCGGACTGTACGCCTGGCTCAGCCGCAACCAGGCCCGGATCTTCTTCCCGCTGCTGAGCCTCGAAGGCATCAGTCTGAAGATCTCCAGCCTCAGCTACCTGTTCGGCCGCCGGCCGCGCCGCAAGGCCGCACTCGAACTCGGCCTGCTAGCCATCCACTTGACGGCGTACTTCGGCGGGCTGCTGCTGATCATGTCGCCGCCGAAGGCGCTCGTCTTCGCCGTGCTGCACCACGCGCTATTCGGACTCCACCTCGGCAGTGTGTTCGCGCCGAACCATAAGGGCATGGAGATGCCCGACCGCGACACGACGTGGGGACACCTGGAGAAGCAGGTCCGCACCTCCCGGAACGTCAACGGCAACGCGGTCACCGACTGGCTGATGGGCGGCCTGAACCACCAGATCGAACACCACCTCTTCCCGAATATCCCCCGCGTCAATCTGCGCCAGGCCCAGGACGCCGTCCGCGCGTACTGCGAACGTGTCGGGGTCCCCTACCTGTCCACCGGCATAATCGACTCCTACGCCCAGGGACTGCGGCACATGCACGACGTCGGCCGACAACTCCGCCGCCCGATTGCCGGCTCAGCAGCAACAGTTCACGCCTCATGAACGCCGACCCGGACAGCACGGGCGACAGACAGCACCAAGATCCGCACCGACTCGATCACCTTCCGTTGCCGGCTCACGTGAACGTGTGGTTGCACGGTCGCTGGCGCCCCGGCTGGCTCATTGCCTGTGAGAACCAGCCGTCCGGCTGGAGCGGGCTTGTCCAGTACCAAGACGAGCACCACGTCGAGACCACCGAATGGATCGCTGCCGAACAGATCGCCTCCCGCGGCAACCCGTAGCCGCCTGAGCGAAGTCGCGCGACAGCTAGACGGTCGGCCCACCGCGTACCTGGATGGCGGCGTAGTCGGCTCGCAGCATCAGGTCGACCGCGCGACGTTGCCCCGGACCCCGGCATTCTCTTCCCAAGGTGACAACGGCTCCAGAGGTGATCCCATGGCCTCGGCAACAACGTCCCAAACCACGCCGAGAGCGCGATCCAGGGCCACCGCGGTGGCGCGTGCCTACGGTGGCCCGTCCCACGGACAACGCTGGCCGATCGCGGACGCCGACCCACCAGAAGAATTTAACGTGGCACCGGACAACCCCGTGTTCCGGCTGATCCACCACCCCCGAACCCACCAGCTCTCCAAAGAGGCCCGGCGGCGGCCGCCGTTGGTGACCAGCCGACCTGGCAGCGTCGGCTTTACCTCGAACCCTCCAAGGCGAGGCCTGATTGAGCCTGGGTACCGGCGGCGTTAGGCAGGCCCGTCGCCAGCACCACGGCGTGGACAACTGCTAGCCCAGGAGGTACTGCCCGGAAAGTCAGCAAACGTCAAGACGAAAAGCAGTACGAGGCCCTCAAGGACAAAGGGATGTCCAAGGAACGTGCCGCCAAGATCGCCAACTCGCCGAACTCGCCGAACTCGAGCGAGCACGGTGGCAAGCAGAGTGGCAAGGGCGGCGACGTGGAGTTGCACGGCGGTCCGGTCCGTCTGGACTTCCTGCGGGTGCCGGAGGGCAAGGAGGTCAAGAACCGCCTGCATCTGGATCTCTACATACCGCCCGAATCCCGCATCGATATGATCAAGCAGGCTATCCAGCTGGGGGCGACCCGCGCCGCAGACCTGTACAACGGCGGCCGCTGGCAAGTCATGAGAGATATCGAAGGCACCGAATTCTGCATCGTCTGGGGCGCAGGCATTGCCGAGTCACCATGACCGTGGGAGTCGTCCGTCTTCACAGGTCGGACGCGCCGAGGCAGTGCCGAGCCTGTATCCGCGACGTCGCCCAAGAGTTGATCGACACTCGAAAGCTACGCCGCGAGGACTGAGTACGTTGCCTGGCGTCCAGGGACGGCGCTGATGCCGATCTCACCGGACCAGGACGCCCGCCGCCGCGGCGAGGCCCGCAGGCATAGAACGCGGCGTCTGACGGGAGCGGACGCCAGCCGCTTAAGGTTTGGGTTTCTTCGGCTTCAACGGGCCACGCGTCTCGTGTTTCGCCGGACTGCCCGGGCCGACATGCTTCTGTTGAGCAGCCCGGCGCCGCCTTCGGGGCGCACCGTGGTGCGCGAAGATTCGGGTGCGTGGGCCGGTTGCGGGCTGTGGGAGTCGGGTGGATGCTGATCGTGTCCGTCGTGGTTGACCCCGGTCACCCTCTGGTGTCTGTGAGCCTGTAGTTGAGCATGGTGGTGGAGGACGTCCACGGGAACCGTGGATTGGTGCCTTGAGCCCGAGCGTCAGACTTCCTTTTTTCCCTGTCCTCCCCGCGATGGACGCGTTGGAAGGTCGGATCCAACTGGCGGGAAGGGGCAACGGGGATGGAAGTGATACACGCCCGGTGTGCTGGGCTGGACATCTCGAAGAAGGATGCCAAGGTCTGTGTCCGCGTCGCGGGGGCGGGCCGACGCAAGGCGGTCGAGACGGTCACGACGTGGTCGTCGATGACGTCGCGGATCCTGGCGTTGCGTGAGCACCTGGCCGATGAGCAGGTCACGTGCGTGGTGATGGAAGCGACCGGCGACTACTGGAAGCCGTTCTACTACCTGTTGGAGGATCTGCCCGGGGTTGAGGTGGTCCTGGTCAACGCCCGGCATGTGAAGAACCTGCCTGGTCGCAAGACTGACGTCGCCGATGCCATCTGGCTGGCCCAGCTCGGTGCGCATGGCCTGGTCAGGGGTTCCTTCGTGCCGCCGGAGCCGATCCGGCAGTTGCGTGATCTGACCCGGACCCGGACTGCCATCACCCGGGAGCGCTCCCGGGAGGTCCAGCGGCTGGAGAAGCTGCTTGAGGACGCCGGGATCAAACTTTCCTCGGTCGCCTCCGACATCGTCGGCGTCTCCGGACGGGCGATGATCGAGGCGCTAATCGCTGGTGACCACGACGCCGGGCGAATGGCTGATCTGGCCCAGCGCCGCATGCGGGTCAAGATCCCGCAACTCACCGAAGCGCTGGCCGGCCGGTTCAACGATCATCACGGGTTCCTCGCACCCGTTCACCTCGACCTCATCGACCAGCACAGCGCGGTGATCAACCGATTGACTGAGCGAATCGAGGCGATGATCGAGCCGTTTCGTGGCTTCCACGACCTGATCTGCACGATCCCGGGGATCAGTACCCTGACCGCCGACGTCGTCGTGGCCGAGACAGGGGCCGATATGAGTCGTTTCCCAACCGCGAAGCATCTCGCATCCTGGGCCGGCACGACCCCGGGAACAACGAGTCCGCGGGGCGCGTGAAGTCCAGCCGGACTCGACCGGGCAACCCCTACCTGCAGGGTGCTCTCGGGGCGTCAGCAATGTCGATCGCCCGGACACCCGGCACATATTTCAACGCCAAGTACAGGAGGATCGCGACTCGTCGCGGACCCCAGAAGGCCAACGTCGCGATCCAGCACGCGCTCCTGGTCGCGATCTGGCACATGGGAATCACCGGCACCCTCTACGACGATCCCGGGGCCGACTACTACAGCCGCCTTCGACCCGAGCGAGCCAGACAGCCAGCCAGCCACCAACTCGAAACCATGGGTTACCGCGTCACGCTCGACCAAGCGTCATAACCCCCAACACAGTCACCCTCCCTGGATGAATCTTCGCATCAGGGTGTAGGGCGGGTGGGCGCGTCGGTGGCCGGGTAGAGGTAGAGGTCGAGGTAGAGGTCGAGGTCTTCCGATGATGGGAGTTCTCATGCTGCCCATCGGGAAGACCTCGACGTGTCTGACGTTACCTTCGCTTGCCCTGACTTGACCACATTCGCTCGCGTGGACGAGCTCGGCCTCGAAGTCGTGGGACAGCGGCTCGAGCCCGCTCGTGCGGTGCTGGCGTGCCGGGTTGTCGAGCCGGACGGCTGGTGCCGGCGTTGTGGCGGTGAAGGCGTGCCTCGCGACACGGTGATCCGGCGGTTGGCGCATGAGCCACTGGGCTGGCGTCCGACGACTTTGGAGGTGGCCGTGCGCCGTTACCGGTGCACGGGGGGTGGTCACGTGTGGCGCCAAGACACCAGCCCGGCGGCCGAGCCGCGGGCGAAGCTGTCCCGGCGTGGGTTGCGGTGAGCGCTGGAAGGGATCGTCGTTCAGCACCTGACCGTCGCCCGTGTCGCCGAGGGCCTCTGGGTCGCATGGAACACCGCCAACAACGCGGTCCTTGCCGAGGGCAAGCGCGTGCTGGTCGATGATCCCGGCTGGTTCGACGGCGTGCGGGTGGTCGGGGCCGACGAACACGTCTGGCGCCATACCCGTCGCGGCGACAAGTACGTCACCGTGATCATCGATCTGACCGGTATCCGCGACGGCACCGGCCCAGCACGGCTGCTTCGTGCACTCTCAACAACGGGCAGGGGCGGAACCGAACGCGCTCTCTGCGGACAGCCCTCACGCACGATGGGTCAGGCAGTGCGTGCTAATGATGCCTCACGACCACACGCCGAGCGAGGAGGAGGGGTGTCCCTATGTGGTTGTCAAGCGGTGCGGAGCTCTGGTGGTTGGTAGGGGGTTTTGGTGCGGAGCATGGCGAACAAGACGTCGCAGCGGCGTCGTGCGAGGCAGATGAGGGCGGCGTTGTGTTTCTTGCCTTCGGCGCGTTTCCGGTCGTAGTAGGCGCGGCTGGTGGGATCGGACAGGGCGGCGAAGGCGGCGAGGAAGAAGGCGCGTTTGAGTTTGCGGTTGCCGCTGCGGGCGGGGTGTTCGCCGCGGATGCTGCTGCCGGAGTGGTGGGTGACCGGTGCGATGCCGGCGTAGGCGGCGAGGTGGCCCGCGCTCTTGAATGCGGAGGCGTCGCCGATCTCGAGGAGGATGCGGGCTGCGGTCCTGACGCCGATGCCGGGCATCGAGATCAGGACCTGGGCAAGAGGGTGCGCATCAAGTATCTCCTCGACCTCGGCGGCGACCGTTTTCCGCTGCTGCAGCACGGTTTTCAGGCTTTCAGCGAGACGGGGCAGCACGGTGTCGGCCGCGGCGGTGCCAGGAACGACGACGGTCTGTTCGTCGAGCGCGGTGAGGATGTTGTCGACCAGTTTCGCGCCCATGCGTGGCGCGTATTTGGTGGCGATCGAGGTGAGTTTGCGGCGTCCGGCGGCGCCGATCCCGATCGGTCCGCCGCAACGCGACAAGATCTCCAAGACGGCGGGGTGGGCGGCCTTGGGGCCGAGGACACGCTCGAGGGCTGGGTGGATGCCGGTGAGCAGTCCTCGGATGCGGTTGCTGAGCCGGGTGGCCTCGGCGGCCAGGTCGTCGTCGTAGCCGACCAGTACGTCGAGCTCGGCCAGGGCGCCGTCGCCGACGTCGAGGCGGCGCAGCGCGTGTGGCAGGGTGCGTGCGGCGTCGGCGATGATGAAGGCGTCGCGGGCGTCGGTTTTGGCGTTGCCGGGATACAGGTCGGCGATTCGGCGCATCGCCAGTCCGGGCAGGTAGGCGACCTCGTGTCCGCAGGCCCGGGCCACGGTGACCGGCAGGGCGCCGATCGTGGCCGGCTGATCGACCACGACCAGCACTGGTCCGTGGGCGGCGAGCTTGTCGAACATCGCCCGCAGTTTCGGCTCGCTGTTGGGCAGCGGCGCATCGTGCAGCCGCTTGCCGACAGAATCCAAGCCGACGGCGTGGTGGTCGGTCTTGCCGACGTCCAGGCCAAGAAACACGCTGTACTCGTTGTTCATGCATCGTGTCTTTCGTATCGTCGTTCCTGGTCTACCAGTCAGGCATCGACGGCCGGCAGCCACGTTACGACGAGACCTACCCTCGCAGGCGGCCGTGTCCCTATCAGCGGTCCCTCGATGCCGCCAAACCCGGTGACACCACCCCCCGGATCATGAGTTCGACTGGGGGCATAAGTCATGCCGAGCCTGGCGACCAGCGCCCCTTGCTCAGGAGCCACGAAAAAGGTAACGGGGGAGACGCCGTACGCGGCCGGGTACATCGAGCACTACCTGGACGGCAAGCTCTGGCCCCAGGGCGCAACCCCGATCGTCGAGAAAGTCGGCTTCGCGATCGTCGTGATCTCCTATCTCGGCTTCTTCGTCGTGCGGCATCGCCGGAGAGCGGCCGGACAGGCCAAGGTCAGGGGAGACTCAGTGGGACCCCGGACGTGATTCGTCCGGTGTGTCCCCATACTGGTAAGCGTGTCCACCCGTGTAACCACCCGCACGCCGGTCGACGAATACCTGACCGCATTGAGCAAGTCGCTCGCCGGTCCACGCCGCCGGAAGGCGGATCTGCTGGCTGAGGCGCGGGACCACCTGACCGACGCGACCGAGGCGTTCGAGGCCGATGGTCTCGATCGGGTGAGTGCCGAGCGCGAGGCGGTGACGGACTTCGGCACGCCCGAGGACGTCGTACCGGGCTACCGGGCCGATCTCGCGGTCAGTCAGAGCCGGCGCACCGCGGTCCTGCTGTTCGGCGCCCTGATCATCCAGCCGATCGTCTGGCAGCAGGGCTTCTGGAGCTGGAACCGGGAGCCGATCGAGGCGAACGCGCTGAACGACGTCCTCCAGACGCTGGTCCGGAGCGTCGGCATGGTGGTGATCGCCGGCGCCGTGCTCGCGGTGATCGCGGCCGGCGTCGGTCTGCGTCATTCGCTCGTTCGGGCGCACCTGAGCCGAGTGACGGCGTTGTTCGCTCTCGCGAGCTCGGTGGTCATCAGCACGATCAGTGTCTGGATGGCGTCGACCAGCCCGCACCCGAGCCTTCCTCTCGACTTCGGCGTCGTCGCGAGCTTCGTGGTCCTGCCGCTGCTTCTCGTGGGTCAGCAGGCCGGCCGCTGCCTACGCCTCACCCGTTCCTAAGTGGCTTCGCCGGGGCGTAGGACCCCTTCCACCACAGCCCGGAAGGTCACCCACTCCTGCTTGCCAGAGGCAAGCATCTTCGTGCCGGCGCTGGTGAGCTGATAGGTACGGCGCTTCCGGCCGCCGACCGTGCTCCACTCGCTGGCCAGGTAGCCGGCCCGCTCCAGCCGACGGAGCGCGGGGTAGAGCGTCCCGGTCGGCAGGTCGAGCTCGCCGCCGCTGCGCTCCAGCAGCGCCTCCATGATCGCGTAGCCGTGCTGCGGCTCGGTCTCGACCACAGCCAGGATCATCGGGTCCAGGTGTCCACGCAGCGCATCCGCCTTCATGTAGCCAGTCTACTCATATAGCTGCAATCGTCGAGAGGCAACATGTAGCTAGTCTACATATTAGCGACAGTGAGGAGACACGGCGATGACCGTGGACACCCCCCGTACGACGGACGCCCGAGAAGGAGGGTGGGCGCGCCGGTCTGCTGCACCGGGTGTCCGGCTGGTCGATGCTGCACGCCGGTCTCGCTCTGCTGCTCTGGGTGATCGCACTCGTCGCGGTCACTGCGGCATCGACCGTGGTCGGCGACAGCTACAAGAACGACACCTCGCTCCCCGGCACCGACTCCCAGCGGGTCACCGACATCTTCCGTGCGCACCAGCCGCAGGGGGAGACGGCCTCGGTGCAGCTCGTCCTGCGTGCCGACGGCGGCATGGCAGCCGACAAGCCCGCATCGCCTCGATGCTGGCCGTCGTGCGGGACCTCCCGCACGACGCATCGGTCGCGGATCCCTTCACCGCTCCCGGATCGCTGTCGCAAGACGGCCGGACCGCCTATTCCACGGTCAGCTTGGACGTTGCCGTCGCGGACATGCCGGTGGAGGACGTCCGGACGATCATCCAGCGGGCGCAGGACTTCGCGCGCCCCGGCCTTCAGGGAGGTCGGTGGCGAGCTGGCACGGTCCGCGGCGGACAGCGCGGGTGGCGCCTCCGAGGGTGCGGGCATCCTGGCCGCACTGGTGATCCTGGTGTTCCTGTTCGGTTCGTTGCTCGCGGCAACTCTTCCGCTGTTGACCGGCGTCTTCGCGGTCGGCGGCACGGTCGGCCTGCTGATCCTCGCATCGCACCTGTTCACCGTGCCCAGCTACACCGCGCCGGTGATGCTGGTCGGTCTCGGGGCGGGCATGGACTACGCGTTGCTGATCTTCTCCCGCTATCGCCATGAACTGTTGAAGGACGGCACCGATCGGGTGACCGCGTCGATAGTTGCCTTGGACACCGCCGGCCGGTCGGTCGGTGATGTTCGCCGGCTGCACGGTGGTGATCGCGCTGCTCGGTCTGCTCGCGCTGGGACTCGGGTCGCTGCAAGGCGTCGCGCTCGGAGTCACCCTGACCGTGCTGACGACCATGCTGGCCGCCGTCACCCTGTTGCCGGCTCTGCTGACTCTGTTCGGGAAGCGGATCGAGCGGAGTGTCCGCAAGCACGCCGCGAAGAGGCGCCGTACGCCTGGCGACGGCTGGCGGAAGCTGGCGGCCGCAGTGCAGCGCGGACCCTCCGCAGGATACCGCGACCAGTGACCTCGTGAATCGCCTGCGGGACAAGACCTTGCCGGCACTCGAGTCGCAGACCAGAGCGACATACCTGGTCGGCGGTGCGACCGCGGCGGCCGACGACTACGCGTCGGCGGTGAGCAAGCGGCTGCCGATCTTCGTGCTCGTGGTGGTCGGTCTGTCGGCGCTGCTGCTGATGGCGGTGTTCCGGTCGATCTTGATCCCGTTGAAGTCAGCGCTGCTCAACCTGCTCAGCATCGGCGCTTCGCTCGGGGTGATCACGCTCGTGTTCCAGCAGGGCTGATTCGGTGCGCAGTCCGGTCCGATCGAGGCGTTCGTGCCGGTGATGATCTTCGCGATCGTGTTCGGGTTGTCGATGGACTACGAGGTGTTCCTGGTGTCGGGGATCCATGAGGAGTGGCGGCGTACCCAGGATGCTCGTGCGGCCGTGCGTGAGGGGCTGGCGACCACGGGCAGCGTGATCACCGCGGCGGCCGCGATCATGATCGCGGTGTTCGGTGCGTTCCTGCTCAGCCCGGACCGGATGCTGAAGCAGTTCGGCCTTGGCCTGGCGACTGCTGTCCTCCCC